>Ga0224555_1000956_pt1 | contig 43241 bp, 37 predicted proteins | sample 714S23034metaG_FD_180687 | JGI IMG/M metagenome (GOLD analysis project Ga0224555, IMG submission 180687) | Peat soil microbial communities from Stordalen Mire, Sweden - 717 S2 30-34 | ecosystem: Environmental > Terrestrial > Soil > Wetlands > Peat | place: Sweden: Norrbotten County, Stordalen...
TGGAATTTCACAACCGGCTTGAGCAACGTCATCGTCGCGGTTCTGGATTCAGGCATCGACGCGTCGCATCCGGACCTCGCAGGCCGGATTGTGCCCGGCTACGACTTCCTTGACAACACCAACGATACCACGGACGATTTCGGCCACGGCACCGCCGTGTCGGGCACGATCGTCGCCGCGGGCAACAATGCACTGGGTGTTGCGGGAGTCGCTTACTCCACCCGCCTGCTTCCGGTCAAGGTCATGGATTCCTCCGGATTCGCGTCCTACTCCTGCATCGCAGAGGGCATCAACTATGCCGTGAATCAGGGCGCCCGTGTCATCAACATCAGCATCGCGGGAAGTTCCCCCTCCAGCACACTCCAGGATGCAATCTATTATGCCTGGAGCAACAACGTCGTCGTTGTGGCGGCGGCGGGCAACAATGCCAATAACATGCCCCAATACCCGGCGGCCTGCGACGGCGTCGTCGGAGTCTCCGCCACCGAACCGGACGATTCCCTGGCCTGGTTTTCCAGCTACGGCAGTTTCGTGACGCTTTCGGCTCCCGGCGACAACATCTGGACGACACAGGATGATCCGGGCAATCCGTACGGCGCCTGGCGCGGAACGTCGTTTGCCAGTCCCATTGTGGCGGGTGTGGCCGCATTGGTCGCCTCGGAGAACCCCTCGTTGTCGAACACGCAGATCGTGTCCATCCTCGAACAAAGCGCCGACGACCTGGGCCCCGCCGGTTACGACACTTCGTTTGGCTACGGCCGGGTCAACGCCTACCGCGCCGTGAGCGCAGCCGGCCAGGAACCGGGCGCGCTGCCGCCAATGATCCTCGTCGGGCTCTCGGTGATGCTGTCAAGCCCGGCCGATTCGGCGCAGTTCCCGTTTGGCGCAGCTGTGACGGTTGCGGCGAATGCTTCGGCCGGCACCGGCAGCGCGCAGGTCACGAACGTCCTGTTGCTGGCGAACGGGGAACAGTTCTCGAGCGTCGCGTCGCCTCCGTTTGCGTCGAGTTGGACCCCCGCCCAGCCCGGCGACTACACGCTCACCGCATTGGCGATGGACGATCAGGGCGGCTGGTCCACCTCTCCGCCGGTGGTGATCCAGGTCGTCGGACCCGACACCAATGCGCCCTCCATTGCGATTACGCGCGGGCCGCCAAACGGATCGCAGCTGACGTCGCCGCAAGTCGTGCTGGCCGGCATGGCCAGGGACAATACCGGCATTGATCGCGTCGAGGTTCAAGTCGATGGCGGCCAAACACAGGTCGCGGCGGGCACCACGCAGTGGAGCGCACCAGTCCTGCTCGCGCCCGGCAGAAATATCGTCCAGGTTCGCGCCGTGGATGTCGCAGGCAATGTTTCCTCCGAGGTCTCACGCACGCTCACTTACGTCGTGATGACCCCGCTGGTTGTGCAAACGAACGGGTGGGGGAGAGTGACTCCGAACCTGGATGGAAGGCCGTTGGAAATTGGACGGCTCTATGCGATCAGGGCGGTTCCCGGACCCGGCCAGGCGTTCGCGGGATGGAACGGGGTGTTATCGCCATGGCCCGTGTTGAATTTCATGATGCAGAGCAACCTGCTTCTGGTGGCAGACTTCGTCCCGAGTCCGTTCCCGGCCGCGAAGGGCAGTTACGCGGGCTTGATGGCGGACACGAACGGCGTTCTGCCGGACAACTCCGGCTATTTCACGATCAGCATGACGGGTTCGGGACCGTTCACCGGCAAACTGTTCGTCGGCGGAAAGGGGTATGGATTCCACAGCCGCTTTGATGTCGCCGGCGACGCGGCGCTGACGGTCAAGCGCGGCAAGCTGAACCCGGTCGCGCTGGCGTTTCACGTGGACCTCACCAACGGCACGGGCCAGGTCATCGGTTCCGCGACGGACGGAGGCTGGGCCTCCGAACTCGCCGGTAACCGGGCCGGTTTCAATGCGAAATCAAATCCCGCGCTGCAGGCAGGCTCGCGCGCCTTCATCCTGGAGCGCGCGGATGATACCGCGGTCACTGCCGCGACCGGATCCAGTGTGATTTCGAGGGGCGGCCGCGCGCGGGTCAAAGGCAGATTGGACGACGGACGCGCCTTCAGTGCGGCGAGCGTGCTGGCCCGGGATGGCGATTACCCGTTCTACCTCTCGTTGAGACAAGGTAATGAGGTGGTCATTGGCTGGCTCAATTTCCCCGCCGCGCCGGCCCCGGACGCCAGCGGGACCGTGCTTTGGGTCCGGTCCGGCACCAGTACCTTTGCCGCCGCGCTGCAGGCGGCGTCGGCGCCCTGATTCCGTGCGGAGCGCGGCGTTCCACGCCGCTTCATCGTTCGGACGCCTTCAGGTCAATTGTTTCGCCTCTGCCCGTTCTTGCTCCGAAGCGGCCTGAAGGCCGCGCGCCGGGGGCAGTCCTGATGTGCCGCACGGCACCTACGCCCAATAACGGTAATTGATTTCGGGAAAAAGATTGTCGCGCGACTCCAGTTCCCCCAACCATGCCGCGTCCACGCTGGCGCGGGTCAGTTGGTCGTGCAGCGCGATGAACCGGAGGAGGTGGTCCTTGACCCGTTTGCGCGCGTACTCGGGACTGGTGCCGGTGCGGAGGATGAACGGCCAGTCGCTGGCCTGGGCGAGCAGCAGCTCGCGCCCGGCCTGCCGGAGCGCGCGCACCTGCAGCGGCGTCGGATTCTCAAACCGCCGCGCCAGTTCTGTCATGCGTTCCTGCGCCACCTGGAGGTGCGGGTAAATCCATTCGTTGGTTTCGTTGAGCCACACGCGCCAGTAACCTTCCTCGCCCCAGCTCGACGCGCTGGGCGTGGCGACCTGCTGGGTCGGGTGCGACTCCAGATACTCACTCGGCGTCACCAGGGTGAAGACGTCCTGGTCGTAATAAGCTTTGCGCACAAAAAAATCCAGAAACTCCGGCCCTTCGTACCACCAATGCCCGAACAATTCGGCGTCATACGGCGAGAGCAGCAGCGGCGGCCGGTCGAGGATGGCCGCCAGCCGCCGGATCTGGCCCATGCGCGCCTCCAGAAAATGTTGGGCATGATCGGCGGCGGCCTCGAGCGCCGCGTGGCGATCGTAAACCTGCTTGTCCGGCGAATCTCCCGTGATGCGATAGTACTTGATCCCGGTGAAGCCCCGTTTGTCCGACGCCGGCAGGTGCGGCTTCACGTAGTCGAAATCGAGATCGAACCCGACGTCGCGATAGAAGTCGCGGTAACGCGAATCGCCGGGATACCCTTCGTTCTTGCTCCAGACCTGCTTGGCCGAATCCAGGTCGCGACCGATCGCGGCGATGCCGTTGGGCGTGAAAATGGGGGCGAAAACGCCGTAGCGCGGGCGGGGCCGGGCGTTGAGGATGCCGTGGGTGTCCGTGACAAACCAGCGGATGTTCGCCTCCTGCAACACTATGTCCACGCCGTCCACATACGCGCATTCCGGAAGCCAGATCCCCCGCGGATCGCGCCCGAAACAACTGCGATAATGGTCGCGGGCGACGAGGAGTTGAGCGCGGATCGAGGGCGGATGGTTGGCCAGCAAGGGCAGCAGCGCATGCGTGGCGGCGCTGGTGATGATCTCGAGCTTGCCCAGTTCCTGGAACTGCCGGAACGCGGCGACAAGATTCCGTCCGCAGGCGAAGTAAGAATCGCGCACGTCCAGGAAACGCCGGTGATACAGCAGCGCCAGATCGTGAAACGGCTTGTCCCAGTGGGTGCGGTGGATTTCCTTCTCGGCAAGCTCGATCAATCCGCTCAAGTGCCGCACGTAGCGGTCCTGCAGCAACGGATCCAGCAGCATCGAACAGAGCGTCGGCGTCAACGTCAACGTCAGTCGCGTGTCCATTCCATCCCGCAGCCAGCGTTCCATCGTCCGGATCAGCGGGACGTAGGTTTCCGTGATGGCTTCGAACAGCCAGTTTTCCTCCAGGAACTTGTCGTGTTCCGGATGTCGCACGAACGGCAGGTGCGCGTGGAGGACGAGGGAGAGATATCCTTGCATCGAAAAATCAAAATGCGGAAGTCGGAATGCAAAACATCCGCTCCCGTCACAGCGTCGCCGGTTCCGGCGCCTTCAACTGCGGATCCTGCGCGGACGCGCCCACGTCTCCTCGAAATTCGGTTTCGCGGCTGAATTTCATCTCGGCGGCGCGGCCATCGGTCTGGTCCGCCGACACCGCGACCACGGGCAATTCGTATTGTCCGTCCGGCAGCGCAAAACGGTAGCTGAAGGAACCGTCGGGTCGGAGCCGGATGGGCCGCCCGCCGATGGTGACTGTGGCCGTGAGCTCTGTGGCTCCATAGACAATCAGCTCGGCATTCACGTTGAACCAGAAACCCTTCCCGGGCTGTCCGGCGCCCCAGGGACTCGAAATGGCGCCGACCGCTCCCGGCGGGGACGTGGGCGCGGTCCATTGGGCTGCGGACATGGAAACAAGCTCCTCGGCAAACTGGCGCCGGATCAATTCGGTGATTTCCAGGGATCCCATCCAGACGCGGTGAACCCGGTCCATGCTGATGATTTCCGCCAGCGCGCGTTCCTGGGCCGGCGTCCACGCGGCGGCGGACCGCGGCGTCTTCGTCGCGGGCAACTCAGGATGGCCGTGCACCCGCAGTTCCTCGAGCGCCGCGGCCAGCGGCACATTCTCCCGCACCGCCTCCTTCACCAGCGACACCAGCTTCGCCAGCGGCAGTTCGAACGGGATGGTGGCGAATTCAACCGAGGTGTCCGCCGCCACCGTGTCGGGCGGGGTCAGCGTGGCGCCGGAGGTCGAAAGCGTTTTCCATTTCCCGTTCCCGGAGTAAAAGCCGAGTTCGGAAACGTACCGGGTTCCCGCGCGATTCACATAAACAAACCAGTGGCGCGACTCGGGGTGGACGTGAACTTCGACGGCGGGCCGGCCCCGGAGGGAATTCGCGTAAATGCGCAGGATCAGGTGGCCGTCCGTGGACAGCGAGTTGTACCGGCGCTGCTGCTCGCGGGTAAGATCCCAGTGCGCGTAAAGCCAGTGCGGATCGCGGGCGGCCAGCAGCAATTGTTGCGTGCCGTAGGATTCCGGGAGTTCGCCCTCCGCTTCAAGCCGCTCCGACGGCGCCGTGGGGCCCAACGCATACCGCTGCCCCGGCCCGCTGGCGTGAGTGGCCAACGGCCGGTCATCCTCGAGGAGGATCGGCGGGATGGCCGGAATGGCTTTGCGCGTCCGCTCCCGCGGCGGCGCCGGGGCCGGCACCTTCGCCAGGATCGTCGCCTCCGCCGTCTCTTCTTTCGCAGGGGTCTTGCGCCGGGCGGCCCGGGCGGAGGAGCTGGGTTTTGTGGAAGCGGTCTTAGCGCGACGCGGAGATGCGGCCGTCTTTTTCCTCGGGGAGGATTTGATCGGTTTCATAGCTCATGTTTCCTCGTGAAAATAACAGGTGGCATCGTCGTCGAAAGAAGATTACGGCGCGGTAAATGGTGGCGCAACGGTAATCTGCCTGCCGAGCCGCCCGGTTCAGCGCAACGCCTTCAGAACGTCTTCGAAATCCGCCGGGCGCTGCGCCTCGAAGCCCAGCCGCTTGCCCGTGCGCGGGTGGATGAAGGCAAGCCGGTGCGCGTGGAGCATGACCCGCGGCGCCGCAAACCCGAACAACTCCTCGAACCGGCGGTTCTGACGCTGGCCGTAAGTGGCGTCCCCGAGGAGCGGAAAGCCCATGAATTGAAAGTGCACCCGGATCTGATGCGTGCGGCCCGTGTGCAGCACGGCTTCCACCAGCGTTGCCCCCCGCAATCGTTCCAGCACGCAATAGCCCGTTCGCGCTTCGCGACCGGCGTGGTCGGTGACCGCCATGCGTTTGCGATGGGACGGGTGGCGCGCGATGGCCGCCCGGATTTCACCGCGCTCGCGCAGCAGCTCCCCGCAGACGATCGCGTGATAGACTTTTTGCACCGTGCGGTCGGCGAACTGCGCCGACAGCGCCAGGTGCGTCTCATCGTTTTTTGCCACCACCATGCAGCCGCTGGTGTCCTTGTCGAGCCGGTGGACGATGCCGGGCCGGGCCACGCCACCGATGCCGCTCAATTGCCCGGCGCAGTGGTGCAGCAGCGCGTTGACCAGGGTGTGTTCCTCGTGGCCCGCAGCCGGATGCACCACCAGTCCCGGCGGCTTGTTCAGCACCAGCAAGGCGCCGTCTTCAAACAGGATATCGAGCGGGATGTGCTCCGGTTGCGCTTCGGCCGGGCGGGCTTCGGGCCATTGAACCTCCACCCGCTCGCCCGCGCGCGGCGCGTGGGTCGGCTTGACGGCGCGGCCATCGACACGGATGTATCCCTGTTCCAACAGCCGCTGGACGGCGCCGCGCGAAACGGCCGGATACCTCCGTCGCAAATAAGTGTCCAGCCTTTCGGACGGCAGGCTCCTGTCCACCAGGAAGACTTCGGTGCGATCAGGCATGCGCGGGTTTGTTCACGGAGAAAACGGGGCTTCCGCCGATTTCGCCTCGCGATCGTTTCTCAGTGTGATGAGGAAAATGAGGGCGACGCCGGTGCAGATGGCGCTGTCGGCCACGTTGAATGCCGGAAAGCCCACTTCGCCTCCGCCTCGTTGCTGCAGGTAAAAGTACAGGAAATCGATCACGTGATGGACGCGAATGCGGTCGATGAGGTTTCCGATGATGCCGCCGACGATGAGGCCGAAGGCGATCTGGCCCGGCAAGGTGCGCGAATCAAAGTGGTGGCGGCTGAGAAACAGAACCAGCAGGGCCACCACGGCCACGACCGCCAGCAGTTCGTTCCGGTCGCGAAACAGGCTCCAGGCAGCCCCGGTGTTCTGCCAGTGGACGAACTTGAAGAATCCGTCCAGCATGATTTTCTCGTCCCCCACGGCCGGCAGAAGCCGCAGGACGATGGCTTTGCTGAGCTGGTCCAGCGCGAGCACAAAAAGGGCGATCGCCGCAACGCGGCGGTTACGAGTGCGCAGGAGCCAGTGGGCCGGGTTCATGCCGGAATGACCGGTGGTGTAGCCGGTTGCGGGGCAAAACACAAATCCTTTCCGCTATTGACTTCACGGGGTCGTCTGATATTTTTGGCGATCCCTTGACCGGGGTTGTCATGAAAACGCATTTGCCGAAAGTAAATTTGGATGAACGCAAGTGGCATCTGATTGATGCCGATGGCGTGGTCCTGGGCCGGTTGGCGGTACAGGTGGCCGATATTTTGCGCGGGAAAAACAAACCCATCTTTACACCGCACCTGGATGCCGGCGATTTTGTCGTGGTCGTCAACGCCGAAAAGGTCGTCCTGACCGGAAAAAAAGAGACGAAAAAGAAGTACATGACCTATTCCGGCTGGAAGGGCGGCGAGAAATTCACCTCGGTCGCCGAATTGCGCGCGCGGCATCCGGAGATGCTGATCCACCGTGCCGTCCGCGGCATGATTCCGAAAAACCGGCTGGGCCGTGTCCTGCTGACCAAGTTGAAGGTCTATAAGGGCAAGGAGCATCCTCACGGCGCCCAGAAACCCGAGCCGCTCGCCGTCGCGAAATGACCGCGATCCGGCGTCGCAACGATTTGAACGATCAATGATTTGATCCCGATTATGGCTGAAACAAAAACGCCTGAGTTTCTCGGCACCGGCCGTCGCAAGACCTCGGTCGCCCGCGTGCGCCTGACGAGCGGCACCGGCAAAATCACCGTCAACGGCCGGGCGTTCGACAACTATTTTCCGGTCGATACCCTGCGGGTGCAGGCGTCGCAGCCGCTGGCCGTGACCGGCACGGCGGAGCGATTTGACGTGCACGTGAACGTGGCCGGCGGCGGCCCCATGGGTCAGGCCGGCGCGGTCCGGCTCGGCATCGCCCGCGCGCTGCTCATGACCGATGCAACCCTTCGCGCTGCGCTGAAAGCCGAGGGATTCCTGAGCCGCGATTCGCGCATGAGAGAGCGCAAGAAGTACGGCCAGCCGGGCGCTCGCAAACGTTTCCAATACAGCAAACGCTGATCGAGCTGGAATTTTGCCGACCCCGCTGGTTCAATCCGGCGGGGTTTTTTTTGTGGCGGAACGGGATGCCGGAGTCGCGGGGCAATGCAAATTGAATGATTGCATTACTTCGGCACTCCATTCATCCATTACTCCGTCACTGCGGCATCTGTCATATGCATCATCGAAAAATCGCCGTCGTCGGCGCATCGGGCTACTCGGGCGAGGAACTCGTGCGCCTGTTGCTCAACCATCCCCAGGCCGAACTGGCGGCCATCACCTCCCGCCAGAACGCGGGCCGGACACTCGGGCAGGTGTTCCCGAAATTCGCAAACCATCCCGGATCCAAAACCCTGCGGTTCACCGAGCCGAAAACCGAGATCCTCGCCAAGCAGGCGGACGTGGTTTTCCTCGCGTTGCCGCCCGGCGTCGCCGCCGAATACGCCGTGCCGCTTCTGCAACAGGGCAGCCGTATCATCGATTTGAGCGCGGATTTCCGGTTGAAGAGCGCCGGGGTTTACAAGGAGTTCTACGGCCACGATCATCCCGCGCCCGATTTGCTGGGCAAGGCGGTTTACGGGTTGCCGGAGGTTCGCCGGGCCGAAATCAAGAACGCCTCCCTGGTGGCTTCCCCGGGCTGCTACCCGACGAGCATCCTGCTGCCGGTCATTCCGCTGCTGGAAGCCGACCTGGTGAAGCCGGCCGGCATCATCGCGGATTCCTTGAGCGGCGTCAGCGGCGCCGGCCGCAGGCTGGAGCGCGAATACCTCTTCGTCGAGTGCAACGAGAGCGCGCGTCCTTACAGCATCCCGAAGCATCGGCATCTTTCGGAAATCGAGCAGGAACTCTCCTTCGCCGCGGGCGCGCAGGTGACGATCCAATTCACCCCGCACCTGATCCCGTCCAACCGCGGCATCCTGACCACGCTCTACCTCAACCCCAGCGCGCATTTTACCGACGGGGCAAGCGCGGTCGCCTTCAACGAGGAAATCGCCGCGTGCTACGCGAAGGCCTACGGCCAGGAACCGTTCGTGCGCATCCTCCGCGACAACGCCCTGCCGGACACCAAGAATGTCACCGGCACCAACGTGATCGAAATCGCCTGGAGGATCGATCCGCGCACCGGCCGGCTCATCGTTTTCAGTGCCGTGGATAATCTTCTGAAAGGCGCCGGCGGGCAGGCGGTGCAAAGCATGAACATCCTGTGCGGCTTCCCCGAAACGGCGGGGCTGGTCTGAATCCGGAGAGAATCACTCATGACCGGGCCGTCTTCCAAACCCGTGATCTGGGACCCGGCGGCTTACGCGGCGAATTCCTCGCCGCAGCAATCCTGGGCGCGCGAAGTGATCGCGAAACTCAAATTGCGCGGTGACGAGCGCGTCCTGGATGTCGGCTGCGGCGATGGCAGGATGACGGCGGAAATCGCGCGCGCGTTGCCGGCAGGCGCGGTGACCGGCGTGGACGCCTCTTCCACGATGATCGGGTTCGCACAGGCAACGTTTGCGCCGGCCCGCTTTTCCAACCTCGAGTTTCACGTCATGGATGCGCGCCGGATCCGTCTGGCGAAGCCCTTCGATATCGTGTTCTCGAGCTCGGCGCTGCATTGGGTGGACGATCATCCCGCGTTTTTGCGCGGCGCGTCGTCGTGTTTGCGCCCCGGCGGCCGCCTCGTCGTCTCCTGCGGCGGCAAAGGCAACGCCCAGGAGGTTTTTCTCGCGCTCCGTCCGGAAATGCGGCTCCCGCGTTGGCGCCAGTTCTTTCGCAAGATGGACAAGCCGTATTTCTTTCATTCACCCGCCGACTACGGGAAATGGCTGCCGCGTTGCGGATTCAAAGTGCGCCGCGTGCGCCTGTCGCCCAAGGATGCGACTTACCAGGGTCGCGAGGGCTTTGAGGCGTGGCTGCGCACGACCTGGCTCCCTTACACCCAGCGCGTCCCGGAAAGTTTGCGGGAAGAGTTCATTGCCGCCATCACGGACCGTTACCTGGCAAAACATCGGGCGGACGACGCCGGCCGTGTTTGCGTCCGGATGGTGCGGCTGGAGATCGACGCGGTTAAAATCTGAAACCGTGCAGGTGAGCAGATCATGAAACCGAAATTCAAAGTCATCGCAGGATCGATCGTTGCACCGAAGGGATTCACAACCGCCGGCGTGTGTTGCGACATCAAACGGCTCGGCACGGGCAAGGGTTCGGACAAGGGCCGGAAGCGCGACCTCGCGCTCCTCGTCTCCGAGGTGCCGGCCACGGTCGCGGGCATGTTCACCACCAACCAGGTTTGCGCCGCGCCGGTCAAGGTTTGCATCGAGCGGGTGAAACGGGGAACCGCCCGGGCCGTGGTGATGAATTCCGGCAATGCCAACGCCTGCACCGGCCGCCAGGGCATGGAAGACGCCCGCGAAATGGTCCGCTTCACCGAACGCGCCCTGAACCTGCCGGCCGGCTCCGTCCTCGCCGGCTCCACCGGAAGAATCGGCGTCGCGCTGCCGATGGACAACATCCGCGCGGGCATCCTCGAAGCCGCGGTGGGGCTCGGTTCGACGGCCAGGCACGCCGATCAAGCCGCGGAGGCCATCATGACGAGCGACACGCGACCCAAACAAATCGCCGTCCGCTTCAGGCTCGGCGGCAAAGAGGTGCGCATCGGCGGGATTTGCAAGGGCGCCGGCATGATCCAGCCCCGGATGAGTGCCGACGGCAAACGCCCCGCCGCCGGCCCGCTGCATGCCACCATGCTTTGCTTCATCACAACCGATGCCGCGATCGAAGCCCGAACCCTGCAGGCCGCGCTGCGCGAAGCGACCGCGCAAAGCTTTAATCGGATCACCGTTGACGGCGACACCAGCACGAACGACACCGTGCTGGTGCTTGCAAATGGACTGGCGGGCAACAAGAGATTTCAAATTCTAAATTCCAAATTTCAAATCTTCCAGGCCGCCCTGAACCACGTTTGCCTGGAACTCGCCGGAATGATCGTGCGCGACGGCGAGGGGGTTTCCCGCTGCGTCACCGTCCGCGTGCATGGGGCGAAATCAGCCGCCGATGCGGATGGAGCGGCGCGCGCGGTGGCCAACAGCGCGCTGGTCAAGACGAGCTGGCATGGCGGCGACCCGAACTGGGGCCGCATCATCGACGCGCTCGGCTACAGCCCCGCAACCGTGGTTGAAGAAAAGGTGGACGTCGGCTACAGCGCGCCGGGCGGCGGCAGGATACTGTGGAGCCTCAGACGTGGTCAGCCGACCCGGGCGACATTCAGGCAACTCTGCGCGGCGGTGGCCGAAAAGGAATTCGACCTGCACGTTCGCCTGAACCTCGGAAACGCCGGCGCGGTCATCTATGCCGCCGATTTGACCGCGGAATACGTGGAGTTCAACAAGGGCGACGTGACCGATCCGGGGTCTCTCGGCGGTTGATCCGATTCGGCTCGAACCGGCAGCGGGCGCATCCGGACACTGCCCCCGGCCCGCGGCCTTCAGGCCGCTTCAGTGTCCGAGCGGGCAGAGACGAAACGAGGGACCTGTGGGCTTCCGAACGATGAAGCGGCGTAAACGCGAATGGCGCTCCGGGCTGCCCGCCGGATTCCGGTTACTGATTCGGCGTCATGTCTTCCATGAGCGCCAAAGCCGTTGCCTCGGTGATTTCATTCACACTAAAATTGCCCAGCGTCGATGGCGGCACATGGCCCGTCACGTCCGATGACGAAGCCTGGCCCAGAATTTTGGAGTCCTTCAAACCGATGGCGGTGGCCTGGATGTCCGGAATCGCGATGTCCTGGGTTCCGGAAATGGTCGGCACGGTGACGGTTTTGGAGGAGATCAGAACTTCGATCACGGCGTCGGCGATTTTCCCGATCGCTTCCCGGTCTTTGCGCGCCTCGGGCGTGTCGGTCGTGCCGATGAACTCGTCGAGCGGTTTGTCCGCGATGAGCGCCGCCGCGACCTTTTGGTCCACGAGACTCGCGCCCGCGTCGCGCAGAGGACGGCCGAACAGCCTTTCCACGTCGCGGACGGTTTGCTGGTCCGCCAGGGTCGGCTGGGCCTTGTCATCGGCCCTGTATTCGTTGCTTTCGGTGCTCTTGACGGTGGAATCGGCGCTCGATCCGGCCGGATTGTCCTTGCGCGCGCTTTCGATGTTTTCGGAGCGGTGGACGAGCTTCATTGCCGGCTGCTGGTTGACCAGCTCACGGTTTACGTAAATCAGGAAGCGCGGGCTGCCCAAGCCCGGGTAGGCGGCCTTGAAACGGCTGATGATATTCCGAGCCTGGTCCGGGGTGACCAGGGTGGGTCCGCCGGCCAGAGCTTTCTGGTCATAGACGAAGACTTGCTTTGGGGGCGACTGCATCGTGGAGATCGGCGGCGGCTGTGGCTGCACGACATAGTCGGCCGGCGGGGGGTTCGGCGGCGGCTGGTGCGGAAACGCAAGGGTGCCCTTCTGCGCGTGCGCCGACGGCAGAATCGCCAGCGCGGCAAACCAACTCAGAATCTTTAAAGTTTTCATAGCAGTTCCTGTTTTATAGCGTCCCTGTCCCGGGGTCAAACATCATCAACGCGCGCGCCGGACGCGAACGGTGTAGCGCACGACCTTGTCGTCCATCGAAATGAACTTTACATCTTCCTGGGCGTTTTCATCAAGAAACACATTCTGGAACGCGGTCGAGTCGGTCACGAAGCCTTGCGCGTCTTTGAACTCGCAGTTGGCCTGGACGCGGACGGGGTGGTTTTCGCGGTTCCGAAGGTGCACGGCCACCTGCAACCGGTTGTCGGGCAGGCGCGTTTCCTGGATGCCGGGGCAGGTGACGGCGTCCTGCACGCGCTCATCCAGCAGCACAAGTGCGGTGTGGTTTTCCAGGTCGTTGACCGTCACGTTCACCGGCAGGTAAGCCCCGTGATCGTCCGGTCCGGTTTGGCAACCGGTCAGCAGGGCGAAGCAGGTCGAGGCAACCAGGGCAGACAGGATTCTTTTCATACAGTTTGCGGTGTTAAGGATTTGTCGCTGACGAACACGACTTTGTCCTTCCCGTTGGAAGGAACGTTGAGGGTGATGGTTTTGGTCATATGCGGCAACAGATTGCCGTATTGATCGAAGAATTCGACCCTGGCGGTGTGTGGTCCGGCCGGCAGCGACAGGCTCGCGAAGCTCAGATAGCGGGGAAGGTTGTCCCACGCCCGGATGTCTGCGGCGGCCGTGGTGCTGGCGGAAACGATTTTGCTCACCACACCGGCGGCGATCAGGCCAAGCCCGACTTCCTGGGACGTGCGGTCGCGCTGGCTGGCGGCGATGACGCCTGCGATGATCCCGACGTTTCCGGCGACGTCGGTGGACGTCTTGAAGACGGCCTTGTTCGCCAGGATGTGGTCCATCACGCGGCCGCCGCGGGTGGTCGCCTGAAAAAACAAATCGTCATAGGGCGTCGCGTGGGCGATCTGCCCGTCCACGCTGATCTCGGCCGAGTACACCGGCGAGGACGGAACGCCGAAGCGCAGTTCCTCCCGATATTCGCCGGAGGCGTACTTGAATGGGCCGCGGCTGCAATCGACGAAGAACAACACGTTCGCCTTTGGATCCGGGGACGGCGGCTTGGCCAGGCGCGCCTCGGTTTCGACTCGCTTGAAGGCATCCGAGGCGTCGCCGCCCAGCTTCAGGGTGGCGAGGCCGTCGAGATAATCGAGGATCGCGTAATCGGCGGCGTACTGGTGGTTCTCGGTGTCGGCGTCCTGGATTTCTGCGCTGCGAAAGCAGGCGCGCGCGTTGTCCGGTTCGCCGTCCATCCAGTAAAGAATGCCGCGATAATAATAAGCCATCACGCGCTCATACGGTTCGCCGATGAACGTCTTCGCGGATTCGGGGTGGAAATAGCTGCGGGCCAGCTTCGCCCCTTTGTCGGTCGAAATGCCGCCAGCCGTCGCCAGGGCGTCGTCGAGCAATTGCCGGGCGTAAGTGAACTGGCCGCGGTTCATCGCGGCCGCGGCGGTCCGGTATTGCCAAAGCACCCTGTCCTGAGACGGGCCGTTGGTGATCATCATCGGCCCGTCCACCATGATGTTACCCGTCAACGGGACCACGGTCGTCCGCGTGATGCACCCGGAGGTGATCACAAGAGCGGCGAGAACCGCGGCTTTGGAAATACGTTTTAAATCCATGGGAATAGCAACAACACCGGAATTCCGCCGGTGTCAACCGGCCGGCTCTAGCGGTACGCCGCGTCTTCGAGACCCTGCTTTTTGATCTCGGCCGAATCCTCCCAGATGATGTCGCTGGTGCGCGCGTCGATCAGTTGAAAGCTGTAAAGCACATAGTCGCTGGTGCCGGCGCCCGTGCGCGTGGTCATCCCGTCCAGCTTGCCGGTGAGGAAAAAGTCCGCTCCCTTGAACTCAACCACGTTCGGGTCGGAACTCGATGTGACCTGGCCGGATTGCTTGAGCTGGCGCTCGTGTTCGAGGGCGGCCATGCGCTCGCGCGCGAGGAAAATGACCTTGCCCTGCGACTTGCTGTTCAACTGGACCCGAATGCGGTCCAGAAAAATATCCTTGTTGATCGGAAAACGCGTGTTGTTCATCACCGGATCCAACACGATCCTCGGCACGCCCTGCGCGTTGGTCACCTGCGGAATCCCCAGAATGCTGCGCGCCATCTTGTCCGTCACCATCACGAGATCCTGCGACTCGATCCCTGTGCCGGCGACAAAGCCCTGTTCGTCCGGTCGCATCTGGGTGGCGGCGACGCCCGAGGGGTTCTTGACACCGGAAGAAGCGCAGCCTGAAGCGAGCGCGGCAATGGCGAGCACGGCAATGGAAAGGCGATAATTCGTCATAATCTTGAGTTTCAAGGTTCGAACATTGGGTTTCAGGTTGTTTACCGGCCGAACAGACTGTTGGCGCTGCTCATCGAACCGGCGCTGCGGAAGGCGGACGTCGTGGCGGGATCGCTCCGCAGTTGCGGCGCGGCGGCAGCCGTTGGCGCATCGTTCACCGTCGGCGCGTTGGGGATGGTGGCGGGTCGCATATACGAGACCGGCGGCGCTGCATAATAAGCCCGTTCATTCACACGGGCGTCGTGCTCGGCCAGGCTTCCAAGCAGCAGACCCGCAGCCGCGCCGATGCCCGCCCCCTCCCAGCCTTGATGATGGATGCTGTTGCCGATCAACCCGCCCGTCAGCGCGCCCAGCAGGGTGCCGTCCACGGCGTAGTTCGGCTGCGTGTAAGCACAGCCAGAACCGTAGGCAGGAGAATAATCATAGCTGTAGGCGGGATAAGAGTAATACCCGGGCCACGCATAACCGTAGCCGGGATAGGCTCCATAGTAAAACGAGACTGCCGGAAAGTAACCCCATCCATGGTATCCCCAACCACGATACCCCCAGCCGCCGCGGCCAAAAGAACCGTGGCCGCCCGCCTGGGCGCTCAAACTTCCAATCGCGAGCAATAGTGTGAAAACAAGCTTTTTCATAAGCCAACCATCATTTGGACGCTTCAGGGGTCCGTTTATTCGGCAAATTCACCTTACCACCGATAGGAACCGTCACAAGGTATTGATTTGTGAGCGCAGAAACAGTTCAATCTTCAACATGCTGGCCAAACGAGTCATTCCCTGCCTGGACGTGCACGCCGGTCAGGTCACGCGCGGCGTCCGGTTCGGCAAAGCCGAAGCGGGCGAGCTGCGCAACGTGGGCGACCCCGTCGAACTCGCGCTGCGCTACAACGAACAGGGTGCCGATGAAATGGTTTTCTTCGACATCACCGCCAGCGCGCACGGGCGTGCGACGATGGTGGACGTGATCGAGCGCGCCGCCGACCAATGCTTCATGCCGCTGACCGTCGGCGGCGGCCTGCGATCGGTCGAGGACATGCACGCCATGCTCCGCGCCGGCGCGGACAAAATCAGCATCAACTCGTCCGCGCTGGCGAACCCCGACCTGATCCGGACCGGGGCGGAAAAATTCGGCAGCCAGTGCATCGTGGTATCGATCGACGCGAAAAAAGTTGCGCCTGACAAGTGGGCGGTTTTTTCGCACGGCGGGCGCAGGGCGACCGGGCTGGAGGCGGTCGAATGGGCCCGGCGCGCGGTGTCCCTCGGGGCCGGCGAGATCGTGCTGAACAGCATTGATGCCGACGGCACGAAGGCCGGGTTTGACTTGGTGATCACGCGCCGAATCAGCGAGGCGGTGGGCGTACCCGTGGTGGCGAGCGGCGGCGCGGGCACACTCGAGCACATGGCGGCTGTGCTGCTCGAAGGCAAAGCCGACGCCGTCCTCGCGGCGAGCATTTTTCATTTCGGCGAATTCACCGTGAGCGATGTGAAACGGTTTCTGGCGAAGCAGAACATTCCGGTGAGGTTGTAACAGTATGAACGATCTAACCCAATCCCGCTGGCTGCCGATTGTGCTGCTGACGTGTTCGAACATTTTCATGACCGTTGCCTGGTACGGTCATTTGAAATTCAAAAGCAAACCGCTGCTGCTGGTGATCCTGGTCAGTTGGGGGATTGCATTTTTTGAATACCTTCTGCAAGTGCCGGCCAATCGCTGGGGCAACTCCGTTTACACGGCCACCCAGTTGAAAATCATCCAGGAAATCATCACGCTCACCGTGTTTTGCGGCTTTGCGGTGCTTTACCTGAACGAGAAACTCCGCTGGAACCATTTTGCGGCATTCCTGTGCATCGTTGCGGCGGTGGCGTTTACGTTCCTGCCAAAGGATTGACCTGTGAGCTTCCGAACGATGAAGCGCCGTAAAGAGGCTGTGTGAAAAATGGGTGGAACGGGCGACTCGCCGACCGGAAGAGCTGGACGACCGACGACACTTTGGCCTGAATTTCGAGTCGGGCGCCCGTTTTGGTTCCCGGTTCCGTCCGGCGGGTCGCCGGCCAGCACGGGCCAGTGGCCCGTTCCACCCATTCCAGTTTTTCACACAGGCTCCAAACGCCGCGCTCCGGCCTGTTTGCAATCGGTGGCAGTGTCGGGATGCGCATCCCGGAGACCCCGGCCGCACTTTCAGCTTTGTATCCCGGGGTCCTTTATGCTGAAATGAGTGTCAGATGAGTTTTTTTGATTACTTGAAGTTCGACGCGAACGGCCTGATGCCGGCCATCATCCAGGAACAGAAAACCGGCCGCGTCCTGATGATGGCATGGATGAACCGGGCGTCGTTGGAGAAAACCATTGAAACCGGCAAGACGCATTTCTGGAGCCGGTCGCGCCAGAAATTCTGGATGAAGGGTGAATCCAGCGGTCACACCCAGGCGGTCAGGAAGATTGCGTTTGATTGCGACGGGGACACGCTCCTGATTGAAGTGGAGCAGATCGGCGCTGCGTGCCACGAAGGTTACCAGTCCTGCTTCTTCCGGTCGGTTCAAGGCGGCGGGGCCGGCGTTGAAGTAACCGAGCCGCAACTCGAAACGCCCGAGCAGATCTATGGGAAGAAATGATGAAGGATGAATGCAAAATGAAGAAGGCCCCTCCGAGCACAGAATCCGGTCGTTTCTGCATTCCTCATTCTGCCTCCTGCCTTTGATCCATGGATGACTTCGTTCCATTTGCCAGCCGCGATTACTGGCTGTTCTTCCTGGTGCTCTTCGCCTCGCGCGGGATGGATTTCCTGAGCACGTGGATCGCCACGCCGAACCTCGTCCTGGAGGGAAACCCGATTGCGAAAAAACTCGGCTGGCGCTGGGGCATCGCCCTGAACCTCGCGGTCTGCTTCGCCCTGGCGTTCTGGCCGGTGTCGGCCGTCGCCGTCGGCACCACCAGCACCCTGGTGGCGGCCCGCAATTTCCAGTCCGCCTGGCTGATGCGCTCGTTGGGCGAGGAAATCTATCGCGACTGGCACATCGCGCGCATCCGTGAAACCCGGATCACGCTCTACCTTTTTTGCCTGGCCGGAAACACCGTGCTGATGGCCGCCGTGGGTGTCGGGATGATCTGTTTCAGCGACCGGGTGCTGATCCCCTTTGCCATGGGATTGGGCATCATCGCTTACGCCGTCGCGGTGGCGTTTTACACCACGCTTGCGGTCTGGCGCCTGCATCGGGCGGCTCGCCGGGACGGCGCCCTGGAACAAGCGCGGGTCCGAATCGCCAACGGCGTTGTTGCCGGGAAGCCGGGCAACGGCGCGCCGCACCCCTGGGAAGAATTCAGTTGCGGGAAAAAATGACCGGGACACCGGTGGCACCATGGATTTACCCAAACTGGATGAGTTTCTGAAATTGGTCGCGCAGGGAAACCTGATCCCGGTCACACGCCGTTTGCTGGCCGATATTGAAACGCCGCTCTCCGCCTATCGCAAAATACGCGGGCCGGGCGAATCGTTCCTGTTCGAATCGGTCGAAGGCGGCGAACATCTGGGGCGCTATTCGTTCGTGGGCTGCAACCCGCGCGCCATCGTCCGGCAGGACGGCAGCCGAGTTGCGGTCATCGAAAACGGGAAGGTGGTTGAAGCCTTTGAGGTTTCACCCCATCCCGGTGGCGACGCGCCGCCGCGCGCCCAAGCCGATCCGTACGCAATCCCTCCCGCGCTCACCGTCAGGGACGGACTGGAAGTCGTCGAACGCGTGATGAAAAAATATCGCGCGGTGCCGGTGCCGGGGCTGCCCCGCTTCACGGGCGGGGCGATAGGATTCATCGGCTACGAGTTCATCCACGACGTCGAACCTGTCGTCCCGCGCCCACCGCGCGACGAATTGGGCACGCCGACCCTGTATTTCCTCATCGCCGACCAACTGTTGATTTTCGATCGCGTCGCGCAGACGATCACGGTTCTGGTCAATGCCGTCCTCGACGACGCCGGCAGCCCGGCCGAGGCTTACGAGAACGCTGTCGCTGAAATCGACCGGTTGGTCGCGTTGCTCGAACAGCCGAGCGAACATCGTCCCGTCAGTGTGCCCGACCCGGTGCCCTCGATCCCCTTCGAATCGAACGTGCCCAGGGAAACGTTCTCTGCGAACGTGTTGAAGGCCAAGGAATACATCGTCGCGGGCGACATCATCCAGGTGGTCGGGTCACAACGGTTCTCCACGCCCGTCAAGGCCTCGCCCATCGACATTTATCGGGCCGCCCGCTCGATCAATCCCTCGCCGTACATGTTCCTGCTCGAACTCAACGGCTTTTCACTGGTGGGCGCGTCGCCGGAAATCCACGTGCGCTGCGAGGACCGGCGGATCGAGATCCGCCCGATTGCCGGCACGCGGCCCCGCGGCAGGACGCCGGACGAGGACGCCGCGCTCGAAAGGGAATTGCTGGCCGATCCCAAGGAACGCGCCGAGCACGTCATGCTCGTGGACCTGGCCCGGAATGACCTCGGCCGAGTGTGCGACTTCGGCAGCGTCCAGGTGAAGGACCTGATGATCATCGAGCGTTACAGCCATGTCATGCACATCGTGTCGCAGGTGGAAGGAAAGCTTTCGGCGGATCGGACAACGTATGATCTGATGCGCGCGACGTTTCCCGCCGGGACGCTCAGCGGCGCCCCGAAGATCCGCGCCATGCAGATCATCGCCGAACTCGAGCAGACGTCGCGCGGCCCGTATGGCGGCTGCGTCGGCTATTTCTCGTTCAATGGCAATCTGGACTGCTGCATCACGATCCGGACCGCCCTCCTCAAGGGGGGAAAGGCCTACGTGCAGGCCGGCGGCGGTTGGGTGAACGATTCGACCCCCGACGCCGAGTACCAGGAGACGGTCAACAAGGCCAAGGCGATGCTCAAGGCGGTGGCGCTGGCTGAGAATTTCAAGACCTATTCCACCCACTGAATGCGGGGCCATGGCTGATTCATGACGGGGTGGGGGCCGTCCCCAGTGAGGTTTGCACGCAAAACTCCACGAATCCTGGCGACGAGCCGTCGCCACCCCGATCTCCCAAATTCTGAAAGGCGGGGCGAGCGTCCCCGCGCCTGCGCCGCCGTAGCGGCTTCGTCGCCGCGAAGGCGCGAGCCGTCTGTTTCCAAAGAAAGGCCGGCTCGTCAGGAGCCTCGCCCCACCGGCCTCCCCGCGGTCCGGCGGGTCAGTAACTCATTTTTTCCAGTTTCACCTTGCCCCTGAAAATCCAGTAGATGCTGACGGTGTAGGCCAGCACGACTGGCACGCCGATGAGCGCCATGGTGAGCATGACCGCGAGTGTTTTCGGTGAAGAGGAGGCGTTGTGGATGTTCAGGCTGTTGGCCGCGACGGGGTTGCTCAACACGAGGTTCGGGTACATCTCCAATCCGAACAGCCCCATCAACGCGACCATCGCCAGGCAGGACGAAAGGAACGCGCGCCAGTCGCGCCCGAGGTGGATTTCGCGGGGAATGTTCGCGATGGCGAGCATGTTGAAAATCGCGATGCTGAACAGCGACGGATTGGCCCGCACGCGCGCCGCCATGTGCGGCACGTACAGCAGCGTCGCCATCGTCGTCATCGCGTAGCAGACGATGAAGAAGATGATGCTGTTGTTGATCCAGCCGCGCAGTTTGTCGTGCAATGCGCCCTCCGTCTTCAGCAGCGCGTAAATCGCCCCGTGCATCATGAACAGCGCGAGGGTCGTGACGCCCAGGAGCAGCGGATACGGCCCCAGCAAACTCCAGAACGTGCCGGCGAATTCGCCCCGGTCGTCCAGCGGGATGCCCCAGGCAATGTTCCCCATCGCCACGCCGATCAGGAGGCTGGAAACAATGCTGCCCGCGCTGAAGCCGACGTCCCACATCCGCCGCCACCAGAGCATCGGCTGCTTGCTGCGGAATTCAATGGCGACCGCGCGAAAAATCAAGGCCACCAGCAGGAGCACGAACGCCATATAGAAGCCCGAAAACACCGTGGCATACACGTTTGGAAACGCCGCGAACAACGAGCCGCCGCCCGTGACAAGCCAGACTTCGTTTCCGTCCCACACGGGTCCGATGGCGTTGAGCATGATGCGCCGCTCCTCATCCGTCCGGGTGAACAGGTGCAGCGCGCCGACGCCCAGGTCAAAGCCGTCCAGCATCGCATACCCGGTGAAGAGCACGCCGATGAGGATGAACCAGGTTGTGTTGAGATCGAGAGAGCCGAAGGTCATAAGGGGGTGGCATTCAGTGTCGGACGGGCAATGCCAGCTTGCCGGCGGGGACCAGATCGGCGTCATCCGGGCCGTGCTGGATTTTGTCGTTGAGCAGGTAAACAAAAACCGCGAAGAGCAGCAGGTAAACCGCGCTGAACAGAAGGATCGAGGTCAGGACGGTGTTGGCCCTGACCACCGCGGACAAGCCCTCCGACGTGCGGAGCAATCCCTGAACGATCCACGGCTGGCGGCCCACCTCGGCGGCAAACCAGCCCGCCTGATTGGCGATCTGCGGGCCGAGCACCGACAGCACCAGGAGCCACAGGAGCCAGCGTTTCTCGAACAGCGACCCCCGCCGGAAATAAAGAAGGCCCAACGCCGAGATCACGATCATCCCCAGGCCGACCACCACCATCAGGTGAAAGAGTTGGAACGAAAAGTTCACCGGAGGCCGGTCCTCGGGTCTGGGTGCAGCCTCGCGCAGGCCCATCACCGGCGAATGCAAGTCGTCGTGCGCCAGAAAACTCAGCATTCCAGGCATGCGAATGCCCCGGGTCTGCTCGTCTTTCTCATCCACCCAACCGAGGAGCGTCAGTGGCGCGTTCGACCGCGTCTCGTATAGCCCCTCGAATGCCGCCAGTTTGACGGGCTGGTATTTCGCCACGGTCCGGGCGCTGAAATGTCCGCTGACCAATTGCAGCAGTGAGGCAGTCAGGCCCACGATCAGCCCAACGCGCAACGAAGCCCGAGCAAACGCCTCGTGCTTCCGCTTCAGCAAATACCACGCGCTGACACTGACGACCAGAAACGCCCCCGCCTGCCATGCGCCGCAGAGGGTGTGAAACAACCGGTCCATCGAGGACGGGTTGAAAACCATGCCCCAGAAATCCGTGATCTCGGCGCGCGCCTTCATGCCGTCTCCGACGATGTGAAAGCCCGCCGGTGTTTGCATCCAGGAATTGGCCACCACGATCCAGATGGCGCTGAAGTGCGCGCCCAGGCACACCATGCATGTCGCAAAGAAATGCAGCCTGGGTCCGACCCGGTCCCAGCCGAACAACAGCACGGCGAGGAAACCCGACTCGAGGAAGAACGCGAAGATGCCTTCGGCGGCCAGCGCGCTGCCAAACACGTCGCCAACATAGCGCGAATAGGTCGCCCAGTTCGTGCCGAATTCAAACTCCATGACGATGCCCGTGGCCACGCCGACGGCGAATGTGAGGGCGAAAACCTTCGTCCAGAAACGCGCTATCTGGTGATAGATGGGCTTGCGCGTCCTCAGCCACGACCCCTCGATGATGACCAGCACGACGCCCAGCCCGATGCTCAAGGGCGGATACAGATAATGAATCCCCGCCGTCAGAGCGAACTGGAACCGTGAGAGTGTCAGGACATCCATAATCCGTCTGATGCTACCCCGGATTCTAATCAACCAAAAGCGCGGAATGAAGGCACAACGGGTTGGAAACGTCATCCTCCGGCCGGTGACGGCAGGGCGCTCACGTCGATGAATGACTCCAGCCGTTTCTTCAAGTCATCCTCTTCCGGCCCCCCGATGATCGTGCTTACGAGCTTGCCTTTAATTCTTAACGAAATTTAATCATTGATTCACCGCGCTTTAATATACGTTTGGTCAAATCCTTTGTCGAAAGTCTTATGCGAATACTTGTGGTAGAAGACGAAAAGAAAGTGGCGGACATGATCGCGCGCGGGCTCAAAGCCGAGGGTTATGCGGTGGATGTGGCGCTGGACGGCCAAAGCGGCTGGGACATGGCCAACGGCTGCGAGTACGATCTGGTCGTTCTGGATCTGATGCTGCCGCGCTTGAGCGGGGCTGAAATCCTGGGCCGCATCCGCCGCAAGAACCAGCAGGTGCCGATTCTGATCCTGACGGCGCGGGACGCCACGGACGAAAAGGTGCGAAATTTTGAGGCGGGGGCGGACGACTATCTGACGAAGCCGTTTGCGTTTGCGGAGTTGCAGGTGCGGGTGAAGGCCTTGTTGCGCCGGGCGCCGGCGAATCGGGCCAGTGTGCTGCGCGTGGCCGATCTCGAAGTGGACCGCTTTTGCCAACAGGTCAGGCGCGGCGGCAAAAAAATCGATCTCACGGCCAAGGAATATGCGCTCCTCGAGTACCTGGCCACCCATCCGGGCCGGGTGTTTTCGCGCACGATGATCATCGAGCACGTCTGGGACCAGAGCTTCGAGGGTTTGACGAACATTGTGGATGTGTACGTACGGCATTTGCGGGGCAAGGTGGACGATCCGTTTCCCACCAAATTGATCCGGACAGTCCGCGGCATGGGGTACTATCTGAGCGAGGAGGCGGACAAATGAATATGCGCTCGCTCCGATTTCGACTGGTGGCCTGGTATGCCAGCCTGCTGGCCGCCATCTTCGTGGCGCTGGGTGTTTTGACGTTCGCTGGATTGCGGCACTTTCTGGAAACCAACCTGCGGGACACCCAGATGCGACGCGCCCGGCAGATCGCCGACACCCTCCTGCTGAACGTCAGCCATCCCGGCGACGCGTTTATTGCCCCCGAGGTCGAGGCCTTCTACGCGCCCGAGGCCAACGATCGGTTCATCCGGATCACGCGGAGCGACGGGAGTATGCTCTATGCCTCGGGCAAGCCAACGGATGACAGTTTTGATTCCTCCGCGATCCCAAGGGCGCCATTGACAAGGAACGGCGAGGGATCCCGCAGGGAAAGATTGCCCGGCGACAAGGTCCTTCTGATTGCCTCGTTGGACTACAAGACCTCGATCGGAGCGCGCTATGTCGTCGAAGTCGGGGCGCCGATGGCGCGGATCGAGGCGATGCTGGATCAGGTCCTTCTGTTCTTGGCACTCGGGTTGCCGATTGTGGTGATCGTGGCGGCGGGGGGAGGTTATCTGCTGGTGAAACGGGCCCTGGCGCCGGTGGATCAGATCGCGCGCAAAGCCGAGCAGATCTCCCAGCACAACCTGAGCGGGCGCCTGCCGGTGACGCGGACGGGCGACGAACTGGAACGGCTTTCTCTCTCGCTCAACCACATGATCAGCCGTCTGGAGGACGCGGTCCACAACTCCAAGCGATTCCTGGCGGATGCGTCGCATGAATTGCGCACGCCCCTGACGGTGCTGCGCGGCGAACTGGAGAACGTCGCGCAAAACGGACGGCTGGAGGAAGACACGCGCGAGACCCTCGGCAGCATGCTGGAGGAAGTCGAGCGCCTGGCGAAAATCGTCGAAGGCCTTTTCGCCCTGTCGCGTCTGGATGCCGGCGAGGCGCAGGCCGAGTGGGTCCCGTTCGATCTGGCGGAATTGGCGGCCACCACCGCCGATCAGATGAGTCTGCTGGCCGAGGACAAGGGCATTTCCGTTTCGTGCGAAGCGAAGCAGGGGATCACGGTGGAAGGGGATCGGGCCCGGCTCAAACAGGTCGTCGTCAACCTGCTCGACAATGCGATCAAATACACGCCCAACGGTGGCGCCATCCACCTGGGGGTGACACGCAAGAACGGCCACGCGGTCCTGGATGTAACCGACAATGGGATCGGCATTCCTGCCGAAGCGTTGCCCCACGTATTCGAGCGCTTTTTCCGGGTGGACAAAGCCCGCTCGCGAGACGAGGGCGGCGCCGGGCTCGGACTGTCGATCGTGAAATCCATCTGCACGGCGCACGGCGCCGCCGTGGAAGTCGAAAGCACGCCCGGGCGGGGGAGCCACTTTCGCATCAAGCTGCCATTGGCGGAGAGCGGAGCGCCAACAAAGGAAAATCAACATGAAAACTGAAGTTCTCAAATCCATTGAAAAGATCCTCCGCCCGTGGCTCACCGGGGCGGGGCGGCGGTTGCGCTGGAAGTTGTCGGCGGTGTTCGTGGTCCTGTTAGTCGTCGCGGCGTTTTTCCTCCGCCCGGGCCAGAGCAAGGCCAACGCCAACGCCGGCATGGAAACGATGCCGCTGCCCTCCGTTGCCGTGGCCAAAGTGGACCGGGAAGACCTGTATCGGCAAGTGACGATCCCGGCCGAATTCCGGCCGTACGTGGAGGTCGAGCTGCACGCGAAGGTTTCCGGCTTTTTGCAGCAAATCAACGTGGATTTTGGCGACCAGGTCAAAGCGGGCCAGCCTTTGGCCACACTCGAGGTCCCGGAATTGCAGGACCAACTCAACAGCGCGATTGCCACGGAACAGCAAGCGGTGGCCGATTACACAAACGCGCACCTGGTTTTCACCCGCTTGACGGCGGTGAACAAGGGCCATCCGAATCTCGTGGCGGAACAGGACCTTGACACTGCCGAAGCGAAGGATGGCGCGGCGGCGGCCGCGATCGCCGCCACCAAGGCGGATATGGAGAAATATAAAACCTTGGTGGCATACACCAAAATCACCGCCCCCTTCGATGGCGTGATCACCCGGCGTTACGCCGATCCGGGCGCGCTCATCCAGGCCGGCACGGCTTCCGACACTCAATCCATGCCGCTGGTGCGCCTTTCGGACAATTATCGCCTGCGATTGGATTTTCCCGTTTCGGTTGATTACGTCCAGGACATTCAAATGGGCGACGCGGTGGACGTGCGGGTTGAGTCGCTCGGCGGCAAAATGTTCACCGGCAAGATCTCGCGATTCACGCACAAGGTGGACGACAGCACGCGAACCATGATCACCGAAATGGAGGTGGACAATCCCAAGCTCGAACTTGTCCCCGGCATGTATGCCTCGGTCGTCTTGAAAGTGGAGCAACATCCGCAAGCGCTGGCCGTTCCGATCGAGGCCATTTCCGAAGGCAAGAGCCCCACGGTGTATGTGGTCAACGCCCATCACGAAATTGAGGAACGCGCCATAAGCCTCGGCCTCGAAACACCCACCAAATACGAAGTTCTCTCCGGCTTGCAGGAAGGGGAGTTGGTGATGATCGGCAACCCCGGTCAAATCAAACCTGGCCAGAAGGTGGAAGCCAAATTGGTGAGTCTGCTGGCTGAACAATGAAACTCTCCATTGCCAGATTCAATGGGCAGGTGCATTTCCGCTGCCGGATCACACCCGTTGCGATTGCGGGGCAGGCGTCCCGCCCGCCCAACCGGGCGCAGCGTGGCAGGGCCGCCAGCCGCGAGTTGGACAATCTTCGGGGCCGGCGAGACGCCCGCCCTGCGATCTCATCGGTTCCGATGCGGCAAGGATGAATTGCATGAAGGAACTTTTGACGCCCGAACAACTCGAAGCCCTGCGGCGCTGGGATGCCTGCACGCTGGCCAATGCCATCGAGACGTTTCAGAAACGATTGCGCAACGAAGGCTTTGTGGACCGGACCGTCCGCTGCCTGTTTCCGCACCTGCAGCCGATGGTCGGCTATGCGGCCACGGTCAAGATCCGCGGTTCCGCCCCGCCCATGGCCGACGGCAGGTATTCCGACCGCACCGACTGGTGGGATTACATCCTGTCCCTGCCGGCACCGCGCGTGGTGGTCGTGCAGGACGTGGCCACACGGGTCGGGCTTGGTTCGCTGGTCGGCGCGGTGCACATGAACATCCTGCGGACACTTCACTGCGTCGGCGTCGTCACCAACGGTTCCGTTCGGGACATTCCCGCGGCCGAGAGCGCCGGATTCCATTTCTTCGCCGGCAGCGTTTCAGTTTCGCACGCCTACGTTCACATCGTGGAAATGGGCGGGCCGGTCGAGATTGGCGGATTGAAAATTCAGTCGGGTGATTTGTTGCACGGGGATCTGCACGGGGTCCAGTCTATTCCGCTGGACATCGCGGCCCGGGTGCCGGCAGTGGCCGCGCAAATTGCCGCGAAGGAGCAGGCGTTGATTGCGCTCTGCCGCTCCCCGGAATTCACTCTCGAGAAGTTGCGCGCCGCCATCACGAACAAACCCTCCTGATCCTCCCTCTTTGTCATGTCCCGCTTCGCGCTCCGCTATCCCTATCTCATCATCGTGCTGTGTCTGATCACCTGCGTCGTGGGCGTGACCAGCCTGGTGCGGATGCCGGTCGATTTGTTCCCGCCGATCAAAATCCCCGTGGTGGTGGTGGCCACGTTCTTTTCCGGCATGCCGCCCGAGCAGATTGAAACGGACATCACCGGTCGCTTCGAGCGGTTCTTCACCCTGGCCAGCGGTGTGGACCACATCGAATCGCGTTCGCTCCCCGGGGTCAGCCTGATCAAAATCTATTTCCAACCGGGGTTCAATTCGGATTCAGCGGTCACGAGCATCGCCAACCTGGCGATGGCCGATTTGCGCAAACTGCCGCCCGGCACGTTGCCGCCGGTGGTGTTGAAGTTCGACGCCTCGAGTCTGCCGGTCTGTCTGATCACGCTGAAAGGCGAGGGATTGAACGAGGCCCGGCTGCGCGACCTCGGCCAGTACGACGTGCGCAACCAGGTTGCCAACGTGCCCGGCGCCTCCGTGCCCCAGCCGTTCGGCGGACGCTACCGGCAAATCATGGTGTACGTGGACCCGCTCAAACTGGAAGCGCACCAGTTGAGCGTCATGGATGTCGTGCGCACGGTCAATCAGGCGAACCTGATTTTGCCCGCCGGCGACGTGAAGATTGGCCCGTACGATTACAACCTCTACGCGAACAGCCAGATCAACGCGATGAAGGACATCAACCAATTGCCGTTGAAGACCGTCGGCAACGCTTCCGTGCTGGTGTCCGACGTGGGCAACGCCGAAGACGCCTCGCAAATCCAATACAACATCGTGCGTGTGGACGGACAGCCTTCCGTGTATCTGCCGGTGCTGAAACAGGGCGGCGACGCCAACACCATCGCCGTGGTGAACGGCATCAAAGCCGCGGTGTCGCATCTGCTCGATGTGCCGAAGCAGCTCGTGACCAAAGTGGTGTTCGATCAATCCGTCTTTGTCCGCAGCGCCATTGAAAATCTGATTCACGAGGGCGCCATCGGCCTGGTGTTGACCGGCGTCATGATTCTGATTTTCCTCGGCAGCGTGCGGGCGACCGCGGCTGTGTTCCTTTCCATCCCCCTGTCGGCCCTGGCGACGTTCATTGCGCTGTCGCTCGGAGACAACACGGTCAACGCCATGATTCTGGGCGGCCTGGCGCTGGCGTTCTCGCGGCTCATTGATAATTCGGTGGTGGTCCTGGAAAACATCTTTCGCCACCTGGAGCTGGGCGAACCGCCCGAGGTTGCCGCGGAAAGGGGCGGCCAGGAAGTGGCGTTGCCGGTGTTGGCGGCCACCCTCGCCACGGCGGTGGTCTTTTTTCCCGTCACCTTTCTTTACGGTGTCAGCCGGTTCCTGTTCGGCGCGCTGGCGTTGTCGGTGATTCTTTCGCTCTTCGCCTCCTATTTTGTCGCGATGACCGTGGTGCCACTCTTTTGCGCGAAACTGATCAAAGGACATGGCGCGCATGGCGAAAGTGCGAACGACCAGCCCCAATCCTGGGGCAGGCGGTTCAACGCCTGGTTCAACCGCAAGTTCACGCAAATGCTCGATCGCTACGAAGGGTCTTTGAACAAGGCGTTGCTGCGTCCCGCCGCCACCGTGCTAGGCATCACGGGTATGTTCGTCCTCAGCCTGAGCCTTTATCCGCTGGTGGGCCAGGCGTATTTCCCGCGCACCGATCCCGGCCAGTTTGTCGTCAACCTCAAAGCGGCCAGCGGGATGCGCCTGGAATTGACCGACAAGCTCGTCGAGCAGGCGGAGCAGATCGTGCGCGAGGTTGTGCCGGCCAAAGATCTGAAAATCATCGTTTCGAACATCGGCGTCACTCCCGGCTTCTCTTCGATCTACACGCCGAACTCCGGCCCGCATACGGCGTTCGTGCAGGTGGGACTGAACGACGGTCACAAACTGAGCAGCTTTGAATACATGAACCGCGTGCGGGAACGTCTGCGCAAGGATCTGCCGCAAGTGGCCGCCTATTTCCAGACCGGCGGTTTGGTGGATGCCGTGCTCAACCTCGGCATGCCCGCGCCGCTGGACATTCAGGTGAGCGGCATGAACCTGGAGGCCGCCCATAAATCCGCGATCGAGATCGCCCGGAAAGTGCGCGCGTTGCCCGGCGTCAGCGACGTGCTCGTGCCGCAGGACGTGGATTATCCGGCGCTGCAATTGAACATCGACCGCGAGCGCGCCAGCGAACTGGGCCTGGACGAAAAGGAAGTGGTCGGCAACGTCATCACGGCCCTGACCTCCGACATGATGATCGCCCCCAGCTACTGGGTGGATCCCAAGAGCGGCAATGACTACTTTCTCACGGTCCAATACCCGGAAAACTTCATCAAAAACCTGGCGGACCTGGCCTCGGTACCGTTGCGCGGGACGCTCTCGTCCATGCCGACACGCCTGGATACGGTCAGCCAGATCAAACATATCGAGTCGCCGACCGAGGTGGACCATTACCAACTCCGGCGGGTGATGGACGTTTACGTTTCACCCCGCGGCGAGGACATTGGACGCGTGCTGGACGGTGTCCGGAAGATCATCGGCCGCACGTCATTGCCGGAAAACGTGCGCGTGGAAATCCGGGGCTCGGCCCACGCGATGGAGGTCTCGTTCCGGAGTTTTGGCCTGGGGCTGATTCTCTCGACGCTGTTGGTCTATTTGATCCTGGTCGCGCAGTTCGGATCGTTCGTGGACCCGTTCCTGATCCTGCTGGCCATCCCGACCGGATTGACGGGTGTGCTGCTGATCCTGTTCGTCACGGGGACAACGCTCAACGTCATGTCGCTGATGGGCGTGGTGATGATGGTGGGGATTGTGGTGTCCAACAGCATCCTGATCGTGGAATTCACCAACCGGCTGCGCGCGGAGGGACGTTCCTTGCGCGACGCGGTGGTTCAGGCCTGCCGCGTGCGGTTGCGGCCGGTGTTGATGACGTCGTTGGCCACGCTGATCGGGTTGATTCCGATGGCCATGAAGCTGGGGACCGGCACCGAAGCTTACGCACCCCTGGCACGCGCCATCATCGGCGGCCTCGCCGTGTCGGTCGTCCTCACCGTGTTCATCGTGCCCGCCGCCTATTACATCGTCTATCGCCGGCAGGAAGAGCACGCCAAAAACCTCGCAGCCGCAACCGGCGGCATCGCGCCGTTACACTGAAGAACCCGCAATGAAATGTTTTTTCGCAACGTTATTGATCCTGGCAACCTGGGCCGGCATCGCCGTGGCCGATGAAACCAATGTGATCCAAACGTTGACGCTGGCGGAAGCGCACGCGCTGGCGTTGCGCAATCATCCGCAGATTGCGGCCGCGAATTATCGCGCTCTGGCCGCCGAACAGGTCGTCCGGGAAGCGCGCTCCGGTTTTTTCCCACAGGCGAACCTTTATGGAACCGCGGCGGGTGCGGATTCACAAAACACGCGCATTCTGGCCGGCGGCTTGAACAACCCGAGCGTGATGGACCGCGCCGCCGCGGGCTTGGGCGCGAGCCAGCTCATCACGGACTTCGGCCATACCGCCAATCTTGCGGCGAGCTCCCGGTACAGCGCACAGGCCGAGCATCAGAACGCCGCCGCGACCCGCGAACAGGTGCTGCTGGATGTGGACGCAAATTACTTCGGCGCACTGCAGGCTCGGGCGATGTTGCATGTCGCGCAACAAACGCTGGACACCCGGCAAATGCTTCTCGACCAGGTCAGCGTGCTGGCTTCCAACAAACTCAAGTCCGAACTGGACGTGAGCTTCGCGCAAGTGGCGCTCGAGGAGGGACGGCTCCTGCTGCAGAAGGCCCAGAACGACCAGGATGCCGCGCTGGCCTCGCTCTCAACCGCGTTGGGATATCGTGAATTTCGGTCCTTCCAGTTGGTTGAAACGTCTCCGCCGGCGGTGGCCGATACGAATGACGTGCCCGGTTTGATCGGAATAGCCCTGCGGAACCGGCCTGAACTGTTGAGTCTTCGCAACGAGCACGAGGCGGCGCTCCGTTTCGCGTGGTCGCAGCGGGACGCGCGACTTCCGGTGGTTGCGGCGGTGGGGACGGTCGGCGATTCGCCGGTTCATGACGATCGGCTGCCCGATCATTACGCCGCCGGGGCCATTCAACTCAGCCTTCCGTTGTTCAGCGGCGGACTGTACCTGGCGCGCCAGCACGAGGCCGAGCTTCGAGCAGAGGCTGCAGACGAACTGCTGCGCACCGCGGAGGACAACATTGCGCGCGACGTGCGCATTGCCTGGCTGAACCTGAACGACGCGCAAGAACGGGTGCGCACGACCGCACAACTGCTCCGCCACGCGACCGAAGCTTTCGATCTGGCCCAGGCGCGCTACCAGGTGGGCAGCAGTTCCATCGTCGAACTGAGCCAGGCGCAGTTGGAATTGACCTCCGCGCAGATCGCCAACACAAACGCGCGCTACGATGTTCTGATTCAGCAGGCAAATCTGAACTACCAGATCGGCGGCCTCTCGGAAGCCACCAGGCCGTCAGCCAATCTGCCTCGACAAAGTGGAAAAGAGAATTAACCATCGACAACATCGAACCATATATGAAAACACTCAATAGCTGTCTGGCTCTCGCTGTGCTGGTCGCCTTTGCCGGCTGCTCTACTCACTCAACCACGGTGGTAAACCAGCCAGTCGGTCCTGATTTAGCGCCACCGCGCGTCGATCTCAGCCATGGGCAAGGGCGGCTCGTAGTCTACACGGTGACTGAAGTGAATGACCCGGTCAATTCGTACTTCCCGACTCACAGCAGTTACGCCATTTACACGACTGACGGCAAGCTCGTGAAGCGCGTGGACAATCGCAACGGCTCGTTCTACCAGGACCCGGCGCCGGTGTCGCTGCCGCCGGGCAAGTATAATGTCAAAGGGCGCGCGACCAATTCCGGAGAAGTCACCGTGCCGGTGATCATTGAAGCGAAGAAAACCACGGTCGTGGATCTCGAGGGCACAAACCTGCCGCAACACAAGCCGACGGGCGCCGGACAATGGATCCGTTTGCCGAACGGACAAGTCATCGGCATGAGGGTCGAGTAGGTCACACCTGGGCGGAAGTTTATGGCGTGGTCAGCCCGACCCCGATTTGTGGTCCGTGCAGATCAGCCTGCCAATCTCACCGAACGTGATGCTGGCTAGCGCCGGCCTCCGCCGTTTCTGCCTCCGCCGCCGCCATGGCCGCCACCCCCACCATAGTCGCGACCCTCGCCGCCACCATGCCCTCCATCTCCGCCGTGAAAGAAGCCGTTCTCGTGCGCGTCGCTCTCAAAACGACCGCTTCCACCAAAGCCCCTGCCGGTGAATTCGCCGTGGAAATCACTGAACCGGGGACTGCTGTAGATGCGCGGACGGTTTGCACGGATGTCATACCGGAGGCCCGGCCGGCTCATCGATTGCGCGCCGGTGAACGCTCCATTTCCGTTGCGTAGCAGGATTCCACGATTCGGTGTGGCAAAACCTCCGGTGCGGGCGAACCCGCTGTTGCCCCTGGGCGCCCATCCACTGTTGTAAACATTTCGCACACGTCCCCGCTGCCCGGCGGCGAGCTGGCCCGTGCGCGAGTTGTAAGCACGGCCGTAGTTGTCCGACGGCCCGTTTCGGAGGATTGCGTTCTGCGACGATCCGGTGCGGAAGGCCTGCCTCCCGTAAACGTTGGCCGCCGTGTTCATCCCTCCCAGCCGGCCCCGCGCCAGGAGTCTGCCTCGATCGTGGAAGAATCCCCAGTGACGGTAGGGGCCCCACCACGGAGCGGGGGGATAACAGCCCCTCCAGCCGAAACCGCCCAGACCGCAGTCCCAGCCGAAGCCAAAGCCGAAACCCCAACCCCACCATGGCGTCCAGCAGCAGTCCCAGCCGAATCCCCACGTAAATGGCGGCCCGAACCAGTACGTCCCGATCCATGGCGGGTACGAGTATCCGGTGCCGTAAACCACGGTTCCGTCGTCGGCAACTTCGGTGCCCAGGTAGCCCGGCGTGTACCCTTCGTAAACCACGTCGGGCGTCGAGTCATACACCTGCGCGTAGGTCAAATAATGGAGCGGCGAGGTGACGGGGATCGTGCCGATGACGGCGGGAATCGAAGCGGCGACGATCCAGGGTCCGTTGACCGAGGTGGAGGCGAACCAGACACCGTTCTGGCATGCGTACCAGGAGCGATCATCCACTTCGATGACCGGCGTGTCGCTGTTCACCACGTAATGAAGGGGTGTGCCCGGGATTGGCTCGAGTTTTGGCGGCCCGTCAAACTGCGAGGCCGCCATTTCCGTGGCGCGGGGCACCGCGGCGGTTTCCGGAATGCTGTTGTCGATCAGAGCCTCCTCGGCCTGCCGGGTGCCCGGCACGCTGGCTTTCACATTCTCCTTCAGGCTGCTGTCGGGGATCTCAGCGAAATCATGCGGCAACCGGTTGCCCGGCACGAACTGCCACGGGCCGTTCAACGAGGGCGCGCGGAACCAGCGGCCGGCGATCAGAACGTAGGTGTGTTGATCGCTCGTCCGTTGGAATACATTGCCGCTCGTGTTGGCCACATACAACAGGTCCGCCCCCGCAATCGCGACAAACTGCGGCTCTCCGTTGAACGTGATGAGTTCGGTGGGAGTGGTCGCCACGTAAACCGCCGGCAGCGGAGAGGTGTGGAGCGACGGCGTCTCGCCGGTGTCCGGACCCGGCTGGCCCTCGAGCAGATCCACCTGTTGGGATTCCCGGGCCTGCTGTTCGGCGACAGCGGCTCCAATCGGCGGGCGGGCGGCCACGGACCAAGGACCGTCCAGCGCCGGCGCTTCCAGGTAGCCATCGAGGTAGTGCAGATAAAACTGTCCCGCCGGATCTTTCAGCAGCAGCACGCGCGAGTTGAGGACGCGCTGAAGGCCGGTTCCAGCCACCATCCGATAGGCCGCCGGGCCATCGATAGAGACCAGGATCGCCGGCCGCGTCGAAAAGATGATTTTCGGCGGGGCATTGTTCAACGGCCCGGTCCGGGTCTTGGGCTGGACTGCATTGAGGCCGGCCTCGAGCGCGTCCAGTGGCAGGGTGCCGATCTGTTTTGGAAAGTGGTCCCGGAGCGCGGCGAGATACCCCGGCGTCTGCGCGCGGTCCGACGGGAAATTCCCGCTTTCGATCCGAACATTCTCGAGCGAAACCGTCCGGGTCGATTTATCCACGAGGGTGAACGCGTTGAGGTTTATCACCCCGTACGTCGGCTGGGTCCGGCCGGGGGATTGAACGGCCACGGCACTGCGGGCCATCAGCGCGTGGCCGTCCCACGAATCGACGACCGGTTCGTAAACAGTATAGCTCGTGGTGCCGTTCGAAAATGTGCGCGGCCAATCGGAGCTCGCCGGCACGCTGTAGTCCGGGCCGCTGGATGCCTCCGCCTGAGCACTCGCTCGGCCCGGAGCCTGGGAAACCGGGACCCCTGCTGAATCCGAACCGTTCTTCGTGGCGCAGGAGGACAAGGCAATCACCAGACCAAGCCCTGCCGCTGAAATAATCATGTGCTTCATATCGTCGCTTTCTCCGGATAACCGCGCCCAAGAGGCGAGGGATTCACCGAGCCGACCCTGGCCGATTCCCGGTCAGGAGGAATCCGCTTTGTATTTGATGGCGACCACCACGGTGTGGCGATGCGCTTCTTCGGTTACTCCCATTGGACCCCAATACCAGTACAAAAGGAAAATGCCAGCAGGACCCACAATTGCTTTTTCAAACAGGCTCTCGACATTGTCCCGGAAATAATCTAAGCCACGCGGGAACTTCGGTCAACTTGAAGCGCCGAGCGGAACCAATTCGTCGCGGAGTGCGCCGGCCGGCTTCGGGCTTGCGGTTTTTGGCTTTCGCCTCCGGCGCGGAACTGACGGGGTGGCGGATCGTTGCTCCAGGCTGCGACAGAACTGCTCCAACACTTCGCGTTCGGCGCGGAGCCAGTCGCCCAGGGCGCTGCCATGACGGACGCCGGCATCCGGCTCGCGAAGACGCCGCTCCCCCTTTGGGCCCGGGGAGCAGGTCTGCGAGCCGCAGACGCTTCGTCACGCAGCATGCCCCGTTCAGAACAGCCCCGTGACTGGATTCTGTGCTTCACTGGTGTATGCTGGGCTCCAGCAATGCCGGCTGAACCAACATTGGACTTGAACGAGAGGCGGACCGAACGGCCTGCAAACCAGGCCGTCACTGAATTGTCCGTCTCGGGCATGACCTGCTCCAATTGCGCCCGGCACGTCACCGGGGCGATCCAGAACGTTGCCGGAGTCCGGAGTGCGATGGTCAGTCTCGAGTCCCACCAAGCCTTGGTGCGATGGTCGGCAGATGCGCCGCAGAACGTTCCTGCCGTGATTCAGGCGATTGAAGCGGAGGGTTACGGAGCGAAGGTGCTCGAAGCCGGCGGGCGCGGGCGCGGCGAAACCAGGCTGCGGGGGTGGGAACTGAATTTGTGGATCGGCGTCCTCTGCACCCTGCCATTGATGGTCGGCGAATGGGCTTTCAGGCTCGGCATGGCGCCTTGGTTCCAGTGGTGTTCCTTCGCGCTGGCGAGTGTCGTCCAGGCCGTCGCCGGCGCCCCCTTCTACCGCGGCGCATGGAACCAACTGAAGGTCGGAAACTCGAACATGGACACCCTGGTCGCGCTCGGTTCCACCACCGCCTTCGTCTATAGCGTTTGGGCGCTGCTCGGCGGCCTCGGCGGACATCTCTATTTCATGGAATCCGCCGCGATCATCACCTTGATCAGCGTAGGGCATTGGCTGGAATCCCGCGTGACCGCGCGGGCCTCCCGCGCGCTGCGCGCCCTGCTGAACCTCGCGCCTCCAACCGCGCGGCGCCGGAATGCGGCAGGCACTGAAACCGAAGTGCCCGTGACCGATTTACAGGTCGGCGACGCCATCGCCTTGCGCCCTGGCGACCGCGTTCCCACCGACGGCGACATCATCGAGGGGGATTCCGCCATTGACGAATCGATGCTTACCGGTGAATCGGCGCCCGTGGACAAGACGGCGGGGAGCCGGCTGTATGCGGGAACGGTGAACCTGAATGGCCGCCTGGCGATGCGTGTGACCGCCACGGGCGAAGAAACCGCGCTGTCCCAGATCATCGCCGCCGTGCAGCGCGCACAGACCAGCCGCGCGGACATCCAGCGCCTGGGCGACCGTGTCAGTAGCGTGTTTGTGCCGGTCGTGGTGGCCATTGCGGCTCTCGCCGGACTGTGGTGGGGCCTGGCACCGGACTCCGCAAGGCACGTTCACGACTGGCTCGCGCAGTTTCTTTGGCCCGCGCACACGCCGGTGACGGCGCTGGCGGCGGCGGCGGTCACGACCGCGGCGGTTTTGATTGTGGCTTGTCCTTGCGCCATGGGCCTGGCCACTCCGGCGGCCATCATGGCCGCTTCCAACGCTGGAGCCCAACGCGGCATATTGATCCGCGACGGCGTGGCCCTGGAAAAGGCCGGCCGCATCACGGCGGTCGTTTTTGACAAGACGGGAACGCTGACCGCCGGCAAACCGAGCCTGGCAAAGACATGGCAGTCGCCAGAGGGCGGAGCCGCACGCGGGAACCCCGCCCTGCCCCTGGCCGCCGCCCTCTCCAAACACTCGACCCATCCGATCAGCCGGGCCATTTCCAGCGCCGATCCCGGTGAAATGGAAATCCGCGAGTGGCAGGAAATTCCCGGCGCCGGCGTGCAGGCAAAATGCCGGCTCGCGGATGGCCGATGGCAGAGCGCGCGCCTGGGCTCGCTGAAATGGCTGCGCGAACTACGAGTGGACCTTGCCGGCGGCGAAGCGTTCATCGCCGAGTGGTCCGCACAGGGAGCGACCCTGGCGGGTCTGGCGGTCGAAACTTCGTTATGGGGCCTGTTCGCCGTGAAAGACGAGGTCAAACCGGGCGCTGCCGGGGTCATCCGGCAATTGCACCGGCAGAAGCTCGAGACCTATCTCGTCACGGGCGACAACGCCCTCACCGCGGCCGGCATCGCCAGGCAAACCGGTGTTCGACCGGAAAACACCCTTGCCGAGGTGCGCCCGGAGCAGAAGGCCCGGTTCGTAAAAACGCTTCAACAGCAGGGCCATCGCGTGGCGTTCGTGGGAGACGGAATCAATGACGCCCCGGCGCTCGAACAGGCTGATTTGGGAATCGCCGTGAGTCGCGCGAGCGACATTGCGCGGGAAGCGGCGGACATCATTCTGCTGAATTCAGAACTCGAATCCGTCCCGGAAAGTCTCGGGCTGGCGCGGGCCGCCTTGAGAACGATCAAGCAGAACCTGTTTTGGGCGTTCTTCTACAATGCCATCGGTGTCCCCCTCGCGGCCCTGGGGTTCATGAGCCCGATTCTATGCGCAGCCGCCATGGGCTTCTCGGATCTGGTCGTGATCGGAAACGCGCTGCGGCTCCGGAATTGGAAATTACGGCCCGCACCCTGAGCGTTTCGCGACACGCAGGCAGATGGCCAATGGCAAATGGCAGAGCGGCGTGACAGAGCACAGGCTCACTGACAGCGGCCCAAAGCATTTGCCATCCGTCATCTCCCATCCGCTATGCGCCATCAGACATCAGGCATCCGCCATTTACTATAGAGCGGTTTAAACAACACTGTAGCCACAAAGTCTCCGAAAACCCCAGCATGGATGGCTCTTGATGGCCATGCAGGCGTTGAAAACGCTCCAGGCCATCCGTGATCTGCGTTTGGCCATCTGCCATCTGCCATTTGCCATCAGCTATTCCGGCGCCTCTCCTCTTGCTGCTCGGGCTTCCGGCGACGTGTAGAGCGGGTGGCCCGGCTTGAGGTTGCGCAGAAAGTTCAGTCGAAAATCCCTGGCCTTCTCCCCTGCCTCGCGCGATTGCCGTTCTTTATGCGGCAAATGGCGACGCCCCTCGAAAGGCAATTTGTCAACCGCGCCGGCCCACCCTGTGAGCTGCCGCGCGCAGGACTCCGCCAGCGAGCGTATGGCTTGCAGCGCCGTCAGGTGGCGCTTGAGTCTGAGCCGGTCCTTCACCACCGCCATCATCGAACGCACCTCGCCCGCCGATCCGCGCGCGATTGCGATGAATGAGAGCAGTTCGTTGGTGGTTGAACGTTCAAAACCCTCGGCGACGCTGTTCGACACGGAAAGGGCGGCGTGGTCGAGTTGGTTGCGAAAGCCAGGCGAGAGCGGCGCGTTTGGTTTCTCCAAAAGATCGAGCACGGCATTGTAAAGTCGCGCCGCTTCCTGCCACACGGGCAATTCCTCGAAGTGCTGGTATTTGGCCATGGGATTCCCTTTCGTATTTTGCTGCTTGTTGTTGGTTTTTTGAATGTGGAAACAAAGCCCTCTTTGCCATTGGAGCCAGCCTTGGCCATCTGCCATCGCCGCCCACCTTTGCCATTTGCCATCGCCAAAGTTCCCTGTTGGTCCCTGTGCCCAGCATTAACCACCCTTGGCGCGGTCGGCCAGAAAAAACTCCTACGGGGACGGGCTTCCGTCGGGGGACGATGACGGAGGGGTCGGAGCCGCTTCAGGGCCGGGTTCGGGTTCAGGCGAATTGGTTGAGGAGCGGGCGCCTGCGGGGATTCGACGCGGGTCGCGGGCTTGCGGCCTGAGCAATTGTTCGAAGCGGATTCGCTGGCCGGGTGTCAGTTGGGCGCGGATCTTCTGCCGCGTCGCAATCCATTCGAGGCGCCAGAGCTCCCGGGTCCGCTGCTGCCCCTCGGTGACGACCCTCCTGATCTCCTCGCGTTGTTCCGCGCTGAGATTCAATTCGCGATCGAGCCGTTCCACAAAGTCCCTGCGGAGGGGGGGAGGCAGCAGACCGGGCAGGCGGTTTTCGCGGGCGGCACCGGCGCCCGGCGCCGCCGCTGTCGGGGGTGGACCCTCGGTGAGGGCCGGCTCGGGGGGCGGACGGCGCCAAGCCCGGTCCGAGTAGCCGACCAACAGGCCGCCTGTGATGACACCCGTTCCCAAAATGACCAGCGTGGCCAGGATGACTTTCCAGGTGTTCACCAGGTGGATGTCGAATCGGTGTCTTGATTCATCGAAGCGAGCATTGTGTTTTCGAAATCCTGGGACAAATCATTTGAGGGAGAATTGCGGGGAGGCGTCGCGAGGACCAGTGTCCCCAGCAGCAGCATGAACGCCAGGCAGGCCAGGGCGGCCCGCCACAGCCCGCGCGCCCACCATTCCCGGTAATCCGGCGCCAGCGGTTCCCGCAGCAGCGCCATCACCCGCTTCTCAAAGGTATGCGGAACGCGATCTCCCGGGAGTTGGGAACGGGCGGCGGCGATCAGTTCCTTGTGTAAGTCATTCAAATTCATGCGACCGGCGATAAATCAGACGGATTTGCGGGGTTTCGGGTTACAGGTATTTGTCTTTGGCGATCCTGGCCAGTATTTCGCGCATTTCCCGGCGCGCGCGAAACGCGCGCACCTTAACCAGCGGCACGGACCAGCCGGTCAGCTTCGAGATCTCTTTCAACGAACGATCCTCGATTTCCAGGAGCGTGACCACCAGCCGCGCCGGCGGCGAAAGCTTCTCCAGGACGCGCGCGATCAACTGGCGCGCCGCATCGGCGCGCTCGTCCCCGCCTGCGGGTTGGCTGACGAGGCGGTCCAACCATTCCTCCGTCGACTCGCCCAGTTCCGAGAAGGCATCCTCCCGGTTCCGCCGATGGTTGCGCAGGAAATCGTAGCAGGTGCGGACGGCCAGCCGCATGAGCCAATGCTCGAAGGGCGCGTCCCCGCGGAAGCTCCCGAGTTTCTGAAAGGACTTGAGCCAGACCTCCTGGACGATGTCCTCGACTTCGCTTTCGCGACGGGCGTAGCGGCGCGCGGTCGCAAAAAGGCGTGGGGAGTATTTCTCGACGAGAGGTTCGAAGCTTGCGGCATCGCCTTCCAACACCGCGGCAATCAACTCCGCTTCGGTCCGTTCGATCGGGTGCATCATTCCACACATCGTGCGCCCGCAAAAGTCCAAATCCGGCGATCAGGATCGGGTGATGCCCAATGTTCTTTCTAATTCCCCGGAGAAGCCGCTGATCGACGCGCCGATTTTCGGCGCCTGCCCGGCCAGGGTCTCCAGCATGCGCTTGAGCAGTTCCGGTTTGTGTCGGACCAGCTCCACCGCCGCCAGGATCAAAGAAAGATGGTTGTTCACGTCGTGTCGCATGGTGGACAATTTTTGGTTTATATCGTTGATCTGCTCGACGCTTAAAGTAACCGGTTCAGTGGGCAGTCCCATGCCAGACGATGCGCCGAAATGCCGGTCGAACGCAAGCAGATGATTTTGATTTTGCCGGTTGACATTTCCGCCCGCGAAAATAAGCTCTTTGCCCCTGATTCAAGAGGAATTCGCGGCCATGGTGGCCGCGATTCCCGAGTCCGTTGGAGAGGATGTGAAAGAGTTTGACCGAGATTAAGCTTAAGAAAGGCGAGTCCGTGGAGAAGGCCCTGCGGCGGTTGAAGAAGAAAATCGACCGCGAAGGCACCCTGAAAATTGTCCGGAACCACCGGCATTTTGAAAAGCCGAGCGAACGCGGCCGACGCAAGAAAAAAGCGGCCCGGTTTTCCGCGATGTTAACCGCCCGCTACGCAGACCTGTGAATTGCGGGTCCTTTATCGCCGGGCGCGCCGGAAGCGGTCGCGCCCGGCAAACCCCTTGAGGGAGCGATGGAATGCCGGGACCAGGACGCGCTGGAATTTCCATCCGCCCAAACCGCGTCATTCCAAGACTTCCGGCCCGAGGTATCATGTATTCCTTTTCCACCTGCTGGAATTCACACCGCCATATCGACGGCCGGGCGATGCTGCGCGAGATCCGTGAACTCGGATTCGAATACGCCGAATTGAGCCACGGCACACGCGTCAGTCTCATGCCCGGGATCCTCGACGCCGTGAACGCCGGGGAAATCAAGATTTCCAGCGTCCACAATTTCTGCCCGCTGCCCATGGGAGTCAACCATGCCGCGCCGAACCTGTACCAGTTTTCGGACGAACGCCCCCGCCAGCGTGAGCTGGCCGAGCGTTACACGCTCAAAACCATCGAATTCGCCGCCCGTGTCCAAGCGCCCGTCGTCGTGCTCCACGTCGGCAGCATCGAAATGAAACCGTACACGGACAAGCTCCTGGAAATGGCCGCCCGCGGAGAAAAGGAAACTCCCAAATACCAAAAACTCTGCGTCGAGCTCGAGGAACGGCGCGAGGCCAGGAAAGTGCCGTTCTTCGAGCGGACGATCGAGTCCTTGAAGAAGGTGGTGCCGGAAGCCGGGTCGCGCGGCATCAAACTCGGCGTCGAAAACCGCCAGGCCCTCGAGGAACTGCCGGTCGACAGTGATTTCTTCCTTCTGTTCCGCGAGATTCCCGGCCCCAACCTGGTTTACTGGCACGACACCGGGCATGCGCAGATCAAGGAAAACCTTGGGTTCATCCACCACGCGATGCACCTGGAATCGCTGCGCGACCGGCTGGCCGGCTTTCACATCCACGACGTCCAGTTTCCGGGAAGAGACCACTGCGCGCCCGGCACCGGCGGGATTGATTTTGCCGCGCTCAAGCCGATGGTGAGGCCCGATTGCATCAAGGTGTTTGAATTGAGTCCCTCCCTGTCGCCGGCGGAAGCGAGGAGCGGAGTCGAACATCTGAAACAGATTTGGGGACAGGACTGAGCCGCCCCGTTCCCGGCCGGCGGGCCGGTCCTGGTTGTTGTGAATTGGAGTTTTATGAAGGATTCGCTGCGCGAGGATGCGACCCGAATCGTCCGGCGCCTGCAGGACGCCGGGTTCGCCGCGTTCTGGGTCGGCGGTTGCGTGCGCGATTTTCTGCTGGATCGGGAACCGGGCGATTACGACATCGCCACCTCCGCGCGGCCGGAGCAGGTCGAAACACTGTTCAGGCGCACGATCGCCGTCGGCCGCAAATTCGGCGTCATGATCGTCGTCGAGGCCGAACGCCCCTTTCAGGTCGCGACCTTTCGGGCCGAGGCGGATTAACGGGACGGGCGCCATCCTGATCAGGTCACGTTCGGGGACGCGATGGCCGACGCGCGCCGTCGCGATTTCACCATCAACGGCCTGTTTTACGATCCCGTGCAGCGGCGATTGCACGATTGGGTCGGCGGCGAGGCCGATTTGCGGGCGAGGGTCATCCGCACGATCGGTTCGCCGGCGGATCGGTTCGCCGAAGACCACCTGCGGCTGCTTCGAGCCGTCCGCTTCGCCGTGCGACTGGGTTTCGATATCGAGCCGGATACCTTCGCGGCGCTGCGCGCGCATGCGTCGAGCATCCAATCCATCAGCGCCGAGAGGATTCGGGACGAACTCATCAAGCTTCTCGCTCCCTCGCCGCTTCAGACCGACAACCCGGGCGGAGCCGGCCCGGCCGCCCGGCGGCCTGTCCCTGCCGATGCCCGCGCTTCGGAAGTTCCGTCTCCGGGGAGTTTGTCCGGACGTTCGGACAAGCCTTCCGCAGGCGGCGCTGCGGGCGGCACACCCGCGGCGCGGGGGCTGGAGTTGCTGCGTGAGAGCGGGTTGCTGGCCGAAATCCTGCCCGAGGTGGCGGCCACGGTCCATTGCGAACAATCGCCGGATTATCATCCGGAAGGCAGCGTGTTCAACCACCTGCGCCTGATGCTGGCCCGCCTGCCGGCGGACGCCAATCCGTCCCTGCCGTGGGCGGTGCTGCTGCACGACGTCGCCAAGCCGGTGACGGCGTCGCGCGACGCCAGGACGGGCGGCATTCATTTTTACGAGCATGAAAAGATCGGGGCGGACATGGCGGAAGGAATCCTGGAGCGGCTGCGGTTTCCGCGGAAACAGATCGACACCATCGTCAAGGCCGTGCGCTGTCACATGCAGTTCAAGGACGCCCCGCGCATGCGGACCTCGACCTTGCGCCGGCTTCTGCTGCGCCCGACGTTCCCGCTGGAGCTCGAATTGCACCGCCTGGACTGCCTGGGGTCGCACGGCCGCCTGGATGTTTACGATTTTCTCGTGGCGCAATCGAGCGCGCTGGAAACGCAGCCCGAAATCCGCCCGCCGCTGCTGCGCGGAGACGATCTGATCGCCCTGGGTCTGAAGCCCGGTCCCGCGCTGGGCCGGGTGTTGGCGGAGCTCCGGGAAAAACAACTGCAGGGGGATCTGAAAACACCGGCGGAAGCGCGGGAATGGGTGAAGGATCGAATGAAATGATCCCGGCAAACCCCGGTGCGCGGCCTTCAGGCCGCTTCGGGATCCGAGCGGGCAGAGACGAAACGACTGACCTGTGCGGTTCCGAATGATGAAGCGGCGTAAACGCGAATGGCCTGTTTGCAATCGAGGGCAGTTTCAGGATACGCCCTTCAATGATTGATTGCGAAGAATTCTCTGTTCTCTGCGGCTCAATTCGTTATTTTTACGCTGCGGTAGAATTAAGAGTGCATGAGCAAGTTGCTGCTAATCGACGACGAAACGGACGTCCAATAC
>Ga0224555_1000957_pt1 | contig 43157 bp, 31 predicted proteins | sample 714S23034metaG_FD_180687 | JGI IMG/M metagenome (GOLD analysis project Ga0224555, IMG submission 180687) | Peat soil microbial communities from Stordalen Mire, Sweden - 717 S2 30-34 | ecosystem: Environmental > Terrestrial > Soil > Wetlands > Peat | place: Sweden: Norrbotten County, Stordalen...
GCCGGCCAGGCCCACGCGCCTTACTCGTCCTCGTCGTGGGAGTGGGTATCGTCGATCACGATGTCCTGAAAAGCCTCGATATCTTCGAGCAGCGCCTGGAAACGCTCATACCACTCGGTGGTGGTCTCATGCAGAAACACCAGGCCCTGGTAAACAAAGCCCAGCTGGATATAACCGAGCATGCCCGAATACTTGCGCAGCCACTTGGCCTCGACCAGTTCAGTGGTCTCTTCATCGGGGAAGTTCATCTCGCCGGCTTCTTCGATAAGCGCGTCCAGCTCTTCGCGCTCCAGCGTCATCTCGCTGAAGGTGACAAAGGGAGCGCCGACGTGCTTGGCCATCTCCACAAAGTCTTTCCAGGCGTCGGGATTGTTCCGCCCCTCCCACAGAATCGAGGGAACGTCCTCGGTTACGTAGCCGGGGAGACGGCGCAGGCCGTGACCCTCGATGAAGGCCACCATGTCGTCTTTAAGCGAGAGCAGATTATCTGTACTCATAGTCAAGCACTTATTTTCGCAGATGCGGGCGGGTTGGGAAGCAAGAATGTGGAAAGTTAACTTCCTGATAGTCTGGAGTCAGCCGTTCCAGGATCTGTTTCGGGATACGTTTCAGGATCCGTTGCAGGATCGCATCGAGTATTCTTGTCAACGATCGGGGCCGGGATTCGCAATAAGGAGATTACCGCTTGCCCGTCTTCGAACACCATGTTTTTGTCTGTCATAATGTCCGCCCCGCGGATGCGCCGCGGCCTTCCTGCACCGTGGACGGAAAGAGCGAACTGCACACCCGGCTCCAGCAACTGACGAAAGAAGCCGGCCTGGGCGGCCGTGTCCGGATCAACAAATCCGGCTGCCTTGACCAGTGCGAGCACGGCCCCACGGTAGTGGTCTACCCTGAGGCCGTCTGGTACGGGAAGGTGCAGCCCGAAGACGCCGCGGAGATTGTCGCCGAGCACCTGGTCGCGGGCCGGCCGGTGGAGCGGCTGCGTATCGCCGATGAGTGCCTCAACACCAAGAGCTGTCCGCACCGCGGCTGAACGCGTCCAATCTGCGGCGCCAATCAGTCGGTAGCGCCGGTCTCCTGACCGGCTGTACTGCGGGCCTCCAGGCCCGCAGGTAGAGGCTGGAGCAGAATTCGTCCAGAGCGTGAGGGCTGCACCGTCCGTACATAAACCGGATGATGTCGGTGTGGACGGGCTTTGTGCCTGAATCCGGTGTAACAGCCCGTCAACGGAGCCCAGCCCCATTCATCGCAACGGGTAGTGGGCCAAGTGTTTTGCACAGCCCCTTGCGTTCGCATGAGCGGTCAAGCATCATAAGGGCATGGGAAAGAAAGATTTCGCACAGAACGCGCTCAAGATCGTTGAGATTTCGACGGGCGCACCGCTCAAGCCGAGAGAGAAAGATCCTGCCGCCGTTGCACTTGGAAAGCGTGGAGGATTGAAAGGTGGCAACGCACGGGCCGCCAAGCTAACTTCTGAGCGCCTGAGTCAAATCGCCCAACAAGCGGCTAAGGCTCGTTGGGCGAAGGTAAAAGGTGTGGAACTGGATGCACAGAGTTCATGAGGCCCTGTACCTACACGATAAGGTGTTGTACCCTATATTGGGATAACGACCACGAGGGTTTCTTCGCCACTCGACATGATGATTACAACCACTCTGGTCTGGACTACGATTACGGTCCGCACATAGCTACTCCCTTCCGACCCGCTTGGTCTGCTACCAGGCGGGTCTTCATTTAGCAGAAGTCTTTGCGAGCGTAACGCTCAATTCGCCCTCGCTGTCCGGGGCGGTGTACATCAAATCGAAGATGTTCGATGCTGTCTGGAGCCACTTTTTGCGGCCTTCCAGCGTCCACTCTGTCTCCGCTTCAGGCAACTTGTCGAGCAATCCTTCGATAAAAGGGTGCCGTTTCTTCTTTTCCGGCTTATTTTCCTTTTTATCTTCATCCTCGCTGCCGCCCTCAGCATTCTTGGGCTTCTCTTCTTCCGTAGTCGCCTTCATCGTTGGCGCTACCAAACGGCTCGTGCCATAGGCGAAGTAGCCAGATTGTGTAGCTGACCGCTGGAACACCTGCCGCGCTTTATCCTTCTGCTTTGGCGCTACGCCGAGCTTCTCCATAGCGGCCTCTAGGCCCGGATTGCCAGGAAGCATTTGCCCCTTGTAAACGTCATAGATGGCTTTGTAGAGCGGAACCAACAGGAACGATTCAACACGAGCGGCCTTCTCTTGTTGTGGATTGCAGACGCGGGCACCGAGCGGTGTCAGACTCAGTGTCCCCTTCTCCGAACTGATAAACCCAAACATCTTCGCCGTAAGCAAGCGCAAACTAAACGCGCCTCCGCTATCGCCGTAGTTCGCCGCACAAGGGACACTCAACGGGGATGGATTGGAACGGGAACTCCTCCTGGCCAGAGGGCACGTCGCGGCGGCAAGGAACGGGCGAACATCTGGCATGGCTGCAATCCGGGATTCCCCGGCTCAGGCTTGTACTAAACTTTGCCCAATCGTCCGAAACAAGACCCCAAAAGACCCCTCAAGACAGCAAGGCTGGATTATCCCAAGTTTTTGTAAATATTCAATTTAAGAGGGTTGCGGAGAGGGTGGGTGCGGTTTTCAAGACCGCCGGTATCAACCGCTCACCCATCCCTCCGCAGGGGTGGACCTCTTCGATTGTACGGCCAAACAGCTTTTGCCGTGAAGGTTAGATGCCGGTCATGGATTCCTTGACATCCCTGCGGCTCGTCCCGCATGATGCCCGCGTGTGGAATGCCTTTGAAGATGGACGAACCGTTGGCACGCGGGGGTCCGAAGAGGGCCTCATTGCTCTGGATGATGAGCATCCCGGCGGAGCGCGCATCACGCTCGAATCTGAAATCCGCTTTGGCGGGGAGACCGCCTCAAAGACTGTTCCCTTCGCCATCACCTGCGGCCTGTACGGGTGGTTTGTGCACACCCGCTATTTCTCAAGCGAGACTGATGCCCGAGAGGCCTTTGCGCAAATGAAGCTGGAACTTGAGCGGATGATTGATTTACTCTCCAGCCAGACATTGACTGAGGATGAGGCGCGTCACGCCGTGTTCGAAGCGATAGAGGGGTTTGTTGAGCGCTTTCCCACGTAGCGCATTTTCCCCATTCGTTCCTGACGGCTATGCCGCAATTCGAAAAACACTCTAAAGCAGACACCGGACAGTCGGCAGTTGCGTGCCCCCGTCTGCGCTACTTTTTCCCTTCGAGTTCATCGGCCAGCGCATTGGCCCCGTAAATCTTTCTGAGTGCCTCGATCATGCCGCCGGAGTGCACAGCAACCGTCCGGTTCTTCGATTCGTCAAAGACAAAATTGCCGGCCAGCGATTCAATGTTTCCATCGAACACCAGTCCCACGAGCTCACCATCGCGGTCGATCACCGGCGAGCCCGAGTTGCCGCCGATGATATCGGTGGTGCAGACGAAGTCGAGCGGCGTCGCCAGGTCGATTTTGCCCAGCGCCGCGGATTCTTTGGGCGTCAGGTCGAACGGTGAATGGTTGCTGAAGCTCGCCGAGCGGTCGTAGAGCCCATAGAAAGTGGTGAACGGCGGAGCGATGGTTCCGTTGTACGGGTAGCCGTCCACCGTGCCGTAACTCAAACGCGGAGTGAACGTCGCGTCGGGATAAGCATTTTTCCCATAGGCAAGAAAGCGCGCCTTGCCGAGTTTTTCAGAGGCGGGCTCGAGCACGCTCTCTTCGGTGTCCCGCTGGTGCACGTAACTGGCGCGCACAATCGGGTCCACACGGCGCGCCGCGGCAATCATGGGATCGGTCGACGATGCCACCGCGGCCTCGCCGCCGTCTAACAGCGATTTGCGAAACGCGGGATCGGCGAGCTTGGTTCCATTCACGAGTGCGTCAACAGCCTTGTCCATATCGCCGCCCTGCGTGAAGGCCTTCACAAATTCATCGTTCGCGCCCAGCTTCTCCTGGGCCAGCTTGAGCGCGCTCTTCATGAACAGCTTTTCGGTCGAAGGATAAATCGGCGCCGGCGACAGCAGTTGATATTGGAGCGATCCCAAGCCGGCTTCGTTATATCCCGGAAGGCGTTGGCCATCGGGCTTCTTCACTTCCGCCACATACTGCACAATTTCGAGCGCAATCGCGAATAGCTGGCTGCCGCTGCGGCGAAAATAGCGGCTCTTGATCTCCGGCCTCACCTGCTCCTCTATGCGGGCGATCGTGTCCCAAGCGTCGCCATATTCCTTTTGCCACTCTGGATTTGCGGCAGTTCTCGCGCGCAGGTCGTCTTCTTCGGCCTGCTTCTTGGCGATCACCGCTTTATCCAGCAGCGCTTCGTGTTCTCCCGCGAAGACCTTGAGGCTGTTTTGCGCGTAAAAAATCGTGCTCGACACCAGCCGGGCCTGCTCCGCTCCCTGCTTCGCGAACTCCTGCGCCGCGGCGATGCGGCGCTCGCTGATTTCGATAAACGCCGGCTCGACCGCGTCGCGCTCCATCAGCAACTCGGCCATCGTGTCCTGCCTCTCGGTCGACCCGGGATTGCCGGAGACAAACACCAGATCGCCCGGCGCGGCGCCCCTCGCATTCCACTTCAAATAATTCTCGGTATGCAACGGCTTGCCGTTGTCGTAGACGCGATAGATCGCCATGTCGAGATCGTAGCGAGGATAAGTGAAGTTATCCGAATCGCCGCCAAAAAACGCCGCCTGCTGCTCCGGGCCAAACACCAGCCGCACATCGGTGTACGCCTTGTACTGGTAAAGCCAGTACTCGCTGCCGTTGTAAAGCGAAACCACGTCCGAACGAAGGCCCGTCTTGTCCTTGCTCTCCTTCTCAATCGCGGCAATCTCGGCTTCGCGGGCCTTCAGCGCCTGGGCGTCGCTGGACGCGCCTTTGGCTGCGTCTTCCACGCGCGCCGTTACGTCTTTCATGCCCACCAGCACATTGATTTCCAGATCGGGCGACTTCATCTCCTGGTCCGGAGCCGCGGCATAAAAGCCGTCGCGAATATAGTCGTGCTCCGCGGTCGAGTTTTTCTGCAACTGGATGCGGGCGACATGTTGATTGGTAAGCAGCAACCCATCGGGGCTGACGAATGAGCCCGACCCGCCATCATTGAGCCGCACACTCGAGAGCCGCACATGGTCAAGCCAGGCCTGGGTAGGGGTGAAGTTGTATTTGGCCTGGAGCTGCTTCACGGGCGGATTGTCGAAGGTCCACATGCCTTCTTCGGCATGGATCGCGGGAATAGCCGCCAGCAGCACGGCCGCGAGCAGGGATGCGGAGCAAAGCGTCCGAACCGGCATGGATTTCCTCATTAGTTCACGGTGATGCTCACCGGGCTTGCCGTGCAGCTCGTGGCATCGGTGCTTGATCCCTCGTACGTGGCAGTGAGCAGGTACGATCCAGCGTTGGGGTACGAAGTGGAATAGGTCGCGGTTCCCCCACTCAGCGCTCCGGTTCCCAGCGAAACCGCTGGGCTATTCGTGGAATCAAAGAACGTGACGCTTCCGGTTGCCGTATCAGGAGTGACGGTGGCCGTCAGGGTGAAACTCTCTCCTGTCGTGGGTGTGGCGTTAGACGTGGCCAGCGTGGTGGTGGTGGCCACCAGCGTCGGCGACGCACTGATCGCGAGAGGGAGCGCAGCCGATGTGCTGCCCTCATCGCTGCTGGAGCCGTTATATACGGCGGTTACCACGTACGACCCGGTCGTACAGAAGGTGGCTGACTGGGTTGCTACACCCGCACTGAGCGTCCCGGTTCCCAGCGAAGTTGATGTGGTGGTGTCGGTGAAAGTCACGGTTCCCGTTGCCGTCGATGGCGAAACGGTGGCCGTCAGATTCACGCTTTCACCGGTGGTGTACGGAGCGGTGGTGGTTGAGGTGAGCGTGGTCGTCGTCGCTGTCCCGCTCGACGCTGTCACGGTAATAGAAACCACGCTGGACGAGCTCGCGGCGTAGGTGCTGTCGCCGCCGTAGTTCGCGGTGATTGAGAACGTGCCGGCGTTCGCAAACGTAGTCGTCAGCGTCGCCGTGCCTGAACTCAGAGTTCCGGTTCCGAGCGAGGTCGTGCCGTTATAAAACGTGATCGTTCCGGTGGCCGCGGAAGGCGAAACTGTAGCCGTCAACAGGACGCTCGCGCCCGTCACCGGCGTGCTGGTGGAGGCCGTGAGCGTGGTGGTGCTGGCGGTTGTGCCGCTCGAACCGCTCGGCGCCTGCCAGAAGTCGCCGCATCCGGCCAGCAAAACTGCCGCGGCGCAAGATAACAGGATCGGGACCGTTCGACTGCGAATTGGCATGTATTCCACTCTGCACCCTCTTCGTACCATTAGAAAAGACGGATGAGAGGCGATTCCCGCTCTGATTCCGGGAAATTCTCTCACATTTTCGGCAACACCAGCACTTCAACGCCGCTGGCCGCGCCCTGCTCGTGAAACACCTGTTCCGTTGCCTTCTGGAACTGCTCCGGCTTGGCGTAAGGAATGTCGGTGAAAGTCTGCGGATTGCAGTCCGTCAACGGGAACCACGAGCTTTGCACCTGCACCATGATGCGATGCCCGCGGCGGAACGTGTGGTAGAGATCGGGCATGGTGAAATCGATGTTGGTTTCCTTGCCCGGCGTCAAGGCCTCCGGTTTTTCCCAACTGTTGCGGAACTTGGCGCGAAAAGGCTCGCCGCGCAGTAACTGCTGGTAGCCGCCCATGTGCAGCGGCGGCTCGTCGAGAATGCGCTTGTTGGGCCGGCTCGAGTCTTCGGGATCGGGATAATCCTCGGGATAGACATCGATGAGTTTCACGTCGAAGTCGGAGTCAGTGCCGGAGCTGGCTATCTTGAGATGCGGCGAGATTGGCCCGGCAATGGTCACGTCTTCTTCGAGGGGATCGGTCTGATACACGAGCACGTCCGGCCTGTAGCTTGCAAAGCGCTGATCGTCCACCATGTAACGTTGCGGCACGGTGTCGGTTGTGTAGCCCACAAAAGGCACCGGGTGATTGGGGTCGCTCAGGTACTCGTCCTCGCTCCTGGTTTCAGTGGGCGCATCGAAGCTGAGGTTGCCGCCCGAGTGGAAGTAAAGTGTCTTCGCCGTCGCGGCCTTGGGCGGCCATGCATCGTGACTCCGCCACACGTTCGTTCCGGTCTCGAATACCTCGGCTTTGTGCGGAGCCTCGCCTTTTCCCTTCAGGTAATGCTCGAAGAACGGAAATTGGATGTGGGTGCGAAAGTAGTCGGCCGAATTGGCATTGAACTGCACATCGCCCAGACGGCTGCCCTCGCCGCGCGCCCAGCCGCCGTGAACCCAGGGTCCCTCGACGAGCGTGGTGGGCGTATTGGGGTTGAATTTGCTGATCGCGTAGAAGGTGCGATATGGCCCCGAGAGATCCTCCGCATCGTACCAGCCGCCAACCACTAGTACCGCGCAGTGCACATTTTTCATGTGCCGTGACAGGTCGCGCGACTGCCAGTAGTCGTCATATGTGTCGTGCTTGAACTGGTCGTCAAAAAGCCAGTTCGAGCCTTTCAGGTACTGCGTTTCAAGATTGGCTATGTTGCCGGCCTGGAGATAGAACTCGTAGCTGTCCGGAGTGCCAAATTGAAACGTGACCGGCGGCTCCGACGATTCCGGATTGTGTTGCGGATAAAAGAAGGGAGCGTAAAAGCCGAAATTGGCCGAGAGCATGAACGCCCCCCCGTGATAGGAATCGTCACCCAGGAAAAGGTCGGTCATGGGCGCCTGCGGGCTGGCTGCAACCAGCGCCGGATGCGAGTCGATGATCGATGCCGAGGTGTAGAAGCCCGGATAGGAGATGCCGTAAATGCCCACCTTGCCGTTGTTGTTGGGCACATGCTTGAGCAGGAAGTCGATCGTATCCGAGGTGTCGGAGGACTCGTCCACATCCTTGGATGACTTCTTTTGATCGATGTGCTGCTGCATCTCAACGAACTCGCCCTCGCTCATCCAGCGCCCGCGCACATCCTGGTAGACGAAGATGTAGCCGCCCTTTTCAAACTCGTCCGAAGGGCCCAGCCGCCTCGGATACTGGTCCTCGCCATAAGGGCCGACGCTGTAAGGCGTACGCTCCATGAGAAATGGATAGGGGCCTGGATCGGTGGAGAAGGCCGACGCCTTGGGCACATAAACCGCGGTAAACAGCCGCACCCCGTCCCGCATCGGAACGCGGAACTCGTATTTCGTATAGTGCGAGCGGACAAAATCGGGAACAGGCGCCTGGGGCGGAGCCTGCTGAGCCACGGCCACTTCGAAAGCCAGAGCGAATGCGGTGAGAGCGGCGATGGGCGAGCGTAGCGATCGAAGCATCGGGACTGAAATCTCCTGATCCACCAGACTATCCCAACAGAGCGATCCAAGTCCCCATCCCGGTTTTCCCTATTCCCTAATCCCTATTCCCTGTTCCCTGATCTCTGTTCCGTGATCTCTGATCTCTGATTTGGCTGGGTGCCCCGGATCCGGATTCTCGGACCCGGGAAGCCTCAACTCCCAACCGTCCGTTCTCACCCTTCCCTCGATTCCCCCCCAAAAATAGTTTGCAGATTAATTCCCGCGTTGGCGCACAATCGTAAATAGAGAGGACAAGGTAAGAAGCTCACCGCAATAGAGAGGACAAGACAAGAAGCTCACCACCCTCCGGCGGCGCCGCTTCCGTTCAAAAAAACCCGTAACCCCTTGGCGGAGAGGTATCTGCAGAACAACTCCAGCAGAATCAGGTAGCTGCGGCCAAGCTAATTTAGTATGTCGCTGAAAACAAACGTCTTCTTTGCAGAGATGGGAGGGGGGGGCACCCCCCCCAGAGAATCAGGCCTGGAAAACCCGATATGTGCGACCAGTAGGTACATGGAGCACCGTCAAACCAGGCCCAGCCGCGCCAGGTGTCACGCGCCTGTCCGCACCGCAGCGCACAGTCTCTGATCCCTGACCACTGATCACTGTACCTGGCCGTTCTTCTCTTTTGTCCTGTCAACCGGCAATTCTCTCCTCCAAATCCAGCTGGCTGCATTAACCTATCTTCAAGAACCCTCCAAACAGCCGCCAGCGCCCTGTACGCCGGGACTGCACTTTATTCCGCCTAGAAAGAGGAGATCCATGTCGACTGATTACCGCAATTTTCTCGCTCTCTCCTACGAAGAACTGGAAACGCTCAACCTGCAAGCCAAGAGCGATCGCGCCAACCGGGTCGCTGCCGATGAAATTCGCGAAAAACGGCTCAAGTATCTGACCGATGAGAAGCGGATCAAGGCTGTCACCGTGCTCTTTTCCGACCTCGAGGGCCGGCTTCACCTGCTCGATTACGACAAGAAGTTCCTGCTGGGCTCCCATGAAAACCTCACCTTCGACGGCTCCTCGATCCGCGGCTTCACCGCCCAGAAGGAGAGCGATCTTCGTCTCGGCGTGGACTGGAGCGCCTTTTACTGGGTTCCGGCCGACGTCTTCGGCAACGGGAAGGTGCTGGTCTTCGGCACCGTGCTCGACAAGGACGGCACACCATACTCAGGCGATCTGCGCGGCGTGCTCAAAACCTACGCCGACAAGCTGTTCAAGCAGAAGAAATACACGCTCAACGCGGCTACTGAGATTGAGGGCTTTCTGTTTGCCGGCCGTGACGCCGAGCAGCGCTACCACGAGACCGGCAAGTTTGAGTTCATCAATACCGGCGGCTATTACCATGTGCTGCCTCTCGATCCGCTGCGCCAGTTCATCGACACCGCGGCCGAGGTGCAGCGCGCCATGGGCTTCCAGAACGAGAAAGATCACCCCGAAGTCGCGCCCAGCCAATTCGAGATCAACTACGGCTACTCCGAGGCCGTAGCCGCCGCGGATCAGATCCAGCTCTACAAGTTGCTCTGCCGCCAGATTGCCAACAACATGGAGTACACGGCCTGCTTCCTGCCCAAGCCCGTCGTCGGCGTAAATGGCAGCGGAATGCACACCAACGTCTCCGTCTCGCAGGGCAAGACCAATCTGTTCTGGGACGAAAAAGGCGAGGAACAACTGTCGAAGTTCGGCTGGGACTTCCTCGATCGCATCCTGACCCACGCGCTCGATCTTTGCCTGGTCTTCAATTCCAGCGTGAACGCGTATCGCCGCCTCGATCCGCACTTCGAAGCGCCCAACCAGATTCGCGCGTCCGCTGTGGACCGTGGCGCCATGGTGCGGGTGCCAATCGGCAATCACCGCTCCATGCGTACCGAGGTTCGCGCCGTGGCTCCCGACGCCAACCCGTACCTGTCGCTTTACAGCATCTTCAAGACCGGTGTGGATGGCGAGATTGCCAAGGTTGCCAATTTGAGGGAAGGCGGCCGTTTCCTGCCCGACAATATCCAGACGGCAATCGATGACTTCAAACACTCGAAGTGGATCGCCGAAATTCTGGGCGCGGACGTCCAGGGCCGTTACGCTGACTTGAAACAAGCCGCAGCCAACCGCTCACCCCGCGAACTTGGAACCATCGTCAAGGGCTCCGAAGTGCAGTTCCACCACGCGGTCTACAACCAGTCGTTGTGGAATTTGTTCTAGGGACATCTGCAAACGGCCAGCCCGGACGCTGAATTCCGGATGCTCAACTGATGCACCTTGCCCATACCTTGCGGCTCTCTTTTGCCGCAAGGTCTGGGACATCGTAACCAATCGTCCTGTTTTCCGCTGTACCGGCAGGAATTGGAGAGCGCTTCACTCCATTGCTCGTTTCCTGATGGCCCCTTTATGCCCCTCATGATAGAAACGAGAGAACAGGGTACAGGCGAAGCTTGCTCGAAGGGTCGAGCCGGAATGTTGGGGTGAATCCGCGTTGCGGACTGGCCACATCTTCGCCGCCCCTGAATTCGCGGTCAGGAAAGTCCTTTCAAGACCATGAGCGCCGGCCATTCAGTGGAATTGGACACGCTGTTCGGAGATTACCCGCTCGACCAGGCCTTCGACGAGATGCGCGAAGCCGGTGGCGAGGTGCGCCCGCAGTACCGCGCTCTGGCCGAAACGCTGGCGGGACTGCCTGCGGAGGAACTGCAGCGGCGCAAGCAGTCAGCCGACCTGGCGTTCCTCACCCAGGGCATCACCTTTACCGTGTACGGCCGCGATGAGGGCACCGAGCGCATTTTTCCTTACGACCTGCTGCCGCGCCTGGTCACGGCGGCCGAGTGGGATCGCATTGAGCGCGGGCTCACCCAGCGCATCACCGCGCTGAATCTGTTCTTGCGCGATGTTTATTCCGACGGCAAGATTCTGAACGACCGCGTGATACCGCGCGAGCTGGTTTACAGTTGCAAGCACTATCGCCGCCAGATGCGCGGCCTGCAGGTGCCGCGCAATGTATACATCGCGGTGGTCGGCTCTGACCTGCTGCGCCTCAATACCGGCGAGTTCGTGGTGCTTGAAGACAACCTCCGCGTTCCTTCCGGCGTCAGTTACATGCTTACCAACCGCCGGGTCATGAAGCGGACCTTCCCGCAGCTTTTTCAAAGCTACGGGGTGCGGCCCATCGAGCATTATCCGCAGGTTCTGCTCTCCACGCTGCGCTCGCTGGCTCCCGAAGGACGGCCGGAACCGAATATTGTGCTTCTCACGCCGGGCGTATTCAACTCCGCGTATTTCGAGCACACCTATCTCGCCCGCCAGATGGGAATCGATTTGGTGGAGGGCCGCGACCTGGTGACGCACGACAACATCGTCTACATGCGCACCACCGACGGCCTCAAGCGCGTGGACGTGATCTACCGCCGCGTCGATGATGACTTCAGCGATCCGCTCATCTTTCGCCCCGATTCCTCCCTCGGTTGCGCGGGGCTTTTCAACGCTTACCGGGCCGGAAACGTCACGGTTTCAAATGCCTTCGGCACAGGGCTCGCCGACGACAAAGCGGTCTACGCCTATGTGCCGGACATGATCCGCTATTATCTGAGCGAAGATGCCATCCTCCCGAATGTGAAGACTTTTCTGCTGAGCGAGGAAAAAGCGCGCCGGCATGTTCTGGCCAATCTCGACAACCTGGTAGTGAAAGCAGTGGGTGAGAGCGGCGGCTACGGCATGTTGATAGGCCCGCAGTCGACGGCACTCCAGCGCGAGGAATTTGCGCGCCTGATTGAAGCCAATCCCCGCAATTACATCGCGCAACCCACGCTCGATTTTTCACGGGCGCCGTGCCTCATTGGCGACCGGCTCGAACCGCGCCACGTTGATCTCCGGCCTTACATCCTCTTCGGCGACAAGATCAATATCGTGCCCGGAGGATTGACGCGGGTGGCGCTCGAGAAGGGATCGTTAGTGGTCAACTCATCGCAAGGCGGCGGCAGCAAGGACACATGGATTCTGGAGCAGTGATTCAATACGGGTACCGGGAGAATTCACCGATGCTATCGCGGGTTGCTGACAGTCTCTACTGGATGAGCCGCTACCTGGAGCGGGCGGAGAATACCGTGCGCCAGTTGGACGTCACCATGAGCCTGATGCTCGACACCGGTGTCACCAGCGCGGAGGTTCGCTGGCAACGGCTCATGGCTTCGCTCGGCAAGCAGAAGGATATGGAATGGAGCGGCGATCTTGAGTCGATGGCTCGCGCACTGGTCTTTGACAGCCTGAACCACGCCTCCATCACGTTCTGCCTGAACGGCGCGAGAGAGAATGCCCGCCAGGTGCGCGAAGAAATCTCAACCGAGCAGTGGCAGCGCCTCAATCGGCTCTTCCACCAGATCCACTCACCGCACGCACAGGCCCAGTTCCGTTCCAGCATCAACGATACGCTGACCTCGATACTCGATGGAATTCATCTGTTCAAGGGCGTCAGCGACACCACCATGATTCATGGTCAGGGCTGGCAATTCATCCGCCTCGGCCGTTATCTTGAGCGCGCCTATGCCACCGCCACCATGCTCGAGGTTCACCAGCCCGACCTGTTCAGCCCGCAGGGGCGCGAACACTCCGGCCACACGTACCTTGAGCTTGTGGGCCTGTTGCGTTGTTGCACATCGTTCGAGGCCTACTGCCAGGTTTACACCGCCGACGTTATTCCCGACCGCATCCTGGAATTTCTGCTGCTCAATCGGGACTTTCCTCACGCCATCCGCTACTGCGTAGACGGCATGCGCCACGCCGTGGAATCCGTTCAACGCACAGGCGGGCGGCGTTCCCCAGACGAGTTGACCGCGGTGATCGGCCGCCTGCACGCGATGCTCAGCTACACCACCATCGGCGAAATCCTGGGCGGCGACGCGGCCGCCTTTCTCCATGCAATCCGCGAGCAGTGCATGCGCATCCACGATCTCATTTACCGCTACTATGTGCATTACTCCATCCAATCGGCGCTGGCCGTGTAGCGCGAACAGACCCGGGAGAGAGCGAGCATGAACTTCTATTCCATTCGGCACCTTACGCGCTTCCGCTATTCGCGCCCCATCAGCGAGAGCATCATGGAGACGCGCATGCATCCCCGCTCCGACTCCAACCAGCACTGCCTCACGTTCTCGCTCTCGGTCAGCCCCCGTTGCCGCGTGTTCAGCTATCGCGATCACCTGGGCAACAACGTGCAGCATTTTGACATTCCCGGCGAACACAATCAGCTGGTGATCGTGGCCGAATCGGTGGTTGAGCAGCAATCGCTGCCGGATGTGCCGCGATTCCTGGCGCCCGATGCCTGGGCCGCTCTGGACGAGCTCATCGCATCCGGCGATTACTGGGAGATGCTGCTGCCCAGCGTGTTCGCTGTGGAAACACCCGCGGTCAAGCTGCTGGCTGCGCAATTGGACATGACGCGCCGCGACGATCCGCTGATGCTGGTGCAGGAACTCAACCAGCGGCTCTACGACTACTTCGAGTACGTGCCCCGGCATACGCGCGTCGACTCGCCGGTCGACGAAGCAATTGTCAGCGGCAAAGGCGTCTGCCAGGACTTTGCCCACGCCATGATCGCGCTGCTGCGCCATGTGCAGATTCCCGCGCGTTATGTCTCCGGTTATCTCTACCGCAGCCGCGAAGATCACGACCGCTCGACGCCGGATGCAACCCACGCATGGGTTGAGGTGCTGCTGCCGCACCTGGGCTGGGTGGGATTCGACCCAACCAACAATCTCGTGGCCCATCATCGCCACATTCGCACCGCGGTGGGCCGCGATTACGCCGATGTCCCGCCCACGCACGGCATCTTCCGCGGCAAAACCGACAGCGAGCTCTACGTGGCCGTGCAAGTTGAAGCCAGCGAACGTGCGCCGGCTCTGGACCGCAAGCTGCCGATTCCCGAAGACTGGAGCGTGCTGGTGGAGCGCGCCCAGCAGCCTCCGGAGCCGGCCATCCCCTTCATTGACCTGCAGCAGATGCAGCAACAGCAATAACTCAATTTTGGTTGTCTGGCCGGACGTATATTTTTTCAACCGCCAAGCGCAAGTTTTTTATTGAAACCAGCGCAATTATCCTTCAAGATTAAGAACATTCGGCCGCCTGCTGCTCCCGCAGGCGAAGTCTTTGATCGGGAAACGCTTGCGGCAACGCCGCCATAAAGACGCGGAAGCCGCCGACGCACAAGCAGTTCTTATAGAACGCAATCATCTCTTCATGTGTTTCGCGCAAAAAACCAGAACCCTTAAGAGCAGGTAAGCTCGAAACGGCTCGATCAAAATTCGCAATTAAGAACTCTTTTCGGAGGCATTGCCGTGAAACGATCCCAAGCGGGATGGTTGTTTCTGTGCTTTCTTTCCACCTTCACCCTCGCCTTCAGCCAAACTGCCACCACATCGCTGCGCGGCGTGATCAAGGATCCCAGCGGCGCGCTGGTTGCCGGAGCAAGGATCTCGCTTGTGAACGCGGCCGATGGAACGACCTTCAGGGCTGTTGCGGACAGTAGTGGATCGTACGTGTTCCCGCAGATTCCGCCGGCACGATACATCATCACCTGCTCGGCCATGGGTTTTGGATATCAGATTAAGAAGGCCGAATTGCTGGTCAATCAGCCAGCGACCATTAATTTTGCGCTTTCGGTTCAGGCCAGCGCGGTGACGGTGGATGTAAGCAGCGAGGCTCAGACCCTGAACACTACGGACGCGATCCTGGGCGACTCGGTGGATAACACGATGATTCAGGCGCTTCCTATGGAGGGCCGCGACCCCCTGGCGCTGCTTACGCTTCAGCCCGGCGTTCTCTACCTCGGAAATCCGGGCGAAAACAACGCCATCGATAGCCGCAGCGGCTCGGTGAGCGGGGGACGGTCGGACCAGGGCAACATCACGCTCGACGGCATGGATGACAACGATCAGTTGAACGGCACAGAATTTACCGGCGTACTGCGCTCGACGCTCGATTCGACCGAGGAGTTCCGGGTGACCACCTCCAACGGCACCGCCGATTCCGGTCGAAGTTCCGGCGCGCAGATTTCGCTTATCACCAAGAGCGGCACAAATGCGTTTCACGGCGCCCTCTACGAGTACTACCGGCCCACCAACACGGTGGCCAAACAGTGGTTCAACAAATACACAGAGCTATACCTCGGGGAGCCGAATGTTCCGCAGAAATACGTGATGAACACCTTCGGCGACGCCGCCGGCGGGCCCATCAAGAAAGACAAACTCTTCGTCTTCTTCAACTATGAAGGGCAGCGCCAGGCCATCAACGAAGTGGCCACGCGCGTTGTTCCAACTGCCAATTTTTACGCTGGAGAACTCGGTTATCAGGATGCAAACGGAAACACCGACTGGCTGACCTCTGCGCAGGTGACCGCCCTGGATGAGACGCCCGACCCGAATTCAGGCGTGGCCTGCGACCCGGGCATCGGCTGCGGTCCCGATGCCGCCGTCATCAGCTACTACAATCCTTTGTCGACCAGCAACCAGGTCGGCTTTCTGAATACTGTTGGTGACGGCGTGAACAATGCCGGCTATGTGTTTTCGGCGCCGGCCCCGAAAACGCTGAACACCAGCATCGTCAAAATCGACTACAACATGAGCAGCAGGCAACACATGTTTTTCCGCGGCAACCTGCAAAAAGATACCGGTAACCTGGAATCGGGCTTTACTTCCGCCGCTTGCCCGGGACTCGTGAATACAGATCAGTGTGGAATCGAGAACCTTCCCGGCCAGCCGCTTGCAACCTGGACCGAGGACAACACCAAGGGCTTGGCCGTGGGGCACACCTGGACTCCAACTTCGAACATCGTGAATGACCTTCGCTATGGTTTCACCCGCCAGGATTATTCGACGCGAGGCATTGGATCGGGACAGGGGGACTGGGTGGTATTCCGCTTTCTCGACCAACCCGCTGCTCATTCACTGACTACGGTGGTCAACGTCCCGGTGCAGAACGTTCTTGACAACCTGACCTGGGCCAAAGGCGCTCACACGCTGAGCGTTGGGGGCAACTGGCGCGGCATCCAAAACAATCCGGCACCGACGCAAACTCCTATTCCGGCGCCAGCACCAACCCGTACTGGCTTTATAACGTTCCCAACGACCCCTGTGCGCTGACCCAAGCCTCCAGTTGCGATTCAACAAGCCCGCTGGTCGGCAGCGGCTTTGCGAACTCCTACGAGATCGCGTATGACACGCTGACGGGCCTGGTGCCGGAGACAACACAGCAATACAACTACTCTGTTACCAGTCCTACTACGGGCACGCTCTACCCCGACGGGACCCTGATCAACCGCCATTTCAAGGCCAACGATTTTGAGTATTACCTGCAGGATTCCTGGCGAGTAAAGCCCAACCTGACTCTGACGTTCGGCGTGCGCCACACGATTCTGCAAACGCCATACGAGGTTAATGGACAGCAGATTTCGCCCACCGTCGACACGCACGCGTGGTTTCTGAAGCGTGGCCAGGAGGCAGCCGAAGGAAATGTCTTCGAGGACCTGCTTAGCTTTGCGCCGAGTGGGAAGGCCAATCATCGCCCCGGCTACTGGGCCAAGCAGAGAGCAAATTTTGCTCCGCGCCTGGCCGCCGTCTATGCGCCCGATACGCATACCACGATCCGAATCGGGGCAGGCATGTACTTCGATCACTTCGGCGAGGCGATTGTGAATTCCTTCGACGAGGAAGGATCGTTTGGCTTGAGCAACTCAACGGTGAGCCCCGCTTCGTATTACACGGTTCAGAACTCGCCACGTTTCACCGGTCCGCATAGCATTCCGGCTCTGAGCGGCTGCCCCAGCCCGACGGTCACTTATCCCTATACTCCACAGGCAAACGTAAACTGCGGCGTGGCCATCACCTGGGGCATCGACAACCGGCTCAAGACTCCCTATGCGTACGGGTTTGATCTCTCACTCCAGCACGAACTGCCCGGAGGATTCGCCTTCGAGGAAAATTACGTGAGTCGCTTCGGGCGTCATTTGATGGAGCAGCTCGATCTGGCCGAACCCGTCAATCTGGTGGACTCGGGCGGCGGTGGTGATTATTTTGGCGCCGGCGCCAAACTTTCCCGCATCTCCGACGAGAATGGCGGAAACCCGAACGTTAACGTCGCCCCGATTAAGTATTTTGAGGATATGTTTCCCTTCATGGCCAACACGGATTACCAGGGCGAGAGCGCCACGCAAGCCATCTACTCGGATTTATGGACGTACTACCGCTATGGAGCCGGAGAGACTTCGGCTCTCTACGACCTTGATCTCTATGCGAATCCAAACGGCCCGCAGTTCGATTTTTGGCAGCCTCAGTTTTCTTCTCTTTTTGCATGGTCCTCAATCGGCACCAGCTCCTACAACGCACTGCAGTTTACACTGCGCCACCCGGCAAGCCACGGACTGACTACCGACCTTGGCTATACCTTGTCGAAATCGCTCGATATGGGATCGGGAGCGGAGCGCTCCAACGAATTCTCCTCGGACTCCTTTGGAGGCTCAGGAATCCAGAATTCGTGGAGCCCGAAGCTGAACAAAGGCCCTTCGGACTTCGACAGCCGCCAACTGGTGACCATCGACGCTGTGTACCGGTTGCCCGTCGGTCGCGGAAAGGCCATGCTGAGCGGCGCAAACTCTCTTGCTGAAGCTATCCTCGGCGGGCGGCAGGTATCTGGCCTGAGCCGCTGGGCCAGCGGATTGCCCTTCTCAGTCTCCGAGCCTGGCTGGACGACAAATTACCAGCCTGAAGGCGCCGGCGTGGTTACCGGCTTTGTCCCAGTGAAGAAGCATCTGATCAGCGGTGTTCCGCAAGTCTTCGCCGGAAACTCCGCCAACACGATCAATGCCGGTGTCTACAACGGTTATCCCATTCGGCTGCCCTATCCGGGAGAAGCGGGCGAGCGCAATAACTTCCGCGGCGATGGCTACTTCGACATCGATTCCGCACTGGACAAGACCTGGGATGTGCACAAGCAGGTCAAGGTGAAGTTCGCCGCCGAAGTCTACAACGTGGGCAATGAGGTGCGCTTCGACGACAGCCCGCTCAACCTGAATACAGGCCTGACAAGCGGCACATTTGGCGCCTACGGAGGCTTGCTGAGCACCTACCGCCGCATGCAGTTTGGCCTGCGTGTGGAGTACTGAAGCAGGGATCAGGCTGCAGCGAATCGAGGGACAGGGATGAAGCCTCCAAAGAACCGTCCCCGGCCCGGCGGCTTTTTCTGCCACAGGGTTGGGGATGCACCGACCTCATGCAGTTTTACCTCTGCCCGCCGGCTGCGGCTTGGTCCGCGCCCAGCACTTTGAGGCGTATATGGGCCAGTTGGTAACTCGAATCTTGATTGGCCAGAAACGTCTTCGGCTTCGCCAGCTTGCGATAATCGGCAATCGCAATCTCCCGCTCCCCACACTGCTCGGCTATGAGGCCCAGCGCGTACCAATAATCGTCATTCGGCTCGTCCAGATTCAGATCGTCCATGCTCCTCAACAGCACGTCATGCGCCTCCTTGGCCTTGCCAGTCGACGCAAAAAGGCAGGCGAGGGTGTGCAGAATATGCGGATTGTCCTTCGCCATTTGGGTTGCCTTGATGGCCATGGCGACGTCGGCATCGTCCACCTTGCCAGTGAAAAGCGCGTACCAGGCGCTGGAGTTCAGTAGTTCGGCATCGTCCTTGCCCTGATCGGACAGCTTTTGAGCCCACGCCCGAGCGCCCGTGTAATTCCCCGGTTGGCATCGATCCGCATCTTCGTCAACAGCGCGTCGGTGTCGCCATCCAGCAGCTTGAGGCGTTCATCGGCCAGCCGCATTTCGTCGTCATGCCGGCCCAACCCTATCAGGGCCCATGCGTTTTGAATAAACGCCAGCTTCGATTCCGGCTCCTGCTTCAATAATTCCGAGGAAACATCGAGCAGCTTGGCAAAGCTCTCCTCTGTCCAGTAGCCGAGCATGAGAGCGATCAGGATGTTGGTTTTTTCGCGCTCACCGGCGCTATCCTTGAGCGCGTCCTCCAGCAGCGCTACGCCTTGGACCGCGGTAGGCTTAGTGAAAACCAGGAGAGACGCCGCGACCAGTTTCATCTTGCGCGCATCGGCTGGTTCGCCTTTTGTCCAGAAGCGTGGAAATAACGGCCCACCGAACGGATCGTCGCCCCCGGCCAAGTGACGAACCTCGCGCAGCCAGTCCAGCAGCACCTTGGCCCCGTTCAGGTTACCCGCTCGAATTCGGTCCAGCATTTCCAGGGCGAGCGATTCCGAGTTGTTGCTCGTGCCAAGCAGCTTATAGTGCCCCGCTTCCTTGACCACAAAAAAAGTGGCGTTGATGCCGTTGGGAATCTGCACCTTCTCGCGATAGCCGACTGTCTCATCGCCGTCGCCCTTGGGGTCGAACGCCTGCAAGCGGAGGTCGGCCTCTAAATCCAGCGAGTCATCGTCGCGTGCCAACTGGCTGTTGAGTTGTTTGCCGACCTCCAGGTCCTTCTTCTTCTCGTCGGGCTCCTCATTCTTCATCATTTCCAGCGCGCTATGGCTCGCCAGGGCATCCAGCTTGTCCTCGGTGAGATCGGGGTCCATCGTGAGTAGAAAGGCATGCTTCGCCAGGTCGGTGGGCGAGTTGGCAAACTGCACGTCCTCATGGTGCACGGCGTGGCGCAGCATTGTGGCCAGCCCCATAGTCTGGGCAGCGTTGTCGCCAGCCGCGCCCGCCTCAAGAAAATCAGCGGCCAGCGGATAGTTGCGGATGTTCATCAGCATCTCTCCGGCGGTTCGCGCCGACTCTTTAAAGGCATCGTCACCGTTCGATCGCTTGTTGATCTCGTCGAGTCCCGCCTTGCTTCCGTGCAGGATGGCCTGGCTGGCCCCCAGCAGGGCTGTGGGTTGAGTGTTCAGGGTCTGCGCGGCCTTGATCGCCCCCTCCGCGTCGCCTCCATAGAACAAGGCGTAGGCAAGGTTGTTTCTGATGCCCAGGTCGGTTAATTCGTCCTCGCTCAGCTTCTGGTACTCGGCGATCGCCTCCTTCATCTTCGAGAACCGGCCGTAGCGTCTGCCCACCGGGTCGTACTCAAGCAGAATGGCAAAATCCCCCTGCGTGGTGTGGTCGTCCGGATCCAGCCTGATGGCAGCGCGATAAGCTTCCGCGGCGCCCGCCAGGTCGCTGCCGGGGCGCATGGATCGCCCCACCAAATCGAATTTCAGTATCTGCGCCAGAGTTTTTTCCGCCAGGGCCGAGTTTGGTTCCAACTCCACGGCCTTGCGGGCTTCAGCGCGCGCCGCTTCGCCCATTCCTGCGTCCAGCAGCACTTTCGCCAACTGTAAGTGGTGCACCGCTTCGTTGGGATGAAGTGCAATCATGCTGCGATAGGCGGCCAGCGCCTCTTTCACCTTGCCCTCGTGCAGCAACGCGGCGCCCTGCGGTTCAAAGTTCACCAGAATCGCTGGGCCGTCGATGATATCCGTCACCTTGTTGCGCAATTCCGTGGCTTCGTCCACCGTGTAACGCCGCTTGACCGTGTCGAAGGTCAAACGAGCCAGCACCGCGCCATCTTTATCCGTCGAGTAATCCTCGGTCAGCAGCGCCGGACCAATCGCAATCCGCGCATTCGCGGGCATTTCCTTGGGAATGAAGCCGGCAGGCGGGATAATCCTGTAGTCCCATTCTGTGATGAACGGCTCGGCCAACTCCCAGTCAACGGTCCGGGGCGTTTTCGGCTTGTCCTCACCGTGCTTCTTCTTCTCCTCCTCCGTCTCCTCCTTTTGCTTCAGCTCACCGGGCAGTAAATTGAAGAGTGCGTCCACGCGGATGCCAACTGCCGCGTTGTCAAGGTCTGTGATTCCACGCTTGGCCTTCTCGCAACCCAGCGTGAGTTCGAACTGCCGGCTCAGGTCGGCTGGATCGGTGCGCTCAACCTTGGTCAGATCTTCAGAAACGTATTGCGACTTCACATAGGCGCGCAGATTCTCGCGCATATTCTTGTCCGGCTTGTCGGCGTAGTATGCGCGGTAACGGGACTCGAATACGCCCTTTGGCTGAGTCACCTCCAAAACGCTCGCCGGCCCATTCTCCGACAGCGTGAATTGGCGAGATTCCAGCAGCAGATTCCCTTCCGACGTCGACTCCGGCGTCTTCACCACGGCCGTGGTCTCCGCGCGCGCAATCAGCGCCAGCCTCCCCTGGTCGTTGATCGGCAGTTGTCCCAGGCGCGCATACCTGTCTGTTGCATCGATCCATAGCGCAGCATCGCCTGGTCCGTTGCCGCCCGGCACATACACGATCGCATGGTCGAACAACCCCATGCCCGGCAGATTGGCGGGAACATCCATCCGTGAGCCGGCATTGAGAAGCGCCACGTAGGCCGGAATGCCGGCCGCGCGCAACATGGTCACCAGCAGCGTGGCCTTGTCCTTGCAGTCGCCGTATTTGTGGCTCAGGGTCTCGGCCGGATCGTGAGGAACAATCGCCGATTCGCCAAACTCGATTCCAGTGTAGCGAACCTCGCGGTCGAGATAGTCGACAATCGCCTCTTCCTTCTCGGTGGCCATTTTCTTTCCGGATATGAGCTGATCCACAACCGGCTGCACGGCGGCGGGAGCGGCGCGGCTATCAGTGATTTTCCCGTATTCGGCAGCCATCGCCTGCCAGGAAGAGCCTGTGGAGAAACGCACTTCCGGAGTACGCGCTACATCCTGTGGCAGATTTGGCTCGCGCGGCTCAAAGCTTTCCAGCCTCCCGATATCGAAGGTCAGTGTGACCCTTCCATCGGCCTCCGTCCGCACCGGCTTCATATCGTTCAGCAGCAGGGAATCGGTGCGCAGCGATGTCGAGGCTGGCGCCTCCACCACCGCGTGGCTGTGTTCGACCGGTGCCTGCTCATGGCCAAAGGTGATCCAGCCAACGCGCCCCAGGGCGAAAAACGGCACGGTCTCCCGCTCGACGTACTCTTCCTCCACCACCACGCCCGGCGCAATGGCCGGAAACGGTGAGTGCAGCCTCTTGCCGTCGCTGTAGGTCTTGTAATCCCCCTCGCGGGCAGGCGCCTCGCTGATCGATTGCGGATCGAGCGTACGCACCGAAAGGTCCGGCGCAATCACCCGCGCCCTGATGAGTGGTCGCGCCTCATGCCAGGGCTCCCAGCTCACATAAATCGAGTCCCAGTTCTCGGCACCCTGCTGGGTGAGGATTTTATAGACCGCATAGCCGATGTGAGTGTACCGGCCCGCCTCGTCGAAGCTGTAAGTTTCATCGTCCTCGAGCAGGACCACATTGGTGCCGTCGGTCGCCGTTACGGCGGTCGCCGCATCGTAAAGGGTCTTTGGATCGATCGAAAAATGCTCCACCTTCCAGGGCTCAACGGCCTGCTGAGCGTACGCGCCAACAGCGCAAATGGCAGAAAAAAGAACAAGAAGGACGGTGGCGCAGATATGCCGTCTGCGCTTGCGGAAATAAGACATCGGAATCCTGACCGAAACGAAAGTGAATCCACGGTAAACCCAACCCCGGCGATGCGCAAGGGGAGTGGACACGCTAGTCTGCCTTCCGTACTTCGGCAGCAATTCTCCTAAGTTCCGGCAATACCCGGCCCAATGCCCGAAGATCGCCATCGCGCTTGCCCAGCGCGAAGTACACGTCGCGATAGAGCCGGTAGAGTTGCTCGTAGAGAGCGGCGGATTTGGGATCTGGTTCGACGGTACGCAGCGGCAGGCAGACCGCGGCCTGCGCCTCTTCCACAGTCTTGTAGGCTCCAGCCGCAAGCAGCGCGAAGATTCCCGAACCGAGGCTGGTGGGAATGCCGGCGGGCACCAACACGGGCTTATTGAGGACGTTGGCGTAAACCCTGTTCAGCACTTCGCTCTTCTGCGGAATGCCTCCTGCGTTGATGACGCGGTCGATGCGAACGCCGTGTTCCGCCATGCGCTCCAATATGATGCGGGTGTGGAAGGCGGTGCCTTCGATGGCCGCAAAAAGTTCGTCCTGCGCGGTGTGCACCAGGTTCCACCCCAGCGTGACGCCGCCAAGTTCAGGATTCACGAGCACCGTGCGATCGCCGTTGTCCCAAGTCAGGCGCAGCAGGCCGGTCTGGCCCGCTTTGTATGCGTCGAGCCCTTCTGAGAGGGCGGAAACGGTGGAGTTGGCGCGGCGGGCGATGGCGTCAAAGATATCGCCGGTGGCCGAGAGGCCAGCTTCGATGCCGGTGTAATCGGGATGCACGCTTCCCGGTACCACGCCGCACACACCGGGAACAAGTTCGGCTTCCCGGGCCATGGCAATGATGCACGTGGAGGTACCCACGACGTTGACCACATCGCCTTCGCGGATATTCGAGCCAATGGCGTCCCAGTGCGCGTCGAATGCGCCCACCGGGATGGGAATGCCGGCGTCGAGCCCAAGTGCTTCAGCCCACTTTGCGGAAAGATGTCCGGCCACGCGGTCGCTGGTCAGGTACTCGCCGCCGATCTTGGCGCGCACGCCGGCAAACAGCGGATCCACGGCCACCAGAAATTCCTCCGGTGGCAGCCCGCCCCACCTGGGGTTCCACATCCATTTGTGACCCATCGCGCAGACGCTGCGCTTGAGCTTGCCGGCCTCGTTGACGCCGCTCAGCGTAGCCGCAACCATGTCGCAGTGTTCGAGCGCCGTGACGAAGCGTGCGCGCTTATCACGGTTGTGACGCAGCCAGTGCAGCAGCTTGGCAAAGCCCCACTCGTGCGAGTAGACGCCGCCGCACCACTCGATGCCTTCAAAGCCCAGTTGATGCGCCTTAGAGGTGATCTCTTCGGCTTCGGCGAAGGCGCGATGATCGCACCACAGGTAGTATTCGTCGAGTGGCTCCAGCCCTTGGCCCACGGGAATGACGCTGGAGCCGGTGGTATCGAGCGCGATGGCGGTGACCGCGGCGCCGCTGACGCCGGTGCTCTTAAGTGCGTCACGCGTGGCGGCGGCCAGCGCCGTCATCTGGTCCACGTGAGACTGCGTGGCGTAGTTGGGATCGTCGCGACGGCGGTGCAGCGGATATGAGGCCGACGCGGTGCCTATGGGCCCTTTTTCGCTGTCGACCAGAGTGACGCGAACGCTGAGTGTGCCAAAATCAACCCCGGCAACAATGCTCATGAGAAACGCTCCCGGTAAACGCTTTCTGATTCGCCCACCAGAGTACACCATCGCAAAGGAACGCGTCGTGCGTCGTTCGTGCAACGTATGGCCACGCGCATATACGATTCTCTGAGAGTCCATTTGCGCGGAAGGGGCTGCCAGCCCCCGGGGATTGTCATGATTTGCAGGAATTCGCTTTCGCAAGCTCTTTCGAGCCTGGTTGGGCTCTGCCTTATGGCTGCGCTCCCGTTAACCGCCGCACCCGCCAAAGGCGTTCAGGTCGTTCCCGACGTGGCCAACCGCCGCGTCGACATCACCATCGACGGCAAGCCTTTTACCTCGTACATCTGGCCCACTTCGCTCAAGAAGCCCGTCCTCTATCCGATCCTTGATTCGGACGGCGTGACGGTGACGCGCGGCTACCCGCTCCAGCCGCGGCCCAGCGAGCGCACCGACCATCCGCACCACGCCGGCCTGTGGTTCAACTATGGCAATGCCAATGGCTTCGACTTCTGGAACAACACCGACGCCACCAAGCCTGAAAATCGCTCCAAAATGGGCTCTGTGGTCTTCAATAAGGTTGTGTTGGCAAAAAGCGGCGTCAACCAGGGGGAGCTGGTCACCGATTCCACGTGGATTACCGGCGAGAACCAGAAAATTCTGACCGAGACCACGCGCTACGTTTTCGAGCGCCAGGGCCAGGCCCACATCATTGACGTCATTGCCAAGCTCAAAGCTCTCGACCCTGTCGTCTTCAACGACGACAAGGAGGGATTGCTGGGCCTGCGTGTCGCGCGCTGGCTCGAGTCGCCTGAGGAAAAGGGCGGCGTCTTTACTGACGCCAACGGCAACGCCACCAACGTGGCCGCGGCAGCCAATCTTCCTGGCGTGGCTCCGCCGACCGGCGAATACCTGACCAGCGAGGGCGTGAAAGGCGAAGCGGTGTGGGCCACGCGCGGCCGCTGGTGCTCGCTGACCGGCCACGACGGCGGCCACACCGACACGATCGCGATCTTCGACCATCCTGGCAATCCCGGCTATCCAACCTACTGGCACGCGCGCGGATACGGGCTCTTCGCCGCCAACCCGCTCGGCAGAGGCGTCTTCGATCCGAAGCAGGCGCCTTTCAAATACACGCTTGAAAAGGGGCAATCGGCGACCTTCCGCTACCGCATCGTCATCTACCCGAACGCCGAGACGACGGACGAGCTGAATAAGGCAGCAGACGCCTTCGCTACGGAAGCGAAATAGCGAGTCGGCGAGTCAGCACTGATATTCTGGTTCGTACTCACCATCTCCCAAAGGAACCTTCATGGCCGCACTGATCGATGCCATCGACATTAAACGAAAGATGTTCTTCGAGCTTGAGAACACCCCTTATTACTGTCTTGACGTGGAAGTGTCTACTCCGACTGCCCGTGGCGGACAGACGCTGGTTCGCCTGAAGATGCGCAACCTGCTTACCCGCGCCGTCTTCGACAAGACCTTCAAGGCGAGCGACAAATTCAAGGAGCCCGATCTCGATACGGTCGAGGCATCCTATCTCTACTCAGATGGGGATGGTTCCTACTTCCTGGACCAGACCACTTTCGACACCCTTACGCTCTCACCCGACAAGCTTGGCGATGCACTTGATTTCCTGCTTGAAGGCGCGATCCTGCAGGTAGACAAGTACAACGGCAATCCCATCAGCCTGCGCCTGCCGGCCCAGGTGGAGCTGGCCGTCACATACACGGAGCCGGCCACGCGCGGCGATACGGCCAGCGGCAGCGTGACCAAGGCCGCCAAACTCGAAACAGGTTTGGAAATCCGCGTTCCTTTCTTCATCAAGGAAGGCGAAAAGATAAGAGTTTCGACCGAGACCCGGGAGTTCGCCGGGCGCGCGTAAAGTTTTTACGCAAGAATCGTCCTCACGCCATCGCCAGCCTCGGCGCGCCCTGCTTCTTCACCGCCATCAGCTCCATAGCCTTGGCGGCGATGTGCTCGGCGCTTACTTCGAGTTCCTTCACCAGTTCCCACGGCGCGCCCGAATCGCCAAAGCGATCCTTTACGCCGATTGCACCGGTAATGACCGGCAGGCCGTATAACTCGTGGCTGGCGCTTAGAATGGAGCTCACGCGCCCGGCCAGCGCACCAACCTGGTGCTCCTCGGCGGTTATTACCACGCCGGTTTCGCGCGCTGCGCGCACAATGGTCTCTTCGTCGATAGGCTTGAGCGTGTGCAGGTTCAGCACGCGAGTTTCATAGCCGAATTCGCGTTTCAGAATCCACGCCGCGCGCATGGCTTCAGGAACCATCGGCCCGCAGGCGACGATGCTCAGGTCCTCATGCTCGTTCGCGTAATCCTCGGCCAGCCTGGTTTCAAACGCTGCGGCAAAATCGGCCTGTTCCGTGCGCAGGCGGATCGCGTTTGCCTTGCCGAAGACAAACGGCGTATTTTCGCCAGTGACTACCGGCGTAGCCTCGCGCGCGAAACGGATGTATTTTGGGCCGGTGTGCTCGAGCAGCAGATGCTGGGTCGACTTGCGCGCCTCCACCGCGTCACACGGCGCAACCACAACCATATTGGGCAAGCCCATCATCGCGAACATATCTTCGAGCGCCTGGTGCGTAGCGCCGTCCGGCCCCACCGACACGCCCGCGTGCGCACCGGCGATGAAGACGTTCAGTTTTGAGTAGCAGATGGAAACGCGAACCTGGTCAAGATTCCGTGCCGCTGAAAACGTGGCGTAAGAACCGAGCACCGGCAGCTTGCCTTCGCGCGCCAGCCCGGCCGCGGCCGAAGTGGCCGACTGCTCCGCAATGCCCATGCTGATCCAGCGCCGCGCCCGCTCCGGCTTGCCGGCGTAAAAGTCCGCAATCGTGATCGATCCCGAAATATCGAGCCCGATACACACCACGCGCCCGTCGCCGCCGTTCTCAGCCAGCGCCTTCCCAAAGCCCTTGCGCGTGGGCTCCATCTTCACCTTCATTGTGCCGCCCGCGTTCCACCAGTAGTCGCGAGAGAAGCGCGGCATTTTGGCTTCGAGTCTGCGGTCAACCTCTTCCTGGTAGTGCGTGGCCTTCTTGAGCAGTTCGTCGACCGGCAAGCGCTCCGTCAGCCCCAACTCAGAGAGCGCCGCGGCCAACTCCTCGCGGTTTGGCGACTTGCCGTGCCAGCCCGCCGCGTTTTCCATGAAGCTCACGCCTTTGCCTTTGACGGTGGCGGCCAGAATCACCACCGGCCGTCCAGTGGCCGCGCGCGCCCGATCAAGCGCATCAACCACTTGCGTCATGTCGTGGCCGTCCACATGAAGCACGTCCCAGCCGAAGCTCGCGTACTTGGCCGCCAGCGGCTCGACCTCCATCACATCCTTCACCCAGCCGTCGATCTGCAGCCGGTTGCAGTCCACGATTGCCACGATGTTGTCGAGGTGGAAATGCCCGGCCTCCATTGCCGCCTCCCACACCTGGCCTTCCTGCTGCTCGCCATCACCCATAAGGCAGAAGATCTTGTGCTTCTTGCTATCGATGCGCGCGGCCAGCGCCATGCCGACCGAAATGCTCAATCCCTGGCCGAGCGATCCGGTTGAGACCTCTACGCCCGGCAATTTCAGCCAGTGAGGATGGCCCTGAAACGGCGAGCTGAGTTTGCGCAGCGTTACTACCTCCTCGATGGGACAGAACCCCGCCATCCCCAGCGACACGTACAGGGCCGGCGCCTTGTGTCCCGCGGACCAGATGATCCGATCCCGGTCAGGCCAAGCCGGATTAGCCGGATCGTGCTCCGCCGCGTGCAGGTAGAGCGCAGCGGCCAGGTCCATGATGGACAACGTACCTCCCGCGTGGCCCGATCCCGCCGCACACAGCGCTACCAGGTTGTAACCGCGCATTACTCGCGCCGCATCCACCAGTTCTTCAATCGAATAGTTTTTCGTTTCGTGCCCCGTCATCGAATCTCTCAGCGCCATCACTCTCTCCTTTGCGCTATAACCGCGCCTGTGTCCAGGCCTCGATCCGCCTCAGGGCTTCCACCAGGTTCTCCATGGAATTGGCCACGCTGAAGCGCACGTATCCCTCGCCATAACGCCCGAATGCGGTGCCCGCCAGCGCCGCTACGCCTGCTTCTTCCAGCAGGGCATCGGCGAGCGCCTTCGACGTCCATCCCGTGCCCTCGACATTCGCGAACACGTAGAAGGCGCCCTTCGGCATACGCGCCCTGAAGCCCTCGATCCGGTTCAGGCCATCGACAAAGACCCGGCTGCGCCGCTCAAATTCCGCACGCATTGCGCCCACGGCGCTCTGGTCGCCTTCAAGGGCGGCCAAAGCGGCGCGTTGCGTAAAGCTGGCGGTGCAGGAGTTCGAGTTGGTCATCAGCCGCGTGATCTGCGCGGCCAGGTCCGCGCGCATGACGCCGTAACCAATCCGCCATCCGGTCATCGCGTAGGTCTTTGAGAAACCGTCGAGCAGGATGGTCCGTTCCTGCATACCCGGCACGCTCATGATTGAGAACGGCTCGCCCTCGAACTGCAACCGGCTGTAAATCTCGTCGGCGAGCACCAGGATGTTCCTGTTTCCAATGGCCCGGGCCGCGCGCTCGACATCCGCGCGCCCCAACACGCCGCCGGTTGGGTTTTGCGGTGAATTGAGAATGATCAAACGCGTGCGGGGAGTAATCAGCCGCGCCATTTCGTCCACGTCCATCGCGAAATCCCGCTCCTCGCGCAGTGGAATAGGCACAGCCGTGCCGCCGGCGTAGTTGATCATCGACTCGTAGATGGGAAATCCGGGGTTGGGATAGATCACCTCGTCTCCCTCGTCGATGAGCGCCAGCATGACGTAGAACATGATGGGCTTGCCGCCGGGGACCACGACCACTTCCTCGGGCTGCACCGCAACCCCGCGCGTACGGCTCACATACCGGGCAATCGCATCGCGCAATTCCGGCAATCCGGCTGACGGGCCATAATGCGTCCACCCCCCGCGCAGCGCATCCACGGCGGCTTCCACTACGTGCTTTGGGGTATCGAAATCGGGCTCCCCGATCTCCAGATGAATGATGTTGCGGCCCTGCCGCTCCAGTGCCTTGGCCTTGCTGAGAACCTCAAACGCCGTTTCCGTTCCCAGCCGCGCCATCCGCCACGCCAATACCAACTCGTGTTCCACAGCCTGCGTAGTCATTGCTCACGCTCCAGTACATTGCCTCAACCGGCGCGGAACGAGCAACAGAACTCAAGCGCGCCGACTGAATGCCGCAGGCATTATAACGCCGCTCGAAAACGGCGCAATGTGATGCACATCGCATTGAATGAGCCCGCCAAGGGCGTTCTTCCGCTTTATTATGGTGCTGATTCAAATGATCTTAACATGCTGGACCCCATCCATGCGTTAGGATGGGCACAGGTCGCCGGGCAGTTCCCCACTCAATCGTGAATCCGGCAAAGGATTCACTGCGCATGAGTTCACTTCAAGTACGCATGAACCAGGTCGATCAAATCCTCAGCCAGTTCCGGCGCAATTTGCTCCTTGGCGCCGTCTGCGAGGTGGAAACGGATGTGGGTTTCGAGCACCTCGCCCATCAACCCGTTCACGCCGCCCCGCACGGCAGCAAGCAGCATCAACTGGCCGCCGCAGTCTTCATCGGCTGTCAGCGAGCGTTCCACTGCGTCCAATTGCCCACGCACTTTTCTCACTCGTTGCAGCAGCTTCAGTTTTTCCCGATCCTGATGGGACATGGGTTTGCTCCTTCGCTTGACAATACCTACCCCTGGTATGGTATCTACCGAGTGGGGGTAGAGTTGCGCTTTCATTGTATGCCCGCTTCCCCGCACTACGCATCTCAAAGGAAAGGTCCTTCAATGTTTTGGCCATTCAGACTTCGGCCCAGATCGCTCCGCCTGGCTCTCACTTTTGCCGGTGCCTGCGCAGGCCTGTTGCTGGGGCTGGCCATGGCTGCCGGAGTGTCGGAGGCGCAGATGCCCGGTTCCGGCCCGACACCGAGCTCTGACCCGGATTCGAGTGGGCCGCCCAAGCCGAGCGATTCCGTCACCGTGTTTCCTCATTCAGATACCAAGCGCTGGTGGATTTCAGGGCAAGCCAACGTGGTCATGCAGTGGCATCCAGCGTTCTACGCACAATATTCGGGACCCAACAGCCTGACCAACTGGGAACAGAGCGCCACTACGCACGTTCTGACGCTGAATACCGGCTACCAACTCACGCACACGACTGAAGTGATCGCCGATCTCGAGGACGGGACGGGCAGCGGCATCGGCAATGCCAACGGTTTGGCGGGATACACCAACCTGGATTCTGTGCGGCTGGCCGATGGCGTAGCCCTATCCAGGGAGCCCTATCTGGCGCAGTTCATGCTGAGGCAGATCATCCCGCTGTCAGGGGAACATGAGGATTCGGATCGCGACGAGCTAAATCTTGCGACTTCCCTTCCCGTGCGCAGGATCGATATGCGGGTTGGCAAGTTCGACATGGAAGATTTCTTTGACCTCAACACCTGGGGATCCGACAGCCACCTTCAGTTTCTCAATTGGACAGTGGACGGAAACGGTGCGTACGACTACGCCGCGGATACGCGCGGCTATACGGATGGCGCGTTGGTGGAATACGACGATCATTGGTGGACGGTACGATTTGCCGAAGCGATGATGCCGAAGACCGCGAATGGAAGATATCTGGATGCCGATATTGCGCGTGCGCGCGCGGAGAACCTCGAACTCGAGGCGCGCGGAAAACGGATTGCCCATCGCGCAGGCACGGTCAGGCTATTGAGCTATCTCAACCACGGCAACATGGGAAACTACGAAGATTCAATTCGGGAATTTCTGGATGGTAAATCCCCCACGCCAGAGATCATCGCGACACGGCAGCAGGGGCGGCACAAATACGGCTTTGGTCTGAACTTCGAGCAGGAAATCACGCCGCAGGTCGGCATCTTTGGCCGCCTGGGATGGAGCGATGGCCGGAACGAATCGTTTGCGTACAGCGAGGATGACCGCACGGTCGAATTTGGCGGCCTTGCCCAGGGAAGCCTATGGCATCGCAAAAACGATCGCGCCGGCGTGGCCCTGGTTGGCAACGGGATTGTGGCCGCGCATCAGCAATATCTCGCCCTTGGCGGACTGGGATTCGTGCTGGGCGACGGCGCCCTCACCTACGGTCACGAAAGAATCGCGGAAGCCTTCTACACCGCACACCTGTGGCGCGGCTTCTTTGCCTCTTACGACTTTCAGCGCATCGACAATCCGGGGTATAACCAGGCCCGCGGCCCTGTCGCGGTCTCAACGCTCCGCTTTCACACGGATTTTTAAAAGAGCAGCTTCAGACTGGCGGCCAGTAACCGCTTGTTTGGGGATTACTTTCCCGCTGCGTCGGGTTGCGCCGGTTTTTGCTCGGACGCGGGCAGAGTGTAGATCACCTCGCCGGGCCGGGCGTAGTGCAACTCTTCGCGCGCTTTGCGCACGATTGCGTCAGGATCGGACTTGAGCCGCTCAATCTGATCGCGCATTTGCGCATTCTCCCGATCGAGATCCTGGATCTCTTTGCGCAGGGTACGATCCTGAGCGCGCTCCTGCTGCCAGACCGAGAGGCCGTGCTTGCCATGGATCACGTGCCAGGTGACCAGCAACGCCAACAGGACGGCGATCGCCGTCCCAGCGGGCCGCCACACTGCGAATGCCCAGCCAAGGACCCTGGCGCGGAACGTCGCGGGCGCTTCGCTTTTAATTTCGGTTCCGGGTTGCAATCTCTGGTCGACCATCTTCTCTCAATCCATCTCTACGACAGAACAAACTGCTTGGCCGCTGCCCGCAGGGCTTGCATGTCCCGCTCGCTCCGCGCCTCGGTGTAAGCCCGCACCACCGGCTCGGTTCCCGAAAGCCGGTAGCAGACCCAGGAGCCATCCTCGAGAATCAGCTTGAGCCCGTCGGTCCGTACCACGCTCACAACCTTGCGCCCGCTCATCTCCGCCGGATCGGCCCTCAACTTCTCAGTGAACGCGGCCTTCACCTCCTCGGTCAAGTGGAAGTTCTCGCGCACGGGGTAAAAGGAACCAACCTTGCCAAACAGCTCGTTCAGTTGCGTACCAAGGCTTTTGCCGCGCGTGGCCACCATCTCTGCAACCAGCAGGCCGGCAATCACCCCGTCTTTCTCAGGAACGTGGCCACGAATGGTGAGCCCGGCCGACTCTTCGCCGCCAATGGCGATCTTGTCCTCGTCGATCAGCGCGCCAATGTATTTGAAGCCCACCGGAGTCTCATAGAGCGGCACGTTGTGGAACTCGGCCAGCGCGTTGACGAGGTTGGTGGTGGCCACGCTCTTGGCCACGCCGTTGCGCCAGCCGCGCGTCTCTACCAGGTAGTCGAACAGGAGCGCAATGATGTAGTTGGGCTGCAGGAAGGTCCCGTCTCCGTCGAGGATGCCGAAGCGATCCGCGTCTCCGTCGGTCGCGATGCCGATGGCGGCGCCGATCTCCTTCATCTTGGCCTTTGCGTCGCCCAGCAGGTGATCGTCCGGCTCCGGTGCATGGCCGCCAAAGAGCACATCGCGGTAATCGTGCACGGTTTCCACATCCACGCCCGCTTCGTGCAGCAGATCGGAACTGTACCCGCGACCCGCGCCCCAGAAAGGATCGTAGACCACCTTGATACCCGACTTGGCGATGGCTTTCAAATCCACCAGTTCGGCCAGGCGCTTCAGAAATGCCGGCTTCACGTCGGCCGTCTCAAAACCTCCTTCCGGGGGCTCTGCCTTGGGAATGGCTTCATCGCCGGACTGTAACGCCGCGATGGCCGCCTCGATCTGTTTGGTGACGTCAGGCAACGCCGGCGCTCCATCGGGCGTAGAGAACTTGATGCCGTTGTACTCAGGCGGATTGTGAGAAGCCGTAAAGTTGATGGCGCCCGATGTCTTCAGTGCGCGGACGGCAAAGGAAATCGCCGGTGTGGGGGCAGCCTCGGAAATCACGATGGGCGCGACGCCCGCCCCGGCCAGCACCTGCGCCGCCTCGGCCACGAAGCTCTCGCCCAGAAAGCGCGGATCGCGGCCCACCAGCACCCGGTGCGGTCCGGGCTGGGTCTTTACATAGGCGGCAATGCCGGCCACCGCCAAACGGATATTGGCCACCGTAAACTCGTCGGCCACAATCGCCCGCCACCCCGAGGTACCAAACTTGATCGCTGTGCTCATGGTCTTCTCCGTCCGCGGCGCTCATTCGGGCCGCAAACTCCATACTGCATTACGCAAGCCCGCTCAGCAAGCCGTCCAATGCTGCCAGCCAGTCACTTTCGAGGTAAGCGCTCGAGTTGCCGTCATGTAGATGGATCCTGCGAACCGGAGTTGATTCTACGGCAAACATGGCATCGGATTCTGTGCGCCCGGCAACCGGTCAGCGCTTCGGCGTGTAATCGAGAAAAAGATCAGGAAACTGCTGTCTCAGCGCGGAGATTTTGGGCCGATCGCAGACCATGATGTACGGATTGAGGGGGTTATTGTACGCGTAGTCCTGATGGTAATCCTCGGCTCGATAAAACCCCTTGAGCGGCGTGACCTGGGTAACGATCGGCCGGGGAAATACTTTCGCCTGATCGAGTTGCGCAATATAGGCGTCGGCAATGCGCCTCTGGCCGTCATTCATGTAGAAGATTGCGGAGCGATAAGACGTGCCCACATCGGGCCCCTGGCGGTTGAGTTGCGTGGGATCGTGAGCGACAGAAAAGAAGATGCGCAGCAGTGTGCCGTAGGTAATTCTCGAGGGATCGTAGACAACCTCGACCGATTCTGCATGACCGGTGGTCTCCGTCGTGACCTGGTCGTAGGTGGCAGTCGACGCTGAGCCTCCGGAGTACCCGACAGTGGTTGCAACGACACCTTTGACGCGCTCGAAAACGGATTGCGTTCCCCAAAAGCAGCCTCCGGCGAATACGGCTGTCTGTTTGCCGGGAGCCGAGGCAAGGGGTATATCCGCCGATGGCGGGGGAATTGGCACCTTTCGCGCAGCATTTGCGCTACAGTTCAAGAGGGAAAGAGCAAGGGCAAGAGTCCCGGAGATGCGCAAAACGTTCGAAAACATGGATGTTGACCTCCAAATCGGCTAATGATCAGACGCCGTCGACTATGCAACGGTTACAGAATTTGCGGTTCCGCCGAAACATGCGGCCATTGCCCCGGGGTTCAATTGCCCCCGGCTTTATCAGACGGTGATACCGAGGCAGCTAGGCGGCAGAATTCGAACGAATCGGTTTCGGAGCAAATTGAATCCTATCCAATATGATGAGATTGGCGGAAGCACGCCCGCCAATAGACCCCAAAATCCTGAATCCCGAGGCACTCTGCGATGAAATTTTCTGGTTCGTTTGCATTTGGTTCGCTTGCATCCTGCGCCGTTCTGGCTGGCGTCATGCTTCCGTCCGTGGTACTTTTTGCCCAGCAGACCATCACCGGACCGGCGGCGTTTGCCGATTGGAGCCAGCAAAAGCCGGGCACGATGCGCAAGATCACGGCGGCCGACCTGCCGGCGCCATTCGCCACTGAGTCGGTGGATAACGGCCCGACCCTGATCGAGCGGCCAAAGGATGCGTGGCCCGTCGCTCCGGCGGGCTTCAAGGTGGAGCTTTATGCGGGCGGGGACGCCGCGACTCCCATGCAGCGCTCGGAGAACAAGAGAGAAACCCACGGGCCGGCGTCTGGGACGTTCGTGATGCCGCGCATCATTCACACCGCGCCGAACGGCGACCTGTTTGTGACGGATTCGCAGGCTGGGTCGTTGTTTGTGCTGCGCGGTGTAACCGCGGAAGGCAACGCAATAACGGTGAGCGAGTTTGCCACCGGTCTCGACCATCCTTTCGGGATCGCGTTTTATCCCTCCGGCTCGAGTCCGCAGTCGATTTATGTGGGCACCGCAACCGCTATTGTGCGCTTCCCTTACAAAACGGGGGAGTTGAAGGCGGAAACCAACACCCCTGAGGTGATTGTGCCCAATATACCCGGGTACGCGCAGTTGCGAGGGGGCGGCCACTGGACGCGCGATGTGGTCTTTTCGGCCGACGACAAGTACATGCTGGTGTCGGTTGGCAGCGGATCGAATATTGACGATCCAGACACGCATCCGCGGGAGTTTCTGCGCGCAGACGTGCTGAAGTTCACGCCGGACGGCAAGCTGGTGGAAGTGTACGCGCACGGCATCAGAAACTGCGTGGGCGAGGCCATCAATCCCACCACCGGGGAACTCTGGTGCTCCACCAACGAGCGGGATGCGCTGGGCAACAACCTGCCGCCGGATTACGTGACGCACATTCAGGAAGGCGGATTCTATGGCTGGCCCTGGTACTACATTGGCATCCACAAAGACCCGCGGCTGCCGCAGCCATGCGCCAATGGCACCGGGGCAAATCCGCAGTTGACCGCGCCGATCACCGAGGACCAGGCGAAGAACTGCCAGCGCGTGGACCTGGGGCCAACCGTCCTCACGCCGGACGTGCTGGTGCAACCGCACATGGCTTCGCTGGGGATGGTATTTTATCCAACGCGGAAGAGCAGTTTTCCGATTGCGTATGAGGGAGATGCGTTTGCCGCCGAACATGGTTCGTGGAACCGCAAGAACCGCGGCGGCTACGAGGTCATCATGATCCCAATGAAAAACGGGAAGGCTACTGGAGAATATGAGGATTTCCTGACCGGATTTGTCACGTCCGAAGGCCAGGTCTGGGGCCGGCCGGTGGGCGTTGCGGTGGGGCACGATGGCGCGCTCTACGTCACCGACGATGGTTCACGCAGCGTGTGGCGCGTGGTTTACACGGGCAAGTAAGCCAATACGCAAGCGAGTGAAGCCTCTTCCCGGTATCGCTCTGCACAAGGATAGGGGATGGGCGAGACTTCTCTCGCCCATCCCCTATCCCCCTGCGGAAATCCTCTCCCGAGGCCAATCGGAGGTTTCCATATAGATTAGCTAAATGGGTTCTGCGCAAGCCAATTTGAGGCGGGAACTGCGCGCGATGGTGGCGCTGGCAATCCCCGTGGTGTTGAGCGAGTTGGGCTGGATGGCGCAGGGCGTGGTGGACACCATTATGGTGGGTCGGCTGGGTCCGGCGGCGATCGGAGCCGTGGCACTGGGCAACGCAATCTGCTACACGCCTTCGCTTTTTGGCATTGGGCTCATGCTGGGGTTGGACACGCTGGTGGCGCAGGCCTACGGGCGCAACGATCACGATGAGTGCCACCGCTGGCTTGCGCAGGGCGTGTACCTGGCATCGATGACCGCACCGGTAATCATGCTGCTGATCGGGTTGGCGAGCTTTGGCTTCACGCGGTTCGGCATCATGCCGGAAGTGGCCGGTCCCGCCGGCGGATACCTGCGCGTCATGAATTGGGGCACGCTGCCGCTGCTTCTCTACGGATGCACGCGGCGCTATCTGCAGGGCGTGGGCCAGGTGCGGGTGATTACCGTCACCTATGTACTGGCGAACCTGGTGAACTGGTTCGGCAACTGGGTGCTCATTTACGGCAAGCTTGGGTTTCCGGCGCTCGGCGTGAACGGGTCGGCTCTTTCGACCGTCGCGTCACGAGTGCTGATGGCGGTTGCGCTGATGGGTTTTGCATGGCGCTATGAACGGCGGCGAGGGCATCCGCTGTTCCGGCGCTGGGCCGGGCCGCAGACGGTGCGGCTCAGGCGTCTGGTGCGGCTGGGAGCGCCGGCGGCGGGACAGATTGTGCTCGAGGTAGGGGCGTGGAACCTGACCACCTTTTCGGCGGGCTATCTTACGCCGGTGGCACTGGCGACCCATCAGATTGTCTTGAATTATGCCGCTGTCACTTACATGGTGCCGCTGGGCATCTCGGCTGCGGCTGCGGTAAGCGTGGGGCACGCGGTGGGCGCGGGTGACGCGGCGCGCGCACGGCGGGCCGGGTGGTTGGCGCTGGCGCTTGGAACCAGCTTCATGCTGCTGGCGGCGGTGGCGTTCCTCACTGTGCCTAGGCCGTTGATCGAACTCTATACGCACGATCCACAGGTCCTGGCGGTGGGTTCGAGCCTGCTGATCGTCGTGGCGGCATTTGAGGCCTTCGATGGCATCCAGACCATTTCAACCGGAGCGCTGCGCGGCCTGGGCGAGACGCGCGTGCCCATGCTGGTCAACCTGGTGGGTTACTGGGTGCTGGGTCTTCCATTGGGACTTTTTCTGTGTTTTGCCCTGCATTGGGGCATCTTTGGACTCTGGATTGGACTCACGCTGGCGTTGATCGTGATTGCGACGGCGCTGCTGGCCCGATGGCGGCGCGACTCAAATGGGATGGCGCGCGCCGCGCATGGCGAACCAGGCAGTCAAGCCGGTCCGTGAATATACCGGCCGGCGAATTCAAGGAACGTGGGCCAGTTGGGAGCGGGTGTGTGGCCGCCGGTGTGCTGGCGGAAGGCGATATCGCCGTCGATCAGGGTGGTTTCGATCGGCGGAAAAATGGTGGTTCCAAGGTCTTTCTTGCCGAGGAGACTGTAAACGGGACCAGCGGCGGCCGCAGCCAGAAACATACCCTTGGCGTCAACCCAACCATCGCCCTTAGTGGCGCCGCCACTGATGAAGACCGGGCGCGGGGCACAAAGGGCGATAAGCTCGTGAGCATCGACCGGAAGATCTGCGATGGTGAGAGGGCCATCGTACTTGAGGAAGTTGCCGGCCATCCAGTGGTATTCGCCGCTGGAGGCGATGTTGCCGATCTCTTCGCCGAAGATGTGGCGATAGAGTTTGGCGCCGGCTTCGCCGGAAGAGCTGACGTAGGCGATGGCGAAGCGAGGATCATAGGCCATGGCCACCAGAACGGCTTTCCCGTAGCGGGAGTGGCCTTCAATACCAACCTGGCGGGCGTCGACGGACTTGTCGGTTTCGAAGTAGTCGAGGGCGCGGCTGGCGCCCCAGCCCCAGGCGCGCAGTGCACCCCAGTCGTCCGGATTGCGGGGCTGGCCTTTGTTGGCTATGCCGATGATGCCCTGCGTAAGACCGGCGCCGTTGTCCGGCTGAACGCTGGTGGGAACGTACTCGGCATAACCCCAGCCGCGGGAAAGAACCTGCTGCTGCCAGCTGGGTCCCTGGTTTCCGGGTCCACCGGCGAACTGTGGGAAGCGCTTAGCCAGCTGCGCCATGAACTCGCGGCTGAAGCCGAACTCCATGATGACCGGTACCGGACCTTTTGCATTGGCCGGAGTTGTCAGCGTGAGACCGATGTCCACGGTGATGGCCCGATCGCCGGAGTTGTCAACGTGGCCGGCCAGTTCTTTGGTGATGACGGCAATGCCGCCGACGGTCTCATTTTTAGCGCTGACCACTTCCCAGTTCACCCTGGGCAGGTTGGCTGGAACGCGGCCCAGGATTTCGATGTCGAAGAGCTCGACGATCTGGGGACGGCGCTTGTTCCACCATACCTTCGCGGAAGTGACCCGTTTGCCGTTCGAGAGCAGCAGAGGATCGGGAAGGCTGGGATAAAGGTCGGCCTTGGTCTCGTCGTAGTTGGCCGCGTTGGGGGCGTCGGCGTTGCCACTGGCGCCGGGCCGGAGCTGTTTGATGCCAAGCTGATCCATCATTTGCTGGTGGTCTTTTTCAGTGGCAGCCTGGATGGCCAGTTGCTCCGGCGTGGGAGCGGGGCGCTGCGGCGCGGCGGCCGGTGGTGGAGCGGACGTCGGCGCGGCCGGCGGAGCTTGAGAGACGAGCGGGAAGGCGATGGCGCAACCGAGGGAGAACACAGCCAGCCAAGACCAAATGAGGGACCATTTGAGAGAACATTTTAGAGGGGAAATCGAAGGCAGCATTGAGGACCTCATTTTCGGAGCTGTTTCAGGGATAAGAACGCAATTGCGGCAAAGTATATCGATTGAGAGCAGTTCCGATCAAGAGCCGGGGACGCAAGTGGAGATTTGTCCGGCGGGGCAGGGATTCCAGAATATCCAGCTTTCGAGTTCCAGTTGAGTTCAAGCTCTGCCGGATTTCGCCGATACAACAAAGGAGTCGCTTAAGAGAGGTTTCCGGCATGCAGTGGTTACCTAATCTCCCCGTCTCGCGCAAGTTCATCTTCGCATTCGGTGTTGTTTGCAGTCTTTGCATCGTGTTGGGAACTTACACATGCGTCACCTTTCGGATGATTGCCTCAAAGAGCGCGGACATGAGCGAAAGCAGTCTTCCTGCCCTTGTGCATTTATCCGACGCGCGGAGCGCTATGCTCCAGTACCGGCGCGAGGACCTGAACATGGTCCTGTGCCCCACGCCGGCTTGCGTGGCCGAACACAGCGCCAAACGCCAGAAGGCGCTTAGCGCTTACAAAGATGCCGCAGCAGCCTACGAGCCGCTGATCCGGAACCAGCATGACCATGAAGTCTTTCAAGACCTGTCTGCGTCGTTTTCCGCGTATCAGGAGGATAGCGATCGAGCCAACGGATCGATTGCCGCGGACAAGACCGGCGATGCGCTCGGTATTCTGCAATCCGAAGGCACAATGGCCAAAGTCAATAAGGCGATCGCAGCCGCATACCAGGCCACGGATGATAGCGCAAAAAGGGGTACCGAGGAAGCACAGGACGCCACGAACGCCAGTGCCCGCGCCACCTGGATCAACTTCGGGGCTACGCTGCTCATCGTGTTGCTCTGCGCACTGACCGGCAAGGTTCTTACCCGCGAGATTGCGCCGCGAATCGTGTATGAAACCGCGCTGCTGGAGCGAGTGGCGGCCAAAGATCTGACGGTCCATGCCGAGGTAAGCGGGACCGATGAGATCGGGCGCCTGGGGGTCGCGATCAATACGTGTGTCGACTCGATGCGCACGGTTCTGCAGTCGGTGGGCCAGGACGCAGAGACACTTTCGGCGGCGACGACGGAAATCAGCGCCCGTGCCGTTCAGAGCGCGGGGAATGCGCGCACGGAATCGAGCAAGATCAACCAGATTGCGGCGGCGGCGCAGGAGATGACGGCGACGATCGGCGAGATCAGCCACAATGCGGAGAACGCGACGGCGGCGAGCCGCACCTCTGCCGAGACAGCCGAACGCGGCGGAGCGGTGATGCAGGAGGCGGCGGCTACCATGGAAAAGATCGCCGTAGCGACGCAAACGGTGTCAGAAAAGATGACATCGCTGGCTCATCGGTCTGAGGAGATCGGCAAGGTAGTCAGCGTAATTCAGGAGATCAGCGAGCAGACCAACCTGCTGGCGCTGAACGCAGCCATAGAAGCGGCGAGGGCCGGAGAGCACGGACGCGGATTTGCGGTGGTTGCTGGAGAAGTTCGTCGGCTGGCTGAACGCACGAAGGGAGCAACCGAGGAGATTTCGGGGACCATCCGCAGCATTCAGGAGGAGACGCATGAGACCATGCAAGTGATGCAGAATAGCCGTTCTGCCGTGGAAGCGGGGATGGGAGAGACAGCCCGAGCGCGGGAGAGCCTGGAGGCGATCATCGCATCGTCGAAGCAGGTGGAGCAGCAGATTGAGTTGATCGCGACTGCGGCCACGGAGCAGACGTCTGCCTCGGGCGAGATTTCAGAGTCAGCCGGGCAGATTTCCCAGTTGTCGAACGAAACGGCGCAAAGCGCAGAGGAAGCCGTGAAGGCGCTGAAAAACCTGGCTTCCTTGGCCAACGATCTGGATGGGTTGATTCGCCAGTTCAAGCTGGAAGAAGGCCGGCAGACAGTCGTAAAGCCGTCGAGCAAACCGCAACCGGCGCTGCGGCAGGGGCTGCGTCCGGTCCACACGTAAAGCTCGGATGGGGCTGAGAGCCAGGCGGTACCCCTTCTCTGCGGCCTCGGCCGGCTGACTTGGAGTCCGTTGCCTGGGCGCCCGCATTTTTTGGACTCAGGCGCAGACTCTGCGCGGTTTTGCGGATTTCCTAAATTGAAAACCCGATGCTGCCGGCGATATCTAAGAAGTGCCCGGCAGCGTCTGCGTTTTTGACGCCAAACCTCCAGCCTCGCGGGTACCGAACCACGCAACGCTATGGTAGCCTCCGGGTAGAGATATTCCCGGCACGCCGCCGGGAACCTCCGTGCCCTCATTCCGCAACGAACCCAGGAGCGACACTCGCATGAGCGCCCTCAAGTATGACCTGATTGTCATCGGTTCCGGACCCGCTGGGCAGCGCGCCGCCGTGGCCGCATCCAAGATGAACAAGCGCGTGGCGGTGGTCGAGGCTCGCTCGGTGGTGGGCGGCGTGTGCATCAACACTGGCACCATCCCATCAAAGACCATGCGCGAGGCGGTTCTGCACCTGTCGGGCTATAACTATCGCACGCTTTATGGCATCAACTACCGGGTCAAAGAGAAAATCACCATGGCCGACCTGGCCTTCAGGGTGCAGGCCGTCATCAGGACCGAGGTGGACGTGACCGAGGCGCAGTTGTCGCGCAACGGAGTGGACGTGGTGCACGGCATGGCGCACTTTGTCGGTCCGCACCAGGTGAATGTCGAGGGGCCGCAGGCAGTTTCGACGCTGGAGGCCGACCGGATCATCATCGCTGTGGGCACCAAGCCAGCCTGCTCGCCCAAGGTGCCGATCAACGGCCGCACCATCGTCAACAGCGACCAGATTCTCGACCTGCCGGAGCTGCCTCGCACGTTGATCGTGGTGGGCGGCGGCGTAGTGGGCGTGGAATACGCATGCATGTTCGCGGTGTTGGGCGTCCGGGTGACGCTGATCGAGAAGCGCGATCGCCTGCTCGAGTTCGCCGATCGGGAGATTATCGAGGCGCTGAGCTATCATCTGCGCGACAGCCGCGTGACGCTGCGGCTGGGCGAAGAAGTGGAGAGCGTGGAGGAACCGTCCGCGGGCACGGTGGTCGCTAATCTGATGAGCAAGAAAAAGGTCTCAGGCGACGCACTGCTCTACGCCATTGGCCGGCAGGGCGCGGTGGACGAGCTGGACCTGGCGGCAGCGGGACTGGAGGCCGACGCTCGCGGGCGCATTGCCGTGGACGAGCACTACCAGACCAAAGTGGGGCACATCTTTGCGGTCGGCGATGTGGTGGGTTTTCCGTCGCTGGCCTCGGTTTCGATGGAACAGGGACGAATCGCCGCGGCATGGGCCTTCAACGACCGCGCCGTCAGCACCAACCCCAGCTTTTATCCGTACGGAATTTATACCATTCCTGAGATCAGCTTCATTGGCAAGACCGAAGAGCAACTGACGGATGAAGACGTCCCTTACGAAGTCGGGATGGCCTACTACCGCGAGGTGGCGCGCGGCCAGATACGCGGAGACACTACAGGGCGGCTGAAGCTGGTGTTCCATCGCGACACGCGCAAGGTGCTCGGCGTTCACATCATTGGCGAGGGTGCAGCCGAGCTGGTGCATATCGGCCAGGCGGTGATGACCCTGAACGGCACAATGGACTACTTCATCGATACCGTGTTCAACTACCCCACGCTCGCCGAGTGTTACAAGGTGGCGGCGTTCAACGGGCTGGGACGTCTGCACCGGTACCAGGCGGACTAGCCCTTGAAGGGCCCGCGCGGCACGCGGGCCAGGGAGCGGTGATTGCCGCGCAGAGGTTTGCGGCACAACGGACTCTCCCCATCCCCAAGGAGGGCTGAGATGACAACGGCAATCGGCATCGCGATCACCGACCACATTGTGGCCGGCAGGCTTGAGGAGCAGCAGCTCACGGGCAAGGTGCTGCGGTATCCGAACGACGAGGACGCGGAGGACGCGCTGACGGCGATTCCGTGCGGCGAACTGGTGGAGTTGCTGGCGGCAAATGTGGCCACGCTGGCCGGCGCCGGTGAAGGCCCGGTGGATGCCATTGGAGT
>Ga0224555_1000959_pt1 | contig 43098 bp, 46 predicted proteins | sample 714S23034metaG_FD_180687 | JGI IMG/M metagenome (GOLD analysis project Ga0224555, IMG submission 180687) | Peat soil microbial communities from Stordalen Mire, Sweden - 717 S2 30-34 | ecosystem: Environmental > Terrestrial > Soil > Wetlands > Peat | place: Sweden: Norrbotten County, Stordalen...
CACATGCTGGATGCCGGCATGTTCCAGCCGACGAACCATCGGCAGGATGAATCCTTTTCTCGTCCACTGGTTGTTGACGGCTCGGTTGAAGGAGCGGCCTTTGCCGTGATCCTCGGTGCCAATGTTAAGGTGTTCGGTTACTACGGTGCCGCATTGAAAATGGTCAGCCAGTGCGACGACCTCCTTGGCGATACACGACAGCTCGTACACACGTTTGTTGCGCTGGTAAAGCGAATCCGGATGGTCCGGAGCCAGCTTTAATTTCCGGTTCAGTTCCGGGTAATCGTAAAACGCCCAATGCAGAGGCTTGCATTCCTTGTCCTTCTGCTCCAAGACAGCAATCCCGATCCGATTTGGGTTCAGGTCTAGCGACATGACGCGGTTGGGATTAGTCTTCCGTTGGACCGGCTCTGCTTTATCATCCCAGATGATGCAAACAGCGGATTCCGTCAAGGAGATGGTGAAGGGAGTGTCCCGCAGCCAGGTGCAACGAAATTGCAGCCCGTCCAGCAGATCCCGATAGTTGGACTTCTTTCCAAGCTTGATTTGGAGCGCAAAGGCCACCTTGGCCTTGGGATAAAACCAGATCGTGTCTTGCTCGATGTCCAACACGAACCGGTGGTTGCCTCCCTGTTCCCCGTAGCTTTTGCCATGTCCTTCAAAATACAGCGGCAGCAGCCGCTTGGCCCTCCATTCGTCTTGGGTGATCTTTCCTTGGGCGCGGAGCTGAAGATTGTGCTTTCCACCGAACACGACCGTTTTGTTCGGATTGGCCCGGTGGATCGCTTTTGCCCTTTTCAACGATGAAAGTGTTAACCACGAGTCCAGCCTGCCCTGGGGCATTGCCCTGAGCAGATCCAGTATTTCCTTGTCCTTCTTGCCCTCCCGGATCCGGTTGTAGGCAATCCGGGTCACAACAGACTGGGCCTTGCGCCATTGAGCGACCACCTCAGCGGCTTGAAGTGTCGTCGTGTAGCTCAGTTTTATGGTTCTTACCATTCCAAATCAAACAAGTATAACAGATTGGCACATAAAATGCACGCGCAAAGATTTATGACGCTGTGTATAGCAGCGATGAAGGCCGGCCGCCTGAAAATTGAAAATCTGGCCGGCCTGGACCCTTCGCGCGAGCCTTTCAATACCAGCTCGGTGGATCTCAGGCTGGCGCCGGAGATTTACATCCCCAAACGCCTTGAAAAGGCGTGGGACCTCCGTGTGGATTATCCAGGTACTTTTCTGCTGGAGAACTCAGATCATGTGATCATCACCAGGGAGAAGCCGTTCGTGCTGGAACCTCACGTTTTCATCCTGGGCTGGACGATGGAGCACGTTCACTTCCCCATGGACGACAATGGGCCTTGCTACAGCGCGCGGGTCGAGGGGAAGAGCAGCCGGGCCCGGTGCGGCCTCGTAGTACATCTCACGGCCCCCACCATTCATAACGAGTTCAACGGCAAAATTGCGCTCGAGATGGTGAACCTGGGCCTGACCCCGATTCTCCTCCACGCGGGCGTCTATATCTGTCAGCTGGTCGTCGAACAGTTGGACCGGCTGGCAGTGACGGCACCCAATCAGTTCTCCGGCCAAGCCAACCCGGTTGGCACGAAACGCTGATCTACTTCACGTAGACCTTGTAAATGTAGGAATCCCCGAGGGCGCCGTGCTGGTCATGGGCGGTCGCCTGAACCATGTAAATTCCAGAGTCAAGAGGGCCCAATTGGAAGCTGTAAGGAGGCTGCGTCTGGGTTGAGACGATCTTGCCATCAATTACCAGGTTCACGTCAGTGATGGCATCGGTTTGGTCCGGATCCTCGGCCGAAACGTCCAGTTTGTAAGCCGAACCGACCCCCAGCGTCATGCCGTCGGCGATAAGCGGTATCGTGACAGTCGGGGGATGATTCTCGTGAACGGTGATGTTGCCAGCCGTGGCGGTAGCGGTCAGACCAAATTCGTTGTAGGCGGTCACGGTCACGGTCTTGGTGCCCACGCTGTCAGGCTTCCAGGAGCCGCTGACCTCGTTATCAACACAGGGCAACGCGCCTGCCTCCTCTCCGTTAACCTTGACGTCCACCTTTATGACCTGGCATTGCGAGTCCGTGATGCGCGCGGCCAGGTGGATGGTCTCGCCCAGGGCGTAATCCTCATGGTTGGTGGGAGATAGCAGCCGGATGGAAGGAGGTATGGCCATGGCGTACCGGTTCTGCTTCGGCAAAGCCAGGAAAACCGCGGTGCCGTTGGTGATCCCCGTATTGGGGGCCAGGATAACCCACCGGCTGGACTTGGGGATGTCATAGCCGGCGCCGCGGAGCACGTTGATGAGGTCCTTCAAGTCTGTGACGTGGGCCAGCTTCTCGGAGTCGGTATTCCAAAGCTTGTAATAGGCTTCCTGGATACGGTAAGCGCTGTCGTGGATGTCCGCTTCCGACGTGGAGCAGTTCTGATACGCCAGTAGCGCACAGGCAATGGCCAAGATGCCCATGAGCCAACTTTCCGCCTTGCGAGGACTAAATTCCATTTGCAATGACTCCTTGCCTTAGTATATGTCGGGAAAAGCCACGCTGCCTCAGTTTTTTGAGAGCGGCTCGAGCTTTGCGCGGATGTCATCCAAAATGATCTGGCTGGTTTGCTGGACGGTCAGGCCGGAGGTATTGATGCACTTGGCGCCAAGTCCCAGCATCAAAGGGGCGGCTGCGCGCTGGCTGTCCTGCCGGTCCCGGACTGCCAAGTTGTCCGCCACCCCGCCGGCCCCGCGGCGTTTGGCCCGCTCTTCCAGACTGGCGTCCAGGTAGTACTTGAAGTCGGTCTCCGGGAAAACGTTGGTTCCTATATCCCGGCCCTCCATGACCAGGCTGCCGAACTGCGCGCATTCCTGCTGTTTTCTCCTCATCCATCTCCGGACAGCCGGCACAACCGCAACGAGCGAAGAGCCTGCGCTGACTTCGGGGGTCCGCAATGCCTGGTCGTCGATCAAATCCCTCACAATGAGGCGCACCTGGTTGCCAACCACCTCCAGTTTGGGCTTCCAATGGGTGCAGGAGCGGGCAACGGACGAGGCGTTTTTGACGTTAATCTTGCGGTGAATGCAATGCCAGGCGAGAGTTCGGTACATGGCGCCGGTGTCCACATGGAGGAAGCCAAGAGCCTCGGCCACAATGCGGGCGTTGGTACTCTTGCCGCTTGCGGCCGTGCCATCAATTGCGATTACAACGCGCCGGTCCATAGTGAATTATAAAGTGGTACGCCTGTAGTGCCTGATGAAAACTTGCCGGCTTAGGAGGTAGAACATGACCGCCACTTGCTGATAGTGCTGGGCCGTCAACGCCGCGATCCTGTTCATCTCGGATCGAGTGCAAATCAGCCGGACTGGAATCATCCGTTCAACCTGCAGGTTGCCGGATGGCGTTACCCACTGGCCCTTGGCCGGGCTCAAGAGTGTCAGCCCTCTGCTGACCTTGCGCACTTCCTGGTCCCAAAGCCGGTGGTGGGATCTTGGCACCTTTCTGCCATTGACCGTGACTGGTACGAGTATCTCCCACAGCGATTGCTTTTCCATAAAACTTTTTAAGCGGCCTTCAGCTGCTCCTGCTGCTTCTGCAAGCAATCGGGGCAGGTGAACGTCCCTGTTTCCGGATCGTGGACCATGGCTTCCTTGTGCGCGGTGCGCCCGCAAACCTCGCATCCGCTGTAAAAATTCATGAGGTCGTCGCACTCGGGGCAGCCCGGGCAGGTGTCGATGTGGTGGACGTTCTTGGCGTCAATCCGGTTGAGTTCCGCTTGGAGAGCGGGCAAATGGGACTGGGCCCATTCAGCCGCGTCTCGGACAAGTAGTCGTTCGCGCACACCTTTTGTTTGGCGAGGAAATGGCCCGAGGCCAATGCGAGTGCCGACGGGTTGTGTCTGGGCTAACTCGATTGGGTCTTGAAAATTTGCAGTTAGGCTCGCCTTTGGCGGGCACTGCAAATGACTCCACGCTGCGTGCATTGGCGAGGATGACTGCCGGCACCAGCGCGCCGTCCCGCGCGAGCGAATGGCGAGCAACCGTTTCCACGTGCCGAAGAAGGCTCTGCAATTTTGGCGACATATCAGGTGAATTCATAAACGTGGCGTGACATTTTGCGGATGGTCGAAGGCTCTTTGACCAGCTTTGCCAACGGTTGGGTGAAACCAAAATAGGGCGCAAGGGCGCCGATCAACTCCCATTTAACGAAGTCTCCCGTATGCTTTGGTTTGACCTTGGAAACGCTCAAATGAAGCGCCCGCGTCGTCGGTGCTCCTGGCGGATGGATTTCCACGCTGAAGCAGATGCGCCATCGGTCGGCGATGTCGCACCAGTGCTGAGGATCGAAACCAGGCAGGGGAGCTCTTCCCGCCAATGCTTCAGCAATCTGGATCGGATGCTGGTGCGCGTAGTTCACAACGCGCTGGATGCTGGCTTTGTCTTCTTCGCTGAAGTTCATGTCATGCGAACGCTTTTTCCAGTTTGGCGTTGCTGTAGCCAAGCGGGATCTTCTCCTGCTCGAGGCGCAGGTCATGGGCGGCCACCAGGTCGTAGGCCGCTCGCTCCTCCGGGGTCAGGTTTTTGGGTGCTTCCCCGGCTTTTTCCCCCTTCCCGCACAGGGAGCGCAGGTCCGTGAGCGTTTGGATGTCCATCATGGCACTTCGGATATTGGGATAGGAAGATCGCAGACGGGCCAGGATTTGCAGCCCATGCTCGTCGATGTCGCCCCAGTATACCACATCGCACTGGCTGAGCCAGTCCACCCTGGCCAGCAACTCCGCGGCTCTGCCCTGGCCAAAGATGCCAAGCGCGTTTGGCAGGCCGGGCAAACATTCCAGATTCATCAGGTTCTCAGTGATGATGATGCGCAAACCTTTCGCCGGCAGCGCGCAAAGGCGGTCACGGGGCAGACCCATGCGTTCGTCGGTCAGGTTAAACCGGGTCATGAGCTTAGGATCGAGCGCGCGGAACCGAATCGTGTGTTCGACGGGCTTGAGGCCAAACTTCTCCTCAAAAGCCTGCCCGTTTGGATCCTTGGAGCTTTCCGGCAGGACCGTCATCAGCAGGCTGGTCAGCACTTCCGTGTGTTCCTGGATGAATTTGGTGTGAACGGGGATGGGCAATTGCCGGATGTAAAGTCCTGGTCGTGGATTGCTCAGAAAATAATCCCCCACCACGAGGATATCGGTCCAGTCACTTTCGTATTCAAGCACCCAGCGGATGTGGGATGCCAGCCAGGCCTCGATGGCGGGGTGCCAGGCTTTGGTGGCGGCGACGTTTTGCTTAAAGAGCGCCACTTCCCTCTGCTTTGCCAGAGCTTTTACGAACTGCTCTTCCGTATCAAACCGGACTTGGGAAGGCAATCTTTGGGGCCCCCACATGCGGGTATTCCGCTCTTCGAATTCGATGACGTAACCGAAGTTGCCGTTTGCCAGGGCTTCTATTTCATCCTTGAGCTTGGAGAAGTCGTCGCTGGGGGACGGCCGGCCGAAACGTATCCGCATCGGGAACAGGTTCTCACCGGTGACAACAGCCCGCAGATAAGTGTAGTACTTTTTCCCGGCCGCGTCGCGTATTTCAGTTGGGCTCAGCATCGACTTTTTGTGCGTTTTTGGCTTCCCATGCCTTTCGGACCTCCAGATACCGCTCCCGCGTCGCGCGCGTCAGGGATGAACAGTGTGTGCTCAAGTTCGTGTTGGCCAAATGGTAACTGTCCACATAATTTTCGACGATGCGGCTCTTGGCGTCCCACGGATTGATGACGATAAGCTGCAGGTCGAGGGCCTGGAAGAGCTCCAGGGCTCGTCTCGAGTTGTCCGGGTCGGTTTTGGCAAAGGCTTCGTCCACGAGCACCAGGCGGAACCGGTTGAGGTCGTCGCCATTGCCCGTCAGCCCATATTGCGAGGTGATGGCGGAAGCCATGATCGTGAAGGCCAGCAGCGTTTTCTCCCCGCCGGACTTGCCCGAGGAAACGGCGTAATACTCAACCTCAGTGTTGTCCGCGGTGTCGAGTTCCTGCACGCCATAATCCATCCAGTTGCGGACATCCGTGACCCTGGCGGTCCACTCCGGTTGCTTCTCGAAATCCGCGATGAGTTCGCGAATGTTTTTGTAAATGGCGTCTTGCTCACTCGGCTCCGGCAGAATGCCCCTGGTCAGGCAGGATTTGAGGCGGGCCCGGAATGTGCGGATTTCGTCTGAGTTGGCTGGGGTGACGCGGATGTGGACGTAGGTTTCCCGAGAAAACTTCGTGTGCCGAAGCGTCTGGTTTACCACGCCGATCCGGTCGCGAATGTCCTTCTCGTCCTGGACCAGCTTCATGTTAAAGGCCGCCATGTCCATGATGAGCTTGGTGTTCAGCAGGGAGAAAAAGCGCTCATGGTGCTTGGGCAGCTCCTCGCCTTTGATCTCATCGCGCAGCTTGATAAACTCTGATCCGTAAGCGATTTCGGCCATCAACGAAGCTCTCTCCTGGGGATACTGCTGCAGGAATTTCTGCATGGCCGGCAGGATGTACCCTTGGAATGCGTCCATTTGCCCTTGCAGCGTGCGGAGCTTTTCTTGGATCTTCCGGTCAACCGCATTCTGCACGGACCCAAAAGTGTCGAGGGTGAGTTTGTTGTCCCCTTGCAGTTCGATGATCTGAGTCTGGAATTCCTCGGCTACTTGAGGAACTCCTTCCAGTTCTTGCTTGAGCTGGTTGACCCGGCGGGTGTTGTCTTCCCGCTTGCCGCCCAGGCTTCCGATTTCCTGGTTCTTTTTCTCCAGCTTTTGGGCCAATTGCGTGAGCTCCCGGTCGACCGCGTCCAATTGCCGCTGGAGCTCCCGGACCTTGTCGGAGGCCTTTTTCAGGCGTTCCTGCTCATCATGCAGAGAGATCATCCTCTCTTGGAACGGCCGCGGATCGATCTCATCAAAGTTCTCGATCGCCAGAATGAGTTTGATAGCGGACAGTTTCTCGTTAATCCCCTTGAGCTGCTCCACCGACTGTTTGAACTTGCGGTCGTTGTCGTTGACCTGCTGGGTCAGCAATTCAAATTCCTCCATGAGGGCCGCGAGCTTGCTCTGGGTGCTCCAGCCCAGCACATATTGCTTCCGATCGCTGATGTCGAACCTGTCGTCCTTCACGTGACGGGCGCCGTCTTTGATCATCCCGTTTTTGGTGATGCCGAAATTCTGTTCCCGCAGTTGGTCGACTGTCTCGCAGCAAGGGTGGGAGAATCGCCGGACGACCTCGGCCTGCAGCCATTTGCAAAAAGGGCTCTCCTCCTGAAAGCGCAAGCGCGCGGGCACGCGATTCCGGTCGTTCAGAATGTCGGGCCGGGAGGGCGAGAACATGTTCGGAACCTGGTGAAACTCCAGCCTCGTCCCCAGAAAGTTGGCGTTAATGAAGCTGGCCACCTGACGGTAGTGGCGCTCTGAAACCAGCATGGAGATGCCAAACCCATGAAGCAGCCGCTCGATGGCGCCAGTCCAATCTTTGAATTCTGGCTCGACCTCAATCAATTCGCCGGCAAAGGGCAGGTCCTTTTCCGGGACGCCCGTGGCCTGGCAGACCTTCTGCCGGACGTCCTGCAGTCTCTTGGGGATGAGGGCGCCCGAATCCCGGATGGCCTGGGCCTCTTCCCCCAATTGCTTGCGGGCCTTTTCCGCGCTGTCTTTGGCGGCGTAGGCCTCCATTTTCTTGCGCTCGTGCGCTTCGTAATTTCCTTCCAACGGTCCTTTGTCAGTCAGCAGCTTTTGCCGCATCGCGTCAAACTGCGCCGAGTTTTCCAGAGGGAATGTTCTCTGCAGGATGGTCATCTGCTGCCGGAGACTTTGCTGCGCGCGCAGCCGATGGTCCCGTTCAGCCGTTGCGCTTTCCAGCTCGCGCGCGATGTCCTTGAGCCTTTGCCCCGTGGCATCGTTGCTGATGGCGGCATTCAAGGAATCCCGTTTTGTCTGCTGGCTGCTTTGCTCGTTCAGCAGCCGGGTTTGCTCTTCTTTGAGCTTGGTGATCTTCGCCTCCAATTCCTCATCATAGGCAAATCGCATTTCCAATTGCCTCTGATCGTAATAATGGGCGAGGACATCCCGCAGCCTGTCCAGGCCGGCGTGGTTTGTTTTGGCCTCCTCCCACTTGACGTACCGCTCGGCAATTGGATTGAGAATCTGGAGCTGCTCTTCGGCCCGCTGTATGGCCTCCCAGCACGCATTGAGCTGGACGTAATGAGGCTTAATGTGAGTTTCGATGTACTGGTGCGTGTCCGTCGGCTCCAGCATGTGCTTGCGGATGAATTGGTTTAGGTCGTTGACTTCTTTGACCCCGATCACCTGGTTGAAAACCTCCAGCGCCCCCGCTCCCGGGATGCCTAAATACCGCCGGAACGTTTCCTCGTAGGCAGAAAATGAAGGAAAGGGCTCAAAGCCTCGGAGCTGCAGCTCTTTTCTCATGTTTTTGCCCATGGAGAGCCCGGTCAGGTGGTCTTTGATGTTTTTGTCCTCTCGGGCAACAAGGTAAATTTGGTCGGCCTTGTTGTTCTGGCTCCACAGTATTTGGGCCAGGGTGACATTTGCCTGGCGCACTTCATTGATGAAGACCGCCAGAAGAATGGACAGGGTCCCTTCGTCTCGGTGGTGCTGGACAATGGGGACGGCCGAATCTTCCTGGCTGACCGCTCCAAATGCCCCGCGGATGTAGCTGAGCCTCGTCCGATCGCTTTTGGCTTTCCGCAGCTTGTGATCTATGGACGCGTCGTTGTAGGAGCTTTTGCTGGGCGGGACAAGCAGAGTGCGCAGAGCATCCGCCGTGGTGGATTTCCCGGAGCCATTATCGCCAATTAGAAGGCTCCAGCGCGCATCGGGGAGTATCCGGTGGATGGCTCCGTTGAACGTGCCCCAGTTGAGCAGTTCCATTCGCTTCAGCCGGAATCCTGGGAGGCATTGCTTCCCATCAATGCTCATCGGTATCGTTGTTTGCTGCGTCATAAATTGCTAATTTGGCTTTGATGGCTTGAAGCTCCTGCGGTCCCACTTTGGCCTTCACGATTCGCATCACCTCGAACTCCTCGGGGTCGTCCGAGATCAGGCGCAAAAACCCCAGCTCCGTGAGGCGCTTGATGCCGGCGTCGATCCAGCGCTTGTCCCGCACTTGGTTGGTGGTTTCTTGCACGAAGGCGGAAATCATGTCCTGGAGCTGGCCGCGGGTCTTGGTGAGCCGGGTTGATTCCAGGGAAGTGGTGTCGTAACGGCAGAACTCTTCCCTCAGGCAGACCAGGAGCAGGGTCGTCTGGTAGGTAAGCCCGCGTCGCTGGGTTAACCGCGGTATGCTGTCCACCCCATCCAACTCCAGCTGGGTGAGGTAGCCAAAGCCTTCAGCTTCATCCAGGATCAAAGCCTGGCCAATCTGTTCGAAATAGTTGCGGATTCGGTCTTGGTTGGCCCGGAGGACCTCCCAGTTCTCGCGGTCCTCCCGGTAAATGGGATCCTTCAAAAGGCGCACCATTACGAAGGAAACTTCGTTGAATTCTGGAGTTGTTGTGTTCATTTGCAGTAAAGGATTCGCGGGACTCGCCAGCGGGTGGGGGTGGGGCCGGCGATGGTGATGACCTGGCATTCTTCCTCTTGGCCGACCCAGTGTTTGGGGTTTCGGATGGCAACCATGATGTAACCGAGTACCTGGAGCATGCCGTGCTCAGGCGGGAACCGGTCCAGGACGTTCTCCAAAGTGACCGTTGGCTGCTGCTCCAGGCAGGCCTCCACGTTGCGTATGAGCGGCTCAAGCTGGATGTCGGGGAGCGATGCCAGCCTCTCCAGATCGGCAACGCTCATCTCGTCGTTCGCCACCTCGACGCCCTTTAGTTCGTTCAGCGCCGTCTTGGGCTCGAAGAGCGGCCGGCTCATGGAGGCGAAGATTTCCGGATATTCCTCGACCATCAGGATGTCTCCCTGGGGCGGGTTGGCCCGGAGTCGCACGGCCATGGTGTGGATCTCCTTGATGAGTTCCTGCACTTTGGTGCGGTCCGCCGCGCGCGTCGTGTCGAGCACCCTGCGCAGATTGGTGGCCATGCGCTGGCTGGAGTCCAAGACTTTTTCGCCTTCAATCTGCAGATGGCGGATCATGTCGCGGAGCAAAGGGCTGTCCTTGAGGCGGTCGTTCAGATCGGGCAGCGAAAGCACCTGCTGAAGCGCAACCTGGAACTGCTGGCGGCGCTGGTCAGAGAGCAGCAATTTCCAAAAAGCGTAAAAGGACTGCCCCTGTTCGGAGTGACGCAAGGCCTCGTCTGCGTCGAGCATGTGTCCGACGATGGCGCCCTTGGTTACTCCGGGCTGAGCATATTTTTCCGCGATTTCCTGGGCGATGCGTTTGAAATTGTCCTCAACGCGGCGAAAGTCGCTCAAAAGCTCCCGGGTGGTGGTCAGCATCTGGGCGAAACGCTCGTTGACCTGGACGGCTGAATAGGTCGGAGCCGAGCCAGCAACCCGGATTCGATCGATCTCTTCCCGGATGCGCGCGGCCTCCTCCTCGAGCTGTTTGACGCGCACGTTCGGGTCTTTCGTGGTGTTCAGCAGCAGGTCGTCCAGGCCCTTGAAAATGCTGTCCAGCCGGCTTTCGGTGCCCACAAAACCTGTGGTTCCGGAGAGTTGCTCCAGCCAGAGCAGCGCTTTTTCGGAGCCGGCCGTCAATTCGAACTGCGGGTCGTCAGAATCCTCCAGGAGATATTTTCTCAGGTATTGATGGGCGGTGTCGCACCAGGTTCCAAGATACTGGGCGGACGTCATGGGGTATTTTTCCGGGTCGGATTGCCGGAGCTCCTCCAGATAACTCTCGAGCATGGCGCGGAGCTGCCCTTCGGGCAATACCGCCCGGTGTTGGGCCTTAAAGGCACGGTACAGGAATCCCAGAACCATTGCCGCGTTGTCGCTCCGCAAGAGGTCAATGGCCGGGTACGTCATCAGCTGACGGATTTCCTGATAGTCCATAAAACGCCTGTAATCTTAGTGCATGACCGGCGAGTATGCAGTTTTTATGTGCGGCGCCAGTTTGGACGGTGATGGCGCTGTCGGACAGCATCGTCTCCACCCGCAGGTTGAGGGGGGACACCGCTGACGACCCGGACGTGCAAATAGCCGCCGACGCTCGCGAGGTAAACTTCCTGAAACAGAATCTTCATTCGGTGCCTTCTTTGGCTCGGGCCGCCAGCGCTGAGACCTTTTTCTTGGCGCCGGCCAGGCTCGACAGCTTCTTGTACCCTTTCTTGTGCGCCCAGCCGCGGAGAAGGTGGACGCAGGTCGTCAGGCCATTCTTGGGGTAGATGGTCTGGAAGTAATCCTCCGCCTCACGGTCTATTTCCGTGCTGGACATCGAAAGGACAATGCCATTCTCTTTGCTGGCTGCCATGGTTGCGATTTTGGCTGCGAATGTTTGTGATTCGTCGGCAATCCGGTTGACTTCTTCGTCGGTAAACGAGACTAAAAGCACGCCTTCATTATAAGCCTGCAAGTTCGCCTATTCGCTCATTCTGGTCTTCCTCACTGCAAAAATATTTCAAGGAGTACAAGCCCCTTCCTCGTGAAGGGAACTGCTGGCTGGCTGGTTGGATCCACAATGTAGTTCTCCAGGTCCACGCACCAAAAATGCCCCCGTTCGCCCCAGACGAAGCAGTAGTAGTTGCCATAGGCCTGTCGGAGTCCGGGAAAGGCCGCGACCATCTTCCGGGAGAACTCTTCACAGCGGCCGTACCCGTCCCCGGGGACGTTGCGGGCAATCCACTCCTGATAGGTGGGTTTGAGCGGCCGGCAGCGCAGTTCTGGCAGCTTAGGGTGGGGGTCCAGGCCAAGCTTCCAGCAGTTCCGGTAGTGCTCAATGGGCAGATCGTGGGGATCGGGACCTGCCTCGATGTACCCGCAGATTGGGCAGGTATCAGGCCCAGCCTTGACGCAACCGACGCCGACGTCGACCATCTCGCCTAGCTCCAGGGAGTCGTTCGAGCATACGGGACAAATGTTTTGGCTTTTGAGCACCATGTTGATGTGTGGCGTCCATCCAACTATAGTAGAAGCCGGTCCCGAAGAGCATAGAATGGTGGGGTATATGAAAATTCCGCTGTTTGGCGGTCACGCCATCAGGATCGAATCTCCAGTGAAATGGATGAAGGACTGGTACGGCATGATCCATCCCAAGCCGGATGTCTGGAAGCTCGTGGTAGAGGAAATCAAGGCGTCGCTCGTGAAGAAGGCTCCGACCCATCGCTCCTCATTCCCTTGGATTGGCCAGAACGTGTTGGTGGCCAGGCTGCACGATTACGTCATTAAGGGGCTGGAGAAATGCAGCCCGATTGGGAGAAGTAAGCCTGAGTCGGAGATGAAGCCATTTGGCTTTACGATCGCCATTAACCGGGCGATGTACTGCCGCTGGGAGCTGGCGCTTTTGCTGGCGCATTGGCCAAGCACGGATAAGGCGCGCCGGAAGCTCATTGATGAAGCCTTCAAAAGGACTGATGCGCTGCTGGGCCACTTGGCTGATATCCTCGATGCTGCGGAGCCCGGCAGTCTGCGGCAGTTCGTGTGGCCGACAGACTGCGTATTACGGGGCCTGTCGGACACCGATTCTAATTCCTGTCGGACAGCGTTCCAATTTCTGTCGGACACCGTTCTAATTCATTTCGGACAGTGGTATAGGCTCATGTCGGACAGTTTTGGGGCATCATTAGACTGGTGTCCGACAGGATTAGAACGGTGTCCGATATGGTTTAGCCTAATGTCCGACCAGGATTGGAATCCGGGACCGGGAGGGGTGGAGCGACGCTGGAAAGGGTGTCAGGGTAGCGGCTCGATTCAGATGAATCGGGAAAGGCACCTAATGGCACGAACCAAATTAAACATGCGTCAAATACAAGAAATCCTTCGGCTCAAACATCAAAATCAATTATCCATCCGGGAAATAGCCCGCAGTTGCGGTTTGCCCACCAGTACAATTGGGGACTATTTGAAGCGAGCAGCGGCGGCGGGCATCAGTTGGCCGCTGCCGGAGGGACAGAGTGAAAAGGAGTTGCTCCAGTTGCTCATTGCCCATCCAGCGGCAGAACCGGCGCTTGGGCTGGCTCTGCCCGATTGGCCTTATATCCACAAAGAGCTCGGACGAAAGAGGGTGACTCTTTTTCTGCTGTGGCAGGAATATAGTAAGGGGCAACCGGAAGGTTACTGCTACAGCCGGTTCTGCCAATTGTATCGGCGCTGGGCCGGCACCTTGGACCCGGTGCTGCGGCAGGTTCATCTTCCCGGCGAGAAGATGTTCGTGGACTGGGCGGGCCAGACGGTGGAGATCCACAGCGCCCAGGACGGCAGCGTTTCGGAGGGACATCTGTTTGTGGCGGTGCTGGGCGCCAGCAACAAGACTTACGCCGAGGCTTTCGAGAATGAAAAACTGGCCGCCTGGATTGAGGCTCATTGCCATGCCTACGCTTTTTTTCAGGGGGTCGCGAGGATTACTGTTCCAGACAATCTGAAAACCGGGGTGATTCGTCCCTGCCGTTATGAACCGATGCTGCACCGCAGTTACCAGGAGATGGCCGAACATTACGGCACCGTGATCATTCCCGGACGCATAAAAAAACCGAGGGACAAGGCCAAGGTGGAGGGAGCCGTCCTCATCGCCGAGCGGCAGATTTTGGCGGCGTTGCGCGACCAGCGGTTTTTCCATGTCGGCCAGTTGAATGCGGCGATCATCCCGCTTTTAACCAAGCTCAACGAACAGCCCTTTCAGAAGCTGGAAGGCTCGCGCAACAGTTGGTTCGAGACGTTGGAAAAGGACCGGCTTTTGCCGCTGCCGGCCACGGCCTTCGAGCTGGCCGCTTGGTCCACGGCCAAGGTCAATATTGACTATCATGTGGTCGTCGAAAACCACTTTTACAGTGCTCCTTACCAACTGATCCACCAGCCACTGGACGTGCGTTTGACTGAGAAGACCGTCGAGTTGTTTAAGCACGGCAAACGCGTGGCGGCCCACCGGCGCAGCTCTCAGTCGGGCCGCTTTACCACCGACGAGCAACACCGGCCCAAATCCCATCAAAGGTATTTGGAATGGACTCCCAGCCGCATCCTGGAGTGGGTCAAAACCATCGGACCGGAATGCGTCAAGGTGGTGGAGAAAATCATGGCCGACCGCCCTCATCCCGAACAAGGCTTTCGCTCTGCCTTGGGCATCATCCGGCTGGGCAAAGCCGTGGGCCATGATCGCTTGGAAGCCGCCTGCCGGCGCGCCCTGCACTTTGGCACCTGCTCCTATACCAGCCTCAACTCCATTCTCCAAAACAACTTGGAAACCCGGCCTTTGGAGCAAGAACTGCCCTTGCCCAGTCCGGTTCACGAAAACCTCCGCGGCAGCCCTTACTATAGCTAAAACTCCACCCATCCACTATATGCTGATTACCCAAACACTGGAAAAACTTCAGGCCTTGCACCTGGAAGGAATGGCCCAAGCCCTCGAAGAACAACGCCATCAAAACGACATCGCTCCGTTGAGCTTCGAGGACCGGCTGGCCCTTTTAGTCGAACGGCAGTGGCTGTGGCGGGAAAACCGCGCCCTGACCAGCCGGTTGAGAAACGCGCAGCTCAAAATCAACGCCAGTCTGGAAGATCTGGATTACCGCCCTTCGCGCGGCCTCAAGCGAGGGCAGATCGAGCAACTGCGCGCCTGCCCCTGGGTGAAGGAGAACCGTAACTGCCTCATTACCGGGCCGACGGGTTGCGGTAAAACATTTTTGGCCTGTGCGCTGGGTGCCCACGCTTGTCGCGAAGGTCACCGCACGCTCTACTACTATGCGCCCAAATTTTTCCGGGCGCTGGAAACAGCCCGGGCTGATGGAAGCCTGTTGCCGTTGCTCAAGAGGCTGGTCCGGGCTCCGCTGGTCATCGTGGATGATTTGGGTATCGCCAGTGTGCCGGAAAAGATATATCGCGAGTTCCTGGAGATGCTGGATGACCGGCAAGGCCAGGGTGCCACGATCATTACCAGCCAGTTCCCAGTCAACCAGTGGCACGAAGTCATCGCTGATCCCACGGTGGCCGACGCCATCCTGGATCGGTTGGTCCACAACGCTTACCGCATCGAACTCAAAGGCGAGTCGATGCGCAAAGGCAAAACGCCTCCTTCGGAAAATGAAAATTAAAGTTCCTCAGTCCCAGGCGCGCCTATTCGTGCGGGCGGGTGAGTCCGTTACGCGTAGCGACCGGCGGCAACACGAACTGGAGTTCGGGAGTCCGTTGCCGCCGCTCACCGCCCGCCCGAATAGACGGCGCGACGATGTCATCAGGCTGAGGGTCGAAGCGTCGCCCCTCAGAGGGGCTCCGAGTGAACGCAAAATTGGTAGCGAAACCTTGACTCCTGTCGGACACCCCTTTATAAGTGACTCAGTGCGTCGCTTCGCTCCGAAAACTGTCCGACAGGATTACACTGGTGTCCGGTATGGATTAGAACAGGTGTCCGACAGCGTTAGAATCCGCAACAGACATCCCCAGCGGAAACAAGGATGCTGCCTTAGGGCCCCTCAAGGACCTGGTTACCGTGGTCGCGGAAGCGCCGCCGGAAGCTGCAGAAGCGCTGGCCGGGTCTACGCATTGATGTTCTGCGGCTGGGTAAAGGCGATGTCCTTGTAATCCATGATCTCGCAGCCGAGAGTCCGGCATTCGTCGTCGGTATGAAGAACCTTGAAGGTGCCTTCCGGTTGTTCATGCTCCAGGGCCAGCAAGGGCTTGATCGTGCCGCCTGAAGGCAGCTTGAACCCTGCGATTTTCCCGTCCGCAGAGAGAACGGGCTTCGCATCGGCCGGAATAAGCACATCGGCTGTCAGAGTGAGCGTGGCAAATTTCTCAGGAACGCTGGTTGTTTTCATCGGTATTCGTGTTGGGCGCGGTTTCAAACCACACTCCGCCTAATCAGTGCATGATCAGCCAGGGCGCCAGCTCCTGCCGAAGCTGGACGGCCATCCTGTGGGCTGTATCGGTAGCTCTTTAGCCTGCCCATTGATCCCACGCTCGGACGCATGCTGCTCCAGTCGCAGCACGAACATGCCACCGCTGAATTGTTGATCATTGCCGCCGGACTGAGCATTCAAGATCCCCGCGAGCGTCCTCTGGAACAAAAGGAAGCGGCGACTGCGGCCCACAAGCAATTCTTCGATCCGCAGTCCGCCTTTCTCTCGCTGCTCAACATTTGGAACGCGGTTCACGAGGAATGGGACCAACTGCGAACGCAAGGCCAGTGGGCGGTGGCTGGCTTGGGGGCGAACCACAAAACCAAGATAATACTCGCATTACGCACGATAAACTTGACATATTTATCGTGCTCATTTAGTGTATTAAAGAATGACAAGTCTCAAAGAACGCCTGCTCAACCATCTGGAGTTGCTCTCTGGTGAGCGCCCGGACTTGGCTGCGGAAGCCGCTTCCGCACTGCCACTATTCCTGCGGGAGCGGTATGCGGTGTTTTCCACCCGGCTCTTTGGAAGGAAGTCTCTGCTGGCGGTTGAAGCGGAGGGCAGGGAAATCGGATCGCCGGGCGAATACGGGAAGCACGAGGAGGCCCTTAAATTGAAACTCGGTGAACCCGTCGTTCTGGTTCTGCCGATTCTGCCTTCCTACGCCAGAAATCGAATGGTGCAGATGGGCATTCCGTTCATTGTCCCCGGCAGCCAAACCTTCATCCCGAACAGCTTGATCGATTTGCGGGAGAGATTCCCACAACCGAATTCCAAGCGTCGGGAGACCCTGAGTCCCGCCGCTCAATGCACGGTGCTTTACCACCTGTTGCGCGGGCCTCTCGCAGGGATTTCGCTCAAGGATATTGCTCAGAAAGTTCATTACTCCCCGATGATGATGACAAAGGTGAAGGACGAATTGGAAGCAGGCGAGATTTGCAAAGTTGTCCAAAGTGGCCGCTCCATGGTTCTGGATTTTAAGGCTACCGGTCGCGCTCTGTGGGAGCAGGTTAAACCTCAACTGACTTCGCCCGTCAAAAAAACACGCTGGGTTCAGTGGGCCAAACCTGTGGATCCCGCATTGCTCGCGGGGATGAGCGCCTTAAGCCTGCGAACCATGATTGCCAACGACCGGCTGCCGACGTATGCCCTTCCGCTCGCGGCATTTCAAGATTTCCTGGAGCGAGGAGTCTGCGCCGGTTGCCACGATGCGGAGAACGCAACGGCGAAAATTGAGGTTTGGTCATACAATCCGCATCTGCTCGGTGACGACCGGATGGTGGATCCCCTGTCGCTCTATCTGAGCTTCAGGAATTCATCGGACGAGCGTGTCCAACAGCAATTGGAGCAACTCATTGAAGAGATCAAATGGTAAAAGGAATCAATATCTTCCGCGACCGCTTCCGCCAGTTTGAAGGCTCTTTCACCCTCATTGGCGGCGCGGCTTGCGACGAATGGTTCACCGCCCAGGGACTGCCGTTTCGCGCCACCAAGGATTTGGACATCGTTTTGATCATCGAAGTGCTTGCGCCGGAGGCGATCAGAGCGCTGCGGGCTTTCATCGCCGATGGGCAATACGAGATCCGCCAGCGAACGGAAGGATCACCTGTGCTTTATCGCTTTGCCAAACCGCAGCAGGAGCAATTCCCATTCATGTTGGAATTTTTCAGCCGGAAGCCGGAAGGGATCAACCTTGCGGAGGGCCAGGAAATCGTGCCGCTGCCGGCAATGGCCGGCCCTCACAGTTTGTCCGCCATTCTTCTCGATGACGATTACTACTCGCTCATTCAAAACCACAAGGACGTTCGAGACGGGCTTTCCTTTGCGAACGCAACGGCTCTCATCCCCCTGAAGGCAAATGCCTGGCTCAATCTGAGCAAGCGCAAGGCTGGCGGGGAAAAGATTGATTTGAAGGACATCGCCAAGCACAGGAATGATGTATTTCGCCTCGCAGGAACGCTGCCAGGAGTGTCCGGCCCCCAACTCCCGAAGATTATTGTCGACGATCTGATCAGCTTTCTGGGTTCCTTTCCGGAGAATTCCCCGGAGTGGCCACCGATTCTGGCATCCCTGAGAGAAACGCTTGGCGGAGGGATTCGCCCTGCGGCCCTTCGCTCGGCGATTGAAATCTTTTTCCGGCTTTCTGCATGAACACCGCCGCCCTTTGCACCTTCCGTCCGCTGGCAACGTAGGAAGATGGTGTTGGATCATGGTGGAGATGCGGGTGGTTCATGGGCGGCAACCCCCGGTTCAATTCCTCATGGTTTTTTGGGCAAATCTGCATATTTTGGTGCCATGGTTTCACTTACCAATGCGCAAATACGACTTTTCAAAGCCCAGGCCCAGCGGCTCAAGGCCACGCTGAAGGTGGGCAAAGAGGGCCTTAGTGCGCAGTTCCTCGCCGCTTTGGATGACGCGCTGAAACATCACGAGCTAGTCAAGGTGAAGTTCGACGACCACAAAGAGCAAAAGAAGGAACTCGCTCCACAACTGGCCGAGAAAAGCGGCAGCCATCTCGTCACCCGAGTTGGCAATGTTGTGGTGCTCTATCGGCCAAAGCCAACGGAGCCGCAGCCGGAAAAACGGTAGCGAAGGCTGCTCTGCTCACTCGCTCAATTCTGGAGTGCAGGCGAAGGAAACCCGCAGATTGGCCGGCCCTTATTTCTTCACATGCCCAGAAACCAACTTGGTCATTTCAAACATGCTGACCTGCTTTTTGCCGTTGAACACGGCTTTCAGATTTTCGTCGGCGTTGATGAGAGTCTTCTTCTTCACATCCTGCAGCCCGTTCTTGCGGATGTAGGCCCAAAGCTTTTTCGTCAACTCGGTCCGCGGAAGGGGTTTGTCCCCGACAACTTTGGCGAGCGTATCATCCGGCGTGACCGGTTTCATGAACGCTGCGTTCGGTGTTCTTTTTGCTTTTTTCGGTGTTTTAGCCATGCCTCCATCTGCCCAGATGATGCCAGGAAGGCAATCTTAATATTTGGATCGTGATTGCGTAATTTCGGTGATTTGTTATCAACAACCCGAAGTGGATAAGGTGATCATAACAAGCCAAGAGGTGTCTCGAGTCGGAGACTCCTTTGAGGGAGAGGGGGTTCTCCCGGCACAGCTTGAGCCGGCCATCAAACGATGGGTGAAAGGCGCCCTGCTGTTCTTGGTGGTATGCCTGCCAGCAGCGTGCTTGGGTGCGCTGCTGTCTCGATTTTTGACACGCCGCTCGACGGTGCGTGTGCGGGGGGCTTGGAACGCGTATTTTTTATCTCTGCTCACTGCCAGTGGGCTGCTTACTTCTGGTGCAGTGGTGGTGTTGGCTTTCATCCCCGTGCAGGACCTCGGCTTGTCGTCTGGAACGATGGGGCTGTCGAGTCTTGATAGCCGGGAGTCGTTTCCAAAGCTGCCCTCGGAAAAGGGTTTATCTCCACAAGAACTGGCCAGTGCGCTTGAGGACATGGTTTTCGTGGTCTCTCCTGGCCAGCCTGCGGTTGTGCGGGCAAAGGGTTTTTGGACAGTGAGTTATGGCGCGGGTGTGCTGGTTGCCGCAGAGCCAGGGGGCTACCTGATCGCCACCGCCCGACATGTGATTGACGGGAAGAAGTGGAAGACGACGACGGCATTTGAGAAGCACGCTACGGTGCGGTCGGTTGAGGGCGATATTGCCAGCGGGAGCGTCGTGGCCCACCACAAAGATTTGGACCTGGTTCTGTTGTGGGTAAGACGTGGGACGAACGGCGTAGAGTTCCGGCAGGCAATTAAGAGGTTTGAGGACGTGGCGGTTGGGGAGCCGGTTTTTGCCTTCGGGCATCCAGCCGGTCTGCTTTTCTCGTTTACGAGTGGTTTGGTTTCGGGAAAGCGTGAGGGTCGGCAGATTCAAATTTCTGCCCCTATCAGCCCGGGCAGCAGCGGGGGGCCGCTTTATGATAACCGTGGGCGACTCCTTGGTGTAGTTAGTTGGTCTTTCGATAAGAGTCGTGAGCCAAATGCTGAGAATTTGAATTTCGCGGTTCCGGCTGAGGATTTGCTGAATCCGGCGCAGTGGCAATTGACGCGTGAGGCGGACAGGCCGCTGGTGGAATTTCTGGGGCGGGGGGCTAAGGTGCCGGCGCAGAAGCTGGTCGGGGTGCCGGTCCTTCCAAACCGTCAGAATGACTAACAAACGTAATCCATAAAACTATGCCAAGCATCAACGTAACAGTGTTTGACTCGACCGAGAACAAGCGGGTGCCGGTGGAACTACCGGACGATGCGCCGGCGAACAAGCTCATCGCCGTGCTGGTGGAAAAACTGAAGTTGCCCAAGAGCGGCCCGGATGGTGCTCCATTGAGCTACAAGTTTCATCACAAGAATTCGGGGAAGCAGGTTCAGGACGCGCAGACTCTGGCGCAGGCCGGGGTGAAGGAAGGGGACATTCTCCGGCTGCAGCCAGAAATCACGGCTGGCAATTTGTGGTAGGTCAACCTCCCAAGCTGAAAGAGGCCGAACCTGTGAGGCAGAGCGGAGCGAGGAATTATGAGTGACGACGACATGGTGAGGGTAGCGGAGGAAGAACTGGAAGGGGATCGTTTTAGCCGATTCCGTTTAATCCAGTGGTGGGACCAGGCGAAGATTGGGCGGACCAAGGTCTTGGTTGTTGGCGCTGGCGCGCTGGGCAACGAGATTATTAAGAACCTCGCGCTGTTGGGCTTTTCGCGAGTGTTGATTGTGGATATGGATCGGATCGAGCATCCGAACCTTTGCCGGAGCGTGCTTTATCGCGGCAAGGATGTCGGCCAATACAAGGCCGATGTGGCCGCTCGAGTCGCGAGGGAGATTTATCCAGAATTGGTTGCTTGGCCACTGAACGCGAATATCCTGTATGGCGTTGGGATGGGGGTGTTTGCATGGGCAGATGTCATACTTGGGGGGCTGGATAACCGGGAGGCGCGGCTGTGGATTAATCGGTGCGCTTGGAAGGTGAATCGCCCATGGATCGATGGAGCAATTGAAGGCATCAACGGGGTAGCAAGAGTGTTTTTGCCGGGGAAACCGCCTTGTTACGAATGCACACTTGGCGAGGTTGACTGGTCTATTTTGGAGAAGCGCATGTCCTGTAATCTGCTAACGCGGGAGGAGATGTTGAGCGGCAAGACAGCAACGACGCCGACGACAGCGTCCGTCATTGCGGGCATGCAGGTGCAGGAGTTGCTCAAGCTGGTGCATGGGTTGCCTACGCTCAACGGGGAAGGGTTTGTTTTTGAGGGGCTTAACCATTCATCTTACAAGGTGCAGTACACTGAAAATGAGGAATGCCTGAGTCATCAGACTTTTCAACGGGTGGTGTCGCTTCCCGGGGCTTCCGTAGAACTGACTTTGGAACACATTCACCGGCGGGCGCAAAGTGATTTGGGGTCGGCTGAGGTTTGCGTGGAGTTCAGCCGTGATATTATTCACAAGCTGGTGTGTCGGGAATGCGGCTCAGAAGAGGAGATCTTCGCCCCGGTGGGGACCATCCCTTACTCACGCGGTCGGTGCTCTCGCGATGGGAAGATTCGGGAGGTCGTTGCATTACACACCTACACGGGGAGTGAAGCGTTCGGTGCGAGGCCCCTGGAGCGGGTCGGGCTGCCAGCTTTTGATATTTTCTCTGCTCGCTCAAGGAAGGGAGAAGTCCAGTATCTAATCGCTGGTGATGCCGGCGTGGTTCTTGGACCGCTGGCGGGATCTACTGCACAGGGCACGGATGATCTTGGGTGATGTTTATGGAAACCACCCCAAAACTCTTGGTCGAAATCAAAGCAGAGGTTCTGCAGGCAGTTCGGCAGCACGCGCGGTTGAGCATGAGCGCAGAGGTGTGCGGGGTTCTGATTGGCACCTCGGATGGGGGGCTGACGAAGGTGGAAGCGCGTATTGCCGGGGAGGGGGCGGCGCAAGGCGGAGCGCATGTGACTTTTACCCATGAGACCTGGGAACACATCTATAGGGTGAAGGACCAGCAATTCCCTCAGGCAGCAATTGTTGGGTGGTACCATTCGCATCCTGGTTTCGGCGTCTTTCTCTCCGAGTATGACCTATTCATACATCGGAATTTCTTCTCGAATCCTGGCCAAGTGGCTTGGGTATATGACCCTCACTCGGATGAGGAGGGATGCTTTATTTGGGCGGATGGTGAAATTGTCCGAGTTTCCAGCCTTGCAGTTAAAGATGGGCGCGGCACTCGTGGTGGCTCTCAGCAGCCTAAGGTGGATGAAAAAGGAGCCTCGGTCCTGGTTCCGCCTAAGATTAGGGAGAAGGCAAATGAGAGGCGGTGGCGAAGGTGGCTGGTTCAGGGTGGGTTGGTTGCAATGGGGGTTTTAATTGGAGTTGCAGTCGGGTTGCTTTCGGCTTTCTATTTGCAGAACCGTAGGCTCGGCGGGCTTCCTCAACCGGTGTGGGTAGTTGTGCCCGATAAGGGCAATGCGATGTCTGTAGCGAGCAGCAACGATGTGCGTTTACCTAGAACGAACATACCGATGTCGAAGGCGACGGATGCTGGTGCCTGGGAGGCGGGGTCGAGGAACGAGACAACGACGAGCATGGTAATGACTAACGCGCGGGACACGAATACTGTAATTCGTCCCGCTGGACAAGGAAAACCGTGAACGAACACGAGAAGATCAAGATTAGCTGGGATGAGGTTGAACGTGTGGGCGCGGATGCACCCGCGCCAGCAGGAACCCCACGCTCGGAGGAGGGGTTGCCGCCACTGCCCCCTCCAAGAAGGCGGGTGATTTGGCCGTGGGTGGTGGGCGGGGCAGGGTTCTTGTTGCTGATGTTGATTGTTCTCACGGTTACTCGATTCGAGAGACGCGGGCAGACAGTTGATGCTTGGGTAGCCAATGAGCGGCCTCAGTGGGCCGCCGAAATATCGGGTTCGGCCACGGTTAAGAAGTACATCGAGGATATTCATCCCATGGTGACGTACAAGCGGGCGGCCATATCGGAGATGCGAGCGGTTACGGTTGACGGGTCCAACAATGCCGGGCCGCGCGGAGAAAACATATCGGAGGTGGAGGTCCTAGTCACGTTCTACTGGGAGGGGCCGGTAACCAAGGACGGTTTCACCGAGGTTAGATTCAACTACGATTATCAAGGACGACAGCTCAAGTCTCAGCGGTTTGAGCGGTCAAATGCTAAGATCAATCTGGCGACCGTGGATTGGTTCAAGGTCGGCGTGGCGCTTGGAACCCTTCTCTATTGAGGCAAACCCATGAGCGACGAGATTGGAAAAATCAAGATTACACTGGAGGATGTAGAGAACATTCAGGATGCGGCACCGCAGCCGGGATTGAGCGGGCCGCCACCGCCGCCAGTCGGACCGAAGAACTATGGGCGGGTGAGTATGGCCAACGAGGGGCCTGCTTCGGCTGTTACGGCACGAGGGCCAGTTTACATGCAGGCTTGGTTTTATTTAGGGCTTGCTGGCTTGGTTGGTGCGTTTCTGGCATGGGCGATCTGCGAGCCGGCGTTTGTGGATGGCCCGGCTGGCCAAGAACAGTGGGGAAACAGTCTTATCTTCCCGCTGATGATTATATTTATGAGCCTGGGATTCGGCGTCGCGGAGAGTGTCGTAGAACGGTCGGTCCAAAAAGTTGCATTGCGTGGTCTGTTGTCATTGGTCATTGGGGCTCCCTTGGGCTTTGTCTTTTATTTTGTGGCGAATGTAGTTTTTAATATCGCCCTAACTGTCGTCCAGGGCCTTGGTGTGGCGTCTGCGGCGAATCCCGTGTTCTGGGTTGCGCGAGCGGTTGCTTGGATTGTGTTTGGTGTCGCCGGTGGGGTCGTTTATGGCTTAGTCGGGCAGTCGGGTAAAAAGTGCCTCTATGGGATCATAGGAGGAATGATTGGGGCTGGCATTGGGGGGTTGGCGTTTGATCCGATCAGCCTTGTTCTTGGCACCGCAACATTAAGCCGTGCTTTCGGAATGATGATGTTTGGGGCCACGACTGGCGTCGCGATGGGAATGGTGGAAAACGCACTCAAGAGCCGTTGGCTGTTCGTGACGGGAGGGCCTTTGGCTGGCAAGCAGTTTATTCTTTACAAACCGTTAACGAGCATGGGAAGCCGACAGGGTTGTGATATATACTTGTTTAAGGACCCGTCGGTTTTGCCTTCCCACGCGAACATTGAACTCCGTGGAAACAAGTTGTGGTTGAATGCGGCTGGAGGTGTTGTGGTAAACGGCCAGCAGGTGCAGCAGCGATCCCTAAATCATGGAGACCTTGTTCAAATCGGAAGATACAGTTTTAGCTACCAAGAAAAGGCCAAATGAAACCAGTGTGCCCGTATTGTCGAGGCGACATCTCTGCGACGGACCAGTATTACTGTCCGGCGTGTCAGACGCCTCATCATCGGGCGTGTTGGGACGAAAATGGGGGTTGCACCGTATGGGGATGCACAAATGCTCCAGGGGACGACAAGAAGATAACCATTAGCGGACAGGATGATTTATCTGCTGGGGATTACCGAACGGTAGCACCCCCGCCCCCGCCAACTGGGATGGGAGGAACGACGCAGTATTTTATCGACCGGAGCGGCACGCGCATGGGACCCTATTCGTTGGAAGACGCTAGGCGCTTTTTTGCTCAAGGACTGCTCGTAGAATCTGATCTTGCTTGGTGCGAAGGGATGCCCAACTGGCTGCCCTTGCCGCAAGTGCTTGGGGGTGGTCGGCGGGATCCTCCACCCCCACCCCCGCCTCCGCCTCTAGCTCAAGCCGCAACGCGGGGGAGGCCGGGTTTGACTGCTGGGTATGGTCCGTCTGATAAACCAAAGACATACATGGTGGAGGCGATCTTCGTGACCTTGCTCTGTTGTCTGCCCTTCGGCATCCCTGCAATCGTATTCGCTTCGCAAGTTGATTCTAAATTCAATTCCGGGGACTTCCAGGGAGCGCAGAGGGCCTCTGACAATGCAAAAAAATGGTATCATATCTCGTTGATCGTGGGATTGGTTGTCATTGTTATTTGGATAATTGCGGCGGCGTCAGGCAGCTAGACCTTGATTTATGTGGCGTTGTATGAAACAGCTACCTGAAAAAATTGATATTTCGCATTGGGAGCGCATCGGCGAGGCGGTGCGACAACCACGGGTTCGATGTTCTGCGCTTTCTTTCGCCGGTTGCGTGATTGCTGCTCTGATTTATGTAAATCCGCCCGCAGCAACGCGCTGGTATCCAAGGTGTCCTTTCCATTATTTGACAGGTTTGAACTGTCCGGGGTGCGGCTCTTTGAGGGCATTACATGCGTTGCTGCATGGGCGATTGACTGAGGCGCTCTGCTGCAATCCTCTGTTCGTGGCCTGTGTGCCCATCATTTTTGTTTGGGCGGTAGTGCGCATATTTGGGGCCTTGGCCTTGAACCGCAATCTGGAGTTACGTTACCCTCCGGCCGTGGGTTTCACGATAGCGGTAGTCATCATACTATTCTTCGTTGCGAGAAACGTCCCGGCGTACCCATTCTCGCTTTTGTCTCCATGATGTCCCCACGACTTAAACGACTCAACTTGGACTTCGAGCGGCTTCAGACGCGCTTTGCAACCTGGCCTTTGGTACAAATAACTGGAACGAATGGTTCGCCGCCTGAGCAATACCAGTTTACTTATTTCGTGAGGGGTTTGTATGTCGCGCCTGGAGGCGAGATTCTGGAACGGGAGCAGCATCTGCTTGAAGTGAATTTGTCTTTGGGATACCCGAGGCGAGCGCCGCAGTGCAAAATGATCACAACGGTCTTTCATCCTAACTTCGATGATAGCACGGTGTGCATCGGCGACTTCTGGGCAGCTTCTGAGGGCCTGGATGATTTGGTTATTCGGATTGGGCGGATGTTGACTTACCAGGAATACAACGTCAAAAGTCCCCTGAATGGTTTGGCTGCCAAATGGGCGACAGAGCATACGTCCCTCCTCCCGGTGGATACCCGCGAGATTGCACCGCCGCTGCGGTCTCCAGAGGCCGTGGACGATGGGGCTGCGGTCACTCTTGCAGGCCATCCTGACGAAGTGCCTGCTTATGGTGCTGGTTCCAGGGCGGCTTTGCCTTCGGGCGAAGTGCGAGCGCGAGAACAGGCTAACCCGTGGGGCAACAGGATTGTCATTGATCTTGCTGCATCTGCACCTTCTCGGAAAGAACAGAGTCCGCCATTTCTGGATGCAAGACCAACCGAGCCGGGAACGATTTTAAGGCTTTCCCCTGGCCTGATGGCGGAAGAGTTAAAGGTAATTTGCAAGCTTTGCGGACAGTCGATGCTCCTTGAGTCCGCCTTGTTTGGCCAAGCTTTTCAGTGTCCGAACTGCAAGCGAACCCACCGGGTGGCCGAAGATGGAGCCGGGTCGTGAGCGGAGTGAAGTGGACCTTTACTTTCCCCTCTTTTTCCCCCCAATGGAACACAAAATAGAACCGGTTATTCCTGCAACGATTGGCGACCAAGGCACGCCTGTTATGTCATAGTGGAAAAACATACCCGCGAAGTCCACCATTCCAAATCCGTAGCAAATCAACCCGAGAACCGTTAAAACTGTAGCCGCTTGATTGTTACTTTTAGAGTTAATCGTCTGCGGAATGTTGATCGGGTTGGAATGAAGTTCGCAGTTATTTGGGTTTGGCTGGATTGCATGCGACGGAGAAGGCGGCGGCGGCACTGAAAACCCTTGTTTTTGCAGAACTACATGGAGCGGCTGCCAATCAGCCATTCCTCCGCACCAAGCAAAATCAGTGTGTTTTAGAAATCCGCTCTCAAGGTAATTGGTGGCCATTTTTGGAGTGTATGGGCCAGATTTAGTGCCATTTCTCATTACAAAGAAAATGGCCTCTTGCTTTTGAGGCGAACGCATAGGTGGCGCGGGCGCGGATGGCGCGGGCTGCGGAGAATGCCTTGCTTTAGGAATAAGAAAGAATTGTTTGCACGTCGGGCAATTGATTTGAGCGCCGCGATAACTCTCATCGCACTGGATATGCTGGCCGCAATGCGGGCAGAAGATTTTGATTTCAGTCATGTATGCGGTTTAGAGAAGGGTCAAGCAAACCGTATTTCAGCTTTAACACTCTGACGATAAATGCGTCCTTTGTGTTAAAAATGACATTGACTGAGCCTCCTTCATCGCGATTGTAAGAACGAACTCTATCTCCCGCACCAATTTCGACTGTTTTTCCAAAGAAAAATCTTTCCCGCTTGAACCAATAGCATTGTTCGCTTGAAGTGCTGGCAACAATGAAAAAACACCAGACGCCTCGGCGCGGCAGAGTCAGGCGGAAACGATCTTCCGTATCTATGCCGGTAAAAAAGAATGGGGTTTCACTCGTTTCTGATGTGCTCTTTCCTGATTTCGTAGATTCGCCACTTTCCCCTGAAAGTCCAATTAAGCCAAGAGACGGGGCATTCGTTTCTTTCGGCTTTTGGCCGTAGATTTTATCCAAAAGTAGATTGCGTTTTGCCTCCTGCCATTCTGCGGCAACCCCTAGCTCGGCAAATGGGGCTCCCGGATTTTGAATCGTTTCTTTAACTGCTGCGTCCCATCGATTCTGAAATCCGCGACTCTTTTCTGTGATGTCTTGATTATATTCAACAACTAAAGTTCTTAGTCTATCTTCTTCTACCAACAAAACTTCGCCTCTGTCTAGCGGCACAGGTGCAGTGCGAAGGTTAGAAGCAATAACCGATAATCTCCAAGCCAAACTTCCTGGTGTCCCCTTCGTTGAAGCCGCCCCATTATTACGGATTACAGGTCGATCAATTAAACCTTCAATGGTCCATGTGCTACGACCGTACAGCAGCAAACCAACGACGATCAGCAGAATAATGCCTAACGCCAAAAATAGGGATGGTAACGTCGATTGTTTGTCAGCGTTCCGGCTGGTTTGCTTTACATACTTGACCTGTCTTTGTGGTTCTTCTTCAGCGGCTTCCCATTCTTTCGCTTCGGCCACATAATCCGGCTTTTGGCGGCGTCTTAATTTCAGAGTGGGTTCTGCGCGCGTTGGCAGCGGTTCTGGTAGCGTAGATGCAGTCTTCAATGCTTGCGGAACCAGAAATAATTGATTGCAAGCCGGGCAATTGATTTGTAAGCCGCGATAGCCCTCATCGCACTCGATCTGTTCTCGGCATTGTGGGCAGTTAATTGTGATTCCAGCCATAACCTTATAAAATGGGTCAAATTATTGACCGCTGGAAAATTGAGAATTACTTTGCGCCAAAGTCGTCATAGTCATTGCCGACTAGAATCAAATGAACATCGTTGCCGCCCAGCCTGTTTGGAACTTCCGTCACGCCAGTTGGGTAGCCATACAGATTGACTCTGTCGCCAATTCTCATTTTGCCGCTTGGCTTCATGCAAAAGAGTTCAACAATTGTTCCGTCTTGACTCGAAATGACAATATCTGACGCATCGTGTCCCCCAAGCATTTGACCGAAATCGCTTCCCTGTGGAAAATCCTGAACGACTGCAACTTGGCCGGTTAATTTCACAACCTGGCCGTAGTAATTCCACGGAGTTTTTGCCACCATCTGAGGGTCTTGAGTTTTTGCCTTACTTCGCAAAGCCGGATTAGCTAAAATTGTCCGAATTCCAAAAGGAATGTTTCCATTTTTCATTGCATCGGTTTCCTGTCTGTTCCAATCCAATTGCACCGCCTCTGGCTGTGCCGATGCGGTCGCGGGCGCGGGTGTGTCAGTCAGGACGTGTCCCGGAATCGAGCACGTTGGAGCGTCAGCGACAGAATTGATCGAATATACCCCGCCAGCGGGGCATTTTGGCATTCCCTCCGATCCAAGATAAGGCGTTAAATCGGAAGCAGCCGGTCTGCTATGAGAGCTTTGTCGATGTTCCAATGCCCACTGTTGTTTTGAGGAGTCGATTATCCGCAAATTATTGATGCACGTCCTCCGTTCCGCCGCCTGCGCCTCTGGAGAATCTTGCGTCGGAGCAGCATCCGCCACTGCCGGGGCAGTAGCTGGGATTGTCTGTGGCAAAACTTTCCACATGAATGTTCTGCCATCATACGTCACATCAACTTCTAGCGTTTCTGTATTACCAGCTGTCTTTGCTGCGAGCATCCCCTTATATTTGTTGCCGCTTTCGTGAACGAGATTAAAACTCTCAACTTGAACGTCTTTTGTGTCCGCGCTCTTCAGGAAGGTTTCTTGAATGCTTTTCCTCACCTCGCTTTCCAGTTGTTCTTTTGTCATTGCTCCGACTCCGAAGGAGCCGAGAACGCCTAAAACGATACACGCAACAAAAGCTGCGTACACGACGTAACCAATCGCAGTGGGGGCTGTTCCACGATACCACGATTGACGGGAGATCTGTGGCGCAACGAATTCAGCCCGGCAAGTAGGACAGGCAATCAATTGCCCAAAGAGGTTGGGCGTTACTGATGTTGCCCATTTACAAGAGGGACAGTTGACAACCAAATTGCCGTCGTTTTGTAAGTTTTGATTTCTGATTTGCGCTAGGTGCTTTCCGCGCTGAACCAGATACAAAGGGAAAAAAACTATCCATAACAACAGGCAGCCACAAAACCAACCTGCTGCGCCCATATTCATGGATGCCAAACGGAAACTCTTGGCCGTCTCCTTTGTTTCGGGAGTCTTCTTAATGCCTAATATGTTTGCATCAATCAGAACCCAAACGGAAGTGGCGAGAAAAAATACGATTTCGATGACATTAATAGCATTCATGTGTTTAATGATTGTTAGTTATGCTGGCTGTTTTCACGGCATGGCCTCCTTTGCAATAGCTTCAACGATCCGATACCGAGCTTGTGCTCTTTCGAGAACAAAGCGGTCTTCGGTTGTGCGCCTTAAAAACTCAAACCATTGAGCCAATTGACGACGGATGGCAGATGGCGAGACACATTCCTTCAGAAGGACGATTTGAATTTTCTGGATATTGTCCGCAATGTGAACACCGAACGAGTCCGCGACGATTGTGGCGTCCGGGAATCCCAGCATGTTAAGAGCTTGGTTTTCCGTGACTCCCTTTGGGCAAGCGACGAGGTGTATTGGCCCTGCTTTCGGTTTTTTCAACTCAGCGTGAAACTTGTGGTCCACTAGAAACGGCTGACCAACCATCTCCCTCGCGGTGGGTTCAGAAAGTGATGCGGGGGCGGCATGTATTTTCAGAAAGACTTGAGATTTGTTGATCTCCACGAGAACGCCGGAAGTTGATTTTGCAGCCTTCGGCTGGTTGGAAAGCGACTCGGTCATCACGTTCTCCATCGCTTTCTTGCGGTCTTCGTAGCTCAGGCGATGCCATTCTAGGGCGTCGCCTGTGCTCGCTTGCGACAAGTGAAACGAACTGCTGCCAAGCTGAACGAGATCAACCAGCCCGGGTTGAATTTCGTTCCAGACCTTTTCCAAAACTTCTTCGCCGGTTTTCGCGCTGGTTCGGAAATGGCGCAACGAATCGAAATACTTCCTGAAGGCGTCGTCGCGTTTCTTCTGCAATGGATCGGCAGCATCAGGCGCGGGTGGAAGTTTAATTGCCCGGACGCGGTCGGCCGCCACATCCATCGCAGCTTCCAATTCAGCGTGACAGATACCCATATCTGAACCTGGCAGGCCGCCACCTGCTCCTCCGGTGAAGAGGACGATTACCAAATCCGCATCTTTCGCCTGCTTGATGCAGTGATCCCACCAATTGCGACTTCCTGCGCCGCCCGTGCCATTTTCGTTGATCCAGCATTCAAAGAGCGACTGCTTCTGGTTTGGGAGGCAAAAATCTTGCAACTGCTTCTTTAAAACTCGCCGAACATCTGTCAACTTTTGAGGCTTCTTGTTGAACTCAATTTCCGTTTCGCAACGGCTTGAAATCATCACCCGAATTTTGGTGGAGAGAGCCATAAATTCATTTTGTATTCTTCTTGTCGTCCAAACCAGCGAGTTTTCGGCACCGTTTCGGCCACGAGATAGGTGCTTTCAACACATGCCGTCGCTCCTCAGGAAGGCGCAGTCTTTGGGCGCGATCTCGATCGTCTGACCGATCACGCGAAACAAAGGCCGTAAGCTGCGGATATTCACTAAATCCCTGCATATCAGACTGATGGCTGCCTGTAAAACAGAATCGCAGCATGAACGCCAATGCATCCCTTCTCAGAGCCCGCCGGCTGGCGCAGGCGGCGGCAGCTGATCCCCGGAAAGAATCTGGACAAAGCCTAAGCCCGAGGCCAAAGCGAGAACCCGAGGGTGCGCCAGTGGCTGCAAAAGTAAATCTGGTTTACTTTTCGGGATGCTGATCCAAGGAGGTTCTGGGCCGTTCGTTGGGAAAACTCAAGCCATGTGGGGCTTTCGACGGCGTGGAGCACCACGGCGCTCAGTTTTTTCACGGCCAGATCGCCTGGTTGAGTCGGGCTTGGAACGTGACAGATTTTAATTGGCTGTGACAATCTTAATTGTCCACGGACAAGGCAGCATTCTGGAAAAATCATGCTGATCTTGGCGGGCTCTTATATGGGATTTATGGAACGGGCGGTTCTCGGTAAGCAGGAAACCCCTTGGGGGCGTCGAACCGCGCAAATTCAGTTGCAGCCGTTTAAATTCTGGGACGCGGCCCAGTTTCACCCGGGTTATTCCCACGAGAATCAGGCTCGGGTTTACTTCATTACAGGTGGAGTGCCCCTTTATCTGCTTGCTTTCAAGGAGGAGTTGTCCGTTCCACAAAACATCTGCCACATGTTCTTAAATGATTTTTCACCCTTGTCTCGGGAGCCAGAGTTCTTGCTGCGCGAGGAGTTGCAGGGCCTGGAAAAGTTTCAGGCGGTGCTGGATGCGCTTTCCTCCTGCAGGCAAGCCCTCCGGGATGTGGCCCGATCTCTGGGTGTGGATGCTCGCTCCATTACCTACCAGTTGGATACGCTTTCTTCCCTTGGCTACGTTGAGCGAGAGTTTCCTCTGACGACGCGCAAACCTTCGCCAAGAGAGACAGCCGGATTTCATGTTTGCCCTTTCTCTCCCAAAAGGCATCCTTAAGCACATTTTTATGGAGAAACCCAGCCAATCAGAAACATCGTTCTGGGCGCGCCTGCGCACGGCGCTCTCGTGCTTCACCCGTGCCCTCGCCAATCCTGACTTTTGCCGCCAGGCCGCCGAACTGCTGCGCCCGTCACAACCTCAGGCCAGTCCAAAGCCCGTCGAGATGCCGCCGGAACGCGTTCATGCCTCCGGCCTCGCCGTCCTTTCCATGCTCCAGCGCGAGGGCCGGCTGATTGATTTTCTCCAGGAGGACATGGCGGCCTTTTCCGACGCCGAGATCGGCGCGGCCGCGCGGGTTGTCCATGCGGGCTGCCGCAAAGTGTTCTCCGAATACTTCGCCATCGAACCGGCGCTCAAAGACGCCGAGGGCGCGACGATCCAGGTGCCCGCCGGGTTCGACGCGCAACGCATCCGGCTGACCGGCCATATCGCCGGCCAACCGCCCTTTCGCGGCACGCTCAAACACCACGGCTGGGTGGCCACGGCGGTGCGCCTGCCGACCGTTTCGGAGACGCTGGACCCGCGTGTGCTCGCGGCGGCCGAAGTCGAACTTTAATCCGCCTCACGCCTTTCATTTTACAAATAACGATTTAACAATTTTTCCATGTCCACCTACTCCATCGGAATTGATCTCGGCACCACGAACAGCGCGGTCTCTTATTTCAAACTCGCGGAAGCCGCAGCCCGCGGCCGCGCGCAGACCATGCTCGCCATCCCGCAAATTACGTCCGTCGGCCACGTCGAAGAGAAGCTGTTGCTGCCATCGTTCCTTTACCTGCCCAACGATCATGAATTTCCCGCCGGCAGTCTCGCCTTGCCGTGGGACAAGAAGGCCAAAAACGGAATCGTCGGTGAATTCGCGCGGGCGCACGGCAGCAAAGTTCCTATGAGACTGGTCGCCTCCGCGAAAAGCTGGCTCTGCCACCCCGGCGTGGATCGCTTGAGCGCGATCCTGCCGTGGCAGGCGCCCGAAGACGTCCATCGTGTCTCACCACTGGATGCGGCGGCGCGTTACCTGGCCCACTTGCGCGAAGCCTGGGATCACCAGTTCAAAGATGATGCCCTCGCCCAACAGGATGTTGTTCTCACCGTGCCCGCGTCGTTCGATGCCGCCGCGCGCGACCTTACTCTCAAAGCCGCGCAGCAGGCCGGTTTGCCGAACATCACGTTGATTGAAGAACCGCAAGCGGCGTTCTACGCCTGGCTTGAGCAGATGGGGGAAGGCTTCCGCAAACATGTCAAGCCCGGCGACGTGGTGCTGGTAGTGGACGTCGGCGGCGGCACCACCGACTTTTCGCTCATTGCCGTGACCTCCAAAGACGGCGACGTGGCCCTCACGCGTGTGGCCGTCGGTGACCACATCCTGCTGGGCGGCGACAACATGGATCTGGCGCTCGCTCACACCGTCAACCAAAAGCTTGCCGCCGAAGGCAGGAAACTCGATGCATGGCAATTCAACTCCTTGACCTTTGCCTGCCGCCAGGCCAAGGAGAACATGTTTGCGGATGCGAAACTCAAGAAATCTCCGCTCGTCGTCCCAGGCCGAGGTTCCTCGCTGGTGGGTGGCACGGTTAAGGCCGAGTTGAGTCGCGATGAACTGACCCGCGTGCTGACGGATGGTTTTTTTCCGAAGTCAGCCGTGACCGATGCGCCGCAAATAGCGCGTCGCACCGGCCTGGCGCAAATGGCCCTGCCCTACGCCCAAGACGCAGGCATCACGCGCCACCTCGCCGCGTTCCTGACGCGCCAGGCCCGTGCCATGGCGGCAGCTCACGACGCACCGGTGAAGGTGGAAGGCAAGACGTTCGTGCATCCTACCGCCGTGCTGTTCAACGGCGGCGCCTTCAAAGCCACCGCGCTCAAAGACCGCGTCATCGAAGTCCTCAATGGCTGGCTCACGGCTGACGGCGGTCAACCCGCCAAGGAACTGGAAGGCGCCGAACTCGACCTGGCCGTCGCGCGCGGCGCGGCCTACTACGGTTGGGTGCGCCATGGCCACGGTCTGCGAATTCGTGGCGGCACCGCGCGCGCCTACTATGTCGGCGTCGAGACGGCGATGCCCGCCGTGCCTGGCATGGAACCGCCGATCAAAGCTCTTTGCGTCGCGCCCTTCGGCATGGAGGAAGGCGCGCAGGCCGACGTGCCGCCGCAGGAGTTTGGACTCGTCGTTGGCGAACAGACCCGCTTCCGTTTCTTCGCCAGCTCTCTCCGTCGCGACGACCGGGTCGGCACGATGATCGAGGACGTCGTCGGCAACGACGAACTCGAAGAAGTCGCCCCCATCGAAACCACGCTGCCGGCCAAGGCAGGCAACGAAGGCAAACTGGTGCCGGTCAACCTGCAAGCCGTCGTCACCGAAATCGGAACACTGGAACTGCGCTGTCTGGAGAAAGGCGGTCCGGGCCAGTGGAAACTCGAATTGAATGTGCGGATGAAGGAGTAGCGCGAACCCAGCGCGATGGAGGCGCGCAGCCTGCCTATTACTCCATTTTCCAATGTCTTCACCTTCCTATATCATCGGCATTGACCTTGGCACTACGAATTGCGCCGTCGCTTTCGTGAACCCGGCGCAAGGTGTGGACTCGCCGGTCATTGACTTTCCCATACCACAGTTGCAACGGCCCGGCGAGGTTGCGGCGATGCCGCTGCTGCCATCGTGTCTCTACGTTACCGGCGACCACGAATTGCCGCCCGGCTCGACCCAGTTGCCGTGGGGCCAGTCGCCCAAGCTGATCGCGGGGGCGTTCGCGCGCTGGCAGGGAGCGCGCGTGCCCGGACGATTGGTGGCCTCAGCGAAAAGCTGGCTCTGTCACGCGGGCGTGGACCGCTCCGCGCCGATTCTGCCGTGGGGCGCGCCAACCGGGGTCGTCAAGGTTTCGCCGGTGGCAGCCTCCGCGCTGTTGCTCTCACATATGGCAGCGGCGTGGAATGCCACGCATCCCGACGCGCCGATGGCGCAGCAGGAAGTGGTGATCACCGTGCCCGCATCGTTCGATGAAGTCGCGCGCGCGTTGACGGTGAATGCCGCGCGCCAGGCCGGGCTTGAAAAATTCACGCTCGTCGAAGAGCCGCAGGCCGCGTTCTATGACTTCAGCGCGCATCATCGCCACGATCTGGCCGACGTGCTGAAGGACGTGAGGCTTGTGCTGGTGGTGGACGTGGGCGGCGGCACGACGGATTTCACACTCATCCAGACGGACGTTGCGTCCGACGGCCCGGCCTTGCGCCGCATCGCCGTCGGCGATCATCTCATGCTGGGCGGCGACAACATGGACGCCGCGCTGGCGCGGCACGTCGAGGAACGGCTGCTGGCCGGCGGCCGGAAACTAAGCGCCACGCAATGGACGCAACTCGTGCAGGCCGCGCGCGCGGCAAAGGAATCGCTGCTCGGCGACCACGCTCCTGAACGGCACGGCATCTCCGTGGCGGCCGAAGGCAGCCGGCTGTTGAGCGGCACGCTCTCCACTGAGATTCCGCGCGCCGAAGCCGGGCGATTGATTCTCGAAGGCTTCTTCCCCGCCTGCGCGCCCGGCGAAACCCCGCGCCGCGCCGCGCGCACCGCGTTGCAGGAATTGGGGCTGCCTTACGCGCAAGACCCCGCCATCACGCGGCATCTGGCCGCGTTTCTGCGCCAGCACGCCGCCGCTTGTTTCAGCGCGCTCCATGATGAACCGGGACGGGACGCGTTGCCGCGACCGGATGCGATTCTGTTCAACGGCGGGGTCTTCAACTCGCCAAAGATTTCCCAACGACTGATTGAAGTGGTTTCGTCCTGGTGGCCGGATGCGCCGCCCATTGGCTTGTTGCCGCACCAGTCGCTTGAATTGGCCGTCGCTCGCGGCGCGGCCTGCTATGGTCTGGCCCGGCGCGGCCTGGGACGGCGCATCGGCGGCGGATCGGCGCACGCACTCTACGTCGGGCTGGCCGCTGCACAGGAAACTTCCGCGCCCCGCGCCATCTGCCTGATTCCCCGCGGTCACGAAGAAGGTCAGCCGGTGGATCTCAAGAGCCGTCCGTTCGAGTTAATGCTCGGCCGGCCAGTGCAATTTCCCTTGTTTTCGACCACCTCGGATCGGATTGACCGGCCGGGTGACATCGTGGAAATCGGCGATGAGTTTCGCGCGCTGCCGCCCATTCATACGCTGTTCAAAGGCGCGGGCGCCAAGACCACGAAAGTGCCAGTCCACCTCCGCGCCACGCTGACGGAACTGGGCACACTGGAGTTGTGGTGCGTGTCCAACCACGGCGATGAGCGCTGGCGGCTGGAATTCGAGTTGCGCGGCACTACGGCGCACACTGCGGCCACTGTGACCGAATCCATGCCGGCCCGGTTTGACGAAGTGCGCGCAGTCGTCGAACGCGTGTTCGGCAATAAGCCGCTGCCCGTCGGTTCCAAGGAAGTGAAGCAGCTCAGTCGCACTTTGGAAAAAGCCATCGGATCGCGCGAAGGGTGGCGGCTGCCGTTGTTGCGTGAATTGTGGAGCGACCTTTACGCGGGCGCAAGCCGCCGCCGCCGGTCAGCCGATCACGAGCGGGTGTTTTTCCAGCTCACGGGCTACAGCTTGCGTCCGGGATTTGGTTATCCGCTGGACGAGTGGCGCTGCGAGCAGACGTTTCTCCTGTTTAGAGACAGTGTCACCTTTCACGCCGAGCAACCGGTCTGGAGCGAGTTCTGGGTGATGTGGCGCCGCCTCGCCGGCGGGCTGGCCGAGGTTCAACACCAAGAGTTGTGGAACTATCTCAAGCCGCAGCTGGCTCGCCGCATTCCGCCCGAACCACCGAAGGACGGGGCAAAGCCAAAGGGCATCCAGCCGGAAGGCCTTGACGAAATGGTGCGCGTCGCGGCGTCGCTGGAACACCTTGATCCGGCAGACAAAGTCGTTCTTGGCCACTGGATCACGCAACGGATGAAAAACCCTGAGACGGCGGCCGGTCCGTGGGCCTGGGCGTTGGGCCGGCTGGGCGCGCGCGTTCCACTCTACGGAAGCAGTCACAAGACCGTGGACGCGGAGCAAGCGGCGGCGTGGCTCTCACTGCTGCTGGACGCGGGGCTGCGGCGCATGGACGGCACGGCGTTCGCCGCCGCGCAGTTGGCGCGCCTGACCGGCGACCGAACCCGCGATCTGGACGACGCGATTCGCGCGCGAGCGGTGGCTGCGCTCAAGTCCGCTGGGGCACCGGAAGCCTGGTTGCGGATGCTTAGTGAAGTTGGTGCCCTCGAAACCGCCGATGCGGCGCGAGCGTTGGGCGACACCTTACCCATCGGGTTGCGGCTGCACTAGCGGATCGGTTGCTGAGAGGTCCAAGAATTCAGATCAGTCTTCAGATATTCTTCGCCCCACCGATCTCTTACGTAATCCTCAAACGTCGCATATTGGGCCGGGTAAAGATTCTTGTCGCGGATCGCAATTAACACTTCCGCTACAGACGCCGATTTTTTAATGCACTCAGATTCAGTCATGTTTGATTCAGCCATACCTTTTCCGCGTTGGCAGCTGCCTGCGAGGGGCGGTAGCGGCCAGCCTACGCATCTCGTCGTGGAGCGAGCCGTTGCTGAACTGCAGGTCGTGGTAATCCACCAGATCTTCAATTCTGGCTTCCTCACGGCAGCAGTTTTTTGGCCGGGGCACTGGCGACCGGACCTGCCGGCTTCCGCCGCGGGGGGTCAGCCAGAGGATGCCGGCGGTGACGAGAATTCCGTCTGCGACCTACAGGAGTTCGCCCAGCGGTGGAAAGTGCTGGCTGATAATTTTCCGAGGAATCGTGTCGGCTGGTGTGGGTGGCGTTTTAGTCTAGCGTCCGTAGCAACTTGGTGTAATTCGCTTCCCGGATAGCTTCGGTTTTTCCCGCAAACCCTTCGCACTCCAGACTGATCTGGCGGCACGTCCAACGTACTTCGTCGGAATAATAACCGCAATTGACCGGCATGGAGACCACTTTTGACATTCCCATGGCTCCCATTTCAATGGTCTTCTTCTCCTCCGCCGTCTTGGCCACCCGCGCCGCCATTTCCCATGTTTGAATGCAAGCCCTGGCGGTATGGGCCGCCGCCCGCGGGTCAAAATAGTCCCTCTCCACGATCTGAGTAGGGAATTCCACCTGAAAGCCCTGGATGGCCTGCACGGCCTCGCTGACCCTCCTCTGGAGTTGGGCTGTGTAGAACTTGCGGTCATGCACGCTTAAGGCCAGACCCAGAAGTCCCTGGCTCGCTTGCTCGATGGCCTGGCGTTGCTTCTTTGTTTTGGCGACGGTGGCCGCCATGCGGAGCACTTTGACAGAGTCGATCACGGCACCTGCGATGAAGATGGGATTTACATTCATGGTTTTTAGTATGGCTTGATATCCAGTCGGTCGAGATGAAGTTCAAATCGCGTCCCAGTCGGACCTTTGTAATGCGGAAAGGAGCGCGCCCATCTGCGGTGAAGTCGTGCAACCTTTCATAGTCGCCTTGAACTCTTTGACGAAATTCTTCATGAACCGGGCTGGACCACCTTTGCGGATTTCTTCGGCCGCCCAGCGTATCCATTGTTCGGCAGATATCAGCTGAGGATATGGCCCAATTCCCGTAGCCACGATGTTCGTATTCGACACCGCCACATCCCGTCCTTCTGGCATTGTATCGATCGCCTGGCAGTGCTGCTTGGCCAGGAACTGCATGTTAACGAGGAACTGCTCCGATCCCAGCTCTGTGATCATTCGGAGGGAGACCTGCGCGTATTCGTCATCCGAGATGACAGCAGGGTAAGGCCCCGGACCAACAGTACATGGGTCACACAGTGTCTCCAAGACGTCCTCTTGCGTCCACTGACCTCGGTTGACTGGGCGATTGATAAAAGAAGGATTTGGTAAGGGTTTCATGTTTAGTTCTGATAAAACTTCATCGTCGAGCTTCAGTCATTCAACCATTATAGTGCAAAGCGAAGAAGGTGGGTCTCCGGCGATTTAGAGGGCAGTACTCCCGCTGCACGAGCTGGCGCTGGGCGCTGCTGGAGTTTTCGCGAAGCATGCCGCAGCCCCTCAACTTGTCAATGATCTGGTCGATCTCCGGCTTTGGCTCTGGCTCCTTCCAGCGTTCCATCTCGCTGAGAAGCCCTGCGGCGGGGGCAGCTTGGCCTACCGCTACGGGATGACGGCCTTGGGTGATTACCTGGAAGGCCAGGCGCCGACCGCGGGCGGAGGGACGCACAGGTCCGGCTTGACAGGCGCCGGCTGGGCGAGAGTATCCAAGGATGCCCGATGCTGACCCATTTTCAGTGAAGGAGCTTTCGCCGGCGGAGATTGACCGCGCGATTGGCGACCGGAGAATCATCAAATTCATGCCTTGCCCCCGGTGTCGCCACACCGGGTGGGAAGAGGTATACCCGCCTGGGCACTATAAGTGCGTCAATTGCGGCCATGACACCAGGAGCTGCGAGGTCCGGCGATTCTGGGAGGGTTACCTCTTGGCCTATCGAGAAATGAAAGTGATCTCTTAATTATATGCCAATCAGCGCCAAATTCCTTACGGTGGTCCCGCCTGGCCGCGGGGACTCAAGCACGGGATCGACGCTTTTCGTTGAAGTAGCTGCGGTGGCAGCGTCCGCCAGCGGACTGGGAGCCTCGATCCGTCTGCGGCAAACGCGCATCGTGGCTCCGGCCCATGCCGAGGCCTGGACCGAGGTTTGGGACTGGGTCAATGCTCAAGGTGAACGGGCCCAGACCACCGTCGACCTTTGGACGTATCCAAAAGGAGGAGGAACAGTTTACAACGTGAAGCGCAGGGTCGAGGCCCCCAATCAACCCCCGGTGCTGATTAGAATTTCCTCACGGTGTTGGAGTTTCGGAACTCTGCTGCGGAAGCTCGACTAAATCCGCGGTGTAGGTCATGCAAAGCCCATGTGGCAACTGAAGAAAGCGAGGAGTGTCTTGGTGAAACAAGACTTCCACGTGACTTCCCCTTTTTAGAATCTCGGGTCGATGGCCAACGCCATGAAGGCGCAGGTTGACTGCTAAAGGGGCCAACATCACTCGATATTGGGTTTCTCGGGAGGGGGTGGTGAACGAGTGAGTGCTCCCGATTTTGACGAACCCCAGCCTGGCATTCGGAAACTTGGCTGCGACTTTTACGTTTTCCATGGCCCGGTCGCATTCAGCCTTGTTAAACCGGACCAGATTCTTGATTTTCACGTACGGAAGCGTCTCTCCCATGAGGTTGGTGATCGTCCGGACGCTGCACTTGTAATACTTCGCCAGTTCTTCCCTCGTGACCCATTCGATTTTGGACACAAACACTTCTTTTTCCGCCGCGAGGACAAAGTCGCGGTTGGAGTTGTCCCGCACTGCCAGGATTTCCTCAAAGACTCCGTCCACCGCTGCCTTGGCCTCTTCCAATGTGTTCCTCCGCTGACGGACTGATTTGCCAGCCGCCGCGCCTTTGATGATATACCTGGGGGCATTGCGTCCTGTTACTTCCAGGTAGATGTTTACCTTCGCCTTCTCGCGGACGTAGTGCAGCGGGACAAATCCCCTTGCAGGTTCTTCCGATGGAGAGCTGGCTGTGGCCGGAGTTTGCGGAGCGGCTAAGTTGACGTTCGGGTCTGACATATTTCTAATTATAGTTGAGCGGGGCGGCTTTGGCCTCGGCTTTCTGCTGCGCGATTTCGCGGGCCACATTGGGGTGCATGATCTCGGTCACGCCTGATAACCTTTGGCGATGGCGCCAAAGAGGATTGCGAATGGCTTCTTCATGTGGTTCGGCACGGTTCTTCCATAGCCTCAGACGACCCTCAGCTTCCCTCGGGGGAAGGCTGGCTGGGTGAACTTTGCAGTATCCTGGCCAGCTCTTCGATCCTGTCGGCGAAGCTGGCGTCACTGCGGCAGATCCTTATCTCCTGGAGCACGGTCCTGCCCGCCTGGTCCTGTATCCCCAGGCTTGCTCCTTTATGTAGCAGCAGCTCCGCGATCTGCGCCAGAGGAAAGTTGCGCCGCGGCAAGCAAAAATTCTCGGAGGGCCAATCGCTTTTGTGGCTTCGGGGTATTTTTCCGGAGCATGCCGATGAAGGTCGCCTTTTGTTCCTCTGTGGCCGTCTTCATGTAATCCGGAATCAGGTACTCGATACTGTTTACGTTGATGGCAGCAGAAATCTTATGCCGTCCATATTCGAAGTAAACGCATTCCTCCTTTGCCACGCCGTCGAGGGCGGAAGCCAGGTTTGGCTGATAGGCAGTTTCTGCCACATGAGAAATCCCAGGGCCGACCAGCCTGGATGACATTTGGGAAACGTGACTTACAGGAGTACCTCGGCCTCCGCGCGAGGATGAAGAACCTTGAAAATTGCATCAGCTCCCCATTCGGCCTCGCCGCAGCCAGCCAGAAAATCACGGAGCTTTACAGCAGAGACGCCGAACAGTTTGGACCTGGGGTTATACGCATAGAGGCTTAGATGTTACGGCAGCGAGAATTTCCTTTGTGGTGCTGGGTAATACTTGTTCCAGTAGCTTCATCCCTCGTTCCACAGCTCGGGAAATCAAGGTCAGTGCGAGCGGGGAAGACTGTCGGCACGTGTGGTGCAGGGATCTATCCAGTCTGGTGCCTCCATGCCCCGCTCGTTAAGCTTCCGCACCAGATCAGCGATACTGGTCGCATTTTCCCAGAATCTTTCCGTGCATTCATCGTAACCAAAGATAAAACGTTTCATGCTTTTTGTTTGGCATTTAATCATAGCCATCTGTAACATGAAGATTATCCTATTTTTCTGGCCACCGCTGTCTTGCGGCTGTTCTGGATGATCTAGCTAGGCCGTACGTAAGCGTCATGCGCCAGACCTCCTGCGCTTTTCATGATGAATATGAGCAGTAGGCGTTCAGAATAGCCTGGTTGTGCAGGGATATTATGCAGGGTTCCTTTGATTCTGGAGGACTCTAAGGTTCTATCGGTCTTGCGCTGTACCAGCAATTCCTGTTCCAGTCCGGAGGAGTAACGGTCATCTTGTACCAGGAATTGGCCAGTCTTCGCCCGTTGCGGCTGAAAGGGCCTTGAAAGTTCAGAAGCTGGCCGGTGTAATCGGCGATGGCCTGGATCATGTGCGTGGCATCCTTTCGCCTCCGAAAACCCTTTGGGACCCAGATGTTGCGAATGGATGTCCACTTTCTCCGGTCTTTACCTGCTAGCGATGGCTGGTGATTCCATGCCGAAATCCGGCCCAATGGCAGCAATGCACTGCCGCGGCAATGGCGTACTGAGCCTCTCGACACCACAAGCCGTTTCGTTCCACTGCGGCTTGAGGGAGCGTGGTTCGTGAGGTGACGTAGGGAAATTGTCCAAAATGCGTGTCCAGCATGGCGCCCTGGGAAAGTTCGAAGATGGCCGCGTTGTGGTACATCAGATGCGTCAGGCTTCGGAACTGCATGTCATCCACCAACTGGATGCCGGCGGGGAATGAAGTGGTCTTCACCACCGCGTCCGCTTGCCGGTCGATGAACTTGCGTTTGCGCGCGACTCCTGATCCCGATCCGATCGACGAGATTCGGGCCACAAAATCAGCCTCCTCCGGCTTGGTTTCGGGATGTAGCAGGGCGGCGTGTTCGTGGATGTAGAGCGGAGGTTTGCCGACGGTCTCCCAATCGTGAAGCAGCACATCCTTGTCCACCACCGCATCTGGCCCGAGGATCACGGCATCGGCCCAGAAGGAGGAGGCAGGGATGTTCTTCGTGGCGCCTCGGCTGCTTGTGTGCCCAGAAGTTGGCGAGCGTTCTCCTAATACAAAGAGCTTGCAGCCTTGACGCTTTAGCTGCTTGGCCCAATATTCGGCGGCGCTGGCTTTTCCCTCACTCCCGTATTGGCCTCCGAAAACAACCACGTGCTTTGGAGTGGGAATCATCTTCATGCTGGTTTTGTGTTTGACCCCGAATAGCCTGAAGGAAAAGGGTTCCAAGCTCATCTTGAAATCGTGCTTGGCCACCAAATCAGTGCCCCCTGCGGCTGTGGAACCAGCCATACAGGGAGGTACTTCCACAGACGAACAGAAGGAGCATGGCCACCCAAACAAAGTGGCAGAGGGGGAAGCCCGAAATTTCGGAGCCAAAGTTGGTCAGCATTAGCCAGACACAGAAGCAGGCTAAGCTGGCCACGATTCCGCTGATGCCACTTAAGAGCAGGCGTTTGCGCTTTTGAACGGTCATACCC
>Ga0224555_1000960_pt1 | contig 43093 bp, 31 predicted proteins | sample 714S23034metaG_FD_180687 | JGI IMG/M metagenome (GOLD analysis project Ga0224555, IMG submission 180687) | Peat soil microbial communities from Stordalen Mire, Sweden - 717 S2 30-34 | ecosystem: Environmental > Terrestrial > Soil > Wetlands > Peat | place: Sweden: Norrbotten County, Stordalen...
TTCGGCTTCGCGCGGCAAGCTCTTCTACCGATTGGCCCAACAGGCCGTCCAGATTGACCCGGCGCCGTTCTCCACCCTGGTCAAACCACAACCGGTGGTACCGCCTGGCGTCAAGTAAATACCCCTAATGGCCGTTGCCCAGCCCAAGCCACAGGAGGGGGAAATGCTCAAGGGATTTCGCGATTTCATTCTGCGTGGAAACGTCGTGGATCTGGCCATCGCCGTGATTCTGGGCGTGGCCTTCAACGCCATCGTCACGTCCTTTGTGAAGGACGTTCTGACCCAGTTGATCGCCGCCGTCGTGGGCAAGCCGGATTTCAGCGGCCTGGTGCTGAAGGTGAATGGCACGCCGGTGATGATCGGCAACTTCCTGAATGCGGCCATTTCATTTCTGATCGTGGCCAGCGTGGTCTACTTCGGAATTGTTTTACCGGTGAACAAGCTGATGGCGAGATTCACGCCGCCCGTGCCCGAGGTTCCGCCGGCCATGAAGACCTGCCCGGAATGCCTGAGCGAGATTCCCCTGGCCGCCCGCCGCTGCTCCCATTGCACCCAGCCGGTGGCGTAGAAGCTGGCCATATGGCCGTATGGAAACACTCGCTGAGAATCGCCGGTCAAGAAACGCCGGGCGGGCCGTTGTGGCCTTCTGTCCGGCTGTCCGCTTTCTCGCCCACCGGCTTGCCAAACCCGCCGGCTAAGTGAAAAGGTTCTGTTCATGACGCTGCGCAAGCCGCTTACCTCGCTGCTGTTTCTGGCTCTCATTCCGCCGGCCTTCATCGCCAGGCCGTTGTCGGCTCAGAATCCAGCCCGAAGCTCAGCTCAGAATCCAGCCCGGAATGCCGTCCCGCCCACCGTCTTCGGCTACCGCGATTTCACCGCTGAAGCGAAGATCGAGGAGAAGTTTCTCGCCGTTCCCAGCGCCCGGCTGGCCGGTGAAGAGCTGAAGACGCTCACCCGCGAGCCTCACCTGGCGGCAACGCCGGAGGACCGCAAGACGGCCGAGTACGTGGCCCGGAAGTTCCGCGCCGCGGGGCTCAAAACCGAGATCGTTCCCTACCGCTTGCTGCTCAACCAGCCCAAACTCGTGCGCGTCGAGGCCTATGACTCCAGCGGAAGGCTGCTGATGAGCGGCCCCACCCGCGAGCACGTCGACGGCGACCCCTACCAGGACGATCCACGGGTGGTGATGCCCTTCAACGGATCATCGGGCTCGGGCGACGTCACCGCCGAGGTGGTCTACGCCAACTACGGCCGCCTGGAGGACTTCAACCAGCTTGCCGCCCACCACATCGACCTGCGCGGCAAGATCGTGCTGGCGCGCTACGGAGCCAACTTTCGCGGCGTCAAGGTTTACATCGCCGAAGAGCGCGGCGCGGTCGGCGTACTGCTCTACTCCGACCCGCAGGACGACGGCTACGCCAAGGGCGACGCCTACCCGCTCGGCCCCTGGCGGCCAGAGACCGGTGTGCAGCGAGGCGCGGTGCAATACCTTTTCAAATTTCCCGGCGACCCGGAGACGCCCGGCGTGGCCTCGACGCTGGATCTGCCCGACTCAGCGCGCGGCACGCCCTACGGAAACCAGCCCCGCATCATCTCCATCCCCATCAGCTACCACGACGCCGCGCCCATTCTGCAAGCTCTTCAAGGCCCCGGCGTGCCGCCCGGCTGGCAGGGGGCGCTCGGCTTCCGCTATCACCTGGGACTGATTGGGGGCCCTGGCAGCGTAAAGGTCCACCTGATCAGCGAGCAGGACTATCAGCGCCGCATCATCTGGGACGTAATCGGCAAGGTCAAGGGCACGGAGTACCCCGGCGAGTGGGTGGTGGCCGGCAACCACCGCGACGCCTGGGTTTACGGCGCCGCCGATCCCGGCAGCGGCACTGCGGCCATGCTCGAAGCGGTCCACGGCGTTGGCGCGTTGCTTAGGCAGGGCTGGCGGCCCAAGCGGACTATCGTTTTCGCCAGTTGGGACGCCGAGGAAGAGGGGCTGATCGGCTCTACCGAGTGGGTCGAGCAGAACGCCCCGGCCCTGAAGCGCGCCGTGGCCTACTTCAACACCGACATTGCCGTCTCTGGGCCGGATTTCACCGCCTCCGCCGTTCCCTCGCTCAAGCAATTCCTGCGTGAGCTGACCCGCGCGGTTCCCAGCCCGCTGGGCGGCACAGTCTACCAGCAGTGGCGCGTCAGTCACCCGGCCCAGAACGAGCACTCGGCCCAGAACGAGCGCCTCGACCAGGACAATCGCCACTCCGCCAACGCCCCCGAGGCCGGCGAAGAGGTCCGCGTCAGCGACCTCGGCTCCGGCTCCGACTTCACGGCCTTCTTTCAGCACGCGGGCGTCCCCTCGACCGACATCGGCTCCGAAGGCCCCTACGGCGTCTACCACTCGGTCTTCGACAACTTCGCCTGGTACACCGAAAACGCCGACCCAAGCTTCGTCTATCTGCAGGAGATGGCCCGCGTCTTCGGCCTGGAAGCGCTGCGCATGGCCGACGCCGACGTGCTGCCTTACGATTACATCGCCTACGCCCACGCGATTCGCTCATATATCGATGCGGCCAGGCAGAAAGCCTCTGGCCAGGGGCTTGGCGCGCTGGACTTTACCGCCGTCCAGGCCGCCGCCACCCGCTTTTCCGCCGCGACCGAGCGAGCCCACAGCCTCGAAATCTCCGCCTCCGGCGACCTCGCCCGGATTAATCTCGCCCTCCGCCAGGCTGAAACCGGCCTCCTTTCGGAAGCGGGCCTGCCCAATCGCCCCTGGTATCGGCACACCATCTACGCTCCTGGCGCGTACTCCGGCTACGCGGCGGTCGTCATCCCCGGCGTCAACGAGGCCCTCGACGCCCACGACTTCAACCGCGCCGCCCAGCAGTTGACGGTGCTCGCCCAGGCGCTCGACCGCGCCGCGCAGGCGCTAAACTCTGTGCAATAAATCCAAACGGCCTTTTTTCGGCGGTTGACCACGCCTTGTCAGGCTCGTATCTTAAGGGGGACGATGAAAACCTCCACCAGCTCAGTGCGCATCGGAATCGCAGTCGCTATTATCGTCGGCACCATCGTCTGGCTGGCCTGGTCCGGTTACGGCGCCAGCAAGAGCTACTACGTCACCATCGCCGAACTGGGCGGCATGGGCGACAAGGCCTACCACAGCCATTTGCGCGTCGAGGGCTTCGTCGTGCCCGGTTCCATCGAGGAGGATGGAACCCATGTGACCTTCGTGCTCAATGAGTTTGAGAGCCACTCGCCGCAGGCCGCCACGGGCCGCCTGCTCAGAGTCAACTACAAGGGCGCCGAACCCCCGCCGGACACCTTCAAGGACGACGCTCAGGCCTTGGCCGACGGCTCCTATGGCCGCGACGGCGTCTTCCACGCCACCGTCTTGCAGGCCAAATGTTCCAGCAAGTACGCTCCCGCCCAGCCCGGCTCGCAACCCGGTTCGCAGCCCACTTCTCGGCCCGGCTCGGCGCAGCCCAGCACGGTCCAGCCCAACTCCGCACCCGCGCAACCCACTGCCACCAGCCCCCGCGCCGCCGCCCAGGCTCCCGCTCCTCACTCCTCCAGCCCGGCTGCCACCGCCCCGGCTGCCGCCAACTGACGCGCATGACCGCACCAGCCTCCACTGCGGTCGATTCCCTGCCCTGCGCCCGGCCCGTCTTTGCCAGACTGGACAAGGTCTCCAAGCTCTTCGGCTCCTTCGCCGCGCTGCGCCAGGTCTCGGTGGACTTCGAAGCCGGCCGCTGCTACGTCCTGCTGGGCGAAAACGGCGCGGGCAAATCCACGCTGCTGCGTATTCTGGCCGGCCTGCTCAGGCCCAGCTTCGGAACGGTGCGAATCTTCGGTCCTCCTGAGTCCGGCCCTCTCGAACCCGGCGGCCTGGAACCCCATGAGGACCGCGAGCGCATCGGCTACATGAGCCACGCCCCCATGCTCTACGACGAGCTGACCGCCCAGGAGAACCTGCGCTACTTTCGCAGCCTCTACCCCGGCCGCGACTGCCTGGCTCCGGCCGAGGCCCTGCGCCAGGTGGGTCTGGACCCGGATTTGCCCCGCACCCTCGGCCAGTATTCGCAGGGAATGCGCCAGCGCACCTCGCTGGCCCGCGCGCTGATTTCCGTCCCCGAGCTGCTGCTGCTCGACGAGCCCTTCTCGAACATGGACGTCGAGTCGGCCCGCCAGATGGTCGAGTTGCTCGCCCGGTTCCGCCATGACAACCGGACCATCGTCCTGACCACCCATCAGCGCGAACTGGCCGCCCCCATCGCCGACTGGGTACTCACGCTGCACGCCGGACGGGTGGCGTCGATGGAGGAGGGATCCCCAGCAACAGGTCTTGGTCGCGGGGGTGGTAAGAAGGCGAGTCCTAAGCTATGAAGACCAACGGCGCGCGCATTCTCGAAGGCCTCGGCATTCCCTTCGAACTCCGTGAGTACGAGGTCGATCCCGACGACCTCTCCGCCCTCACCGTCGCCAAAAAGGTAGGAATGCCCCCCGAGCAGGTCTTCAAAACCCTGCTGACCACTGGCGGCCCAGGCGTCTACGTCTTCGCCGTCATCCCCGGCGACGCCGAACTGGACTTCAAGAAGCTGGCCCGCGCCGCCGGCCTGCGCAAGGCCGAGATGGTCCCCCTCAAGGAGGTGCAGCCGCTCACCGGCTACATTCGCGGCGGGGTCACCGTCTTCGGCGCGAAGAAATCCTACCCCGTCTTCGTCGATGAAACCATCATCCTCTTCGACTGGATCAGCGTCTCGGCCGGCGCGCGCGGAACCCAGCTCATGCTCTCGCCCGACGACTACCTTCGCGCCGCCGAGGCCCAGACCGCCGACCTGACGAAATCCGCCTCCCCGGAGGGTCACGCCTCCCCGAAGGGGCACGCCGGATGACCCGCGCCCTCTGGACTCACCTCATCAAGGAGCTGCGCATCGAGTGGCGCTCGCTGGACACTTTTGTCTCCATGCTCTTCTTCTCCGGGCTGGTAGTGGTGCTGTTTTCCATTGCCTTCGACCCGCGCGGGGCTTTTTCCCAGCAGATTGCCGGCGGCGTGCTCTCGGTGGCCACCATGTTCGCCTCGGTCAGCGCGCTCAACCAGGCTTGGGCGCGGGAGATCCGCCACCAGGTCCTCGACGCCCAGCGCATGGCGCCAACTCACGGCGCGGAGCTCTACCTCGCCAAGGTCATCGCCAATTTTCTCTTTGTTTCCGTCGTCCAGGTGATCCTGGCGCCCTTTTTCTTCGTCTTCTATAACCTGCACGTTGCGGGTCAGGCCTGGCTGCTGGCGCTGGTGCTGCCGCTGGGCACATGGGCCCTGGTCGCCAACGGCGTTTTTTTTGCCGCGCTCTCGATTCGCAGCCGCAACCGCGAACTGCTGCTTTCGCTGATTCTCTTTCCCATTTTCATTCCGGCTCTATTGGCCATGGTCCAGGCCACCACCGCCATCCTCACCGGCGAAAGCGACCCCACGCTGTGGATCAAGATGCTGGTGGGCTACGACATCATCTTCACCACCGTCAGCCTGCTGCTCTTCGACGTCGTCTTCCATGCCGAGTAAGTTGTTAATTCTGGCGCGATATACTCGGGTCATCCCCGCCAAGGCGCTTTTCGACCTGGTTTTTACCGATGCCGCCTGCGTGGGTAAACTGTCTTGAGCCGTCTGATCGACGTCAGCCCCTGGGCGCACAATTTCCGCGGAGAAACAGACCTTGACGATCTCGCAAAAGCGTTGGTGTTATGCCCTTTGGCTGCTCGTGATCGGCGGCTTTGCCCTGCTGCATGCCCTTCATCTCACGGCCGACTTTCCCAACCACACGCCGTGGTTCATGGACTGGGCCAAGTACACCGACGAGGGCTGGTACGGCAATGCGGCTGTCCGCGCCCACCTGTTTGGCAACTGGTACCAGCCCGGAGATTTCAACCCCGCCCCGGCCGTGCCGGTGTGGCCGTTTCTCGAGTGGGTGCTGTTCTTCTTTACGGGAGTATCGATTCAGGCCGCGCGCGGGCTGGCCGTCGCCTTCTTCTTTTGCAACCTGCTGTTGTCCTACCTGCTGCTCAGAACGCGCGGTCCGCGCTGGATGGGGCTCCTTGCGCTCACGCTGATCGTCACCAGCCCCTTTCTCTACTGTTTCAGCCGGCTGGCCATTCTGGAGCCCATGCTGATCGCCTTCACGCTGGCCGCGCTGAACCTGGCCGTGCGCCTGCCCCGGTTGCGCCGCCCGGTGACCGCATCGGTCGCCATTGGCCTGCTCTTCACGCTGATGATGCTCACCAAGACCACCGCCGTTTTTCTATTGCCGGCGCTGGGCTGGGCGATGCTCGCGCCGCTGGGGCGCAACAATCGTAAACTCGCCCTGCGTTGCGCGGGCGCCGCGGTGGGCTCCTTTGCCGCCTCCTTTGGCCTTTGGATGGCACTGTTGATCCACTTTGGTCTTCTGGCCGACTACAAATACCTCTTCTTTGTAAACAAATACATCAAGCCAAAGGAGTTAACCTGGCCTCTGCTCAGCTTCTGGTGGTCCTTCCACGGCGGATTGTGGGTGGACCACATTCTGATTCCGCTGGCCGGGCTGGTCACCTTGGGCGCAATTCTGGTCTCCATCGCGCCCCACCCGGCCCTGGCACAGTGGAAATCCGCGGCCCGCAACCTGCTCATGGACCCGGTCTTCGGCGCCTCCATCCTGGCCGCCGCTGGCTACATTCTCTTCATGACCTACCAGGACCACCCCCAGCCCCGCTACTTTGCCATGGTGGCTTTTTTCTGTTTTATTATCGTCGCGCAGGGGGCCAATGCGCTCGTCAGCGCCCAATCGGCTCTCGAATCTCGACCGGCTCACGAACCGGAGCCCTCACAGGCTGCCGAAGACGGAAAAGTTGTAAACGAATTCTCCCAGGGGCATTCTTCCGGATCTGAAGCCGAGCGCACTTCTGGCGCTGAAGCGGAGCGTTCTTCTGGAGCCGGAGCCCCAAAGGGCTGCGCCTGTTCTGATGAGGAAGCTAAACTTCCGTCCTGCCCATTCCGGCATTGCGCGCCGCTCTTCGGCTGGGCCGTCGTCGCCCTGGCCACGCTGGCCGCCATCTCGAACGGCCTCCAGACGTTGAACTACGCCGCCCATCCCGAGTACACCTTTATTGATGCAGGCCAGCGGCTTACGCGCTACATTGACGCCCACCCCAATGGCCGGCGCCTGCTGGTTTCCATCAGCGGCGACCAGATCATGCTCGTGACCCACCTGCCCAGCCTGTGCGACGACTTCGGAACCCAGGAGCTGGTTTCCAAGCTCGCTGATGCGCAGCCCGGCTGGTACGCCGCCTGGAACGACCTCGACCCCGGCACCCTCGAGGACATCCACACGCACTTCTCGCTCGAGCAGGTGGCCAGCTTCCGCGCCTTCGACGATCCGGAGCGCAACATGCTGATTCTCTTCAAGCTGCACCCGCTGCCGGGCGGCCAGGTGCGCGAGCCAGCCGAGCAGAACCTGCAAATTCCACTCCCCGGCGATACAATAAACATTAACATTCAGTAGCCAGACAAAGCCCTATTGCGTTACCCTTCCTGAGAGTCATCTTCAGGTCGCGGAAGCCCTTCGAGAGCGTAGCCATTGGAACCGCTCGACAGTGTGCAGCGCGAGTGAGCGGCTTCGGTTATCGTTTCCCAGGAATTTGCTCGCATTTTTCCGGGGATAGTTTGTGATAGGCGATTCAAACTTTTAGTGGGGGAACTTGTGACTGTACAGTATTGGGTGTTGTTTTTCATGGCCGTGAGCGTACTCTCGCTCATCGCGGCCTTCTTCTTTGCGCGCCAGGTCATCGGCTCTGACCAGGGGACTCCGGCGATGCAGCGGCTTGCCGTGGCCATCAGGGGAGGCGCGGAGGCACTTCTGAAGCGTCAGTACAAAGCCGTGGCGGCCCTCCTGCTCCTGCTGCTTCCCACATTCGCCTTCGCGCAGGAGCACGCGGGCGGAGGCGAAGCCAACCTGATCCTGCCGGATTTGTCGACCGTGAATTTTCTCGGCGTGAACGGGCATAACCTTCTGATGTACGGATTGCTATTCTGCTTGGCTGGCATGTTGTTCGGCCTGACAATCTATGTGCAGTTGAAGAACCTGCCGGTTCATCGCTCGATGCGCGAAATCTCCGAACTGATCTATGAGACCTGCAAAACTTATCTAATAACGCAGGGCAAGTTCATTCTTGTGCTCTGGGCTTTCATCGCGGTCATTATCGCGCTGTACTTCGGCTGGCTGGCGCCGGTGCCAGGAAAATCGATTGCGATTACCCTGCCGATCATTTTGCTGTTTTCGCTCATCGGCATCGGGGGCAGCTACGGGGTGGCGTGGTTCGGAATTCGCGTCAACACATTTGCGAACTCACGGACGGCATTCGCAGGATTGACCGGCAAACCGTATAAACTTTTTGAGATTCCGCTGAAGGCTGGCATGAGCATCGGCATGTTGCTGATCTCGGTCGAGCTGTTCATGATGCTCTTCATCCTTTTGTTCGTCCCGGGCGATTATGCGGGCCCATGCTTCATTGGCTTCGCGATTGGCGAATCACTGGGCGCCGCGGCCCTGCGTATTGCCGGCGGCATTTTCACCAAGATCGCCGACATTGGCGCCGACCTGATGAAGATCGTCTTCAAGATCAAGGAAGACGATGCGCGCAACCCGGGCGTCATCGCGGACTGCACGGGTGACAACGCGGGCGACTCGGTCGGCCCCAGCGCCGACGGCTTCGAAACCTACGGCGTCACCGGCGTGGCCTTGATCGCATTCATTTTGCTGGCAGTCAAGAGTCCCACCACGCAAGTGCAACTGCTGGTATGGATCTTCGTCATGCGCGTGGCCATGCTGGTCTCCAGCTCGGGTGCCTACTTCCTCAATGGCGCCATCGCTCATGCCAAGTTCGCCGACTCCGACGAAATGGATTTTGAGCACCCATTGACCTCGCTGGTATGGATCACGTCCATCGTTTCCATCATCCTGACCTTCGTCGTCTCGTACCTGATCATCCCCACTCTGGGTGACGGAACGCTCTGGTGGAAGCTGGCTTGCATCATCTCGTGCGGAACCTTGGCGGGCGCGATCATTCCCGAATTTGTCAAGGTTTTCACTTCCACCAAATCGAGCCACGTGCAAGAAGTCGTAACGTCCGCAAAGGAAGGCGGAGCCTCCCTGGGGATCCTGTCGGGATTCGTGGCCGGCAATTTCTCGGCCTACTGGCTGGGATTGTGCATGGTCGCGCTCATGGGAACGGGCTATTTCTTCAGTTTGGGCATACCGGATTTACAGAATAATCCGGCGGGAATGATGCTCGCTCCAGCCGTCTTCGCCTTTGGCCTGGTCGCGTTCGGCTTCCTGGGCATGGGTCCGGTCACGATTGCCGTGGATTCCTACGGGCCGGTTACCGACAATGCCCAATCCGTCTATGAGTTGTCGCTGATCGAAACGATTCCCGGCATCGAAGGTGAGTTGAAGAAGGACTACAACTTCGACGTGAATTTCGAACGCGCAAAGCACCTTCTGGAAGCCAATGATGGAGCCGGCAATACATTCAAGGCTTCGGCAAAGCCGGTGCTGATCGGCACCGCCGTGGTGGGCGCAACCACGATGACGTTCTCGATCATCATGGCCCTGACCGGCGGACTTACCCATGACGTACAAAGACTCTCTCTGCTGCACGCGCCATTCTTGCTCGGGTTGATCACCGGCGGGGCCATGATCTTCTGGTTCACCGGCGCTTCCACGCAGGCGGTCACCACCGGCGCTTACCGCGCGGTCGAGTTCATCAAGGCGAACATCAAACTGGATGGCGCTGAGATGAAGGCATCGGTCACCGACAGCAAGAAGGTAGTCGAGATCTGCACGAAGTACGCGCAGAAGGGAATGTTCAACATCTTTCTGGCCGTCTTCTTCGGTACCCTTGCATTCGCGTTCCTTGAGCCATTCTTCTTTGTCGGCTATCTGTTCTCGATTGCGATCTTCGGCCTGTACCAGGCGATCTTCATGGCGAATGCCGGCGGCGCATGGGACAATGCGAAGAAGGTCGTCGAGGTCGATCTGAAACAGAAAGGGACACCTCTGCACGACGCAACCGTGATCGGAGACACCGTTGGCGACCCGTTCAAAGACACCTCCTCGGTGGCAATGAACCCGGTTATCAAGTTCACGACGCTGTTCGGATTGCTGGCTGTCGAGCTTGCCGTGACGCTCAGCTCGAATAACCCGCTGCTCACACACATTCTGGCAGTCGCATTCTTCCTGGTATCGGTGTTCTTCGTGCACAGATCGTTCTATGGAATGAGGATTGAGACCAAGGAAAGCAACTGATTCCTGTCTTGTCCATCGAAGAAAACGCCGCCTGCAAATGGGCGGCGTTTTCTTGTGCGCAATTCTGATGGCGCCCACTCATCAACCTGTTCTGCACCATCGCCTTCGTCATGGCGCCCTTGTTCCTCTGAGCGCCCTGAAACTCGCCGGTTCTGACTGGCGGGCAACTGAAATGTCAGATCGGCCCCACGCAGGATTGCGTGGGGCCGATGTGCGTTTGACTGGCCGCGCTCGCGGCATGAGTCATTCTGCACAGCATCATGCCAGGAAATGAGCGAGGATATATGTGCCACAAGGAAACCATTCGCCACGGATGGATTCCGTGAGCAACTTGAGAATCGCAACAACATAGGGAGAATCGAATGAAATTCAGAAATCTATATGCCGTTGTCTTCGGATCGCTCGTCGTGCTTGGACTGTCGCTGCCGTTAAGGGCGCAGGAGACCACGCAATCCACCACAACGACAGAGACTCCGTCAGATCAGCCGCAAACCCAAACCACTCAGACCACCCACAGCAAAACGAAGTACAAGCACAACCAAAAGAAGGTAACGAAGGAAAATCAAAAAACGACGACCACCACGAAACCGTCTCACGAGCATCAGACTCAAACGACGACCACGACAACCGCTCCCCCGCAGTAATTCCGTGAGGCCGGCCAGTATGGCTAAATGGGGATCTCACCCACTCAGTCACGGAGAGCAATACGCCAGCGGTACGCATACGGAGCGAACGGGCATAGGTTACCGTCTGAAGGCGCTGCGTCGACGGCGTGCCGCTTGTGGGGCGATTGCATGGGTTGGGCCGCAAAACTGCCCCTTTGCGGTTTAGTCGAATATAAAACAGAGGCAACGGGTCCATAGGCGAGCAGGTGAAGCAACCGGCCTCGGGTATGGACGTAGACCCGGTTTGGCAAAGTTGGCCAATCGTCCTATACTGCAAGCGAGGTGCCCCTATGCCGACTCGCAATGTCAGCCTGACCAAGGACCTGGACCAGTTCATCGCCGCCAAGGTGGAGGCCGGGCTCTACGCCAACGCCAGCGAGGTGATGCGCACCGCCCTGCGCCTGCTGGAAAGGGAGGAGCGGGAGTACGAGGAGAAGATGGCCGCGCTGCGGGCGGCGATTCATGAAGGACTGGCCAGCGGAATTGCCGAACCAGGCGTTTTCGAACGGCTTGATGCCTACATCGAAGAACTGGCGGCGGGAGAAGAAGAGTGTCGGCATATAGCGTAGCAAGACTTGCTGAAGCAGACCTCAAGTCCATCGTTCGCTTCATCCTGAAGACCTGGAGAAGGGCCCAGACAGTACTGTACAAGCAAGACCTGCAGGATTGTTTTCAGTTCCTGGCCGATAACCCGTCTATCGGTCGAAGATGCGATTCAATTTATCCGGGACTGCACCGGTTTGAGCGCGGGCAGCACGTTGTTTTTTACATTCCTAATCCTGGCAATGTACTGATTGTGCGTGTCCTGCACCAGCAAACGCTCCCGTCCAAATCTCATTTCGAGCCGTGACCACGGGCCGGGCCGGCGAACTGTGGCGAACTGACTGGCTCTTCCCGACAACTGCAGCGGATTCAGCGGCAAAATCGCCCTCCCAAACCCGCGACCAGCAAGGCTGGTCCGAGCTTTCCACAGGCAATGGCCTTTGTTTGGAGAGTTGAGGCCGAGAACATGAACAAAATACAATATATAGTGGTTTGTTGTTGACTTGTGCCACAGACAGCGGTACTTTGTCATCTGCGGCTGTTAATGGATTGCAATGAACGCCAGTGTGAAGACGCCCTGGGAGGCCGCAGAGAGCAAAGAATTGGCTGTACTTTTCCCATCCCCGTTTCCCGTTTGTGTCAGAGTTTTGCCCTGACTGCCTCCAGGACGCTCTGCGCCGGAGAGGGCCAGATTTTTCAGCGGTTTTTTGCCGATCGAGAGGATTTCATGCACGTGACCAACCTTCAGAGCCCTGCCGCCTCCCTCCAGACTTCCTCCACGCAGCGCGGATTGACCTTCATCCGCCGCTTCACCACCGAGGGCATCTCCCCTTACGACCAGGTCGAGTGGGAGCGACGCACCGCCTCGATCACTGACAGCAAGGGCAACGTCATCTTCGAGCAGAAGGAGGTCGAGGTGCCGGCCGACTGGTCGATGACCGCGACCAACATTGTGGCCTCGAAGTACCTGCACGGACACTTGGGCACCGCCGAGCGGGAGACCGGCGTCCGCCAGTTGGTGGGCCGCGTCGTCGAGAGCATCCGCGACTGGGGGATGGATGGCGGCTACTTCGCCACCGCTGGGGATGCGGCCATCTTCCACGACGAGCTGGCCGGGATGCTGCTGACCCAGAAGGTGGCCTTCAACTCGCCGGTCTGGTTCAACGTGGGCTGCGACCGCCTGGAACCGGATGCGGCCGGGCAGAACTGGCACTGGGACCCGGCCACCGGCGGCGTCGCCTTCTCCGGGACCGGCTACCGCAATCCCCAGTGCTCGGCCTGCTTCATCAACTCGGTGGACGACTCGCTGGACTCGATCCTCACCCTGGCCAAGACCGAGGGAATGCTCTTCAAATGGGGATCCGGGACGGGAACCAACCTGTCGTCGATTCGCGGCTCGATGGAACACCTGTCGGGCGGCGGCCAGGCCTCGGGGCCTTTGAGCTTCATGCGCGGCTTTGACGCCTTTGCCGGGGTCATCAAGTCCGGCGGAAAAACCCGCCGCGCCGCCAAGATGGTGATCCTGAATGCCGACCATCCGGACATCATCGAGTTCATCGAGTGCAAAGCCAAGGAAGAGGCCAAGGCCTTCGCGCTGGTCAGGGAGGGCTACGACGGCTCGGGGCCGGATTCCGAGGCCTATTCGTCGATCTTCTTCCAGAACGCCAACAACTCGGTCCGCGTCAGCGACGAGTTCATGCGCGCCTATGAGAACGACGGCGACTTCACCACCTACACGGTGAAGGACCATGAGCCGGTGAAGACCTACAAGGCGCGCGAGATCATGCGCAAGATCGCCGAGGCTACCTGGCTCTGCGGCGATCCCGGCATGCAGTTCGACTCGACCATCAACCGCTGGCACACCGCGAAGAACACCGCCCGCATCAACGCCTCGAATCCCTGCTCGGAGTACATGTTCCTGGACAACTCGGCCTGCAACCTATCCAGTTTCAACCTGATGAAGTACGCCACCCCCTCGGGCGGCTTTGACATTCCCGCCTTCCGGCACTCGATTTCGGTGGTCATCACGGCGATGGAGATTCTGGTGGACCGCTCCGGCTACCCCACCGAGGCGATTGCCAGCAATTCGCACGACTACCGCCCGCTGGGCCTGGGCTACGCCAACCTGGGCGCGCTGCTGATGGCCATGGGCCTGCCCTACGACTCGGCCGCCGGCCGCGACATGGCCGCCGTGCTCACCGCGATTCTCTGCGGCCAGGCCTACCTGCAATCGGCGATTGTGGCCGCCAACTGCCCGCCGATCGCCTCGGCCACGCCACTGACCGCCTCGGTCGAGCATCAGGGTGGAGCCTGCCCCGGCTTCTACGTCAACCGCGAGCCCTTTCTCGACGTAATCCGTATGCACCGCGCCGAGGTCAACAACATCGGCCGCTCGCGCCAGAGCGACGAGCCCTTCAGCGTGCCCCAGCTCGACGCCCTGATCGACGCCAGCCGCGAATGCTGGGACACGGCCCTGAGCTACGGGGAAAAATTCGGCTATCGCAACTCGCAAACCACGGTTCTGGCGCCGACCGGCACCATCGGCTTCATGATGGACTGCGACACCACCGGCATCGAGCCCGATCTGGCCCTGGTCAAGTACAAGAAGCTGGTGGGCGGCGGCATGATCAAGATCGTCAACAACACCGTTCCCGAAGCCCTTTTCAAGCTCGGCTATTCGAGCGACGAGGTCGACGCCATCGTCAGCTACATCGACGCCACCGGCACCATCGAGGGCGCGCCCGGCGTCCGCCCCGAGCACCTGGCGGTCTTCGATTGCAGCTTCAAGCCTGCCAAGGGTACCCGCTCGATTCACTACATGGGCCACATCAAGATGATGGCCGCCACGCAGCCATTTTTGTCGGGTGCGATCTCAAAAACCGTCAATCTGCCCCACGAGGCCACCGTCGAAGACGTGGCCGAGGCCTACGCCGAGAGCTGGCGTCAGGGCATCAAGGCCGTGGCCATCTACCGCGACGGCTCCAAGGGCACCCAGCCGCTGAACGTCTCGATGGACGCCAAGCGCGAACCCTCGCCGCTGGACGCCGCCGGCACGCGCATCCTGGCCCAACTGGCCGCCGGGCAGCCCGCCGCCGACTCTGACGTAAAGACTCTGGAGGCCAAGGCCGGCGAAAGGCTCGAGGTCACAGCCAGGCAGGTGGTCCTGGCCGCCGCCGCCTTCCAGCACGCGCTGGACGAGATTGCCAAGGCCGCAGCTCAGCCCCTGCTCCAGCCCGCAGCCGCTGAGGAGGCCGCGCAGGACCTCAACGGACCGCCCCGCGCCATCCGCCACCGCCTGCCCAATGAACGCGCCTCGGTCACCCACAAATTCTCCATCGCCGGCCACGAGGGCTACATCACCGTCGGCCTCTACCCCAACGGCCAGGTGGGCGAAATCTTCATCAAAATGGCCAAGGAAGGCTCGACCGTCTCCGGCCTGATGGACGCCTTCGCCACCTCGATCTCGCTCGCCCTGCAGCATGGCGTGCCCCTCAAGGTGCTCTGCGAGAAGTTCGCCCACACCCGCTTCGAGCCCTCCGGCTGGACCGGCAATGAGCAGATCGGCTACGCCAAGAGCCTGATGGACTACATCTTCCGCTGGCTCAACCTGCGCTTTCTCTCCGGCACGCAGTTGACGCTCTTCGCCGGACTGACGCCGCAGGCTCCGCAACTGCCCGCCTCGCCCAGCCTGCTGCCCGAGAGCGAACCGGAGCACGAGCCCTTCACGCAGGGCAACCTGGCCAGGCTGGCCGAGGAGGTCGCCCGCCGTCTCAACCAGGCCGGCGGCCAGACCGGCGGCATCGCTCCCGAGGCGCACTCCGGCCTGTCAGAGAGCTCCAGCGCCTCCCACGGGCCACAACTCGACGACCGCGGCCTCTACCACGCCGCCGACGCCATGCGCGAAATGTATGAGATGGGCGACGCCCCCAGTTGCTCGACCTGCGGCGCCATCATGGTCCGCAACGGCAGTTGCTACCGCTGCATGAGCTGCGGCTCGACCAGCGGCTGCAGCTAAAGGTGGAGTGCCCGGCAAATTTTGTACCAGAGGAAGTGAGACAAACTGGTATGGAAGGAGCCTGGAATGGCACGAGGCAGGAAGTAAACGCCTTTGCAGATTGTTGGATTGTTGCGGCAGATCGAAGTGGGCACGGCGAACGGGAAGACGTCGGGAGTAGCGTGCAAGGAAGCCGGGAGCGCGGAGCAGACGTACTGCCGTTGGCACAAGAAGTATGGTGGCCTGAAGGTGGACCAGGCGAAACGTCTGAAGGCGCTTGAGCAGGAAAATGGAAAGCTGAAGCGGTTGGTCGCCGAACTGAGCCTGGACAAGCAGGTTCTTCAGGACATCGCACGGGGAAACTTCTAAGCCCGGAACGACGGCGCAGTGCGGTTGCCCATGCACGTACAGAGCATGGGATGAGTGAGCGCAAGGCGTGCCAACTGGCGAAGCAGCCACGCGGCACACAGCGTTACCAGCCGATACAGCGTGAAGACGAGGATGATCTCGCCCAATCGGTCCAACCGCAAGCAGAAGACCCAGGACGGCCGCCCGCGGCGCCGCTACCGCCGCCGCTGGAAAGTCGAACGTCTCTTTGCCTGGATGCAGAACTACCGCCGCCTGGTGACGCGATGGGAATACCTCATCGAAACTTCCTCGGATTTGTACAACTGGCTTGCCTGCTCATGCTGCTCAGGCATTTATGAGATGGCCTCTAAGCTCGGCAGATGCGCGCTAACCGCTTCTGCGGCATCAAAATGAAAAGGAACTAAAGCCCCTGGACAATTCTCCACAATCGCATGGAATCTGCTACGGTGCGCGCTCGGCAGGTATTTCACTTACTACTGCTAACGGACCAATCAACTGCTCGCAAGACGGACAGAGCCATTCGATCCGTATGCTCGCAGCAACTGGCGCAATACTCCTTCGCGCGACTGCCTGTCGCGCTGTGAACACGGGGAGCACTCCCAGTAAGAGGCTAAACACAAAGGCTTCGGATTTGCGAGTACCTCATCTTCACCGGTTAGAGCATACTGTAACACTGGCTGAATCACTTACCGTGATTCAATGAGCCTGATAACTGAGTGAAACGAGGAAATTGCTTTTCGCCTTAAGCGCGGCTATGATATTTGCATGGCAGGTCAATCCTGTTGCAGCGACTGTTTTTCGTCTCGCATGCACGAGTGATCTGGGTCTATAAGTAAGAAAGATCGGCATTCAGGATCTCCTCAAGCCCGCGATTCAGCCTCAGCTGCCGCGGGTTTTCTATATTTGACGAAAAAATGAAACCGGACAAAAGAGAAGTTATGACTGAACCTGTCGAAATGCATGAGACTGCAAGCAAACAGATCATGGCTCACCGCACTGAGCGCCTGAAGCGCGAAAAGAATCTCCCCGAGGCCTTTGACGAGGCCTGCGCTTTTGCCCCCGAGGATCGTGCGAGTCTCTTGCCGATCTTCCTCAAACTTGACGGCCGCCGATGCCTGCTGGTGGGCGCGGGCGAGGTTGCGCTCGGCAAGATCGGCGCTTTGCTCAAAGCCGGCCTTGAACTCCGCGTCGTTGCACCCGAGGCGCTGCCGGAGATCCGGCAACTGGCCGGCGAAGGCAAGCTGGAATGGATTCAGCGCCCGTTTGCCTCCGCTGACCTGGACGGCAATGTTCTGGCCATCGCCGCCGCAAACTCACCTGAAGTCAACGCCGCTGTCCATCGCGGAGCAGTCGAGCGCAACATTCTTTCCAACTGCGTCGATGATATTCCGAACTGCGATTTTTTCTTCGGTTCGGTGGTCAGCCGCGGCGCGCTGCAGGTGGCCATCTCGACAGGTGGAGCAAGCCCCGCCTTCGCCCAGCGCCTGCGACGGGAAATCGATGAAAGACTCCCCGCGGAGCTTGGGCCCTGGCTGGATAACCTCGGCCAACTGCGCCGCGAGATTCTCGCCACGCAGCCTGGCGGCGAAGAGCGCCGCCTTCTGCTGCAAGAACTGGCCCAGCGCCCCATCTATTCCCAGTCGCGCCAGGTGGATTTTGGCTCACTTGACCAGCATCAGCTAGACCAAGACCAGCTAGACCAAGACCGAATCGACGAAGACCGGCAAGACGAAGAGCAAGAGGCCGGCCCCACTTCAGAGATGAATGAAGACTCTTCAGCCTTTGCTGAACCACTGCCGCTGGAGCTCCGCGAAGAATCCGGCCGCGAAGACTTCGGCGCTTCGCCGGAGACGGTTCATCTGGTCGGAGCAGGCCCCGGCGATCCCGAACTGCTCACCGTCAAGGCGCTGCGCCTCATCCAGACCGCCGACGTGCTGCTCCACGACGACCTTGTACCGCAAGCGATCCTGGATCTTGCCTCTCCGTCGGCCGAAATCCTCAACGTCGGCAAGCGTAGCGGCAGTAAAAGCATTACCCAGAACGAGATCAACGCACGGATGATCGAGCACGCGCGCCAGGGACGCGCGGTCGTTCGACTGAAGGGCGGAGACCCGCTTCTCTTCGGCCGCGCCGCTGAAGAACTGGCCGCGCTTGCAGCGGCCGGCGTCCCGTTTCAGATTGTTCCCGGCATTACCGCGGCCTTCTCCGCTGCGGCCGCACTTGGCTGCTCGCTCACCGACCGGAACTGCGCCTCCAGCGTCGTTCTTACTACCGGCCATCGGGCGCCGCAGCACTTCCGGCAAACCCAGCCGCATTCGCAAGGAGATTTGCCGCTCGCGCGGCTTGGGGATTCTACCCTCGTCGTCTATATGCCTGGCCGCGACCTGCGCCTGCTGGCTCAGAAGTGGATTGAGGAGGGGCTTCCGCCGGAGCTTCCTTGCGCCGCCGTCTCCCGCGCCGCGCTGCCCGGCCAGCGGATTCAATGCTCCACGCTCGCCGCCCTCGGCGATGTAGAACCCCTGGCGGCGCCGAGCCTGCTGATCGCCGGCTGGGCCGTTCAGCAAGTCTTCGGTCCTGGCAATAGAGCATCTGAACAATAAGTGCGTTTAGAACGCCCTTTTATCTATAAATTGCAGCGAAGCGAGCAAAAATCAGGCGGCGCTCGAAGCTCTGAGCGCCGCCTGTTAGCAGTTGAAGATACATCAGGAGTTCAGGAATGCCTGGACAGGCTAAAAGTTGATCTTCGCCGCGAGCTGAATCTGGCGTTCGGTCCGTTGAAATGTTTGTGTGGAACCTGCCGAGGAAATGATTCCGGCGTTGGATGAGCCGGCGGTGTTTCCGGGGTTGTTGAACTGCGGCGTGTTGGAGAGGTTGAAGATCTCCGCGCGCAATTGCAGAACCTTCGATTCGGTCAAGTGGGTATTCTTGAAGACTGAAAAGTCCACATCCTTTGTGCCCGGACCCTGAAGAATATTACGTCCGGAGTTTCCCCACGTCCCCGCGGTGGGGTTCGCGAAGGCCGCGGTGTTGTACCATTCCCCGAGTGTGCGCTTGCCACTTGGCAATGATCCGTTGCCGTAGCCAGGCAGCAGTTGTGCGCGGGGCGTCAGTCCGTCGCCCACTCCGCTCGACGAGGAGACGGAAAACGGCAGGCCATCGTAGAGCTGCGCAATGGCGTTCACCTGCCATCCGCGCTCGAGACCTCCCAGCGCTCCCCTTCCCTGGAAGGGCAACTGGTAAGTCACGCTGGCTACGAAGCGATTGGGAATGTTCAAGTCTGAATTTCCGTAGTCGGAGTGGATGTTGTAGGGGTTCAATACCGCGCCCGGGCTGCCCGTGCCTTCGTCGAGAGCGTGGCTGTAGGTGTAGGAAACCAGGAAGCCCAAATTATGTGCGCGGCGCTCGGCCGAGATTTGCAGCGCGTTGTAGCTGGAGACCTGGGTGGTCTGAAGCTGGTTGATCTGGGCGAAGTCCGGGTAGGGACGGCCCTGGCTAACACTCGTATTCGTGGGGCTAAGCTGGCCCGCATTGATGTCCACCAGCGCATCCAGATGAACTCCACGGGTTCCCACATAAGCAACGGTGAGGACGATCGAGGAGGGGAGTTCCTGCTCGACGCTCGCGTGCCACTGCTCGCTGTAAGGCGTCTTGGCGTGTGGGTCCTGCGAATAAGCCGGCAATCCTGGATGCAGCGCACCGGCGGAGGGATAGACTGTGTGAGCATATCCGCAAGAGGCGGAGTTGAAAGCACTGCAATTGCCGTTTGAATAGGTAGTGTTGTTGAATGCCCAGTAGTCTACCCCCGGAACATTCATCGACAATCCGGACGAGTTGGTGACGTTGGGCGCCGAGTAGTAAAGGCCATAACCGGCATGGAAGACCGTCTTGGAGGTCACCTTGTAGGCAAAGCCCACGCGCGGAGCGAAGTTCGTGTTGTTGTTAAAGGCGCCGCTGCGCGGAACGCCCTGGGTTCCCACCTGTTCCAGGGCAGTCGTCGAGATGGAGGGAACGAAGTTATACATCTTGTTGTTGACTTCGGTCCACGGCCAGCCGAGGTAGTTATCGTAGCGGAGGCCAAGGTTCAGCGTCAGTCTGCTATTGACCTTGTAGTTGTCCTGCGCGTAAAAGGACAAGTCGCTGCGCCGGAAGCCGCGGGTGCCGCGCTGGTACTGGTAAGTTCCGCTCTTGGGCGCTCCGAAGAGCAGATCGGTCCATGCCAGCCCGGTGTAAGAGGTGCCGTAGGACTCGGAACCGTGCTCCTCGGCGGTCTGGAACATATTGTATTCGAGGCGGACGAATTCAAAGCCGATGTCCAGCGAGTGCTTGCCGCGGACCAGGTTGACATTGTCGTCCCACTGGTAATTATTGGTTCCGATCTGCGTGGGACTGTTCCCGGCGTCGCCGATCGGCGTATCGCCCGAGAAGGTCATTACAGGCAGTCCATCGGAGAGCGGATCGCCGGCTACCTCCACGCCCGGGATGCCGAGCAGGGTGGGAAGATACTTTCCCGCGTCCCAATTCTGAGCGTTGACAAAGAATCGGGTCCAGCCGAAGCGCGCGGTGTTGATGGTGGTCGGCGAGAAGATGTGAGTTTCACCGAGCACGGCCTGATGCGCCGGGTTCGTTGCCGGACCGCAGATGATATCTCCCACCAAAGGCACCGGGAGCTGGCCGGGCTGGCTGAGATCATCACGGGACTGACTGTAGCGGAGGAAGCCGCTATCAAGGTCGGAGAACTTGTGGTCGACCTTCACGTCGAATGCATCTTCAACCAGCGTCTTGGCCCCGGTATAAAAAAAGTTGCTGGCGGTCGTCTTGCCCGTAATATTGGGCGAGGCGTATTGCTTATAGAAGTTCAGGATGTTCGCGCCGGTTGCGTCAATGAGCGAGTCAGTCGTGGGAATTAGATTACCCGCGAACGGCGTTCCTATCTTAGTCACTGGATTGATAGTTCCCGGGACATAAATTTGCGGATAGGCGGAGAAGTCGTAATAGCCGGGGTGTGTAGTCGTCGAGAAATCCGGAACGGTGTCCGTGTTCGGCAAACCCTGGGTGAGACGCTGTCCGGAATAATCCGCAAAGAAGAAGGTTTTGGGATTCTTCCTATTGAAGAGCGGACCGCCGAAGGTGACGCCAAACTCGTTCTGCCTGAGCGGGGGCTTGGGGGCAGTGGGAATGGCCCAATAATTCTTGGCGTTCAGCGCGGTGTTGCGGAGGAACTCGAATACGTCGCCGTGATACTGGTCGCTGCCGGACTTGTAGACCAGGTTGACGGTGCCGCCGCCCGAGCGCCCATAGCGCGCATCGGCGTCGGTGGTCTCTTCGGAGAACTCCTGAATGGCGTCGATGGGCGGATAGATCGCCACGGCGAGGCCGTTGTGATTTTCATTGTCTCCAATTCCATCCAGGAGTACGCGGTTTTCCTGATAACGAAGGCCGTTGAAGGCATAGGAGGCCGCGCCGCGCTGCTGGGTATAAGGAATGCTGACCAACTGGGTTTGCGCCGGCACAACGCCCGCGCCCAGCCCGAGCAATTCCGCAAAGTTGCGGCCGTTCAAGGGCAGATCCTTGACGGCTTCCTCGCTTCGGAGATTGGAGACGTCCGAGCTCTCGGTCTCCAGCGCGTTGCCGGCGGCCTGGACTTCGATGGTTTCCGTCGCTTTGCCCACGACGAGAACCGCATCGGCGCCCACGCGCCCGCCCACTTCCAGCCTGACGTGCTCTTCCACCTTGCTGAAGCCTGGATATTCAACCTGCACGGTGTAATCGCCAGGCGACAGCGGCGGCGTGACATAAATTCCCTGCGAGTCCGAGGCGGTCTTGACCGACAGTCCGGTTGCGTTGTTTCGCACCGTCACCTGGGCGCCTGGAATCACCGCGCCCGTGTTGTCCTTCACCACGCCGGTAATCGTTCCGGTTTCAACGATCTGCGCCACGAGCGCCGGGGCCATCAGAATGGCGAACAGAGCCGCCAGCAGGCCTGGAAGGTTGCGTTTTATCAAAATTCGAAATGAAAGATGTACAGCAGACATAACTGCCTCCGAAGATGCGATCGGTCGCAATCGCACAAAAATGGCCCACATGATGCTGTCGTGGACCATGGCAACGAGCACGCTTTAACGCACACCGCCGCTAGATAGGTACAATGCACCTGCCCACGACGCACGGCGCATCCTCTTCAGGAAATTGAGTCGAGCGACAACAGCGCGTGGCTTTGCGGGCAATCAGCAGGTTAATGCTCATGTATGCTTTCCTTTTGTTGAATTCCGCCCCCAATGCCTGCCGCGGTTCAGGCGGCAAAGCAAAGCAGAGATAGAGATTCGAATTTCGCCAAATGTTTGCGCACGCAATTGCAAAGGCGCCGGCCGGCGCTGACGATGAGCAGGCGCGGCGCGCCCTGCGCGGCTATAGCGCAATATCGGCGATCAAATGGATGAGAGAATATGCGGGATCAACAACAACTACAACACGAGCGACGGAGAGTCGGCTCGGAGGCTGGCGCCAAGGCTGCCGGAATGTAAGTTGGCTGCTGCATTTAATCGTATTGGGCCATAAAGCGAAAAGCCTGTCAAGCGCAACCGACAATTTTCCTCCAAAGAAACGGAAAAATCATTCCTCACTCTTTCGGTTTCTCTTGACAGGATTCCCAGCCCCATGCATTATCGAATCAGTTTTTCTTTCGGGCGTGGCCTCCGATGAGCGGGGCAAATGCCTGCGCAAGGGAATCGCCGTTATGCTTCATCGCTTCACATCCCGCGCTTGTTGTTGTTATCGCCCTGTCGTCACTCTGGCAGTCGAGCAGCCTCGTGGGAAAGCGGAACGGATTCGATTCAAGATGCGGCCTTAGAGCGGTTCTCCAATTCACGTACACTGACCAACTCTGTGCAAGGTGGCTTTTTCTTGAGGAAAAAGCCACTCAGTTGCTGTGGTTTCGGTGGATAGCAATTGGAGAACCGCTATAGCTGATCCGCATCGCCTGAATCTTCGCAATCCCGGCCCACGAGCCTCTGTCTCGTGGGCTTTTTCATTGGGCAATCCGCCCGCATTGCGATTCAGGAAGAGAGCCGCATCCCGATGAAGCCGTTTCACATCATGGCCAAGCCACATGGGCCGATCTGCAATCTCAATTGCACCTATTGCTACTACCTTGAGAAGGAAAATCTCTACCTGGGCGGCGGCCGCGAGTATCGCATGGCCGACGACGTGCTCGAAGCCTACATTCGTCAGTACATCCAGTCGCAACCCTCGCAGTTCGTCAGCTTTGCGTGGCAGGGTGGCGAACCAACGCTGCTGGGAGTCGCTTTTTTCGAGCGCGTGGTCGAACTGCAGAAAAAGTACGCGGATGGAAAGACCATCGAGAATGCATTCCAGACCAATGGCACGCTCCTCGACGATGCATGGGGAGAGTTTCTGGCGCGCCACAAGTTCCTGATCGGACTCTCAGTGGATGGGCCGGAGGAGATTCACGACGCCTATCGCCTGGACAAGGGCGGCAAACCAACCTTTGCCCGCGTGATGCGCGGCCTTGGCATTCTCAAAAAGCACGGCGTGGAGTTCAATACGCTCACCGTCATCCATCGCAAAAACTCCTACCGTCCGCATGAGGTTTATCGCTTTCTCAAGGAGATTGGCAGCAAGTACCTGCAATTCATTCCCGTCGTCGAGCAGGTGGCCGCGCAACCGGACGTCAACGGATTGCGCCTGATGAAGCCCTTCTCGCGGCAGGAGTCGCATGTGTCGGAGTGGTCCGTCGAACCGCTGCAATTCGGGCGGTTTCTGCAGCAGGTCTTCGACGACTGGCTGATTCAGGATGTCGGCCGCATCTTCGTGCAACTGTTCGACGTTGCGCTGGAGTCGTGGTACGGCGTGCCTCAGCAGCTTTGCGTCTTTGCTCCCACCTGCGGCGGCGCTTTGGTGGTGGAACACAACGGAGACGTGTACTCCTGCGACCACTTCGTCTATCCCGACAATCGCCTCGGTAATATTCTGAGCAAGACACTGGGGAACCTGGTGAACTCACCGCAGCAAACGCGCTTCGGCCATGCCAAGGAAGCTGGCCTTCCCTCCGATTGCCACCAGTGCGATGTCCGCTTCGCCTGCAACGGCGAGTGCCCCAAGCACCGCTTTCTTGAAACTGGCTCCGGCGAGCCGGGGCTGAACTATCTGTGCGCGGGCTACAAGCACTTCTTTCACCACATCGATCCGTATATGCGCTTCATGGCCAATGAATTGAGACAGGATCGGGCGCCGGCGCGGGTGATGGAATGGGCCCGAGCCAGAAGACACACGGCTGCGTCCCTTGCCGTGCGGCAGAGCAGGCAAAGCCTGTCGGTGAGATAGCGCATTTTCGCGTCAACTGCCTTCGCCGATTGCCTTTCCTCAATGGCTGAAATAGCTCATTCGCAAGTTATCTGCCAGCTGGCAGGCAAATCGGTTTGCAACCTTCACAGCTTTCAACGTCATACCGGAGAGTGTCCAATGAATCTTACGCAACGAGTAGGACTGCTGCTGAGCGGCACCATGGCCTTGAGCGCCTGGTCGCCGGCCTGGGCCGCAGACAGCAATGCCATCAATTCCAACGCATCCTCCGCCGAGGCTACCGCGCCGCAAAGCGAGGCGTTGCATCCCTCGTGGCCCGAACCGCCGAAGGCTCCATCCGGCGCGCCCAACGTGGTGCTGATCCTGGTTGACGACGTGGGCTTTGGCGCCACTTCGACCTTCGGAGGCCCGATCTCGACGCCCACCTTTGACAAACTCGCGCAGTCAGGTTTGCGCTATAACTCATTTCACGTAAACTCGCTCTGCTCGCCGACCCGCGCCGCGCTTATTACCGGGCGCAACAATCATGAAGTCGGCTTTGGTTCGATTGCCGAGTGGTCCAGCAGCTACCCCGGCTACAATACACTTCTGCCCAAGAATTCCGCCACCATAGCCGAGGTTCTCAAGGAAAACGGTTACAGCACGGCAGCCTTCGGCAAGTGGCATAACACACCGACCTGGCAGGTCAGCCCTGCCGGCCCCTTCGATCGCTGGCCGACCGGACTGGGCTTCGAGCATTTCTACGGATTTAACCAGGCAGCAGACAACCAGTACTACACGCGCATCTATCGCGATACGACGCCTGTCGAGCCTTCCAAGACGCCCGAGCAGGGTTATCACTTCACCACCGACATTACCAACGAGGCAATCAACTGGCTGCATCAGCACGATGCGGTGGCCAGCAACAAGCCGTTCTTCATCTACTACGCCACCGGCGCGACGCACACGCCGCATCAGGTGCCGCAGAAGTGGATCGATAAGTACAAGGGCAAGTTCGATCGCGGATGGGATGTGATTCGCCAGGAGGCCTTCGACCGGCAGAAGGCGCTGGGCGTAATTCCCGCCAACGCGGAGTTGACGCCGCGCCCCGACGGGCTGCCTGCGTGGGACTCTCTCACGCCCAAGCAGAAGAAGCTGTTGGCGCATCAGGCAGAGGTCTACGCCGGCTACGCCGAGCAGACCGATTACGAGATCGGCCGTCTGCTCGATGCGATTCGCGAAGAAGGGCAGGCCGATAACACCGTTGTGCTGGAGATCTTCGGCGACAACGGCGCCAGCGCCGAAGGCGGCCTCGAAGGCACGGACGCGCATGACGTCAATGGAAAGCCTTTGACCGTCGAGGCTCGCCTGGATACGGCCGATCTGCTGGGCAGCGAGACTTACATGAACCACTACGCCGCGGCCTGGGCGTGGGCGCTGAGCTCGCCATTCCAGGGAACCAAGCAGGACGCCTCGCACCTGGGCGGAACGACCGATCCACTGGTGATCGCGTGGCCCGGTCACATCAAGGACGCGGGCGGATTGCGCACGCAGTTCTCGCACGTAAATGACATTGCGCCCACTATCTACGACCTCGCCGGAGTTACACCTCCCGCTGTAGTCAACGGCGTGGCGCAGACTCCGCTCGAAGGGACCAGCCTCACTTATACCTTCGATCATCCTCAAGAGCCCACCCATCATACCGTGCAGTACTTCACCACCAGCGGAAACCGCGCCATTTACAAGGATGGATGGTGGGCCGGCAATCGATTCCACTCGACATGGGAGGGCTCGGGAATTCCCAGGGGCAGCGACAAGGACATCGACATTCATCCCTGGGAACTCTATAACCTGAACGACGATTATAGCCAGGCGCATAACCTTGCCGACAAGTATCCGGAGAAACTGAAGGAGCTGCAACAGGTATTCGAGGCCGAGGCTGTGCGCAATCAGGCGGATCCGATACTTCCCGTTCGCGAAGACTATCCGAGCGGGCAGGCTGCGGGGCAGAAGGTCTTCACTTATCGCGAGGGAGTTGATCGCCTGCAACCGCGCCTGGCGCCCAGCCTGGCAGGGCACGCCTATACGATTACCGCGGATGTGGATGTGCCAGCCAGTGGAGCCGATGGTGTTATTGTCGCGCAAGGCGGCCGGTATGGCGGCATTACTCTTTTTGTCAAGAATCATCGCGTGATTTACGAGGCAAATGCATTCGGAAACCGTTCTGGGCAACTTGTTGCTTCTTCTCCGCTGCAGCCGGGTAAGGCGCACATTGTTCTGAACCTGACTCCGAGTGAGGCTGACAAGCAGGATTCCGTACCCTTCAGTTCGCGTAGGCCTATCTCAGCGATTGGTCAACTGTCGATCAACGGACAGGCGCAGGGCGAGGCTCAATTTACCAATGTAAATCTTTCCTTCAGCGAGACGCTGGACATCGGAAGCGATCTTGGATCGCCGGTAAGTCCAGAGTACAAATCGCCCAATCGCTTCACGGGAAAGATCGACAAGGTGACCTTCGAAATCAAGTAAGACCGGGAAAAGCAGCAATTCTTCAAGCAGAAGGGCAAGCCAGTTCTCGCCCTTCCGCTTCGATTCCTCGAATCAGCATTCTTCAAAGGAGAACTATCGATGAACATGACGCAACGAGTGGGTCTGCTGTTAAGCGGAACACTCGCCCTTAGTTCCTGGTCCCCGTTGTGGGCGCAGGAGAACGAGTTGATCAAGCCCAATGCTCCCTTCAAGGGCGTGGTCTCCGCGCGCCGCAAAGATTCGAAGCCCGCATGGCCCGAAACCGTAAAAGCCAAGCCTGGCTCGCCTAACATCGTGCTGATTCTGATTGATGACGTTGGCTTTGGATTTTCCAGTACCTTTGGCGGCCCGTCGCAGACTCCTGAAATCTCGAAGTTAGCGGCAACCGGCCTGCGCTACAACGAATTTCATCTAAACAGCCTCTGCTCGCCCACCCGCGCGGCTTTGCTCTCCGGGCGCAACGACCATGAGATCGGCTTTGGAACGGTGGCGGAGTCGGCCACCGGCTATCCGGGTTACAACAGTATCTGGCCCAAAAGCGCGGCTTCGATTGCTGAAGTGCTGCGCGGCAACGGCTATAGCACGGCGGCCATCGGCAAGTGGCATAACACGCCTGAGTGGGAGATTGGACCAAGCGGCCCCTTTGATCGCTGGCCTACAGGGCTTGGTTTCGATTACTTCTATGGATTCATGGGCGGAGAAGACAGCCAGTGGGATCCACAACTCTATCGCGGCACCACTCCGGTTGTAACTCCGGGCAAACCTGAAGATGGTTACATCCTGACAAAAGATTTGTCCAACGATGCGGTTAAATGGCTGCACCAGCACGACGCTGTGGCGCCGGATCAACCATTCTTCCTCTACTTTGCCACTGGCGCCATTCACGCTCCGCATCATGTTCCGGCAGACTGGATTGCCAAGTACAAGGGCAAGTTTGACCAGGGGTGGGATAAGCTGCGCGAAGAAACCTTTGCTCACCAGAAACAATTGGGAGTTATTCCCGCAAATGCCGAGTTGACCGCTCGCCCCGCTGGCCTTCCCGCGTGGGATTCGCTGCCAGCCGACGAGAAGAATCTGTTCGCTCGTCAGGCCGAGGTTTATGCCGCCTATCTTGCCTACACCGACTACGAAGTCGGCCGCGTTTTGGATGCCGTGAAGGAAGAAGGAAAATCGGACAACACGCTGGTCTTCTACATCGTCGGCGACAACGGACCCAGCGCCGAGGGCGGGCTTGAGGGTAGTGAATCGAATATTGCAGACTGGCTCGGCGCCAAGCAGGATCTTAAGGCTCAGGAAGCGCATGAAGATCAGTTAGGCAGTCCTCTCTACGATAATCACATTGCCTCCGCGTGGGCGTGGGCGGCCGCGACTCCGTTCAAGGGAGAAAAGCAGGTGGCGGCCTATCTGGGCGGAACGCGCGATCCTCTGATCGTTTCCTGGCCGGCGCGCATCAAGGATGCGGGCGGCCTGCGCAGCCAGTTCCAGCACGTGACGGATATTGCTCCCACCATCTATGAGACGGCGGGTGTAACCTTTCCCGACACCGTCAATGGCGTCAAGCAACTCCCGCTGGAAGGCAAGAGCATCGTCTACACGTGGGATCATCCCGAAGCGCCAAGCCGGCACACAGTCCAGTACTTTGAGATGCTTGGCAACCGCGGCATCTACAAGGATGGATGGTGGGCGGCCTCTCCGCACATCGCTCCCTGGGAGGCATTTACCAGCCCCAAAGCATTTTTCTCCGATCCGAATGACAATAAGTGGGAACTCTACGATCTGACCAACGACTACAGTCAGGCGCACAATGTGGCCGAAAAGTATCCCGAAAAACTCAAGGAACTGGTTGCACTATTTGACGAGGAAGCGGTTCGCAACAACGTCTATCCACTGTTTCCGCTGGGAGAAACGCAGCCGCTGCTCTTTAACGGAAAGAGCGAATTCGTCTATCGGGATGGGGTCGAGCGATTGACTTACGGCGTGGTGCCCGACCTGAGCAATCGCGCGCATCGGATTATCGCCAATGTGGAGATTCCTGAGAATGGCGCAGAGGGGGTCATCGTGGCCCAGGGCGGACGCTACGGGGGCTACACGCTTTACGCCAAGGATGGCCATATTGTGTACGAGGCCAATACCTTCGGGCGCAACCACGACCGGATCATCTCAACCGATCCGCTTCCAACCGGGCATGTGGAAATCGCCTTTGAATACGCGCCTGATCCCGCGAAGCCCGCGGATAAGTCGTCGCCCTTCAGCGAAACCATCTTCAGTTCAGGCGTCGGCAGCGGAACCGGAACGCTCACCGTCAACGGAAAACCGCAAGGATCGCTGCATTTCCCGATTTATGGAGGATTTCACAGCGCTATTCTTGAGACCTTCGACCTGGGCAAGGATACCGGTTCTCCAGTGAGCACCGAATACGAGAGCCCCTACAACTTCACGGGCAAGATCGATACCGTCAAGATCCAACTCGTGAACTAACCCTTCTTAACCACGCCCGCCCGGCTTGGAATGAAGCCGGGCGGGCGCAATTCGCCAAGGAATATGGTTATCGCGAAACATTACTTTAGATTCGCCAGGTTTTTCATTGAAACCCGCTTGACAGGCTTCTGTCCACGCTTTATATTATCTCTATCCGGGGCGGTATAGTCGCTGATCCGGAGTGCAATTGGAAAAAGGATTTAGATGAGCCAGATCTTCACCCTCGCGATGTGTATGTGCTGCTGTTGTCACAGCGCCGCGCGGGCGTGTCGATTGGGCTAGACTCAGAAGCGAGTCTCTGAATCCCGACGACCCACCCGCCACATGGCGCGGTGGGTTTTTTGTTTCTTGCAGCAAATCATCACGGAAGCAGTTTGAAAAGGGCACCGGTGGCGAAGCGGTTAACGCGCAGGTCTGCAAAACCTGTATACGTGGGTTCAAATCCCGCCCGGTGCTCCAAATCTTTAACTGGAAAAGTTGGCTGCGCCTCGTCCTATGGGCGTCTTGTAGCCGGTAGTGCCAATCTCCCACGGCAGGGCATACCCCGCCCCGCTTACGGGGGTACTGCGTCTTCTCCAGCGGCGTCTGACAGTGTTAACAAAAATATCGTTCACGATAAGATGCAGAGGTAGAATAACTTCTTACGATGCACACCATCTCAAACAGACTCGCGTGTTGTTGTCCCTCTCTTCGCTAGCGCCCGCTGGCCGTCCGCGATTTCGTCTTTTCCAAACATACCAATCCAGGCTGTATTGCAAGTCGAGCATGAATATGTTGACTCCTTCAAAAGTGCGATTCTTTGGTGGCTTTGTCAGTGAAATGAATGGGCTGGCGTCGCCGCGCGCCAGCCTTCGAATCTTTCCGCGAAAGCCCGGAATTGCGCCTGCTGGCGCTGATATTCACCTTCTTTTGAATGAGATTCATCATGAAATTGTTGATCCAAGCGAGGTTCAATGACTAAGATTCTGAATCGTTCATGGCTTGCCATCCTGTTGCTTGTGGTCATTTCGGCCGGCACAATGCAAGCGCAACTTCCAGTACGGGTTGGATACTTTCCCAACATCTCGCATCCGCAGGCGCTGGTGGGAAAGGCGCAGGGCGCGTTTGAGCGCTCCCTCAGCCCCGGATACCGGGTCGAGTGGAAGCAATTCAACGCGGGGCCGTCGGTGATCGAGGCGATCTTCGCGGGCGCGCTCGACCTAGCTTACATTGGTCCCAGCCCGACGCTCAATGGATACATTCAATCGCATGGCGATGCGTTGCGCGTGGTGGCGGGCGCGTGCAGTGGCGGCGCCTCGCTGGTGGTACGCGAGGGAGCGAATATCCATAAGGTCTCCGACTTTCATGGCAAACGCATTGCCTCACCGCAATTGGGCAATACGCAGGACGTGGCGCTGCGCTCCTGGCTGCACTCCCAGGGACTGGCTACGGTCGACAAAGGCGGCGATGTACAGGTTCTTCCGCTCGCCAATCCCGACCAGCTTACCCTGTTTCTTAAAGGGGAGATCGATGCCGCCTGGGCCCCGGAACCGTGGGCCACTCGACTTATCGATGAAGGGCATGGACGGCTCTTCCTCGATGAGCGCAAGTTGTGGCCCAACGGCCAGTTTGTCACTGCCCTTTTGATTGTGCGCACTGATTTTCTTCACCAGCACCCCGAGGTTGTGCGGCAATGGCTGCGCACTCATGTCGAACTTACCGATTGGATCAAGGCGCACCCTGACGAAGCCAAACGCGAGATGAACAATGAAATCCAGAAAGACACCGGCAAAGCGCTGCCACCTGCCGAAATGAATGAGGCTTTTTCGCGTCTGACGCCCACCTGGGATCCTCTGCGCAGCACGATGGCCGCATCGGCGCAGGCTTCGGTGGCGGCCGGTTTGCTGCACAAACTGCCCGATCTCTCCGGCCTGTACGATCTCACCCTGCTGAATCAAGTCTTGACCGAGAAGAATAAGAAGGTCATCCGATGAGCCTGGCACAATTGGTAGCGCCCGAGGCCGCGCAATCTCTGCATATTGCGCCGGCCCATCACATGCTCGACTACGATGCCGCGCCGGCCAGCATCCGCTTGCGCGCCGTCGAGCAGAGCTTTCAGATGCGCAAGGGACCACGCCTGGTGGCGCTCAGCAACATTCATCTCGACATTCAGGCGGGAGAGTTTCTTTGCATCGTGGGGCCATCCGGATGCGGCAAATCGTCGCTGCTTTCGCTCATCGCGGGCCTGTCCTTTCCCACCAACGGCGAGGTCCACGTGAACGATCGCGTGGTAACTGGGCCGGGACCCGATCGCATTCTCATCTTTCAGGAGCACGGTCTTTTCCCCTGGCTTACGGTTGGGCAGAATGTCGAGTTTGGCATGCACATGATGGGCCTGGGCCGCCGCAAACGCAGGGAACGCGCCGAGCAGTACCTGCAACTGGTCCATCTTAATGGCTTTCGCGATAGTTACATTCACCAGCTCTCCGGAGGGATGCGGCAGCGGGTGGCCATCGCGCGCGCCCTGGCCACGCAGCCGAGCGTGCTGCTCATGGATGAGCCTTTCGCCGCTCTCGACGCCCAGACCCGCGACATGCTTCACGATGAATTGGAGCGCATCTGGAAAGAAACTGGCTGCACCATTATTTTTGTCACTCACAACGTACGCGAAGCGGTGCGCCTGGGCAGCCGCGTCATTCTAATGACTTACAGGCCAGGTACAATTTGCAGCCAGATGGATATTGTCTTGCCCAGGCCCCGGCGCATGGATGACCCGCGTGTCGCGCTGCTTGCCCGCGAGATTCTGGACGAGTTGCGCGAGGAGATCAACAAGGCGGTTGCCTCGGAGTATGACCATGTCTCGCATTCTTAAAAATCTGATCTTCTACGGAAGCATTCTGGCGGCGTGGGTTTTGCTCACCCATGCAAAGATATGGCCTCCTTATTTATTTCCCGCGCCGCTCAGTGTATGGCAGTCATTGCATGACGGCTTTACCGATCACAGCTTCTGGATTGCGATCGGCGTCAGTATGCGGCGCGTAGTTATCGGCTACGGACTGGCCGTTGCCATGGGCATGGCGCTCGGATTCGGAATTGCCGGCAGCAGGTTTCTCGAGCAGACAGTGGCCCCACTGCTCACCAGCTTGCAGAGCCTGCCGAGCATCTGCTGGCTTCCACTGGCCATGCTCTGGTTCGGTTTGAGCGAAAAGGCGATCTATTTTGTCATTATTGCCGGCTCCGTGCTGTCGATTACCATCAGCATGGAATCAGGCCGCCACGCCATTCCGAGAATCTATTCGCAGGCGGGACGAAATCTCGGCGCGCATGGATGGAAGCTGTTCATCTACGTGCTGCTGCCCGCGAGCCTGCCTCATCTGGTTTCCGGTTTAAAGCAGGGATGGGCCTTTGCCTGGCGCGCGCTCGTTTCTGGAGAGATGATCGTTGCCGGCCTGGGGCTTGGCCAGCTCCTGATGGTGGGCCGCGATAGCAACGATATGAGCATGGTTCTGGCCGTCATGCTGGTGATCGTTTTGATCGGATGGGCGATAGACGGCCTCATCTTCCGTAGTGTCGAGGGGTGGTTCAATCGCCGCTGGGGTCTGGGCACCGCATCATAATGCAGTAACTCGAAGTTAATCACGTTGAAGATTCATTCCCGCATTGGAAAATCTGATCGAGGTCATGCATGCCGGTCATCGAAAACTCGCCCCGCCTAACATCATCGGCCGCGCGGCCCGCCGCCTCGCCACGCCTGAGCCATCTGCAGCTGCTCGAAGCCGAGAGCATTCACATTCTGCGCGAAGTAGCCTCGGAATTCGAGCGTCCGGTCATGCTCTACTCGATCGGCAAGGATTCGTCCGTCATGCTGCGGCTGGCGCAGAAGGCCTTCTACCCTGCGCCGATTCCCTTCCCGCTGCTGCATGTGGACACTGGCTTCAAGTTTGCCGAGATGCTCAGCTTTCGCGACGAGATGGCTCGCTCGGTAGGCGCGGAACTGCTGGTCTGGCGCAATGAAGACGCCATCGCCGCGGGCGCCAATCCGATTGCGCTCGACACCAAGCGCTGCTGCCAACTGCTGAAAACGCAGGGGCTGCTGGACGCGCTGCGGCACTATAACTTCGACGCCGCATTCGGCGGCGCGCGGCGCGATGAGGAGAAGTCGCGCGCCAAGGAACGCATCTATTCCTTCCGCGACAGCGCCGGCCAGTGGGATCCGAAGAATCAGCGCCCGGAGTTATGGAACCTTTACAACGCGCGCGTTCATCCCGGCGAGAGTATTCGCGTCTTTCCGCTCTCCAACTGGACCGAGATGGACGTCTGGCAATACATTCATGAGAAAAAGATTCCGGTGGTCGATCTCTACTTCGCCAAGCCGCGCCTGATGTATGTGCGCGGCGATGCGCTGATTCCCATCGAGCAGAATTTCGTCGCGCTGCCCGGCGAGCAGCCGCAACTGGTCAGATCGCGGCTGCGTTCGCTCGGTTGCAGTCCTTGCACCGGGGCGATTCGCTCCGATGCGGATACGATTCCCGCTATCATCGCGGAGCTGGTCTCCTTCCGCTCTTCGGAACGCGCCAATCGCGTCATCGACCACGACCAGGAAGGTTCCATGGAGATCAAGAAGCGGGAGGGCTACTTCTAAATGGCGGCCATCGCGACTCCCGTTTTTTCCATTACTGAGTTTCTCACCGCGGAGCGCGAGAAGGACTTACTGCGCTTCTCGACGGCCGGCAGCGTGGACGATGGAAAGTCCACGCTCATTGGCCGCCTGCTCTACGACACGCAGTCGGTCTACGAAGATCAGGTGCGTTCGATCGAGGGCAAGGGGACCACCGCGCCTGGACAGATTGATTTCGCGCTGCTGACCGACGGGCTGCGCGCGGAGCGCGAACAGGGCATCACCATCGATGTGGCCTACCGCTACTTCGCCACGGCGCGGCGCAAGTTCATCATCGCCGACACGCCCGGCCATGAGCAGTACACGCGCAATATGGCGACCGGCGCCTCGACGGCCGATGCTGCCGTGGTGCTGATCGACGCCAGCAAGGGCGTGCTGATTCAGTCGCGCCGTCACGCTTACATCGCCTCGCTGCTGCGCGTTCGCCATGTTATTGTCGCCGTCAACAAGATGGACCTGATCGGCTACGACGAGACCCGCTTTCGCGCTATTGAACGCGACTTCATGCTGCTTCTCGATCAGATTGCAGCCGACACGGGCAATCCCGTCGAGGCGGTTTTTGTACCGGTCAGCGCGCTCATCGGGGATAACATCGTACACCGGTCGGAAACCATGCCGTGGTACGCGGGGCCATCGCTGCTGGAGCTGCTCGAGTCGCTGCCATCCTCGGAGGAGACGAGCACCGCGCCCTTTCGTTTTCCCGTGCAGCGCGTTCTGCGCCCCGATCGCAGCTTTCGCGGATTTGCCGGCCAGATTGCTTCAGGAACCGTTCGTCCGGGCGATAGAGTTACCGTGCTGCCTTCCGGCCGAAGCGCCGAAGTCAAGCGCATCGTCACCTTCGATGGAGACCTGGACGAGGCCTGTGCGCCGCTGTCGGTAACACTGGTTCTGGATCGCGAACTCGACATCAGCCGCGGCGATCTGATTATCGCCTCACAGGCGCCGGCGACTGTCGCCAAAAGCCTCAAGGCCGCGCTGGTCTGGATGGATCAACGCCCACTTCAGCGCAATCGACGCTATCTGCTCAAGCACACCAGCCAGACCGTGCCCGCATTCGTCTCCGCGCTTGACCATCGCACCGACATTGCCACCTTGACGCGCGAGCCGGCCGAGACGCTGGAGATGAACGGCATCGGCGTGGCCACGCTCAATCTGCTGCGCCCCATCGCGCTGGACTTATACGGCGAGAACCGCTCCACCGGCGCCCTTATTCTGATCGATGCGGGAACCAACAGCACGGTCGCGGCGGGCATGATTACCGCGGCCTCTGGAGTTACATCGGCGGACGGTCACATTCATCTGGATGCGTGGGGCCCTGTTACCGCCGGTGAAAGAGCCGCGCGCTGGGGGCATAGCGGAGCGGTTCTCAGACTAACTGGCCCCGCGGAGTTAATCGACTCGATCGAGCGTTCGCTGTTCTCCGCCGGGGCAGTTACCAATCGCATTGAAGCCGACGATGAGGCATTTCTCCTTCATCCTGATCTATTGGACCTCGTCACCGGGTTGCAGGTTCAATCCGGCCTGCTGGCGCTGGTGGTTACCGCGAATGAGGGCGATACGCTCCTGGCACGCGTGGAAGATCACGAGCTGACTCTCGACGCAAGCTATCCAATTCAGGCTATCTCGGCCGTCCATCGGCTGTTACACGAAGCGGGCATTTTCATCTCTTGGGAAAAGGCGGGTTTGTGATGAGCACAGCGGAAATCCAGGCACAGGTCAAAACCAAACTGGACGAGGTGCGCGCGGTTTTGGCGCGTGAAATTACCGGCAAGCAGGGTGTGTGCCTGACGTGCAGCTTTCAGGCCGAGGATGTGCTGCTGACCAGGCTGGCCATTGAACTGGATGCAAAGCTTCCCATTCTCTTTCTCGATACCGGTTATCACTTCCGCGAGACTTATGCCTACCGGGATCGCATCACCAGCGAGTGGCAACTCAACCTGATCAATCTGCTGCCGGAAAAGACGGTCGAGGAACAGGAGTCCGAGCGTGGCCTGCTCTACCAATCTTCGCCGGATCAATGCTGCAAGCTGCGCAAGGTCGAGCCGCTCTTCAAGGCGGTTGCCGGGTACCGTGTCTGGCTGACGGGGCTGCGGCGGGAACAGGCAAAAAGCCGCACAGCTCTGGAGGAATCCTCGCTGTTCACGCTTCCCGGCGGCCGACAGGTGCTGAAGCTGGCTCCGCTGGCTGCGTGGACGACGCGCGAGGTCTGGTACGCCTGCGAATCGCCATCGATTCCGCTGCTGCCGCTCTATGAACGCGGCTACACCTCGATTGGTTGCGAGCCTTGCACGACGCTTCCCACGGATCCGAACGACCCGCGCTCCGGCCGTTGGGCGGGCCATAAGGTCGAGTGCGGCATTCACATCGAGGCCGCGCCCACGACGCAGGACAAGCCAAACCAGTAGAACGAACCGGCGTGTGCAAAGAATACAGGATGCAGTCATGCGGTTAACCTGCTCCACACGCTAAAACTGAAGTAATGTGCGCGATTCTTCTCGCCCGAAACCATGCCCAGGCGACAGAATCATGGCCGCTGGGGGAGGATTGCTGAACGTGCTGAAATTGTTTGCTATAGCTGGCATAGCACCATGTCGTCATGCTATACTCTGTTCACATCAATGTTGGAGATCTTCAAGTGACATTTATTCAAACTTCTCGAATGTCTATGGCCATGCGCGTCCCAGGCGGTCGCAGGCCAGCTTCGGAAGTCTGAGTTTATCCGCTCACCCTCCTTTCTGGCAGCCGCCTGGGATTTCCCCCTGGCGGCCAAGTTGTTTCTGGATGCTGTTTTTCAGCCAAATAGGAGATTGCGTTGAGCACATATAATTTGAAGGACTCTACTGTTGCCATTCATGGCGGACGAACGCTGGATTCCCACGCGAGTTCGATTCTTTTTCCGCTCTATCAGACCAGCACCTTCGTTCACGACGCCGTCGGCGTCAATAAGGGTTTCAGCTACTCGCGGGTCTCCAACCCCACGGTCGACGCGCTGGAAAAGGCCATCGGCGCGCTGGAGGCGACCCCCCCGGCCGTCTGCTTTCGCACCGGCATGGCCGCCATCACCACGCTACTGCTTTCGGTGCTGAAATGCGGCGATCATGCGGTAATCTCCGACGTGGTTTATGGTGGCACCATGCGCCTGTTTCGCGAGGTGCTCGACAACCTGGGAATTACCGCCTCGTTTGTCGACACCTCTGACGTTGCCAACGTCGAAGCGGCGATTACTCCGGCAACCCGCATCGTTCTTATCGAGACGCCGGGAAATCCGACGCTGAAACTGACCGACATAGAAGCGGTTTCTCAAGTTACCAAACGGCATTCGATTCTTCTAGCCGTCGATAACACTTTCCTGACGCCGATCCTTCAAAAGCCCCTGGATCTTGGCGCCGACATTTCCATTCTTTCGACGACCAAGTACATTGACGGCCACAATGCGACCGTCGGAGGATCGATTGCCACGCGCGATGAAAAACTGCTGGAGCGCATTTGCTTGGTTCGCAAAACCCTCGGCACCACGCAGGCTCCCTTCGAGGCTTGGCTCACGCTGCAAGGGATCAAGACTTTGCCGGCCCGGCTTAGACTTCATTGCGAGGGCGCGGAAGTTATTGCCCGATGGCTCGAAACTCACCCGGCCGTCGAGCGCGTTTACTATCCCGGGCTCGACTCGTTTCCGCAAAAGGCCCTGGCCGAAAAGCAGCAGCGAGCTCCCGGCGCTATGATTGCATTTGAATTGAAGGCCGGAGCGGAAGTGGCCATACGGGCGCTGAATAGTGTACAACTCTGCTCGCGCGCAGAAAGCCTGGGCGGCCTGGAGACGCTGATCACGCACCCATCTTCGACGACCCACGCGGATGTCGACCCCGAACTAAGGTGCAGGCTGGGAATCTCCGATGGCCTTATCCGCCTGTCGGTGGGGCTTGAAGCTCCGGAAGACATCATCGCCGACCTTGAACAGGCCTTTGCGGCCGCGGTTTCTGGCGTCGGCACAAAAGAGGTTCCCCATGAAATTCGCTAGCCGTCTTGTTAGTTTCGATCCCGCGCCAGGAGACCGCTTTCGCCCGATTTCCACGCCAATCTATCAGACCGCGACCTTTGAGCAGGAGCACACCGATTCGTTCGGCGAATACGACTATTCGCGCAGCGGCAATCCCACGCGCGCGGTCCTCGAAAAGCATTTGGCAACGCTTGAAAACGGAACTCGCGGCTTTTGCTTCTCCAGCGGCATGGCGGCCATCAGCACTGTTACCAGGCTGCTGCGCTCAGGAGACGAGATCCTCGCCGATAGCGATTTATATGGTGGAACCTGCCGCTTGTTTTCCAAAGTAATCGATCGCAACGGCATCGCCGTGCGCTACGAGGATGCTCGCGCTCCAGAGCAGTTCGAGCAGCAGATTACTCCGCTGACCAAGTTGATTTTTGTCGAGTCGCCCACCAATCCGCTGCTGCGCGTAATCGATCTGCGCCGGATGGCGCACTTTGCCCACGCGCACGGAGCGCTGCTGTGCGTGGATAACAGCACCATGTCGCCCTATCTTCAGAATCCTCTCGATCTCGGAGCGGATATTGTTTTGCACTCGGCGACCAAGTTTCTCTGCGGCCACCATGATGTGACCGCGGGAGTTATCGTGGTGAAGAACGAGGCGCTGGCCGAACAAATCTACTTTGTGCAGAATGCCGAGGGCAGCGCGCTCGGGCCCTTCGATTGCTTTCTGCTGCTGCGCGGCATCAAAACGCTGAAGCTGAGGCTCGATTGCCAGCAGCAGAACGCGCTGGCAATTGCGCGCTACCTTGCCAGCCACAAACAGATCAAACAGGTTTACTACCCTGGGCTCAGTGAGAGTTGCGACTTCGATCTGCAGCGTTCGCAGGCGCGCGGGCCAGGATCAGTGCTGAGTTTTACCACGGGTTCGGTTGAAATCTCAAAAGCCATCGCCGAGTACGCCGAATTCTTCCACATCACGGTCAGCTTCGGCAGCGTCACCTCATCCATCAGCCTGCCCGGAACCATGTCTCATGCCAGCGTCCCCGCCAATCTGCTGGCGGAGCGCAATCTGCCGCCTGATCTGGTGCGCATTTCAGTCGGCATCGAGGACGAGGAAGATCTGATCGCCGACCTGGACCAGGCCATCCATCGGGCAACTTCCCACTAATCATAGTCTTCAATGTTGACAGGCGCTACATTGTTCAAATGTCATGTTGAAGTTGACTTGGCCATTTTCAACTGTTATCCTTGCAGCCAGTTGGATTAACTCATGCGGAACCAATTCTCCAGATCGCTTTGCTGTTGTTGCCTGCACCTTTGCAGGCATCTGGAGAATAGCGCCCCTTTTTAGACAACCGGACCATTCCGGCTCGCTAATCTCCAGACCACTCGAATTCCTGAGTGGTTTTTTCTTTTTCAGAACAAATAACAGGGGAAATGAAAGCGGAATCAGGTATTCCGATGTTATGGCGGCAGCGATTAGCCTTGAGAGCCCCGCAACCCGCCGGCGGTACTTCGAATTGTTGCACAGGAGACGCGCATGTTTTATAGGATTCCCGGCAACCTGGCATCTGAACTTGAAGAGCTGGATTCGTACATTGCGCGCTTTAAGAGCGGAGAGATCGATGCCGCGACCTTGAAGGTGCGCCGCGTTCCTTTCGGCTGCTATGAGCAGCGCCAGGACGGCACTTACATGGTGCGCATTCGCGCCACCGGCGGCGCGCTCACGCCGCGTCAGTTGCAGACGATTGCCGAGGCCTCCGCGCGTTACGGGAGTGAGGCGATTCACATCACGACGCGGCAGGAGTTTCAGATCCACGATGTCGCGCTCGACGATGTTCTTCCCGTCATGCGCGAACTGCTGCTGGCTGGCCTTGCCTCGCGCGGCGGGGGCGGCAACACGGTTCGCAACATTCTTGTTTCTCCTGATGCGGGAGTTAGTCCGGACGAGGTCTTCGATCCCAACCCCTATGCATTTGCGTTGACCAGCAGGCTGATTGCCGAACCCGACTCGTGGCTGCTGCCGCGCAAGTATAAGATAGCCTTCTCCAACTCCGCCGCGGACACCGCTTACGCCGAGTTCACTGATCTTGGTTTCATAGCACAACTGCGTAATGGCGAAAAGGGATTTCGCGTCTATGTCGCGGGAGGATTGGGCGCCAAGCCGGAGGTTGGCCATCTCTTGCACGACTTCATTCCCGCCGAAGAGGTTTATATCGTCGCAACCGCGATCAAGCGGCTCTTCGACCGGCATGGCAACCGCAAGAACCGTCACGCGGCGCGTCTGCGCTTCTTATGGAACACGCTCGGCGAGGAACGCTTCCGTGAGCTATACGAAGAGCAGTTGAAGCTAATTCGCGAGGAGAATTCAGCGGCATTGCTTATCGAGGAGATTCCCCAGTCGAGTACGCTTCCACCTTTTGCTCCGGAGCAGGATCAATCGCCGGAGTTTGAACTGTGGAAAGTGCGTTATGTCGAAGTGCAAAAGCAACCTGGATTGGTTTCAGTCTTAATCCCCATCTTTCTCGGCAATCTGAAAAACCAGGACGCCATCCGGCTGGCGGAGTTTCTCGCGACCTTCGGCAACTATGTGCTGCGCGCGACCTTCGGCCAGAACCTTCGCATTCGCAATCTTCCCGTAGGCTATTTGGCAAACGTCTATCATCTGGTGCGCCAGCTTACGGATCTTGCCTCTGGACCGCGTTTGGTGGGTAACTCCATTACCTGCACCGGAGCCGATACCTGCAAGCTGGGCATCTGCCTTTCCAAGGGAGCTTTGTCGGCAACGGCGGATGCGCTGAAGAACTCAGGCCTCGATCTCGACTCGATTCCCGGCTTCAAGCTCAATCTTTCTGGCTGCCCGAATACCTGCGGCCAGCATATGCTTGCCGATCTTGGATTCTACGGCAATGTCGGGCGCAAAGAGCAGCAGATGTTTCCCGCTTACATGATCGTGGCCGGGGCCGATATCGGTGATGGCAAGGTGAGACTGGCGCGGCAGATCGATCAGGTGAGTGCGCGCGATCTTCCCGTATTCGTGCAAGAGGTTTTGAAGCTATGGATTGCCAGGAAGGATGGCTACGTCTCCTTTGCGACCTATGTTGACGCGGAAGGCGCGGAGGAGATTCGAGGCATTGCCGGCCGCTTCCGCGAGATTCCGAGTTACATCGAGCACCAGAGTTACTACTACGATTGGGGTGCGAAGGACTCCTTCTCGCTGGTCAGTAAGGGCGTGGGCGAGTGCTCGGCCGGACTCTTTGACCTGATTGAAGTCGACCTGAAGAGCGCCAGGGAGTTGCGCGAAAGGTTCCGCTCCGGCGAGTCGCAGGATGAGGACACGCTCTACGCCATCAGCCTGCGCAGCGCTCGCGCGCTGCTGATCACGCGCAGCATTGAAGCGCCAACCGACAGCGCCGTCTTTGATAACTTCCGCAAGCACTTTATCGAGTCGGGGCTGATTGGCACACGCTTTGCGCCTGTGATTGCAGCGGCTCAACAGAAGAACCTGACGGCATTAAGTCAGTTCGAAGAGGAGATTTTCTCACTGCTCGACGCCGTGGAAGCGCTCTACCGGAATATGGACAATTCGCTGCGCTTTGCCACCGAAGCAGCCAAGTAGCCATTTAAGTCGAAAACAATAGGCCGTCTTGTACAAGCCTCAACGGAACGAAGTTAGCCAAACGAAGCTGAAGCGGAGAAAGAACGCGATTTTATGAGGACTCTATTGGGCGCCAATCTAAAGGAGCGAATCGGCAATACGCCGCTCCTGCGATTTGATCGCCTGACCAGCAAACCGGATGGCGTGCAGGTGCTGGCCAAGGCCGAATGGGCTAACCCCGGCGGCTCGGTCAAGGATCGCGCCGCCTCGAACATTGTGGCCGAGGCCTTGCGGTTGGGCAAACTGGGCGCGGGCAAGACGCTGCTCGACTCCACCAGCGGCAATACCGGCATTGCCTACGCCATGCTGGGCGCGGCGTACGGAATTCCGGTTACGCTGTGCATACCATCCAATGTGTCGGCCGAGCGGAAGCGGATTCTTCGCGCCTACGGAGCAGAGATTGTTTACACAGATCCTGGAGAAGGCTCGGACGGCGCCATCCGCAAGGCGCGCGAGTTTGCGGCGGCAGAGCCAGACAAGTACTACTATGCCGATCAGTATTCCAATGAAGCTAACTGGCGCGCGCATTATGCCAAGGGAACGGCAGATGAAATCTGGCGGCAAACCGAAGGGCGCGTGACGCACTTCACCGCCATGCTCGGCACAAGCGGAACCTTTGTTGGCACGTCACGCCGGTTGAAGGAGCTGAATCCCGAGATCCGCTGCGTCTCGCTGCAGCCTGACTCGCCCTTCCACGGCATCGAGGGCACCAAGCACATGGAGACCTCGATCATTCCAGCAATTTACGACCCAACCATCGCCGATGCGGAGTTAGGAATCGACACCGAAGCGGCCTACGCGATGACTAGGCTATTGGCTCGCGAAGAGGGACTGCTGGTTGGCGTGTCGGCAGCCGGCGCGCTGACCGGCGCATTGCAGATAGCAAGACAGGCCGCAACCGGCGCGGTGATCGTCACCATCCTGCCCGACTCAGGAGACAAGTACTTGAGCGAACACTTCTGGGAGCAGACCACATGAAGCCAGGGGGCAGGAAGTTATGACGCTGAAGATTCCACATACTCTGCTCGATCAACTGCGGCAGCGCGGCGAAGCAGCTTATCCGCGCGAGTGCTGCGGCGTGCTCGTGGGCGAGTTTGACGAAACCGGTGGAAAAACGGTGAAAGCTGTGATCGAATGCGGTAACACGCGCACCGATTCGCCCGAGAGTCGCTATAACATCAGTCCATCTGAATTAGTGCGCATTCAGCGTGAGGCGCTCCTGGCCGGCCATGACATTGTGGGCTTCTATCACTCGCATCCCGATCATCCCGCCAGGTGGTCCTCGACCGATCTTGCCGAAGCGCATTGGACCGGCTGTTCGTATGTAATCACCAGCGTTGAAAACGGGCGCGCCGTTCTTACCAACTCGTTTTTGCTAAAAGGACGGGAAGAAGCCAAACAGTTTGAGAATGAAATTCTCGAAGTTACCGCGCAATGACCCAAACCGAAATGACCGGAACCGTAAAGGAAGGTACAATAGTCGATCCTGAAAAAGTCATTTCAGGCATATTGGAGTTGATTCTGGCGGGTTCCAGGGCCTTTTGGAGTTGGAGCCCTTTCCAGAGGTTCAGCAAGCGGCACAGGAAAATGCGCCAAAAAGCTCC
>Ga0224555_1000965_pt1 | contig 42909 bp, 41 predicted proteins | sample 714S23034metaG_FD_180687 | JGI IMG/M metagenome (GOLD analysis project Ga0224555, IMG submission 180687) | Peat soil microbial communities from Stordalen Mire, Sweden - 717 S2 30-34 | ecosystem: Environmental > Terrestrial > Soil > Wetlands > Peat | place: Sweden: Norrbotten County, Stordalen...
TTACGACGCGGGCAAGAAGATCAAAGGCCGCAAGCGCCACATCGCGGTAGACACGGAAGGCAACCTGCTGGCCGTCATCGTACATTCGGCCGGCATCCAGGACCGCGTTGCGGCGCGCGCCGTGCTGTTGCGCCTGTTCTGCCGCTTCGACTCGATCACGAAGGTCTTCGTCGATGGCGGCTACACGGTCAAGCTGATCGGCTGGGCCCAGGAGATGTTCGGATACAACGTGGAGGTGGTCAAACGCAATGAGTTACACAAATTCCAGGTGCTGCCCAAGCGCTGGATCGTCGAGCGCACCTTCGCCTGGCTCAACTGGTCGCGTAGACTCTCCAAAGACTACGAACTCCTCCATACCTCCGCAGAAACCATGATCCATATCGCCTTCGCGCACCTACTCCTGCGCCGCTCTACTTAGTTTCTGGACAGGTTCTAAGGCCTTCACCGCCCATCTCACCACGTTATTCACTCTGGCCCTATAGCAGTGATGGTACCGGCACATTACTCTGGCGATGCTGGCCGCAGCGGTGCTGGCCATCCTGCGCGCACGCGGAGAAAACTCCAGGCGGGCAGGTGCCGCTCAGCGTACCAGAACTGCGACACCTGCTCACTCACCTTCTCTGGCGCGGATGGCACGGCGTTGAGCATTTGCTGCGCTGGTCCCAATGGAGAAGAGGACATCAATTTCACGCTCTTCGCTGCCACCACCGAAAACGTGGTTCACCTCTACCGGTCTTCTATCTACAACTGTAGTACTAGTAATGCGCTGCCTCCTCGTAATTTGGTAACTTTCCGCCCAATTGAGCCGTAAAGCTTTGATTGGCTAAGCACGCGTCCACAAATGACTACAGCAAGAATCAAAGGCAATAACTTCGTTGACTAACCCAAGGTCAAGGGAGAGCGGGAATCGCTGTGATGGTTTGGCAGCGCTATCGAATATGCTGGCGACCTGCGCATACATTTTGATCTGCTGTGCCGTACTGATCACTTGCGATTCCCCCGCAGAAACCCGACACATAGGTGGGTTTCGGATTGGGAAAGATATCCGTATATTCAATGTGGCCGTAGATCACGAGTCGGAACGGTATCTTCTGCAAGCTCGGTCCAATCGAGGTCTGGACCTGGCCTCGCAGCCCACGCTGTCGCGCTTTGAGAACGCGGCCGAAGCCAGGGACCTCTACCGCATGGGCGAGACGCTGGCAACCGGCGTGATCGAGCGCCATGCCAAGCGCTTAGGCAACTGTGCCCGGCTGGTCACCATCGACCTCGACCCGACCAATGATCCCACGCACGGCGCGCAGCAGATGTCGTTCTTCAACGGCCACTGCGATAGCTGGTGCTATCCAATCAAGCATTGAAGGAACCGCGACAGGCCTAGTGACTTACTAATCGGCAAAGCAGAGCGATAGATCTAAAAGCCCCCAGTGCATATTCCCTGGGGGCTTTCTTGTGCTCGTTGAACGGCCTTAATGATGAGGCTGCGGAACTGCGCTGCTCGTAAAGATAGCGGCATGAGCAATTAAATAGCACAACTCGCATGCTTAGGCATAGCGCAGGAGCTAACTATCGCAATAGTTTCGCCAACACCCAAACTAAAGTTTCGCGAAAAACGAAACTACGAAGAAAGTTCGAAAATAGTTCGCTGCAACGCTTCCCCCTCCTCCGATTTCGTTTTAGGTTACGAACTGCGAAGAAGCAACCCAATTCTTCTTCGACATCCAAGAGGAGTAACAAACACCATGAAGAAGTTCATCGCTCTCCACAACGGGTTCGAACAAATCCTGAGATTGACTGCGGTCATGGCAATGACCGGCAAATGCCGCTCGGCTATCTATTCGGAGATCAAGGCTGGCCGGTTTCCGCGGCAAGTAAAACTCGGCATCGGCAAAGGCAAGAGAGCCGTCGGCTGGTCTTTTCTTGAAATTCAGGAGTACATCCGCGTCACGTTGGAGGGCGGCGAGTACTTCGCCGCGTGAAAGCTAATACGCCGCACCATCCGGGGGCACAGACGTAAGACGCGGTTTGACATTGATTAAACGCCACAGGGAGACGTGGTGATGGAGTTAGCGGTGCCTGATACACACAAGTCGACCGACGACCTTTCCTCGGACAAACCGGCCCAGAAGGACGAGGGGACCCTCGCACCTGATCAACAAGATCAGACAACGGAGTCACAGGCATCCTCCGATCCCAATCTCATTTCTGAGAGCAGTTCAGAGATTCCGCCGGCAACGCAGCCCGCAGGATTCACGCTCTTCGGTGGCGATGTTCTTCCTGCGTCGCCCAAACAAAAACTGGCTGCGGCATTGCCGCGCTTCGTCATGCTCGACGTCGATATCATCCGCATCGACTCGCGTATCGAAAAGTACTTGCGTCAATACAAAATCGATACCCTCTACATTCCATCCTACGGGCTACTGGCAAAGGAGAGCCTATTCGAGGTCGCCCTCCAGGAACCAGTGCACGTCATTCGGCGCGACGGCTACTGGTGGTGCATCGCGGGCGAGGGGCTGCTTGCGGAAGCAAGCCGAATTCTCACACCGCCTCGCCTCCTTCCTGTGCTGCAGCGTGGCGAATTGGGAAACATCGCACCTGAGCCGTAATCTACTTCTATATGCATCATTTGTCGGGGGATTTCACGTCGGCAGATGCCGGCGGGAGCATTTCCCATCCAGTCGCCGCCGAACAAAACCTCGAACCTGCACCGTAGATAACACCTATCTTGTTCATAGTAAGTGTGTTCTAAACATATTACGGGCCAGGTGCGACGTTCCCATCAAACGATAGACCTAAACATCGCACTTCTCCGTACGCTCTGCTGTATATATTTCATTCTAAAGGACCGTCGGCTTGGGCTTACAACCCCAGGATGAGGATTGGGTCTTCGCCAACCCACAGACCGGGAAGACGTATCACCAGGAGAGCCTCAAGAATCGCCAGCTTTGCAGGGTGGCCGAACTCATCGGTATGCCGAAAGGGATCGGGTGGCATACGTTCCGCCTCACCTACCGTTCCTGGCTCGACGAGACGGGCGCTCCGATGAAGGTGCAGCAGGAGTTGATGCGTCATGCCTCTATCCAGACGACGATGAACGTCTACGGAAGGGCAATGACAGACTCGAAGCGCAAAGCCAACAGTCAGGTTGTAGGGCTGGTATTTGGCGAAACGCTGGATGTGAGAAAGGGGGACTTAAAGACCACAGTCCTTCAATGAAGAAGGACTGTCAGGAGGAGCCATTTCCGATTGGATAATGGGGATGACCGGCCCCCGAAATCTGTACCACCTCATATGAGAGTGTTCGGTTGAGGTTGCCGCACAGCTTGCCGGAGGTGGAGCGTAGCGGAACCGGAGGCAAGCTGTGCGGCGGCGAACTCCGCCGGGGTCTTGTACCCGAGGGCGGAGTGAGGTCTGCGGCGATTGTATTCGTCGCGGTAGTCCGAGGCCAGCATCTTCGCCTCGGTCAGGCTGGTGAACAGTTCGCGGTCGAGCAGTTCGTCGCGCAGCTTGCCGTTGAAGCTTTCGATGTAGGCGTTCTCCCACGGGCTGCCGGGCGCGATGTACGCCGTTTCGATGCCCTTTTCGGCGAGCCAACGCTGCACGCTGTGGGCGACGAACTCGCCGCCGTTGTCGGAGCGCAAGAGCGCCGGAGCTCCCCGTTCGGCGATCAGCCGGCCGAGCGCGGCGATCACCTCCACCGCGCCCATCGACCGCTCCACGTCCAGCGCCAGCGACTCCCGCGTGAACTCGTCCACCACCGACAGGAACCGCAGCATGCGTCCGTCTTCGGTCTGGTCGGCGACTAAATCGTACGTCCAGACGTGATTCGGATACCCTGCCGCGCGCTTGACGCAACTGTTGCCGCTGTGGCCCAAAGCCCTTTGTTTCCTGGCCTTCGGAGGAACCTTGAGTCCCTCCAGCCGCCACAGCCGCTGCACCCGCTTGCGGTTCACCCGCCAGCCGTCGCGCCGCAACAGCGCCCAGATCCGGCGGTAGCCGTAACGCGGATGAAGCCGCGACAACTCACGCATCCGTTCGATCAGGCGACGCTCGTCCCCATCCGTCTGGCCCTGGTAGCGAAGCGTTGCACGCGCCACGCCGATCGCCTTCGCAGCGCGACGCTCGGAGTACCCATGCTCGGAGCGAATCGACTCCACGGCCCGCCGCTGCGCCGCCGGGCCTACCATTTTTTTCGGCTGACCTCCTTCAGAACATCGAGATCCATCGCCTGCTCGGCCACGATCTTCTTCAGCCGAACGTTCTCCCGTTCCAACTCCTTCAGCCGCGCGACCTCCGGACCCTTCATCCCGCCGTACACGTTCCGCCAGCGATGGACCGTCTGCTCGCTGACCTCCAGCTTGCGAGCGATCTCGGCAAACGTCCGCCCCGCGCTCAACTCCACATCGACCGTCCGCAATTTCTCCAATATCTGCTGCGACGTATGCTTCTTCCGCTTCATGAAAAGTCCTCCCTGGCAAAAAGCCGGTTAGACTCTCATATCATCTGGACCAGTTCAAGGGGGTCAGGTCAGGGACCGATTGGGACAATCGAAGTCTGTAAGTGATTGATTCTTTGGTTGCGGGGGTAGGATTTGAACCTACGACCTTTGGGTTATGAGTGACCTAAATAACACGTATCTAACTGACTCGAAAGCACTAATGGCGACTCAAAGTACGGAAAAGTACCCATCGGACAGGCTATTCGGAGTGAATCGGGAGTGAATTTCGACCGTTGGTTCTTGTCAGATTTTGTGACCAACAGTGGGTTCAACCTTTGGGTTTCCACGAACCGATTTCTGAGCGGACAGATTGACGTAGTGCATTTTATTTTAGCGGTTTGTATCGCAGATTCGCACTCCCAATCTACTCCCGATGACGGGAGTGAGAATTCATGCTCCCACCATGCCACAGCCTCAATTTCCGGCAAAATAACTTATGGAATCTCTGGCCGACACGATCCTTACGAGAGCCGGCGGATTGCCCGAGGGGACCCCGGTCAGCACCAGTACGTTCTTGGATCTGGGGACCAAGCCCGCGATCCGCAATGTGCTCTTGCGGCTCCTTCGGGCGCAGAAGCTACTTCGGGTCGGCAGGGGAATCTACGTTGTGCCCGTCGTCAGTCGTTTCGGGAGCAGCGCTCCTTCGGCCCATCGGCTCATCGAAGAATTGTCCAAGCAATCCGGTGAGGACATTGTGCCCTCGGGTGCCACTACCGCGAACGCTCTCGGACTAACAACGCAGGTGCCCGTCCAGATGGTTTATTGGACATCCGGCAGGAGCCGCAAGTTGAATCTCGGAAAGCTGGTGCTCCACTTGGTGCATGTGCCCTCCTGGCAGCTTGCTCTCGCCAAGGAGCCCGCCGGAGAGATCGTCCGTGCGCTCGCTTGGGCGGGCCCGGACCGAGTTCATACGGTGCTGAAGGAAATCGAGGGGAAGGTTCCCCGGACTGAGATTCAGAAGGTCGCGGAGCAAGCCTACCGGTTCCCGGTTTGGATGGCGAGCGCCCTGATCCGGAGTGCCGTCAGTTCATAATAACCACATCCGGTTGAATAGTGAGACTCTTTTGTGTCATCCTTGTTCATGGTTTATCCGTGTCCACGTTACGTGAACATGGGATAAGTATGAACGGTGCCTTATGGATATCCAAGAGACGGAACGCCGCCTACTCGACGAAGCATTGCAAGCCCTCCAGACGCAAACTGGTGGAGGGACCAAACTGCTTCGGAGGGTACGCGGCCCCTTCGATCATCGCTTCGACGCACAACTCCAACTGGAGTTGCACGGCCAAAGACTACTCCTCCTGGCTGAGATCAAAAACGTAGATCGTCGTCCTGCACTTGCCCAGATCAAGACCCAGCTTGACGCGGCGATCAAAGATCATCTTCCCGGCTATATCCCCTTGCTGGTAACGCCCTACATGACCGAGGCAATGGCGGAGGAGTGCCGTCGCCTCGATCTTCCTTTTGTGGACACCGCCGGCAACTTGTTTATACGCACCCACACGACTCTCCTCTATATCATCGGACGCCCGCGGCCAGATCACATCGGACGGCGGGTCTATCAAGCGGTCACACCGGCGGGGATGAAGATCATCTTTGCACTGCTGTGCAAGCCCGAACTCGTCGGCATGACATACCGCCAGATCGCCGCTACCGCACAAATTGCTTTGGGTGCTGTGGGTCCTGTTTTACAGGATCTGGAAGTGCGCGGCTTCCTCCTCCGTCGAGGGAAGGGCCCTACAGCTTTGGAGCGCACTGAAGAGCTTCTGCATGAATGGGTCGTGCAGTATCCCGCGATACTTCGCCCGAAACTCCATGCGCGCCGTTATACCGCCGACCGTAACCTGGTTCTCGGTTTAGAGTTGGAGCCACATGAAGCCTACTGGGGAGGGGAGATCGCCGCCGAGAGGATGACCGGTTATCTTAAAGCGGAGCACCTGCTCCTCTATACCCGTGGCACAACCAAGCAACTCCTCATGCAAGGAAGAATGCGTCTTGCAGCCGATGGGGACACTGAGATACTGGATGCGTTCTGGAACCCGGAGTTGGACCTCACGGAAAAGCCGTTCGCTCCTCCGCTGCTGGTCTATGCCGACCTTATGATGACTGGCGACACCCGAAATATCGAGACAGCGAAGATCCTCTATGAGCAGTATCTCCAACACGCTCCAGCTACGCGCTGACCGCCCAATCGAACCCGACAGGTATGCAACCTTGGCGGCGCTCGACGACGTTCTTAAGCGCCTCCGGTGTCCGTACATGCTGGTGGGTGCAACTGCCCGTGACATCCTGCTTTACAACGTCTTTGGGCAACAAGTGCTGCGAGCAACACGGGATGTAGATATCGGGATTTCGATTGATTCCTGGGAACGATTTGACGCCGTTAAGTCTGAGATTCTTCGCGCGCCTGACTTTCAGGCTTCCACGTCCCAGCCCTATTGCGTATTGCATAAGACGGCGGCGGCTACCTATGCCACCCCAATCGACATCATGCCATTCGGTAAAATCGCACCCGACGCTGAAGCGTTTCGCTGGCCGCCGCCGGATACAGATTTGGTAATGAATGTCGCAGCCTTTGGCGAAGTCTACGAAAGCTCTCTGACCGTCAGTATCGGTCCTGACTTGGATTTGCAGATCGCCTCGATTCCGGGTCTCGTTCTTCTCAAACTGCTTGCATGGGCCGACAGAACAGCGAGCAAAGATGCCCAAGACGTATTGCGCCTTGTTGAGACGTATGGCGACGCCGGAAACGAGGATCGGCTCTACTCGGAGAAACAGGACTTATTAGAATCGGCAGGATACGACTTCGGAATAGCTGGCTCACAACTGCTGGCCCAGGACGCCCTCGCAGTGGCAGCCCTTGGCACCATTGAGAGCGTTCGCAACTTATTGCGAGACCCGAAGCGCATGAGTACATTCGAATCGCACGTGAGAAGGTTTCCCATGCCTCTGGATGACAGTGTTGCTGATAAATCGCGCATCTTGCTGGGGACTTTTATCCAGGCGTTTCTCAATTCTTGATCGGCTATGTCGCCCCATCGCCACCCGCGTTTGCCCCCATACTGGCATCACATCCACAGCGGTATAGCTAACAGTCAGCATTCCCCCTCTGCGTCCGGCCCAGAGCTTTCCTACTCGCGTACGCGAGCCTTGTGAGCTGTTATCGAGTAATTCCTTTACCGGGCGTCGGATGGAGTTGTACCGTGCTTATGGTCGTCGATGTATTTCACCAGACTCCCCACGCTCTTTAGCTTTTGTGCATCACTCGAAGGAATCCGGAGATCGTATGCTTCCTCAATTTGCATGATGATTTCAATTTTGTCCAAAGGAGTTGCCCCCAAGTCTAAAACCAAATCAGCGTCGGGTCTAATGCTAGAACTGTTGACTTGAAGTTGCTCAACGAGCAGTCGAGTGATTTCATCCTGTGTCGTAGCAACCCGTTTTTGTGTGGTGCTGGGCTTGCTCGGTATCCTTGAGGGGCTGTCGGGCGTTGGCTCTACTGCGGGATTTCTAGGGCTTAACGCTACTGTGGGAGTTATCGTTATTGTGGCATTTGGTGGTGGGATTCCGTTCCGGTCGGCGATCGGGGCAGCGGGATGAGGCTTGATTCGCAAATCGCACCACCCCACGATTGCCAGAGTGCCGACGAGCAAGAGAGCAGCGGCTCCGCGCCAAAGTTTTGACCCTTCGTGCCGTATACACAACCAGACGAAGGCGGCAGCAGAGGCCGTTAGCATCACGGTCACTATCGCGGCGTCGTCTGCTCTAAACGCGGCAAGAGCAATTGCCGAGGCGAAGACGAACAAAAGCCATTCCTTCAGTGTTAGGCGAATAGTTTGCTCGTCGTTGGCCATGTCCCATCATTGTGCTGCACCAACAGCCAGCCGTCAAAAGTGTGCTCGCTTTAAATTATGCGGCGCTAAGTATGTGATAAGCGGTGCCAACGGCTACAGTACTCCGGCCTGGTGCCTGCGAAGCCTATAGACGGATTGGCGGTAGACAAGTCCAGTATTGAGCGCAGAGCCTCAGCACTCGATGTTCATTTCGTCATCATCAGGCGTCGGGCCTAATTGGCCAATTCAGAGGAATCAAGGCGTTACCCGACAATCTCGTCCACCGCTCGCGTGGCCAACGGGGCAGCCTCTTCCGCTGAATGAGACTTTGTTGCCGGTGGCGCGGTAGCTGTATATCACCGACTTGTTTCATTGTGGGGCTGCCGCTACGGCAGCTCTCTTCCTTTGTTGCCTGATGTAAAAAACTCTTCCAACCTAAACTTTCCGCCCTGCGCTTATTACCTCTGGCGGCATGGTGGAAGCACAATCACCATGGACCTCCTCACGAGGGCCAGGAGATCCCATTCATGAAACGTTTCGTGCCCGTCTTTCTATTCTTACTTTGCGCTGGCTCTCTGAGCCTTTCGGCTCAATCGATGTACAGTAATGGCACACATCGCTTGCCCCCTTGGGAGGTCTCCGGATCGGCGAACCTCTTCCGAGCTAACATCCCGGCGTTGCCCCAAGCAGTTTCACTGCTTAATACCCAGCTTGTAGGAACCGGGGTTGTTCCACTCACTGCGGGCACTTTGAACTTGCTTGGAGCTGATTTAGAGATTCAGCGGAATGTTTGCCCCTGGCTCGGCTTTCAGCTCTCCATCTCAGGGGCCACAGAAGGCCTAAATATATCCATCCCAACAGCCGACGCTTCGGTGTTTCCAACGGGGAGCATCTTTCATGCCTTGCCTGAAATCTTCACTGGTGTGTTTGGTCCAGTGATCACCATTCGCCGGTCTGAGCATGTGCAGCCTTGGTTACGACTGATGGGAGGCGAGTCACGTGCCGATATAGTTCCCAACTCTCTGTTCAAAGCGGACGTTCGCAGCAGCTTGAACACTTTTTCGTTTGCAGACACCACGGCTACCGTCGATGGCGGCTTCGGTGTAGACCTGCTCGTCACACAGAGCTTGTCACTGAAGTTAGGCGCGGATGTTATTGGTACGTGGTTGTTCGGGGCTCAGCAGGACCAACTGCGCGTTAGCGCGGGGATTGTTTGGAGATTTGGTCACGCGCGGGAGAAGTTCGACGCGAGTCTCTATGAATAGATTATCTGGGACATTCCTTGAGATCACTCCGCGTGGATCTATACCTGCACCAGCACATGTTGAGCCTCTAAGGGCAGGGAAGTATCTCCTGATTGCTTTCGGGCTCATGCTCGCGTTGCCCACTGCTTTCCATGGACAAGAGGACTGTCCCGTAGCTGTCCTCGCCGCCAACCCCAACGCGGTCTCAGCTGTCAGTGGTTCTGCTCTGAGCCTAACCTTTCACAACACGTCCTCGGCGCAGGTTACTGCCAACGATGCCCAAATTTGCCATCTCCAAACAAAGTATCCTAGCTCCCTTACCCCAGAAGACCTTGATGGTTATGATTCGCTCTATCTACTGATGTCCACAAAGGGCCCAGAAGAAAGGAAACTAACCAGTGCAGCGTTCTTCTCTTAGTGCGGCGCTCTTCTTATTGATTGCGGCACCGATCTCCCTCTCCGCGCAGTCAACGGGTTCCACAACTTCCGGGTCTACTACATCCGCTTCCCCTGCAGATTCTTCGACAACGAGCAATTCGCAATCCGGGAACTCAACGGCAAGCAGTTCCCAGTCCGGGAGTTCCTCCTCATCTCAATCACGGAACGCCCAGGATGATATTGGTGATGTCGCGCCCCCTTTCGATGTTGAGGACGTGCTGCGTATGCACCGGGTCGGGCTTCAGGATGAGGTCATTATCAATGCTCTTCGAGCTCGCTATCATCCTTTGAAGTTGTCTGCGAGCGAGCGAAATGAGTTGGTGAAGAATTCCGTAAGTGAAGCGGTCATTGAAGCAATCGAAGATCCTCTCGGTGATGCGGCTGACCGCGGTTCGATGCCGCCAATAGGTAAGGGAGGGCATCCAGTACTCCCCGCCTCGCCCGCTGTCGTAGGCAACCCCGTTGTCGGCCCGCCGCCTGCTCCTGTTTCCGTCGAGTACGCAAAGAGTTCGTCCGCTGGCGCGGTAACCGGATCACCAGCGGTCAAGGCTGCTGGCGGTGACTCCCCCCTACTACTGCCCACGACAAAGGTACCTTCGTCCATTTCCGCGAGGGATGGAGCAGATTACACCAGGACCAAGGAGACCGCGAAGACTCCTGTAACTCCTGGAGTTTATCGCCGAATCAGTGGAGGCGGTTGGGTATCCGTCGTTTCCGAAGGCATTAAGTGGCAGCACGACGAGCTTGATTCTTCAAAGGCAGTGAAAGGGAATTTAGAGGGATGGGTCTGTATTACTACGACTACGTCTGCTGGTGCTGACTTCCTTATTGTGACCTCTCCCGATATGTCGATCGTTCAATTCCAATTGCTGAATGTCCGTCCGGACCGCCATGGCCGACAATTCTCTCCTTCATCAGATGGTTCAGTCTTCGGTGGAGACGGTTCTTCCGAAGTCATTCCATACAATCCGCAAAAGCTCGGGCCGGAAACGTGGCTGGTAGAGCTCCACAATCTACCATCTGGCGATTATGGCTTTCTACCACCCAACCAGCGCAATTTGCGTAGCAGCACAGGTTATTCGAAAGAAATCTACACATTCCATATTTTGTAACAGTGGCCCAACTGGTGCTCCACTCGGTTGCTAAATGAGCTCTTCGCTCACGGAATGTGTACATAGCTCGGCCGCGAGTAGAGACCAAGGATGAGACGGGGCCGGAGTAGAAGCGTTATGGCCAATACTCCGGCCTACTTCTCAAAGGATGGAGTTAAAACCTTGAAGAACGCTCTCGTTGAGTCCAAGCCCGGTACTATCAGCATCATCGTTGCAGAGTCACAACGGATCTATGTTGCTGGTCTCAAGAGCATCTTCGCCAACTCAACAGAGTTCGATATCGTTGGCGTCGTCAGTTCGTTTGAAGCACTCCAAACGATGGTGATTGAGAAGAAGCCGAGTATAGTGCTATTGGACGAAGCGCTGTTAGCGCGGAGGGCCGATCGACTGCAATGGATGGTAAGAACGTATCCATTGTGCAGGCTGATTGTGGAAGTGAACACAGAAGATCGCGATTTCACCTTGGGGCTCCTGCACGCTGGTGCCAGGGCCGTCATTCCTCGCCTTATCGATCCAATTGAGCTGGTGCGCCGAATCAAAGCTGTGGTGGTGGGGCACTACTCGATTAGCGATACAGTGCAGCAATGGCTCATCGACGACTGGCATAACTCACGCAAAACCCTTGGCGTTTGCACTCTACCGACTTTCAATTCAAGAGAGACCATCGTCGTATCGATGGTCCTAACCGGACACAAGAACAGCGAGATAGCACTTCAGATTGGAACCACGGTACAGACGATCAAGAACATACTGAATCGTCTATACAAGCGACTTCAGGTCAATGACCGCGCCGGCTTCCGCAAGTGCTGCGAGAGCCTGGGCGTTGCGTCAGGCGCTAGATAAATATGAACTGTGAGTGTTAGACACCAGAGTATGGGACCTCATGTCCCGGCAAACTGATACACACCACGTTCGTGCACCACAGCTTACGGCTCAAATCCAACCTTGCACCTAAGTGTAGTTCCCCCAGATAGGGGATGTACAAACTCCATTATCTGGGAACTGGAGGCGTATATGAACAGAAGAATTGCGATTGATGACGGGGTTACCAAGGCTCGATATGGGCTGATATTAGCCAAATTCGAGGATGAAGGTGAGCCGGCGATGCGTCTCGTTGGCATGTGGGACTACCTGGAGAAGACGAAGCAGATGGCGGCGAGTAGTTTCCCCGAGTTCAGGCCCGGTATGGCCTTGATCCAAGACACGGTGACTGGCGAAATTGTACAGGCCTACAACTGGAACCATGATTGTCTGATGTGGACTCGATATGTGGCCCGAAGCGAATCAAGATATAGATCCCAAATAAAATATCCGCCCGAGCACTGAAGCTGTGGCGGATATGTCTTTGGGAGGATGTCTGTCTAATGTGTTGCTGTGTCCCGCACCAGTAAGACGTATTCGTTCTTGCCGCTCCCCTCATGCTGCACTACGTGCCAGCCATCTGCGCGCTCAAGAAGATAGGTCAAGGGTGTGCTCTCAAGAAAGAGAACATGGTCAATCCGATAGCGGTCCAGAACCGCGAGTGGTTGATTGATCTGAATGACGTCAAGATAGTCTTTCAAGATGCCATGGTGCTCGAAGGTATCCAGCCGTGAGTCGATATAGTCCAGCTTCGATGTAAACGCCATATATCCACCAAGATTGACCTCGTTGAACGTTCGCCACGAAGGATTGATAGTCCCTATCGTTTGTTGAGGGAAGAGTATTGCCGCGTCCTCTCGCAGGGTCACATCGCGTGGGAAGGTGTGGAACGCGAACACAAATGAACAGGCCAACACAAATGCTGTCATAGATAGCGGTATCGACTTGCTATCGGATTGTGAGCAGAAGCTCCGCGCCATACATTCAGCCAGAAGCGGAATGGTGATGATTGCGGCCACGCAAGTGAAACGGACGTGGTCGAAGGCAGCGTACCAGGCGAAGAAGACGAAGACCATCTCGTAGAGCTTCCACTTGCGCCCCTTCAGACAGTTTGTGAGTACCATCAGCCCGATTACAGCAAACGCAGCTTTGCCAACACCCCACTCCAAACGCAGCGGCTGCCACTCCTCTACGAATGCGATGTTCAGTTTTTGGTTCATGATCATGTCGATCGGATTCCAAACAAGACGCCAGCCGTAGGGATTGACCATCAGAGCCACGAGACTAGCGGCCACCACGAGGAAGAGCCTCTTGTATTCCTTACCAGGCCGTCTTGGTTGTTCAAACGCACCGACCGAGACAGCACCGACGCTACCGCACGCGATATACACGACCAGCAGAGCCAGCCCAATCAGCCAACTTCCGTGCAGATTGATCCAAACGCAGAACAGAGGGGGAAGTAGCCACGCAATCCGTGCGTTATCGCGCTCCATGGCTTCTATGATCGCAAGCTCAGCCGACAAGGCGAGGTAGGCGAAGAGGATGGTACGCGGGCCGCCATTCGCGGACATGAGCGCCAAACCTAGACAGGTGGCCCAAAACGCTGCTCCCGAGTGCTTTCCCGTCAGATACCCGCGCCAATACAGAAAAACAACATTCAACGCTAGCGCGATCCACGTAACCAAATAGACTCCGCTGTAGTGGAATGCACGATATCCCAGCCAGTAGGGGACTTCCGCCAACCACTCGGGGTTGACCCAACGTTGACCACTCACCGTAAACGAATACGTGTCGATCCCAACGAAATGATGTGTGGAAAATAGCAACCGCGCGTTTGCCAAGTGCCACCAAATATCAGGATCTCGAAGGAGTTCGATGTGCCGGTGCAAAGGCTGCGCCATCAGCAAAGGCAGCACAATCAGTACCGAGATGTGCAGAAAATGCCGATTGAATATCCGTGCGAGGAAGCCGTTTGCCTTCGTGGAAGCAGAGGCGACTACTGGTTCTAAAACTGGTGGAGTGTAAGGTGTCGTTGCCATGTGCTCATACCTTACTTTGCAAAAAGTCGAGGCGTAACCACCGCAAGACTGTTTTATGAGTTTGTACCGATATCCGGAGGGAAACATCATGCACGGACATCGCACAGATTACTGCCGCCGACCGTTCAGAGCTAGAAGCTGCTGTCCGCAAAGGATGGTTGTCGAAAGGCCGCGGAGGCTCGTTCCCGACTATAAAACCGTCTACGCGCGGCCGCGATTCGACTTTATGGCTGAGCGCGCCCTGTATGTTCGCGAAGCACTGCACTTCGCCAATCTCGCTCCGCAGAGGCGAAGCGAAACAAAACTCTCAAACTCTCCCCAATCCGGCCTACCCTTATCAAAGGATTAGCATTCTGAGGTTTTATGCCTATCAGTACTCACCCAATCGACCAATGGCTTGACGCCGGCGGAGTCGTAGTCACATCCAGCGACCGAGCCGCACGCTCGATACGCAGTTCGTTCAATCATCGCCGCTTAGCAGAAGGCCTTGCCGCGTGGCCCACCCCACAGATCGTCGAGTGGAAGGCATTCATTCGTACCGAATGGGACAACCGCTCCAACGACAGTCGTATGGTTATGAGCGCTGTTCAGGAAGAGTGGCTCTGGGCACGGATTGCGGCCCGCAGCAAACACGCCTCCAACATTCTTCACGGACCACGTTACCGGCTTGCAAGGATGGCTCGTGAAGCTCACGAACTGCTTTGCTCCTATGCTCCGCCTTCCCTTGCTTCTGTTACCCGCAGCGGCTGGCAAGGAGATGCGGAGGTCTTCAGCGAGTGGTTGACGGAGTTCGACACTCGTTGCTCCGCTTCAGGTTTACTCAGCACAGCGCGACTGCCACTCGAGATGCTTTCGTACTTGCAGAACGACGCTACCGAGCGCGTTCCTCTACTATTGGCAGGCTTCGACCGCATGCGGCCCACCCAAAGCGCCTTTCTCAAGTGCTGGGGTAAATGGGATCTAGAGAAAAACGATAGGCCAATCGCAGCAGCGACGTATTACAAGACGCCTGATGCCGCCACGGAACTCGCTGCTTGCGCAATCTGGTGTCGCCAGCATCTGGAGAAGGATCCGGACGCTCGGCTCCTGGTCGTGTCTCAGGACGCTGCTCTCCGCCGTGGAGAGATCGAGCGCTCCTTTCACCGTTATCTTGGGCAAACGAACACTGCAGCTTCACCGCTGGAGTTCTCGCTTGGCATCCCGCTCGCGGATGTGCCTCTGATACGAGGGGCTCTCCTCCTTTTGCGCTGGTTCACCCAGCCGATCTCTGAAAACGAGTTGGATTGGCTACTTTCGACCGAACTTACGGCCGAAACAAGCAGCGACACAGCTGCACTCCAGCGTTACATGCAAGATATTCGTAGGCGTAACCAGCAAAGGCCGGTTTGGACTCTCGAAGCATTCCTCAACGCGCAACCGGGTGGCAGCACAACGCCGGATTCTTGGTCGCATCGGATGTTGAACGCCTCTCGATTACTACAACAGGCAGAAAAGCAGCCGGCACTGGCATGGGCAGAACTCGTCCCGCGCCTTATGAAAGAAGCTGGATGGCCCGGTCAAAACCCTATGGCGAGTGCCAGTTTTCAGGCACTTGAGCACTGGAGCCGCGTCGTCGAGGAGTGCGGAACCATAGGGTTCGACGAAAAGAACTTGGGATGGCCAGTATTTCATTCCTCGCTCGCACGGCAACTCGACAATTCCCTCTTCACCCCCGAATCTCAGGGTGCCAACATTGTGATCACCGGCGCAGTTCAATCAGGAGGTATGTCAGCTGACGCTATTTGGTTCCTCGGCGCTGAAGAGGACGCTTGGCCCCTTAACGGCCCCACTCATCCCTTCCTGCCCTATTTCCTCCAAAGAGAGAGTGGCATGCCCCATTCCTCAATTCAACTTGACTGCGAGCTTTCAGAGATCGTTACCTCCAGACTGATGCACTCTGCTCCTGAGGTTTGCTTCAGTCACGCGGCATTCAGCACAAAGGCTGAAGCGAATCCCTCTCGGATGGCTATCCAGTTTGCCGGGGCTCCGATTCCCTTACCCGCTGAACTCATCGCAGTACCTTCTCCATCACCTTCTACCGAAACGTTCGAGGATGAGAGCCGGGTACAGTACGCCAGTACAAAGGCGGTCGGTGGTTCAAGTACTCTGACGCTGCAGTCGCAATGTGCCTTCAAAGCATTTGCTACAACGCGATTAGGAGCCAGAAGTTGGGATGCTGCTGAGATAGGTCTCAATCCCAGACAAAAAGGCGAACTCGCACATGCAGTCCTCCACGCTGTATGGGGCGGTTCGGCAACGAATGGGTGGCGAACCTCTGACGAGCTCGTATCAATGCTTAATGTTGAAGGACCAAGCGGCCTTGAGAAGTTTGTGACAGAACACGTTCGGACAGTTCTCCAACTCAAACTCTCGTCGAAGCTGCGCGATCGCTTGTCAGTGCGGTACCTGCTGATCGAGGAGAAGCGGCTTGTCCGGCTGGTAGTCGAGTGGCTCCTCTTAGAGTCAAGCAGGGCTCGGTTTGTGGTGGAGAAAGTGGAGGAGAAAACCACTGTCACAATAGCAGGGCTTGAACTTGACGTCCGTCTGGATAGGCTCGACACACTAGAGGATGGAACATCGCTGGTAGTGGATTACAAGACAGGCCAGGCGGCGGCCTCGCAGTGGGATCTTCCCCGCCCCGACGACGTGCAGTTGCCGATCTATTCGGCTTTTGCCGTGGAGAATGCTTCCTGTGGTGGTCTGGTGTTTGGGTCACTGAGGACTGGGGAAGTCCAGTTCGCCGGTAAGGTGAGGCAGTCTGTGGCGTTGCTGCCAAACTTATCCGGCAAGAGTCCGCTCGTGAAGTACCCGCTGGCCGAAGAGCACTTGGAGGATTGGCGCTCGGCCATCGAACAACTCGCACGCGACTACCTGGCTGGGGCCGCAAACGTCAACCCACGCCATCCATCATCAACGTGTGAACACTGTTCACTCAGATCACTATGTCGCATCGAGGATAGCCGCTCCGCTCAGGGCGATTCCGCTGCGGAAGATGCGATCGGCAATGTTCACTAATCTGCGCAGCCCTCCGGCGAGTAATCCATCGCTCGGAGGGTAACGCAGCCAGTATTCGTTTCAAACGAAAGAAGTTACGAAACATCAGTCCAAGGAGGACGAACATGAACCAGATCTCCGCTACAAGCGGTTTGAGCGTCCCCGTGGATATCGGCGAACGTCGTAAGGCAATCAACACGAACACCTCTGTCCTCGTGAAAGCACCTGCAGGCTCGGGCAAGACCACACTTCTGACTCAGCGCTTCCTCGCGCTCCTGGCCATCGTCGAAGATCCGCGCCACATTGTAGCTATCACGTTCACCATCGCTGCCGCAGCAGAAATGCGTCATCGCATTCTCGACGCGTTGGCGAAGGCTGCAGCCGCCGATCCCATGGCTGATCCTCTCGCGGTTGCCGCACTACGGAACGCCGAGGCCCGGGGTTGGAATCTACTCGACCAGCCTCTAATGTTGAGGATTTCAACCATAGATTCTTTCTGTCGCGAGTTGGCGATGCAGCAACCGCTGCTTTCTGGATTGGGTGGTGGACTGGCTATCGCCGAGATCCCTTCCGACCTCTACAGAGACGCTGCGCGCCTTACGCTCGCAGAGATCGATCATGGTCCCGAGGAACTCCAGGCTGGTATCGAGTGCCTACTCGATTGGAGAGCCAACAATCTTCATGAGCTCGAAGAACAGCTGATCACAATGCTTGGCACGCGAGACCGCTGGATGCAGAACTTCGTGTTCGATAGCGGCATCGATGAGGTCACCCTGCGAGCTGGGCTAGAACGTCCATTCGCGAGGGCGGCGGTACAAGCCCTTGGACATATCAGTTCCCTACTCTCAGCCGACGATTGGAGTGAAATCAACAGTCTTGCTCAATTCGCTTCCGGCAATCTCGCCGGCGAGCGGTTCGGTGCGCTGGCAGGCTCTTCGACGCCCAATGGCCCATTCTCTGCCGATGACGAAACGGCCTTAGCCAACACAGTCGCGATCTATCAGGACCTTGCGAGCTTTGTGATGACCCAGGGTGAAACGTTCCGGCGCCAGGTCACGAAGAATGACGGCTTTCCCGCCACAGCCAAGCCGGAAAAGGCCCGGATGCTGGAGCTGATTAGCGTCCTGTCCATCCTCCCCGGGTTTGGTGCAGCGCTTATTGCGGTTGGCAACCTCCCTCCCCTTCACTTCACGGATGATGAATGGCGCATCATTCGTGCGTGCTTCGTTCTTCTGCGCTATGCAGCAGCCCACCTCAAAGGGATCTTCGCCAAAACAGGCAAGGTCGACTTTATTGAGGTAGCTCAGATAGCCCAACTAGCTCTCTCCGCAACCGAAGGCATAGCGGGTGAAGGAGCATTTGCGATCGCAGACGGCATTCAACATTTGATGGTTGATGAGATGCAGGACACAAGTCGCCGGCAACACAACCTGCTGGCGGGCCTCGTCTCTCACTGGAACGAAGGAGAGGGTCGTACATGCTTCGTCGTGGGCGATCCTTTGCAATCTGTCTACTTTTTCCGCGATGCAGACATTGAATTGTTCTCTCGTGTGGAGAAGGTAGGCCTCGAATTACCTGGGGATCGGCAACTGTCCTTCGAACTCGCTCAGTTGGTGGCTAATTTCCGCACCGCTCCGCGATTGGTAGACCACCTCAACAGCATGTTTGCTTCGATCTTCGCAAACGACGACGGAAGCGGACTTCACTATGCACCAGCTGGCGCCGCCAGGGAGGATATGGCACCTACGACCGGACCCACTTCTCACTTTAAAGTGCATCTTGAGTTCGTCCCAGCATCTTCATCCCTCGAGACTGCTGATGCTGTCGAAGCTAAACGGAAGCAGATTACTTCGATCGTCGAGTTGATCAAGTCCTACGAGCCCAGGATCGCAGACGCAATCCAGCATAAGGAGAAGTTCCGCATTGCTGTCTTGGGTCGTGCGCGTAAGGCGCTGCTTCCCATAGCCGCAGCGCTACGCGCAGAAGGTATTCCCTTTCGAGCAATCGACCTAGAACCTCTCGCTGAGAGGTCTGAAGTGATTGACGCTTTGCAACTCGCCCGCGCCCTGCTCAACCCAGAGGACCGCGTGGCATGGTTGGGAGTACTCCGTGCTCCATGGTGCGGACTATCTCTGGCAGATATCCATCAACTGACCAGCGCGGACGATCCTGCCCTGCTGAATCAACCGATCCCCAATGTGGCTGGGAAACGTATACATCTACTCTCCGCCAACGCGCAGGAATCCGTTCAGCGCGTGCTTGATGTAACGGCCGAAGCCTCCTATCTCCGTGCTTCAGAGCCTTCACAATCTCTGGGAGTGTGGTTGGAATTCATCTGGTTACGGCTCGGCGGTGACGCATGCGTCGATGCTCAGTCTCGCTCCAACCTTGACCTACTGTGGACAGTCATCGATCAACTTCCGAACGCGGAGCAGGATTTGCTCGGTTCTGCATTGGAATCTGCTCTCAGTAAGTTGATGGCACAGCCCGACCCCGAGGCCAGTAGCGATCACGGCGTTCAACTCCTCACTATCCACAAGTCGAAAGGGCTTGAGTATGAAGTGGTAATTTTGCCCGAACTGCAGGGACACGGAGGAGCGACGCGCAGTTCGATGCTCTCCTGGTGCGAACGCGGGATCAACAGCCGAGATGGAGTAACGGAGTTCCTCATCGCGCCCAACCAAGCCAAAGGCACCGAAGGAGGAGCTGCAAAGAAATGGGTAGACAGCGTCTACCGTGAACGCGAGACACAGGAAATGCGACGCCTTCTCTACGTGGCAGCTACGCGCGCGCGGGAGGAACTGCATCTGTTTGCTCGGCCCGGGTACAAGGAAGTCGGTGATGGAAGCCGTACTCTTTCGATCCCTAGCGATAATCTGCTGGCAGTTGCATGGCCGGCGATTGAAGGTGAGGTGTTGAGGCAGTTCCTATCCTGGCAGCCGTCCTTACCGAACATTGCTGCAGCTCAGGTTCAGACCATCGAGGATGCTTCTCCTGCGATCATCCGTCGCCTCTGCGCTGGCTTCACTGCAAGTGAAGCATCGCGTGGGGGTCTCTCACTCTCAGGCGACTCCCCAGCAACAGCTACCGAACTCTACGCAAGAGCAAGCGGAGGTATCGAATCGCGCGTGCGAGGACGAGCTATCCATGGATTACTCAAAACCCTCACTCTCAAGCGTTCGAAGCTTTCGTGGGATCAGGCGCGTTTGGCGTTGTTTGACGAGAAGCCAAGGCTCATCGCTCAGATTCGTTCTTCTGGTCTATCTTGCAGCGATGCTGCACTGATGGCAGATGCAGCAATGGCAGTTGTCCTCGCCACCTCGAACGACCCCATCGGCCAGTGGGTTCTCGATCCTCATATTGAGGGCGTGAGCGAAGTTCCATGGACAGGGCTGTTGGGGGGCGAGATACGGAACGTCCAAGCCGACCGTGTGTTTCGTGGGGGTATGGAGCCGCTGGAACAGGGCGACAGCGTTTGGTGGATTGTCGACTACAAAACAACTCAGTCACCCGCTGGAGACCTAGACACTGCTTTGGCGGCGTCGCGGACCGTGTATGCCCCGCAACTTGAGACATATGCAAGAGTGTTGAGGCAGCTCAGGGGGGTCGATATCCCTGTCCGGGTTGGGCTTTATTACCCGACTTGGGCAAAGCTCGATTTCTGGGAACTCCCGAACTCCATTAGCTAGTCAACTCCCCGGTCCCCCGCCGGCTAACTTCCACGGTGAATATGGCTAACATTGCCTGTATTCACCGTGGAACGCAATTTCTGATGTCTCAATTTAGAATAAGCAGTGCCTGAAAGGACTCGATGACGGAACAAGTCTGCCCCATCTGCGAAGGCTCTGGTCTGCACGTAGTTGAGCGTGCAGATGGAACGCGCGCCGCGAAGCCCTGCGAGTGCCGTGTAGCTCGGCGATCGGAGCGCATGATCAAGCAGGCGCTTATTCCCGAACGTTATGCTCACTGCATGCTCGATGAGTACGTTACTAAATTCACAGGGGCGAACCGATCCCTGGCGGCTGCATTGGTGCAAGCGCGAAGTTTTGTGAAAGCGTATCCGTTTGGCACCAATGGCAATGGTTTATTGCTGACCGGCTCTATCGGTGTCGGCAAGACTCATCTGGCCGTCGGCATATTGAGGGAGTTGATCACCGAACGTGGCGCGAAAGGCCTATTTGTCGACTATCGCGAGCTTCTGAAGGAACTTCAGAACAGCTACAGCCGAAATGTCGATGCAACAGAGCTTGGCATCCTTCAGCCCGTCTTCGATGCTGAAGTACTCGTACTCGATGAGCTTGGAGCTTCCAAACCTTCGGATTGGGTTGGTGACACAATTGGCACCATCCTGAACGGTTGCTACAACCGCAAACTGACCACCATAGTCACTACGAATTACGCAAACATGCCTCCTGCGGGCACGCTCAAGGATGCTGCAAGAGCGGCAATCCGCGAGGACACACTCGGCGATCGCATCGGTGAACGAATACGCTCTCGCCTTCAGGAGATGTGTGTCGTGATTCAGATGGAAGGCGATGATTTCCGTCAGACGGTCAAACGTGCAAGCTTCTCGTAGTTGGACTCAATATTTGCTGAGTTCAACTCGGCAGCCTCAAAGAAAGAAGCGGCGAAGTTCTTAGGCTCCGCCGCTTTGTTGCATCTAGATGTTGGCAGTCTGCTCGACAAGCAGCGGAGAGGTGGGAAGAATCTTTTTCTTTCCCCGCGCCGCGCGCCGCAGTTGCACTTCAGCGGTTGCTCTCGCACCTTCACCCGCGTAGCACTTGCTTTCGGGGAGCCATCTCAGTCCAAACCCCGCCTCAACGTCTCTCACCATCTCATTCAAGTCGCGTTCTGTGATAATCCAGAATCGCTTGTTTATGAGCTTCGCCACAACGAGCGCCGCGACTCCTCTAACGAGACGCCGCGGCCTCTCCTTGTCTCCGAGAAAATCACGGAGCAACGCCATGGTTACTCGGCGGCCGATGCTATATACACCCGCTGCAGAAAGTCTCATCTGCACGCCGCCAGTAGGATCTGTGCTCGCTCGGTAGCGCCATACTTCCTGCTCCGGCGTTCCAACGTAGATAACCGGGTCGAGAATAACCTCTTCCGGTTCCGGATCACGGTCTGCGAGCAGAGCTTCGAGCAGGCCGGTAGGGACGGTGGCGTACATTGCCGCTTCGTCAAGGATGATTTCAGGAATACTCACAACGCCGTTGCAGTCAGGGCCAATAGCTCCGGTGCCACTCCACTTCAACAAACAACCCTCACTTTGGCTGCTGCTAGGTATACGCACCTGCAAGAAGTAGCCATCCATGAGCGGGTCGTAGCCAACATCGACCTTGAACCCACTCTTGATCGCTTCTAGTGTGTATCGACTCATCTATCAGGCCTCCTTTTGGGCCCAAGGAGATTATGTGGCCATACCTCACTCGCTGTAACAAGAAAACGACGTTTCCGACGCAAACTCATGTCGGACATTCTTCGTAACACCGACTCTTCCCTCGAAAACACTTACACTCTTCGCAGCATTCGAATACTTTGTGTTTCAAAACAGATCACCCGGTACATGGTGGTCGCAAGAAAGTAGCAACCCTTGATGCAGAACCTCGTTCGACCACTGCTGAGCTTTACGAAACTGCTCTTCGCCGTCACTCTCCTCTTCACGTTGCCGCAGCTTCATGCGCAGCGTTCGCTCATCACTCAACCCGTCAACGAGGCCTCGCGTGTGACGCTGCACGGCAATGTCCACTCTCTCGCTCAAGGAGGCATGGATATTGGGCAGATCCCCAGTAGCCAACCGACCGGAGTGATGATGCTAGCACTCGGCCGCAGTGCTGCTCAGCAGGCCGCACTCGACAGCTACGTGACGTCAGCCAGCACACCCGGTACGTCCTCTTACCACCAATGGCTCACGCCATCGGCTTTCAATAGTCGTTTCGGCGCCAGCCCTGCGGATGTTCTCGTCGTAGAAGCTTGGCTCGAGTCCAACGGCTTCACCGTCCAGCAGGTATCGCCTGCAGGTAACGTGATTCGCTTCTCCGGCACCATCGGAGCGGTGAACACTGCTTTCCAGACGGACATGCATCAGTACGAGATCGCTGGCGTGAGGCATATCTCGAACGCTAGCGAGCCTTCGATACCTGCGGCATTGGCGGGTATCGTTCATGGCATTTCGTCACTCAACGATTACCATCCTGCCTCTCAGATCGTTCGCGGCCCTCACCCTTCCTTTACTGCTAAAGGCGAAGGCATCCGGCCAGAGTTGACGGTCTACGGGCCATCGACGTGGGGCTCGATCACCGGTGGCAGCTACAACTACGACGTCTACTATCTGCCTGGAGCTGGAGATGCGGCGACGATCTACGACACGCCAAATTCTGCGATGAACCCCGCCTATAGCGGAACGACGTGGAATGGCAGTGGCGTGACCGTAGGCATCGTGGGCGACTCGAACCTGAGTGCTGCTGCGATCGCCGATATCGCCCGCTACCGCTCTTTCTTCCTGAACGAGACACAGTCCCAAGCCAATATCGACGCGCAGTTACCGAAGGTGGTGGTAGACGGCCCCGATCCGGGAGTGAATGGTGATGTCCTCGAAGCGGTGGTTGACATAGAACAGGTTGCGGCCTTCGCTCCGAAGGCACTCACGACGTTCTACACCGCGGCTAACACCGACCTGCAAGCTGGCGTGATCCTCGCAGTCCAGAGAGCGGTCAACGACAATGCAGTCTCGGTCCTCAACGTCAGTTTCGGTTACTGCGAGAATTTCCTTGGGGCCGGCGACAATTCGCTGCTCAACGAAGTCTATGAGCAGGCTGCTGCTCAAGGCATCTCGATCACGGTTTCCTCAGGCGACTCAGGAGCTGCCGGGTGCGATTCCGGTGGCGTCGGCTTCGGTGCTACAACTGGAGGCGGCTTGGCGGTGAATGGGTTTGCATCTACCCCATGGAACGTCGCTGTGGGAGGGACTGACTTCGATGCTCTTTACTCGACCAATCTTTCAACGATCGAGCAATACATCCAGGTACCGGCTACTTCAGCTTCGCAGCTCGGCAATCCGCCCTACTACGGCAGCGCACTTGGCTATATCCCAGAAGAGCCGTGGAATGACTCCACCGGCGTCTGGTCAATCTACACCAACAACACGCCGTATAAATGGGGAAATGGCCCCGAGAATACACTGGGAGGTGGAGGAGGACTCAGCAGTTCTGCAGTTTGTTCTGGCACGATCAGCAGTACGGGTGCTTGTACAGGCGCTTTGAGCGGTTACTCCAAACCCGCTTTCCAAGCGTCTCTCACTCCGACTGACACAGTGCGTGATATACCGGATGTTTCGTTCTTCTCGGGCTCGTTCATGAGTGATGATGGCTACTCGCAGGACTTCAATGCGGCGTGGTCGGTTTGCTCGGACAACACGGTAAATGGCGACACCGACGCGTATAGCGATTGCGTTCCCAAGACCGGAACTACCGGCTGCAATGGGACTTGCGCAATCAGCACCAATACCTCGACCACCCCGATCGGCGGCACGTCGACGTCTGCGCCGTCCATGGCCGGTATCCTGGCGTTGGTAATCCAGCATCAGGGTGGCCAGCGTCTTGGACAAGCCGACTACGGGATCTACAACCTCGCAGCCACGAAACCTGCGGACTTTCACGACATCACCACCGGCAACAACTCGGTGCTGTGCACGGCTGGGACCGTGAACTGTGGAACCAACGGATTCATCGACGGTTACAACGCCGGCGCTGGGTACGACTTGGCTTCGGGAATCGGCAGTATCGATGTCGCGAAGTTCGTCAACGACTGGTCGTCCATCCAGTTCGCAACCACAACCACAACGCTTACAGCGGGTACGAGTGCCAGTTCGCTTGGCACCAGCCCTCTTACCATCGCACATGGCACCACCATCTACCTCAAGGTAGCGGTCAGCCCAGCCACGGCCACCGGCAATGTTGTCCTCACCACCAACAGCACCCAGGAGAACAGCGACAGCATCACAACCGCGCCGATCACTAATGGCGTGGCCACATTCTCCACTCAGGCGCTGCCTGGTGGAACATACACGCTGTATGCACGATACGGAGGCGACACAACCAATGCTGCAGGTCAGTCTCAGGGAATCCAGGTCACCGTCTCCTCTGAAACCAGCGCTTTGCAGTTCAACCTCAACGTCTACAACGCTCAGACTGGAGCTCTGACAGCGACCTCGCCTAGCAGTGCGGTCTATGGCTCTCAAATCTCCGCGGATATCACTCCTTACGGTGGAACTGAAGGCTTAACCCAAGGAAGCCCGGCCACCGGAACGGTCGTACTCACTCAGGATGGTGTCCAATTGGGGACCATCACACTCAATAGCGAAGGGCAGGCAAACTACCAACTGTCTCCCGTTTTACTCACCCCCGGGGTCCACTCGTTTTCGGCCGCCTACTCGGGTGGTGGCAGCTACAACGCCTCGACAACCACTCAAACCATCACTATCACCAAGGCGGTCATGTCTGGCTATTTTGGACTTCCTGCGAATGGACAGGTTTATCAAACGGCAGTCGCAGATCAATACGTGACCATATTTATGACCGGGTACAGTAACGGCGTTGCTCCAACTGGCACCTTCACCTTTACGATGAACGGAGCTTCAGCAGGGTCCGGGACAGGCGTTCCCTTCAAGGGGAATGGCACCATTTCAGCACCATTGTCAGACGTAGGAGTGACCATAGGACAGGCGCTAACTCCAGGCCAGATCCCCATTGGCACTACTGCGACGATCACCGCGAACTACAGCGGCGACAGTAACTACGCTGCTGCTGGGCCTTTCACGATAACCGTGTCTGTAGCGGAGGCCGCCAACGCTGCTTTCACGCTTGCGGCGGCCGGGCCTGTCAATATCGCAACGCCCGGTCAACCGGGCACAGCAATCCTGAGCGCAACACCAACCAACGGATTTGGAGGATCCGTGACCCTAAGCTGCGCCCTAACCGGTGGCGCCGCGACTGTCTACGCTCCAACCTGTTCTATTCCTGCCTCTGTCAGTATCTCCGGGACCGCGGCACAAACCGTAACTGTCACCATCTCGACAGTGGGAGCAACGACTGCGAGCCTCAAGCATCCGTCTTCCCTATTCGTCGGGCTCAGTGGCGGAGGACTGGCGCTTGCCAGCATGTTGTTCTTCGCCTTCCCCAATCGCCGGCGACGGTCGGTGTGGATGGCCTCACTTGCAATCCTCTTGACGGTACTGCTGCCCACAACAGGCTGCGGTTCTAAGACCGGAAGCGGATCAGGTGGTGGTGGAGCGACTGGCACTCCTGCCGGGTCTTACACCTTCACCATCACCGGCACCCATGGCTCGATCACGAACAGCACAATGCTGACCGTGGTTGTCGTATAGCGATGGTCTAACCCCAACCCACCCGGCAGGCCTTCTGCCGGGTGTTTTATTTCCGCTTCATCTTTTCTAAAGAAATCCTTCTGCGGTCCTTGCGCCTCGGTTCCCTATGGAATAGAAACAGGGCTGAGTTCACCGTGATACACATCGCGTGCGATGAGATGCGTGACGAGCAACAGAGACTGCACGAACGATCACGCTGGCGAACCAGCTAGCGAGCCGAGCATTTAGCCGGTAGGAGAAGAAAATGATCTTCAAGAAGACGATTGATTCCGGGCTTAAGAAGGTTCTTGCTATTCACCACAATGAGGACGGACAACTCCTAGCCGTCTGGCTCACGGCAATCATGGCAATGGGGTCGGTCTTCATGGGCACCGCTTATGATATGTCGAACGCGTGGGGACACAAGCAGTGGGCCGATACGGTTGCTGAGGCTTCCTGTACTGCCGGCGCTATGGATATGGAGTACGCGGCGAACGCAGGTGGGGCGCCTGCCACCCCCGACCCCACCTACAACTTCCTAAATGCCACATCGGGCGACTGCGCAGACGGCGAGAGCAACGCAATGTGTTACTACGCGAACCTCAATGGATACTCCAGTAAGGCAGTAGGAGCGACTGTAGCCTCGAACGATGTCAGTTGGAACACGTCCACTATTCCTCCTGTCAACGCAGCTTCGTCCTCCGCTATTGTTAACGGCGCAACCGCCAACGGCGTTCCTGCCTACCTCAATGTCACGGTGACCGAGAATGTACCGGTCACCTTTATGGGCATCTTCGCGAAAGCGTTCCGCATGTCCAACTCCTGGCAGACCGTTCAGGTCGTCGGCCACTGCAACTGTGGATTGGTGGGAGGGGCGCAGACTTCAGCGCCAGGCACATTACCAACAACGACTGTAACTCAGGATTGTAATGACGGAGTTGGGAGTGGGTCAGGATATGCCTGCGGAGTTTTTAGCGCCGCGGTGGCATTACCTAGTTCGCCCGTTGAGAGTGGAGCCGCTGTGACGATGAGTGTTACAGGATCACTTACAAGCACTAATTTTGGCGGTGGTGGTATGGCGAGCTTGGACGGATATGCTCTTATTGGGTGTGGATCTTCGGCCCCCAGTACCTGCGAGTGCAACAATACCGAATATGGTGGTTACGAGAACACCGACACGATTGTAGGCCAACTGACAGGGTTGAACTCTGCTTCTAATCCCCCACCACCATTCTATGCGGTGTGCTACGGAGTAACTAATACAGATCAAATCAAAGCCGAGGCATACGCATCTGCATTTTCTTTAGGCGGCGGCGGTGATACTTATACCGCAATAATCAGTCTTACTGCTCCCGACGCCCCCGTTCAGGGAATTCATGTAGCCACCTTCGGCAACGATTAGCAAGTACATAGAGCAACGTGCCCTACTGCGAATAGAGTAGGCGCGAGAACGAAGCCAGAACATATCGCTCGGATCGAGTATTAATAAGCAGAAATGTACCAGGAGAGCACGATGCGGATGTTATTCAAGAACAATCGTTTGAGCCTTGTAACTAAGTTCTCGCGAGATACAAATGGCCAAGCTCTCATTGAAACTGCGCTTTGTAGTTTAGTGATGACGCTTATGGTAGCCGTCGCTGCCAACTTCGCATATTTGTCGTATATCAATGCAACCACCGGATCTGCAGCGCGCCAAGCGGCGGTCTATGCAATTCAAGGGGGCCAATCCGTCGCGGGTAATGCCTTACCCACCCAGATCGCGGCTTGCGCTGTTGCCGCGAACGAGGTGAATGGCTGGCTGGCGATTCCCAGCGACGAATGGAGTGCTTCCGTCTCAAGCTCAACGGTAGGGAGCGAATCCTGGGCGCAAACCACAGCCTGTTCTAGCGGAGGTCAATCGGGTCCACTATTTGCTGCCGATCCAGAGTCTGCGTACTTCGCAAGTACCGCGGTCGCGGTTGCCGCAAATTACAATATGCCGCTCCAGTTCTCGATGTGGGGATTCAAATCGCTTGCCCTTAACCAATTTCAAGCGGCACATGTTATCTACATCCGCCAACTGAACTAACAAGGAGCTCTTCGATGCGCCTCTTACGAGTGTGCCGCAAAAATACACTAAACACCCGCGGTCAAACGCTGGTCGAAACCTCGATGGCACTCTTGGTTGCGATTCCCGTAATCCTCTGGTCATTTGAGATGGGCATGTTCTGTTACACCCTCGGGCAGTATCAATATGCCGCGCGTGCAGGAGTGCAATATGCAATCTCTCATGGCACTGATGCTCCCGACTGCAGTGGACCGGGTGGCACTGTCAATTCCTCATGCCCGGATCCGACAGGAGCAGACATTAGTGACTTGGTTGCAAATGTGTCACACTCGTCTGGCCATGTCCTCATGAGTTCGCAAGTCAAAGTTTCATGGGGCGACCTGGACAACAATCCGGCATCTCCAGTCACCGTCACAATAAGCGCTCCGTATCAGCCTTACGTTGACTTACCCTTCGTCCCCGCAATAATCACAGGCACAGCGACAGGTCAGATCGTCTACTGACAGCTACCGCGATACGTAGACGGCATTATTAAAGGAGTCCATGATGATGGAATCCTTTCCTTTGCTGTGGCTTCGTGAATTTAAGATTCACCGGATCCGATCATATCGGCATCTGTACCCTCAATATTCACTGATCATTTCCACATAGTTTCGCTTTTAGTGCAACTAAAGTTGCGGATTAGTAGCAACTTGCATAATTTACTCAAAATAGACTCCTGCCGCAGTTACCCCTCGCTGATTGTGTTCTTAGTCTGTGGATGCGGGGAAGATCATTACTCTTCTTCGACACTCAAAGAGGAGCACCTAATACACCATGAACAAGTCCACTTTCGCCGCCCTGAAGTCCAGCATCCAGAATCTCCACAACGATGAGAACGGCCAGGACCTGGTTGAGTACGCACTCGTGACGGCAATCGTCAGCCTCGGTACGGTCACCGCCCTCCAGTCCCTCGCTACCTACGTCGGCGCGGCCTTCAATGATGTGGCAACGCAGCTGAGCACCGCAATCGCTTAGTTTGCAGTAAGGCTAATACTCCAATCGGACATGACCCTATATGGACGGTCATGTCCGATTGGGCTAACACTCTGCTGTACAGGGCAAGTTGCAAGGAGTACCAATCTATGAAGTCGAAAATCCTTTCTTTCCATCAAGACGAAAACGGCCAGGACCTGGTTGAGTATGCGCTCGTTACCGCGATAGTGAGCCTCGGTGCGGTCACTGCTCTGAACGTTCTGGCATCCGGAATTAGCGCAGCGTTTAACAACGTGGTCAATGTCTTTGGGACCGCAATCTGGTAGTGGCTCTAAGGCTGTGCAGGTGTTGACACTTGCGTCGACCGTTCATTCCGATCCAGCGAGGGCTGAAATGTCGTAAGCATTGTAAGAAGCGCGACATTTCAGTCCAATTCTGGATCACCCCTCTAAAACATCCTCTTCAACACATGAGCCTTGAGTATGGTTCGACTACGTCTTATGGCCGTGATCAAGTGAACATCCCTTCTAATCAATAGAAACAAACAGGCTGTCACGCAGATGGTGGTTGGGTCTTATCGCGTCTGCTTCTAGCAGCTCCTTTTGGAGCGTCCCAATTTAGGACAGCAAATTATTGACTAGAAGATCGCATTTTTATCCCTCAGTCCCTTACCCCTCGATAATTCTCTGTTCATTATGTGTCTATGGATATTCGTCTTGATGAAGTTTGTCTCGCATCGGCTGTCGTTGTAGGGGTGGCAGGGGCAATCTTTGACCTTCGGCCTTCGCACCGTATTCCGAACTGGTTAACGTACGGGGCAGTCTTGTGTGGTCTCGCGCTTCGCGCTGCGCTTGGCGGTTGGCGAGAGTTCCTCTCAGCGCTTGCAGCCGTCGTCGTCATGTTCTTCTTCACGAACACGCTTTACAAGCTCAACTCCATGGGTGGAGGCGACGTGAAGCTCATGACGTCCATTGCCGCGTTCGCTGCGATGCCACATGTATTCATGGAGATCTTTTGCATCGCTATTGCAGGCGGTGTGATCGCCGTCGGCGTTATCGCATGGAAGGGTCAGCTGCGCAAGCGGGTAGCCAGCAGCCTCCTTCTGGTAGCTCATCACTTTCACGGCGGCTTAACAACACACCCTGAATTGAATTTGGACAACCCAGATGCACTGAAAATGCCGTACGGACCCGCGATTGCCTTGGGCAGTTTCGCGGTTCTCATGATTTCGAGAGGTCTGTAATGAATATCCGCAAGATTTTTATCGGTATCGCGATCGCCTTTGTGATTTCTGGATCGCTTGTTTTCATTCTGTACAAGAAAATCCAGAATGGAAATGCCAGCACCGCCAAAGTTGCCCACGTTTGGCATTACGTGGCTGCATCCAGAAGCCTAGCGTCAGGAGAGAGCCTGACGCTGGCGATGATGGCTCCTGTCGACTGGAATAGCCCTGTTGCTGTAGATGGCGCAATTACAAACCCAGAAAAGGCATTGGGCAGGATTGTGGCTTACCCAATAGCCGGTGGCATGATCCTCACCGAGAAGTCGCTGGCGGCTCCGGGGTCGAGCTTCGGCCTTCCCGAGAAAATTCCCGTAGGCATGCGTGCAATCGCGGTCAAGACCGACGAAGTGGCCGACCTCGGCGGCTTTCTCTTCCCTGGTACTCATGTAGACGTGCTGTTGACTATCGGAGGGGGGGGCTCTGTCGGTGCTCAGGGTGGGAGTGGGAGTGTACGAACGATCGTGGTGCTTGAAGACGTTGACGTTCTCGCGGTTGGTAAGCAGATGATCGCCGATCCTTCGGATAAGCCCACTCCCGTATCTGTCGTCAACCTCCTCGTCAACGCAGACGACGCGAGGAAGATAGCACTAGCCGAGCAGCAAGGTTCACTTCATCTCACGCTCCGCAATAGCGGGGACCGTGGAAGCGCAGAACACAAGGTCACTTACCTCACAGATATCACAGGTTCCCCGGCGTCTGCAGTGAGAGTAAGGACCAAGGAGGGTCCAGCTCCTCAGAGGCTTGAGATGACGCTTGGCTCTAAGGGGTCCGTACAAACATATCGCGACAATATTCCGGTCAGTGAGTCCTCATCTGCCCTGAACGGTGGAGGAAACAGCAAGTGAATCGCAAATATCTCGTTTTTCTGAGCTCTCTCTTCGTCGGCAACATTCTGTTACCTGCCTGCTATGCGCAAGACTCAATGCGTGCTTCCGTCTCTCTTCCGATTACTTCTGTCTCAACTAGCGATGTAGATAAAACCTTGCACGTCACTGTTGGTCGGACATTATTTCTTAACAGCCAAAAGCCGCTAACCCAGGTGTATGTTGACAACCCATTGGTGCTCCAGTCCTATGCATCCAGCCCGAGTCAGCTTGTGATTAGCGGGTTGGCCCCTGGCATGGCAACGGTGGTGCTTTGGGACAAAGACCTTCACCACACGTCGTACACGGTCACGGTCGACAAGAGTGTTGTGACTCTGCAAGAGGCATTCGAGAACGAGTTTCCGATGGACAAGATCCACGTCTCGTCTGATCGCAACACGGTGATCCTCACCGGCTACGTCACTTCGCACGAGGAATTTCTGCTCGCTACGAAGCTAGCAGCAAGCTTCAGCCAGCGGGGCTCCGGATCTCAATCTGGTGGCAGCTCCTCGGGCGGCGGTAATGGCACGCAGGACATCGCCAACTCGCTTCGAATTACACCCCCTCACCTACGTCAGGTTCGCCTAGAGGTGAAGTTCGCTGAGATTGACCGTACGAAGGCCATGCAATTGGGCTTTAGTCTCCTGTCGTTAGGCAACGCTACAGCGATGTCTGGAACGGGTCAGTTCCCTACTGTATCGGCCCCATCCATGCTGGGCCAAGGGATCAAGGCGACGGCCGCGGTCGCGTCTCCAACCCTGTTGCTCTACAGCCAGAGCATGAATTTGGGCGCAGCAATTCAGGACATGGAAAATAATGATGTTCTACAGATTCTTGCCGAGCCGACTATAAGCGCGCTGTCGGGGCATACAGGTACATTTCTGGCGGGCGGCGAATTTCCTTATCCAGTGGTCCAGGCTTCAGGAGCTGGTGCGGCCTCTGTCAGCGTACAGTTCATGCCCTATGGCATCAGCCTGACCTTCTTGCCAGTTGTTCTAGCAGATGGCACCATTCGTCTTCACATCGCACCCGAAGTCTCCGCACTCGACTACACAAACGAGGTTGTGATTGACGGAACAAGTGAGCCAGCAATCAGTACTCGCCGCGCCGTGACAGACATTGAACTCAGGGATGGCCAGTCGTTCGCTCTCTCCGGCTTGCTCGATAAAACCATCACTGACCAATTTCAGAAGATGCCTGGCATTTCATCTATTCCTATTCTTGGAGCTCTATTCCGTTCGAAGAGCACCAAGCATGCAAGCACCGAACTCCTTGTCATCGTCACACCGCACATCATCGACGAGGTTAGTCACCCAGATGTCACACCCACTGATCTCGCGCCAGTGATTCCCTACATGACCAATAAATCTTTTGACAAGAATAGCCAGGTCACCAATGGCAAATAAACCACTCCTACTCTCCGTCTGTGCCTCTCCCGAACTCAAGACGCTGCTGGATATCACCGCAGCGTCACAGGGGCTTCGCCTCGCCAAGATCAACAAGTACCTCACGCAGACGAGCCGCTTCGATCTTTCACAATTCCCTCAGAACGCCCCATGGGTAGCCTTCGTCGATTTCACAAGCGACCCCGAACAGGGAATCAAGACTGCAGAGGTGCTGAGTACTTTCGTGTCCCCGAGGATATGGACTGTGGGTGTGTCGAGTAGTGCTGACACGGATATCCTGATGAGGGCCATGAGCGCTGGCTGTTGCGAATTCCTGCACCTACCTTCAACAGAATTTCTTATCGAATCGGCATTGAACAAAATCGTACGACGCATCTCTCTGCTGGAGACTGAATCGAAACCAACAGGCCGCGTTGCGGCATTTATAGGGGTTCGCGGCGGAGTCGGTGCGACCACTCTGGCCGTCCATACCGCGATAGAGGCAGCAAACTTCGCCGGGCCGAACAAGGTATTACTCGTGGACCTTAAGCGACAGCTTGGGCACGTCGCGATCTACTTGAATCTGCCAAACCCTGGACATTCCTTCGCCCATGCTTTGGCAAATGTAGATCGGCTTGACGCAGATCTACTCCAAAGCATGCTCGTTCGTCACTCGGATTCCCTTTCGATACTGGCCTCTCCGGATGATTGCTCGGCTCTGGAATCATCAATGAGCCAACAGCAATATCATCCTTCGAAGCCTACCGACGAGGCAGTTGACAACGTACTGAATCACTTACGAGCAGCAAACGATCTCACGATCTTCGACGCGGATCCACTGCTTCCAGAGACAATTGCAGTGGCGAGGCGTGCGGACTTCGTATATATCGTCGCTTCTCTGGATATTGGCTCAATCCGAGATGTGGCTCGCTACATGGACACACTCGGGCGAGATCTCGATCGGCAAAAGCTGATAGTCACTCACGTAGAGGTAGGCGTTATGAAGCCAGAAATGATCGGGAACCCGGCCGGCATTCCGATCATAGCGACATTCCCCAACTTGTCTGGACCCATCTCTTCCGCGATCAACGCAGGGATCCCGGTTCCGCGGCAGGTGCGGGCTTTCTACGCGGGCCTTGCCCCCATCCTCGCAGAACTCGGCGACGACGTGAAAACAGTAGTTCCAAAGAAATCGTTTTTTGCAAGAAGGGCGAAATAAACAATGACTCTCGCAACCGTGGATCAAATGGACGACGTGATCGTGGTGGATGAAGAAGACAACAACGCGCAAGCTGCAGTTGACGTTCCCATCGAATTTTCAGCTACCCCTAATCGCCCGGAGGCTAAGTTTATCCCGGAGGCTCGCCGGTTCGCCACCGAGTACGTTCTCCTACTTCATTCCGAGGTAGTCGGCCGGATCCATCCTGACAGGCTCAACAAGCCGCTACCTGATGACAGACAGGAATATCGGAATGCCATTCTCGCAAGCATAACTCGCAACAGCCTTCCGTTTAGCGGAGTCGAACGCGATCAACTCGCTGAACAGGTGTTGCAGGAAATCTATGGATACGGACCATTACAACCTCTTCTCGACGATGAAACCATTGATGACATCCTGGTCAATTCACACGATCTGGTCTACGTTGAGCGCAATGGTCTGCTCGAAGAGACCAATGTCCGCTTCCACAGCAGGGAGCACCTGATGAACGTAATCAACCGCATCGTTTCAGCGGTTGGTCGACGAGTCGACGAGTCGTCCCCAATGGTGGATGCACGGCTGCCAAATGGCTCGCGGGTGAATATCATCATCCCACCACTCGCTCTCGACGGCCCTACCATGAGCATCCGTAAGTTCGGGTCGAAGCCACTTACTGCCGACAACTTGGTCGAGAACAAAAGTATCACCTCACAAATGTTGGAGTTCTTGGGAGCTGCGGTTAAGGCGAAGTTGAGCATCATCGTTTCAGGTGCGACTGGCTCTGGTAAGACCACACTTCTCAACGTACTCTCTCGTTCGATTGGACCTCGGGAGCGGATCATCACAATCGAGGATTCAGCGGAGTTGATTCTGCAACAAAAACATGTTGTACGTCTAGAGTGCCGCCCCGCTAATACAGAAGGAAAAGGTGAAGTCCGGCCGCGAGAGCTCGTCATCAATGCTCTTCGTATGCGTCCAGACCGAATCATTATGGGCGAAGTCCGCGGGACTGAGGCTCTAGATCTCCTACAGGCCATGAATACCGGTCATGATGGTTCGCTTGCAACGGTACATGCCAACACTCCCCGAGATGCAATATCGCGTCTGGAGACGATGGTTCTGATGGGGGCGACTAATCTACCGGAAAAGTCAATCAGACAACAGATCGCCAATGCGATTCACCTTATCGTCCAGGTCAGCCGATTGAGTGATGGTCGTCGATGCGTCACGAACGTTTCTGAGATTACGGGCATGCAAGGCGACGTCCTCACGATGCAGGATATCTTTACATTCGACAAGGCAGGCGTTGATGCTGAAGGACGAGTCCATGGCACATTCTCCGGTTATGGTCGTAGGCCTCGTTGCTTGGAGAACATCACCCTTGCTGGTATTCGCTTGAACGGCGATATCTTTACCCACAGTGTGGAGGTGTAGCCGTGCTCACTCTCTTCATCATGGTTTTTGTGAGTGTGCTCATAGTCTTCCTAGTTGTGACCCGTGTTTCCAAAAGAGACAAGGCAACACTGGAGCGTGTGAGTCGGATTGGTGCGACTGGTACTGTCACACATAAGGACGCACTCTTCGTCGCCACAAAGCGCCATGATCGGTACTCCGCCCTATCGAGACACATCGACCGGCTCATTCAGCAAGGTGCAGTGTCTCTGGATCGCACAACTCTCTATGGGCTGTCTGTAGGCGCGGCTGTCATAGGTGCTCTGCTTGCCTGGATGTTCGTTCCGACAATTGTATTTGAACTCTTCGCTGCAGCCTTCGGCATGGTGGGCCCATACGTCTACCTTCATATCATGCGTAGCCGTCGTATAGCAGCGTTCAACCGAGAACTCCCCGAAACCATTGATCTCATCTCGCGTGCGGTAAAGGCTGGACACTCCGTAGCAGTGGCTTTTGAGATTGCAGCTACCGACGCTCGGCAGCCGGTGAAATCAGAGATGGCGGTGTTGACAGGCCAACTTCGTTTTGGCCTCCCTCAAGAAGAAGCTCTCAAGAACATGAGCGACCGGATACAGTCGCAAGACCTACGTTTCCTGGTGACGGCGATTCTGGTTCAAAAGCAAACCGGCGGCAATCTTCCCCAAATCCTCGAACGGACGACTCATATGATTCGCGAACGTATGCGTGTCAACGGAGAACTAAAAGTAAAGACGGCGCAAGGGCGTCTGAGTGCTAGCGTCCTTGTGCTGCTCCCCATCGGCCTTGCCGTGGCGATGAAATTTCTAGACCCAGGCTGGCTAGAACCGTTGGTAACCGAGCAGGTGGGTCATTACATGCTCTATTACGCCATCGTATCTCTTACAATCGGAGCCGTCTGCGTCTACGTCATCACGAAGCCGGAGGTGTAGACGATGTTTATATTGGTTAGTTTCTATTGCTTGATGGGGATCGCAAGTTTCGCTGTGGTTATCAGTGTTTACTTGGCTTTTCTCAATCTTCACGACAAGTCCCAGATGGAAAAGAGATCAGCGGAAGTTGTCAATCCACATCTCAAGGCGCTCGACGTGCGCAAGCGTTCTCCCTCACGACTGTTGGCGAGATTTGCCAGCACTGTTCATCTAGTGCGCGGTCGAGTTGGGAAGAAGAAGAAGAAACCAGAGAGCACCAAGCTCCAGAGGCGATTGTTTAGGGCTGGCCTGTACGAGGCAAGCAATGCCGATACATACGTTGGACTCCGTATTCTGTTGCCAATTCTGATGGTGACTTGCGGATCCTTCTTCACGACGAGCTTCGCTGTTCTAGTGGGCTTAGCCGCAGCAGGTTTTCTCCTTCCAGACTTCATCCTCGAGCGCAAAGGTAAGAAGCGCATCAACGCTATTCGCATAGGTCTCCCTGATACCGTCGACTTGCTCGTCATCTGTATGGATGCAGGCCTCGGGATGGATCAAGCTGTGCAACGCACCGCAGAGGTACTCTACATCGCTTATCCCGACCTTTGCACCGAACTCGTGTTTCTTGGCCGGCTTCAGGCAATGGGCATGGAGACAACAAAAGCGTGGAAGCAGCTCATGGATCGAACGAAGTCACCCGACATCGAACAGATTGCCAACATGCTCACGCAGTCAGAGACGTTTGGAACACCGATCTCGGACGCGATGCGCGTTCTTGCCGACTCTCTTCGAATCAAACGGAAGCAGCGGGCAGAGGAGCATGCTGCACGGAGCGGTGTAATTCTGCTTATGCCGCTCGTGGTTTTCATCTTTCCAGTAATCTTCATCATTCTTCTGGGGCCTGCTGCGCTTTCGATCATGCACGGCTTCGCACCGATGTTGCACCACTAAATTGTTCACGAAAGGAGAACTTTATGAACGCTCACATTATTCGCATCATTTCTGGCACTCTCTTTGCCCTCGCCGTCGGCTTCCTCATCTGGCGCCGCAGCAACAAAGAAGAGGTCTAAGTAGTCCCCCAACCCACCATCGCGAACGGAAGTCACGTCAAATGATAGAAAAGAACATCGTAAACACTACTCGCGATGGCGGCAGCCTGGGTGACAAGATCCAGGTTGCCGACACATTCCTGACCCGCCTCATTGGATTGATGGGACGAAAGTCACTCGATCCTGGGGCGGGCCTCCTATTGCGTCATTGTTCGAGCATTCACACCTTCTGGATGCGTATCCCGATCGATGCCGTTTATCTGGACCGCACTCTCTGCGTCAAAGCGATCGACGTTGCCTTGAAGCCATGGCGTGCCGGCACAATACGCCGTCACGTTCGTCATGTACTCGAGTTGCCCGCAGGCACAGCAGTACGTCTGGGGCTTCGCGTGGGTGACATCCTTGCAATCAAAGACACGAACGTACCAGGTACCCCGGCAGCGTAGACATATTAGAATCGAGAATCCTTGTGGCTCAATATCGCATTGGACAAAATACGAGCTCTCCCACTCAGTCAAACTTCGCCGTAATCCTTGAGAGTGCATATCAGGCCAAACTCCGGCCCGTATGCCTTTGCTGTGGTGACGAAGGCCTTCCGATGTACATTGCACACATCAATGACCGTTACTGGCTCAAGCGCATGCCTGGGACGGGTCGCAGACACGCTGTCGGCTGCTCTTCTTGGGAGATACCTGAAGAGTTCTCTGGGCGAAGCGATCTTGTAGGGTCCGCCATTCATTACACAGAGGATGAGGTGAAGCTTCGGCTTGGCTTTCCCTTATCTCATCGAGGGCGCCGCGACAAAGAAAAGGTTGAACAGGCCAATGCAGAGAAGCCAACCGCGAAAGGCAAGATAGACGACGCTCGCCTTACGCTCAGGAGTCTATTGCACTATCTGTGGGATGAAGCTGGGCTCACCACCTGGTCCGCCGACTGCCTGCCTCGCAATTGGGCGTTTGCCTATGATTCGCTTTCGATGGCCGCGGCACGAAAGACGGTCAAACACGCGGAGTTGCAGCGTTATCTTTACCTTCCTCGGCCGTGTGATAAGCAACGTGTCGCGCAGATTGAAGGTGAACGGCGTCAACGGTTCGCACAGGTATCTGGTACGGACGATAAGAAGGTTCACCACCTGTTGGTCATGGTTGGCGCAGTCGAATCGATCAAGCTCTCTGGAGAAAACTACAGGGCTACCTTTACCGACATGCCAAATTATCCAATTGTCATCAAACCAGATCTTTATGGAAAGATGCTCAAGAACTTGGGTAAAGAGATGCGCATGTGCCAGGCCGATTCCACCGGTCAAATGATCATGATCGGTACGTTTTGCGTAGAGGTAGAGGGGACGGCCGTATTCGAAGAAGTTGCGCTGATGTATGTCAATGAGGATTGGATTCCTTACGAGAACATCTATGACCGCGACCTCATCGAAAAATTGCAAAAGGATAAGAGGTCGTTCCTGCGTCTTCTCCGCTACAACCGCCCAACCGCTACGCCGATGCCGACACTGTTGCTCACGGACCAGGGTGATGCTCCTCTCTCGATCTATGTGCTTGATGCCGAGGCGTCGACTACTGCAAAGCAGATCGAAGACTCAGCTATTGCTTCCAAATACGAATACATAGTTTGGAATCCGAAGGTCGACGGAGAGATCCCAGCGTTGCCGCCGATTCAATTACGCAGCAACTCGAGTCAGGCGGTGACTCTGCCCGGTGATCAGCAATCCGAGGCCGAGGCCGCTTCCCATCCATTTTCTTCAGCAAAAACCACAGAAGGCAGCTCACTAGAGTCTTCTTTGGCTGAGATCCCCGCTGAGGTGGTGAGTGCGTAACCAATTGCAGAATACAAACAGAGGCGGCCAGGGCCTCCAGCCGAACAGATCCCCCTACGAACCCCGTCCGCGATACAACCCACCCGTATGTGCGCTCTGTGGGAACCGTTCCATCCGCCCGTTCTCGTCCATTTACGGAGGAGGTACGGCCTTCTACACGAGAATCAAAGGACTTATCTTCAAACACGGATACGAGCGCACCAAGCGTCAGTCTGTCCTCGCTGAAAACTGTCGTCCTCCAATGAAGGTGCCGTGGTCTCCAGCGATTCTGAGCCTACTAGCGTTGTTGGCGATGAAGTGGGGCGGATCACGCTTACCTCAGTTCTCTGGTCTCTTCGACCTCGCTAGCTACTACGTTGGATGGGTCGCTTTGTTGCTGACCATCGTAGCGGGAGTCAATAACTGGGGTTTCTATCCGCAAAAGATGAGAGCCTGGTCGAGGAAGTTCTATTGCGATCGCTGCGGTGGGTGTACCGTTCTCGAACAATAACGCTCCACGCACAAGTACTGGAACCTCGGCATTCCCGTTTGGGCATGCCGATGACGCTTGTAGTGAAATAAATGACACCAGAGTTTGTAAGATAACCTCCCACGCTCGTTACGCCAGCAGTCTCTTCTGTTGTACGTTGTCACAAGCATGGATACGCAACTAGCAATAGCCGGGACGTCACAACACAGCCATAGCGATATGTTCGCTTCGCCAGAAACTGTCAAACGTGCCTTGGAAGGGGTGGGTTACACCATAAGCGACACAGTCGCTGCCACCATATGCTTCGCGGACTTTCTCAAACGCCCAGTCCTCCAAGAGGGCCCAGCAGGATCCGGCAAGACGGAAATGGCGGTCGCGCTCTCTCGCGCCAGCGGGATGCCATTGATCAGGTTGCAGTGTTATGAAGGGATCACAGACAACCAGGCGATCGGTGAATACAGCAAAGCATTGCAAGACTTGTTCGTTCTTGTGAACAAGGATCTGCATAGGGAATGGGATGACATCAGCGCAGAACTGGTTTCGCGCAAATTCTACATTGCCGGGCCGCTATTGCAAGCCATCGAGGCGGAGAAGAGGGTCATCCTGCTGATCGATGAGATAGACAAAGTCCCCAGATCATTTGAAGCGATGTTGCTGCAGTTACTAAGCGTGTGGCAGTTGTCGATTACTGGGCTCGGAGACATCTCTGCCCAGACCATACCGTTCACAATCCTTACTTCTAACGCAGAGCGAGAACTCGGTGATGCGTTGCGCCGGCGCTCTCTCTATCTACTCCTCGAGCAGCCACCACCGATTCAGCAAGCGCAAATCGTTGCGAAGAAGACACCAACCCTCTCGCGCAATACGCATTTGTTCATCGCTGCGTTCGCAGAGGCAATTCAGTCATACCCGCTTGAAAAGACGCCTGCCATCTCAGAGATGAATGACCTTGCTTTGATCATGGAAAAGATGGGATGGCAAACCATCACCCCTGAACTCAGGGAGATTCTGTTTCCGGTCCTAATCAAACGTCCGAAGGATCTTGGCAATATGCGGACCAAGGACAAGTTTGCTGACGTCATTTTCAGTGCTATGGAGAGATTGCCTCAGATTAGTCTCGATTACGATGCATGGGAGATCGCTCAGCAAGAAGCTAGATCCGTCTCTGTGTCGACACGCGCTCCCCATATTGAGGCAGTGCGAGGAGATTTCCCCGAGGTAGTCCATGCGCCTTAGACTAATGGCAGTCCCTTGCATTGCTATTGCATTGGCTGGTCCTTTCGCGCGCGCTGCCGCGCCGGTTGGACTTCATCAAGAACCCATAGCAGAGGCGTACTACGCAGACGCCTATGCCGATCATTACAAGGTGCCGCGCGAACTTGTCCATGCGGTGATCGACGTCGAATCCAACTGGCACCCACATGAAGTCTCGAATAAGGGGGCAATGGGCCTCATGCAGCTAATGCCTGCAACCGCCAGAGCATATGGTGTCCGCGATCCATTCTCTATCTCCGACAACATCAATGGGGGGGTTCAATACCTCGCTGATCTCATAAAGGAGTTTGGAGACTTACGTCTCGTCGCTGCAGCTTATTACACCGGGCCAAGTCGGGTTGGAAAACGTGGCTTGGAACTAAATAGTCCTGAAGTTACCGTCTACGTTCAACAAATTCGGAGGTACTACGACGATGAAGTTCTATGGCATCAAAACGATGGGCAACAATAAGACGACACTGCGCGCCAGTTACACGGTCGCAATCGCAGTCTTGCTGTCGTGTGCCTGCCCCTACGGGAAAGCTCAAGATCCAACCGCTCCACCGGCACCAGTATCTACCGTCGACACCGGTGCGCCGCCCGCCCCAGCGGCGAGCGCCACACCTCCACTCGTTCCCTTGGCGATGCCTCCCGTCGTCCCTGTTGACTCCCTGGATGACAATTCTGTTCCTCCTCAATCGCCAGTGATCCCCAACGTAGTTCACGAGACAGTAAGTTCTGACGACGTCTTCACCGTTCATCTCAGGCCCCTTTTCACGACCGTTGTTCGCTTACCCGAAGAGGTCACATCGATTGCCATCGGAGCTCCCACGCTGATTGCTGCTGAGCATGATAAGGCGGAGCCACGGCTCGTCGATCTAAAGCCAATGACATACGGCAAGATTGACAGCAACGTCGTGATAGCCCTCCGCTCAGGCCACACTCTCTCCATACGCGTCATCTCTGATGGCGAAGAAGACAGTACCACGCCTGTAGATTTTGTGGTCGACTATACTCAACCACACAGCTTATTTCTTGGCTCTGAAAGTCCCGGGGAATCATCGGCTCCTTCGGAAGCCGACCCGGGACCTAGTCGCAGATCAGCTTCTCCTGTGAGTGAAGGCTCAGGGACCGAACCAGCGCACTCGGGTCTGCGCGGTAAAAGGAACAGGACCTCCGAGCCTACATCACTCATTACAGACTCCACACCTGTTGCAGAGAACCAGCTTCCACTGGATGACCCAACATCCTCGCCCACAGGCAGTTCACTGGATGTGCTGTTCCAAGAGCAAGAGGCTATTGCCGCCCCCAGGTTCATCCTTTCAAGCGACCTAGCGCGCGCATATCACGAGGATAAGCATGCGAGTTCAGATCTGGCAGTTTCAATTGGTCGTTCGTTCGAACAAGGCGATTCCATGTTTGTAGCGTATTCGGTAGTAAACAACAGCCATAAGTGGGTGGAGGTCTTACCGCCTTTGCTCGAATTCAATAATCCCAATACGGGGAAGAATGGCAAGGTCAATAAGAAGCACCCAGCGGCACTGGCAGAACAACTCTTCATCACCGATTACAGGATGAGTCGCTCGAAGTTGGCGCCAGGGCAGCGGCTTGATGCCGACGTGGAGTTTGTTCGTCCGGGCTTCAAATACCAGCACGAACATCTACCTGGAGAGTGCCAAGTTCTCCGCCTGAGTCACGTTTAATCCCGTGTGAGGCGCAGGTTGGATAGTTCGGTGGCGAGATCGATCCAGCGATCCATGAGCAGCTTCATGGTTTCGTAGTTCTTCAGTTG
>Ga0224555_1000967_pt1 | contig 42878 bp, 30 predicted proteins | sample 714S23034metaG_FD_180687 | JGI IMG/M metagenome (GOLD analysis project Ga0224555, IMG submission 180687) | Peat soil microbial communities from Stordalen Mire, Sweden - 717 S2 30-34 | ecosystem: Environmental > Terrestrial > Soil > Wetlands > Peat | place: Sweden: Norrbotten County, Stordalen...
CTTCGTTTCCGTTTTTGCCCGCCCCGGCCGCCAAAAACGGAAACGAAGGCGATTTCAAAGTCAAAGACCTCAGCCTGGCCGAATATGGCCGCAAGGCCATCGAAATAGCCGAACAGGAAATGCCAGGCTTGATGACGATTCGGCGCCAATACGCCGCCGCCAAACCGCTCCAGGGCGTGCGGGTCACCGGCTCCCTGCACATGACCATCGAAACCGCCGTCCTGATTGAAAGTCTGGCGGCGCTGGGCGCCTCGGTGCGCTGGGCCAGTTGCAACATTTTCTCCACCCAGGATCACGCCGCCGCCGCCATCGCCAAGGCGGGCATTCCCGTCTTCGCCTGGAAAGGCGAATCGCTGGAGGAATACTGGGATTGCACGTTTCGGGCGCTGGCATTTCCCAAGGGCCACGGGCCGCAATTGGTGGTGGATGATGGCGGCGACGCCACCTTGCTCATCCACAAGGGGTATGAGCTGGAAAATGGCGACGGCTGGGTCAACTCGCCCAGCGCCTCGCACGAGGAGGACGTCATCAAGAATCTCCTCAAGCGCGTGGCCAAAGAGCAGCCGCGCTTTTGGCACGCGGTGGTCAAAGACTGGAAAGGGGTCAGCGAGGAAACCACCACCGGCGTCCATCGCCTTTACCAGATGATGGAGGCTGGCAAGCTGTTGGTTCCCGCCATCAACGTCAACGACTCCGTCACCAAATCCAAATTCGACAATCTATACGGTTGCCGCGAATCGCTGGCTGACGGCATCAAGCGCGCGACCGATGTCATGGTCGCCGGCAAAGTGGCCTGCGTCTGCGGTTATGGGGATGTCGGCAAAGGCTGTTCTCATTCCCTGCGCGGTTTTGGCGCGCGGGTCATCGTCACGGAGATAGACCCGATCAACGCCTTACAGGCGGCCATGGAAGGCTTCGAGGTTACCACTTTGGAAGCGACCTTGGGCACGGCGGATATTTACGTCACTTGCACCGGCAATTGCGACATCATCACGTTGGAGCACCTGCAAAAAATGAAAGACCAGGCCATCGTCTGCAACATCGGCCATTTCGACAACGAGATTCAAGTGGACCGGCTCAATCAAGCGCCCCGCGTCAAGAAGGTGAACATCAAGCCGCAAGTTGACAAGTATATCTTCCCTGATGGACGGTGCATTTATCTCCTGGCGGAGGGACGCCTGGTCAATCTGGGTTGCGCCACCGGCCATCCCAGCTTCGTCATGTCCAACTCCTTTTCCAACCAGGTTCTGGCGCAGCTTGACCTGTGGAAGAACAAGGACACATACAAGGTCGGGGTCTATCGTTTGCCCAAGAAATTGGATGAAGAAGTGGCGCGGCTGCACCTGGAAAAGATTGGCGTCAAGCTGACCCGCTTAACCAAAAAGCAAGCCGGGTATCTGGGGGTGCCGCTCGACGGCCCATACAAGGCGGAGCATTACCGCTACTGAGCAATCTTTTCCACCGTCACATCCCCGCCGACGATGCGCTCCAGGTGGCCGTGCGTGCCGCGCACCAGCAGAGCGCCGTCGTCGTCCAGTGATTCGGCCCGGCCGCGAATGACGCGCTCGCCAAAACGAATGGCGACCTGGCAGCCCAGGGTGGTGCAGCGCTCTTCCCATTGCGCGGCCAGCCGCGCGAATTGGCCTTCCATCACCGCCTGGTAGTCCCGGTCCAATTCCCGCAGAATCGCCACCGCCAATTCGGCGCGGTTGATCTTCTGGCCCGTCTCGATCCTTAAGGACGTGGCCGTTTGCCGGAGCGGGGCGGGGAAATCGTCCGCTTCCAGATTCACGTCCATGCCGATGCCCAAAAGCACCTCCCGCACCTGATCCAGTTCGGCGTGCATTTCCGTGAGGATGCCCGCGATTTTTCGACCGTGAATCAAAATGTCGTTGGGCCATTTGATGTCCGGCGCCAGGCCCGTTTGCTGGGTCACGGCGCGGGACAGAGCCGTGGCGGCGGCGACGGTCAATTGGGTCGTTCCCTGGGGCGGGATGTCCGGCCGCAGCAAGACCGTAAACCAAAGCCCTTTGCCCACCGGAGAAATCCAGGCCCGGCCCATGCGCCCGCGGCCTTTGGTTTGCGACTCGGCGAACACGACCGCGCCTTCCTTCGACCCGCCCTGGGCCAGGCGGGCGGCGATGTCATTGGTGGAGGTGGTTTCCTGGAAAACATGAATCTCGCGGCCCACCACCCGCGTTTTGCCCAGGCGCGCGGAAAGATCGTCCGCATGGAGGACATCCGGCGCGCCGATCAGCCGGTAGCCCAGATGCGGGCTGGCTTCGATGTCATAGCCCAGCGCGCGCAATTCCTCGATGTGCGCCCACACGCCCGCCCGCGTCATGCCCAATTGGCGCGAAAGTTCCGCCCCGGAGACCCCCCACGGAGCCGCCCGCAACGCCGCCAGAATTTTGGCGTCAACGCTCATGGCGCGGCCTCGAAATCCAGCGCCACGTCCACCGCCCGGGCCGAATGCGTCAACGCCCCGACCGAAATAAAATTCACTCCCGTTTCGGCGATGGCGCGCACGGACGCCAAGCTGACGCCGCCGCTGGCCTCGGTCCTGGCGCGGCCGTTGACCAGCCAGACTGCCGAGCGCATATCCTCGTTCAACATATTATCCAATAGAATCACATCCGCCCCAGCCAGCAACGCCTGCTCGACCTGCTTGAGCGTGTCGGCCTCGACTTCCACCGGCAGCGTTGGATATTTTGCCCGCGCGCGGCGCACGGCCGCTTCAATCGCGTTAGGCGGTTCGTGTCGCAGCGCCGCCAGATGGTTGTCCTTGATGAGCACGCGGTCGAACAGCCCGGCGCGGTGATTGGTTCCTCCGCCGCAAGCGACCGCGTATTTTTCCAGCGAACGCAAACCCGGCGTGGTTTTGCGCGTGTCCAAAATCTTCGCGCGCGTGCCCGCCACCGCCTCGACAAACCGCGCCGTCAGCGTGGCCACGCCGGAGAGGCGCTGGACAAAATTCAACGCCACGCGTTCCGCCGTGAGCATCGCCCCCGCCGGCCCGCGCAGCCGCAGCAGCGTCTGTCCGCGAGCCGCGCGCGATCCGTCTTCGGCCAGCCGTTCGATTTCGATCTTGGCGGAGACCTCCTTGAAGACCGCTTCCGCCAGCGGCAGTCCGCAAACGACCAGTGGTTCGCGGGCTACCATCAAGGCGGTGGCTGTCGCGTTGGGCGGCACCGTGGCCAGCGTGGTCACATCGCCCGTGCCGAGGTCCTCCGCCAGGGCGTGGCGGACAATTTCGAGATCAAAGTTCAACGGTGAAAAGCTAGCACCGCGCAAGAACCAAGGCGATGATGAAAATTCCAGGCGAAATTGGTTCTTGGTCAAAGCTGCCGCGTGGCGCATAATGCACGTGGTCAGTATTGGCAGGTTTGCCTGCGCGATTGGACCACGATTCATGCAGCCCGCATCAGCCATTCGCAAGGTCGCGTTTCTCGGCGATTATCTGCCCAGGAAATGCGGCATCGCCACGTTTACGACAGACTTGCGTTGCGCCGTGGCGGCGGAGTTTCCGGGGATGCAATGTCTGGTCGTGCCCGTCAACGACCTGGCGGCCGGATACGATTATCCAGCGGAGGTGCGATTCGAGATTGCGGAGCAGGAGCTGCCTTCCTATCTGCGCGCGGCCGATTTTCTGAACATCACGGACGTGGACGTGGTCTGTGTGGAGCATGAGTTTGGCATCTTCGGCGGGCCGGCGGGCAGTCACGTGCTGGCGCTGCTGCGCGAACTGCAAATGCCCATCGTCACCACCTTGCACACCATTCTGCGCGAACCCAACGCGGAGCAACGGCGGGTGATGCGCGAATTGATCCGGCTTTCTACCCGTCTGGTGGCCATGAGTGAACGGGGCCGGGAATTTCTGCGCGGCGTTTACCAAGCGCCGGCGGGCAAGATTGATCTCATCCCGCACGGCATCCCGGACATGCCTTTTGCGGATCCGAATTATTTCAAGGATGAATTCGGCGTGGCGGGCAAGCAGGTGTTGCTGACGTTCGGTTTGCTCTCGCCCAACAAGGGCATTGAGTTTGCGTTGCGGGCGTTGCCGGACATCATCCGGGAATTCCCCAACGTCGTTTACATCGTGCTCGGTCAGACCCATCCGAATTTGCTGAGGGTCGAGGGCGACGCTTACCGCTTGAGCCTCAAGAGTCTGGCCAAAGACCTCGGCGTGCAGAAACACGTCGTCTTCTTCAATCGCTTCGTCGAGCTGGAGGAATTGATGCGCTTCATCGGCGCGACGGACGTGTATCTTACGCCCTATCTGACCGAGGCGCAAATCACTTCCGGCACGCTGGCTTACGCCTTCGGCGCGGGCAACGCCGTGGTGTCCACACCCTACTGGCACGCGGCGGAATTATTGACCGCCGAGCGCGGCAAGCTCGTGCCCTTCCGCGACGCCAAAGCCATCGCGGTGGCGGTGGTGGAACTGCTGCGCGACGAACCGTTGCGCCACTCCATGCGCAAGAACGCCTACAAACTGGGACGCGACATGGTGTGGAGCCGCGTGGCCCGGCTCTATGCCAGATCGTTCGAGCAGGCGCGGCAAGACCATAGTTTTGTGGGCCGAAAAACCTCGCCCATCAAGACGCTGGACGAACAGCCCGGACAATTGCCGGAGTTAAAACTGGACCATCTGTTTCGGATGAGCGATTCGACCGGCATTTTTCAGCACGCCAGCTTCACGGTTCCCAATTTTGCCGAAGGCTATTGCACGGACGACAACGCCCGCGCCTTGGCGCTGGCCTTGATGCTGCATGAATTGGGGCTTGGTTCGGCGCAACTGGGGGCGCGCGCCGCCACTTACGCGGCCTTTCTCAACCACGCTTTTGACCGCCAGCGGGGGCGTTTCCGCAATTTCATGAGCTTCGAGCGGCGCTGGCTGGAGGAAGTTGGCTCGGAGGATTGCCAGGGTCACGCCCTGTGGGCGCTGGGATTGTGCGTGACGCAGTCAGGCCAGGGCGGTTTTCAAATGCTGGCGGCGCAACTCTTCGAGCAGGCGCTGCCCGTGGCCGCCGAATTCGCCTCGCCGCGCGCCTGGGCATTCACCCTCATCGGCATTGACGAATACCTGCGGCGGTTCAGTGGCGACCGGCGCGCGCAACAAATTCGCGAGTCGCTCACCACACGCCTCATGCAGAGCTACGCCGACACCGCCAGCGAGGACTGGCGCTGGTTTGAAAACGTCGTTTCGTATGCCAACGCGAAGCTGCCGCACGCGCTCATTCTGAGCGGACGCTGCATGAATGCCGCCCCGATGGTGGAGACCGGCCTCAAAGCCTTGCGCTGGCTGGTCCAGGTGCAAACCTCCCCGGCCGGCGCTTTCCGGCCCATCGGCTCGAACGGCTTTTACCGCCGCGGCCAGGAGCGCGCCCAATTCGACCAGCAGCCCATTGAGGCGCAAGCCACCATTTCGGCCTGCATCGAAGCGTATCACGCCACGGGCGACATGTTCTGGGTCGCGGAAGGGCGCCGCGCGTTCGAGTGGTTCCTCGGTCGCAATGATCTGGGCCTGGCACTCTACGATGCGGGCACCGGCGGTTGTCGCGACGGCCTGCACGTGGACCGCTTGAGCCAGAATCAAGGCGCCGAATCCACTCTTGCTTTTTTGCTCGCGCTGGCGGAAGAGCGGGCGCTGCAAAACACCCTCACCAGTTTCAAGGAACCGGCGGGAGACTAACTCCCGGCATTGATTCCGAACGCAAAATCGAATTCATGACCAAACCCATGTTTCCCTCCCTCCATGCCAAACGCGTCGGGCCAACGATCACCCCGGATCGTTCGCGGGTGCTGATGCGCCCGTTCCGTCCCACCACCGACGACATCGCGCGCCACATCGCCGCCCGGGTCATGGCCCTGGCGGATGAGGAAGTGGCGCGATTGCTGGGCCAGTTGCTGGGCGAGTTCGCCAACCGGCACGAGCACGTGGAAGATTTTTTCTGCAAACGCTTCGAGCAGGTCAAGAAGTATCTGGAGCCTGGCGCGCAGCCGCCGCTCCCGCGGCAACTGCTCCTCGGCGCTTACTTCACGCACGAGTACTCGCCGGAGTCGGCGGCGCTGTTCAATCCGTCCATCGTGCCACACCCCGACCAATCCGGACTGCCCCCGGGCGCGTTGCGTTTCATTCTGAGCCTGCGGGCCACGGGTGAAGGGCATATTTCCTCCATCACCTTCCGCACGGGCGCGGTCAGCGCGCAACATCGGATCACGCTCACGCCGCCCGTGCCCTTTGCGGCGGAGCCGGAGCGCGTGCCCAATGCCGCTTACGACAAAGGGTTGTTTGCCCACAAACTCCAGGAAGCGGGCGTGCAAAACGATTTTTGCCGGCGCGTGCTGGACCAGCTTCACGACGATTTCACGCTGAAGGAGCTGCACCAAGTCCTGGCGGCCTCGGGCCTGACGGCGGACACCTCCGACGCCACCGCGTTGCGCGCGGCGCGCGGCATCTTGTTGCTGGCGGAATCGAATTATGAAGTGAACTTCGCGCCCGACAGCCTCGTTTCGCAGCGGGTCCTCTTTCCATCCACGCCCAGCCAGAGCAACGGCATCGAAGACGCGCGCTTTGTCCGCTTCCAGAAGGAAGACGGCAGCTTCACCTATTACGCGACCTACACCGCCTACGACGGCAAGATCACGCTGCCTCAGTTGCTGGAGACGCCGGACTTCGTCCATTTCAAATTCAACACGCTCAACGGCCCGGCCGTGCAGAACAAGGGCATGGCCCTGTTCCCGCGCAAAATCGCCGGCCAGTACGCCATGCTGTCGCGCCAGGACGACGAGAATATTCTCCTGATGTTATCGGACAACATCCATTTCTGGCAAACGCCCAAGATGTTGCTGCAGCCGGCGCAGCCGTGGGAATTCATCAAGATCGGCAACTGCGGTTCGCCCATCGAGACGGAGGCGGGCTGGCTGGTGTTGAGCCACGGCGTCGGCGCCATGCGCAAGTATTGCCTCGGCGCGTTCCTGCTCGACTTGAAGGATCCGGCGCGCGTCCTCGGCCGCCTGCGGGAACCTTTGCTTTCGCCGAACGAATCGGAGCGTGAAGGTTATGTTCCCAACGTGGTTTACACTTGCGGCGCGCTGTTGCGCGGAGGCGAACTTATCATCCCCTACGCGATGAGCGACACCGCCACCAGCTTCGCCACCGTGACCCTGGCCGAACTGCTGGCCGCGATGGAGTAATCCCGGTATCCGCCAGCTTGTCGTGTAACTGTTAACGTGTCACCTTTTGGCCATGCCGTTATTGAATGCCAGGCAGTTGCACAACGAGACCAGCGCCGTCCTTGATGAAGTGGTGAAAGGCAAGTCTTTCGAAATCGCCCGTAACGGCAAGATCATCGGCACGATTCAACCCAATCCTGACGGCAGGACTGAGGGATGGGAGGAAATCATGTCAGAAGTTTGGGCTGCCCAAAAGAAAGCCCCCGGCAAAACCCGCAACCCAGTGCTGGCCGAGCGCGAGCGGAGACGGCGGTGATCTCATTGCTGTGCCACCTGTGACCGTTTGCAGGCCGACCTTGCTGTGCGATGTGGTTTTGTTGGAGCGAAACTCAAATACTTCAAACCTTGACCCGTCCTTCCTTGACCTCTCGACAGACCGCGCGGAAAGGGGCATTCTCAATCCCGCCATGATTGTTGCGGCGCCCAAATCATATTGGATACTATGAACTTCACTTACTACGGACATGCCTGCTTCGCCGTTGAAACGGCCAGGCACACCCTTCTGTTCGATCCCTTTATCAGCGGCAATCCGCTGGCCAAGGACATTGACCCGCAAAGCCTCAAGGCCGACTTCATCCTGGTTTCACACGGCCACCAGGACCATCTGGCTGACGCCGTCGCCATCGCCAACCGGACCGGGGCGACAATTATTGCCGCCTACGAAGTGGCGGCCTGGCTGGCCAAACAGGCGGCGATCAAAACGCATCCGATCAACCACGGCACCACCCGCTTCGATTTCGGACGCTTGCGCTTTGTCAACGCCATCCATTCCAGCAGCCTGCCCGACGGCAGCTATGGCGGCAATCCGGGCGGCTTTGTGGTGGAAACCCCGGACGGGAATTTCTATTACTCCGGCGACACGGCTCTGACCAAGGACATGGAATTGATCGGGGACGCGGTTCCGTTGACCTTCGCCGCGTTGTGCATCGGCGGCAATTATACCATGGACGCCGCCGATGCCGTGGTGGCGGCGGAGTATGCGCAATGCGACGAGATCGTGGGCGTGCATTACGACACGTTCCCCCCGATCAAAATCAACCATGAAGTGGCCAGGCGGAAATTCCAGGACGCGGGCAAGAATCTGCACCTGCTCAACATCGGCGAGAGCCGGAAGTTCTAGGAGACGGCCATGTTCCCGTTTACGGCCAAACCGGCCTTCACTCCCTGGGGTTGAAATGAGATTCCCGCGCCAATTGTTCCCACAAGCCTTTGGCGTGGTCGCGGATCTCCTTGGGCATTTGGATGTGCGCCACCACGTAAAGATCGCCCTGCGCGTTGTTGCCGCGCCCCGGCAAGCCGTGTCCGCGCACGCGCAGCCGCTGGCCGGTTTGCGTGGCGGGCGGGATTTTGATGCTGACCGGCGCGGTTAACGTCGGGACCGAGACGCTCGCGCCCAAAGCGGCTTCCCAAGGCGCCAAGTCCAGGTCGTAGTAAAGATCGCCGCCTTCGGCGCGGAAGTCCGGATGGCTGGCCATGCGCACGCGCAGATACAAATCGCCGGGCGGCCCGCCGCCCACGCCCGGTTCGCCGCGTCCGCTCACGCGCAACCGCTGGCCGTCGCGCACACCGGGCGGAATCTTGACCTTGTAATCTTGCGTGGCCGAAACCTGTCCCGCGCCGCCGCAGGCCGGGCAAACCCGCCGTCCCTGCGCGCCCGATCCGTGGCAATCCGGGCAGAGCGTGTTGCGCCGGACGCTGATGGTGCGGATGGAGCCGCGCATGGCTTCTTCCAAAGTGACCATGATGACGCCCTCCGCGTCCTGCCCCTTATTGGTCTCCGGTTCGGCGGCCGCGCCGCGCCGTCCGAAAACCTGCTCAAAGAAATCGCTGAAGCCCGTGCCGCCAAATTCATAATTCTCCGCGCCGGGGCCGCTGCGCCAGGAGTGAGTGCGGAAGGCCTCGCCGCCAAAGCCGGGCGGCGGCCTGGAACCGCCGTCTTTCCAGTCGGCTCCGAGTTGGTCGTACTTCTCTCGCTTGTCCTTGTCGCCCAGCACCTCGTAGGCTTCGTTGATTTCCTTGAACTTTTCCTCCGACCGCTTTTTATCCTTGGCCACGTCGGGATGGTACTGCCGGGCCAGTTTGCGGAAGGCGGCGCGAATTTCGTCGTGGCTGGAGGCGCGCGGCACCCCCAGCGTTTTGTAATAATCTTTATAATTAACGGGCATAACGTGTCGTTACACTATGGACTTTAAACCGTGTGGTTGAAAGTGCAAACTGGGAGATGCTTGGGCCTTAATTAAATTTTTTAAGTTGATTATCTTGAATCAGCCTTGGAAGTGCGGGAATGTAGGTGTTTGTGAAAAACACAGTCCTGAGTCTCTTGGTTCTGCTGCTGCCGGCCAGACCGGCCCACGTGGCGAGCCGCGGCCCACTGGCAGCGAATTGAATTAAGGAATAATCCGGCCTCTATGAGCCAAACATCCGACCAACGATCCGAAACATTTCTCAAAATCAGCGATCAATTTCAGCTTGGCGTCCTGACGACCGAGTCGTCCCACCCGGTCACCGCCAACCTGAGCCAAACCGCCAAGGGCGACGTGAGCGCGGCCCTGGGGCTGTTGTTCGAGGCGGATGGCGACGTGGCGCGCAAGTACAAGGAGTTCGCCCAATCAGGCCGGGCGGCCGGCATCAAGGAAGCGGTCCTGCGGTCGTTGCGCGACGGCGGCAGGCTGTTTTTCACCGGGTGCGGCTCCACCGGCCGTCTGAGCATCCAATTGGTTTCCATCTGGCGCGATTTCTGGCAGCAGCAGCGGGCGCGGGGGCTGGCCAGTTCGCCCAAGCCGGAGGAGTTCGAGCATCGCGCCTTGAGTGTCATGGCGGGCGGTGATTTCGCGCTCATCAAATCGGTGGAAGGATTTGAGGACTTCACGGAGTTTGGCAAGAAGCAGATCGGGGATTTGGGAGTGGGCGCCAAAGACGTCGTGTTTGCCATCACCGAGGGCGGGGAGACCTCCTTTGTCATCGGCACGGCCTGGCAAGGTCTGGCAGCGGGGGCGAAGGTTTATTTCGTGTACAATAACCCGGACGACATCCTGTGCCAACACGTCCAGCGCAGCCGGGAGGTGATCCAGGAGGCGCGCATCGAGAAAATCAACTTGACGACCGGGCCAATGTCCATCACCGGCTCGACGCGCATGCAAGCGACGACGATCCAACTGTGCGTGCTGCTGACGGTGTTGGAGATGGTGTTGCGCGATTTGATGAAGGAGCTTGATCCCAAAGGCGCCGGGTCCCTGGACGCGGCGGCAGTGCCGGCGGAGTTTCTGCAGCGGTTGACGGAGATGCACGGCAATCTGAGGTCGCCCGAGTTTCGCGCGCAATTGGCGGAAGCGGTTTCGTTGGAAGAATCGGTTTACCGCGCCGGGCACAAGAACAGTTACTTTGCCGACCGTTTTGGGATAGACGTGCTGACCGACACCACCGAACGCTCGCCCACGTATTGCTCGCCGCCGTTCCGCAAGTTCGACGATGCGGCGGCCACGGAGTCATGGTCGTTCCTGTTCATGCCTTACGCGGAAACGCCGGAGGCGTGGGTGCGCATCATCAAGCGCCAACCCAAGTGCGTGGAATGGACTGAGCCGGAAGTGCGCGCCCTGGTGAGCGCGGACAAGCTGGCGCGCACCCGCGAGATTGTCCATAAAATCAGCACGGCGGAGTTGATGCGGTTCAAAGTGGGGCTGGATGGACTGAAATACCGGACGCTGGGCCAGGGTGACAGCGCGGTGGGAATTGTTTCAGAGACCGAGCAAGACTCGTTGCTCTCGAGCCAGGGGTTTGTGCGGACGCAACTGGAGGCCGCGCAAAAGGCCGGCGCCCAAACCGGCTTGATCTACGTCGGGCGAAAGGAAAAATTCAAGAAAGTCCAAAATTTTTTAGCCAAGTGGAATCCGAAGTGCGTGGCGGTGCTGCTGGCCGCGCCCAAGACGGACTTCCTGCTGGACGGAGTTACGCGGGCGGGGCTGAAGATGATGCTCAACGCGCTTTCCACCTGCACCATGGTGCGGTTGGGCCGAGTGATGGGCAATTACATGATCTGGGTTGTGCCCAGCAATCTAAAGCTGATAGACCGCTCGACGCGCTACATCCAGCGGCTCACGGGCTTGGATTACCCGTCCGCCAACAAACTTCTCTTTGAAGTCATCGAATACGTGGAGCCGAGGATGAAAGCCGACCAGGCCTATCCGCCGGTGGTCGGGGTTGCCGTGATGCGCGTGCGCCACAAGCTGGGGAACGAGGAAGCGGAAAAGCGGCTCATGGCGGAGATGGCTTGATAGGGCCTTTTAATTGGCGGTTGGGCCTTTATCGTTCCATCCGCCGCCCAGGGCCTTGTAGAGGGCGATCAAATCCGAGGCAACGGCGCGGTCGCTTTCGATCAAGGCGTCCTGGCTTTGGTAGAGCGAGCGTTGCGATTCCAGAACGCGCTGAAAATCAGCCAGGCCGTGGCGGTAAAGGTCGCCGGCCAGGGCCACGGCCTTCTCATTGGCTTGCGCGGAGTGCGCGAGCGATTGGCGGCGGATTTGCTCCTTGGCGTAGGCCGTCAGCGCCCTTTCCACGTCGGCAAAGGCGGCCAGCATGGATTGCTCGTAGGCCGCCAGCGCTTGGTCCACGCGCGCGTTTTGCACCCGGACGTTGGCGCGGATGCGGCCGGTGTCGAAGATTCTCCATTGCACCATCGGGCCGGCTGACCAATAGCGGCTGCCCGCCGTAAACCAGTCGTCGGCGCTGATGCTTTGCAGCCCAACGCCGCCTGTCAATGAGAATTTTGGATACAGGTCCGACGCGGCGACGCCCACGCGGGCGGTGGCGGCGGCCAATTGCCGCTCGGCCTGTCGCACGTCGGGTCGCCGCAGGAGCAGGTCCGACGGCAGGCCCGCCGGCACCGCCGGGGGCGCGGCGGGAATGGGCGCGGCGCCAGCCAGTTCGTCCAGGACCGCGCCGGGAGGCTGGCCGAGCAGCAGCGCCAATTGATAAGCCGCGTCGCGGAAGCCGCTTTCAAAAAGCGGCGCTTGCGCCCGGGTGGCCGCCAGCAGCGCGTCGGCTTGCTGCACGTCCAATTCGCCGGTCAATCCCTTGGCGAACCGATCGCGCGTCAGGGCCAGGATTTCCTCCTGCGCCTTGATGTTGTCGTTGACCACGGCCAGGCGGCGCTGGAAGGCGCGGGCCTCGACGTAATGGCGGGCCACTTCGGCGAAGACGGTGATTAAGACGTTGCGGCGGCCAAATTCCGCCGCGGCCACTTCGGCGCGGGCGGCCTGGGCGGCGCGGCGCGCGCCGCCAAAGACATCCACTTCCCACGCGGCGTCGAACCCGGCCTGATACACGTCGGCATCCAGCGGCACTCCGGACGGAAACGGGGGAAATCCGTTGGCGCTGTAACGTTCCCGCGTGTAAGAGCCGGCGGCATCCAGCGTCGGTCCAAGGTTGGCGGACACCACGCGGGCGGTGGCGCGGGCTTCGCGGACGCGGGCCAGGGCGGCGCGAAGATTAAGGTTCGACTGCGCGGCGCGAACGATGAGCGAATCCAATTCCGCGTCGTGAAACGATTTCCACCAGGCGGTTTCGGCGGCGGGCGCGTTGGTTTGGCCGCCGGCCTGGGGCGACACCCATTGGGCCGGGGCGGCCGTCTTGGGCGGATGATAGTCCGGCCCGACGTTGCAGCCGGCCAAAAAGGCCACCAGCAGCAATAAGATAATCGGGGAGAGCGAACGTCCCGATGGCTGGGCGAGGCGTCTGGCGCTGAATGCACGTTCAATGACCACGATGTGTTTCATAATTGGCAGCACTAGTGGGCGGCAAGGCCGGGGCGGGCCGGTTTGACGTTTTTGAGCAGCCAAACGCCCAGCGCGCAGACCAGGCCCAGCCACATAAACCAGTAGAACAATTCGATGAAAGCCCAATAAGCGGTTTGCTGGTGAACCACGTTATAGATCAGGGTCTGTGCCCGCAAGCGCGCATCCACCGGACTGAAATGAGATTGCAGCATGCCTTGCAACCGGCCCAAGTCCTGCCTGTAAATGGGGCTGAGGACGGAAACGCGGGCGGTCATAAAAGTCTGGTGCGCCTGGGCAAAGCGCTCCAGCATCGTGGCGACAAAGGAGATGCCCACGCTGCCGCCGATATTGCGCACCAGGTTCTGGATGCCGGCGGCGTTGCCGATTTGTTCGTTGCGCAAGGTGGCCAGGCCGACGGCGGTCAAGGGCACAAAAACGAAACCGGCGCCAAACCCGTTGAGCAAATTGGGGACAAGAATGTTGACTTGGCCCATTTGCAAGGACAGCCGGCTGAAGAGAAAAGCGCTGAAGGAAAACGCCACGAAACCGAAAGCCGCCAGCCCGCGCCCGCCCACTCTGGCGATCAACGCCCCCACCAGAAACAGCGCGCAGAAAGCGCCCACCCCGCGCGGCGTGATCGTCAACCCGGCCCGGAGCGCATTGTAACCCAACAGGGTTTGGAGAAACAGCGGTTGCAGGGTGACCATGCCATAGATGGCCGCGCCGAAAACAAAAAACAACAGGCACGACACCGCGAAATTCCGGTTCTTCAAAATGCGCAAATTGACAATCGGGTCCGACACGCGCAATTCCCACAAAATGAAGAACAAAAGCGAGCCGGCGGAAATCAACGCCGTCCATCGCATCCATATATTGCCGAACCAATCTTTCTCCTGGCCTCGATCCAGCAGGATTTGCAGCGTTCCCAGGCCCAGAGCCATGAAGCCAAGGCCGACGGTGTCAATGCGGCCGGGCTTGCCGTCACGAATCCACGGGGGGTCGTCCACCAGGAACGAGATCAAAAACATGGCCAGGATGCTGACGGGGATATTGATGTAAAACGCCCAGCGCCACGACCAGGTGTCGGTCAACCAGCCGCCCAGAGCCGGCCCCAGGATGGGGGCGCAGACGACGCCGATGCCATAGACGGCCATGGCCGTGCCGCGTTGGGCCGGGGGAAAACTTTCCAGCATGATGGATTGCGCCAGCGGTTGGAGCGCGCCGCCGCCCGCGCCCTGCATCACCCGCGCGAAAATGAGCATCGGCAGGCTGGTGGCGGCGCCGCACAGAAAGGAAGAAAAGGAAAAAACAAGGATGCAGAAAATCAAGAGCCGTTTTCTCCCGAAATAGCGTGAAAGCCAGCCGCTGGCCGGCAGCACGATGGCGTTGGAAATGAGGTAGCTGGTCAGCACCCAGGTCGCTTCCGACGGCGTCGCGCCCAGGTTCCCTCCGATGTAAGGCAGCGCGACCGACGCGATGGAAGTGTCCAGCACCTCCATGAAGGTCGGCAGCATCACCGCCGGAGCGATGAGCCAGGGGTTGACCCGAGGACGCCACTGCTCGCTCATTGGACCGTGACCTTTGGCACGACCGACATGCCCGGGGCGATGTCCAGTTCGGACAAGGCAATCGGTTCGTCAAAAACAATTTTCACCGGCACGCGCTGCACCACCTTGACATAGTTGCCCACCGCGTTTTCGGGCGGCAGCAGGCTGAAGCGCGCCCCGGAGCCGGCTTGCAGGCTGTCCACCTTGCCCTTAAATGGGTGATGCGGATAAGCATCAATGCGAATCTGCACGGGCTGGCCGGGACGCATCCGCTCCAATTGCGTTTCTTTGAAATTGGCCACCACCCAAAGGTCCTCCGGCACCAGCGCCAGCAGCGCCTCGCCGGTCTGAAGATAAGCCCCCTGTTCGACCGTGCGGCGCGTGACGCGCCCATCCCGCGGCGCGACGACCGTGGTGTAGGAAAGCTGCAATTGCGCCTGATCCAGCCGCGTCTGGGCCTGCCGCGTCTGGGCGCGGGCGGTGGCGACCTCGGCGCGATCCAAATCCACCTGCGCGGCGGCGGCCCTGGCTTGGTGGCGGGCCACCTCCACTTCCGCCGTGGCCGCGTTGGCCTGCGTTTTGGCCATATCGAGCTGGCTGCGCGACACGGCCTGGCTTTGCACGGACTCGTAGCGGGCGCGGTCCGCCTCGGTGCGCGTGGCAGTAGCCTGGGCGGCGATGACGGCGGCCTGCTGCTGATCGGCCTTGGCCTGGTCAACGAGGATTTGCGCCTCGGCCTGCCGCACGCGGCTGTCGGCCGCGGCCAGATCGGCCTTGGCCTGATCCACCAGCACCTGATAGTCGCGCGGATCAATTTCCAGCAGCACGTCCCCTGCTTTGACACGCTGGTTGTCTGTCACCCGCAACTTCACCACCGGCCCGGCTACCCGCGGACTGACAAAGGTGACGTAACTTTCAATAAAAGCATCATCCGTCTCCTCGTAAGGCGCGACGTAATGGATGTAATAGACGACGGCGGCGGCGGCCAGGGCCAGCACGAGGACGACCCCAATGACAACGCCGGCCTGAAACCGCCGGCGCGGCGGCGGCAGCGTGGAGGACTCGGAAACAGACGGACGCGGCTCCGATGGAGGCCGATTTGATGCGTTTTTTTCTTCCATTACATTTCCAAAATTCTGGCCGGCCGGGCGCCGGTTGCCGTGGAACATGCCAAGACCCATTCCAAAAGAAAAGACTGTGTTTACGCTTTTACATCCTTATCTTAATCTATTCTTGACGTGGAAGAGATTAAGATGATGAGCATGATTAAGAGGGGGAGAGGGAAAGTCAAACGCCTCCCGCGTCCCTGATGGTGGCGCGCAGGTTCTGTTTCAATTCCTCGACCAGTTTCGTGTGCGCGGCGTTGACTTCCGCGTCGGTCAGCGTCCGTTCGGCGTTTCGATAGGTGAAGGCGCAGGCCATGCTCTTTTGGCCGGCAGGCACGTTCTGGCCGCGAAAGACATCGAACAGTTCCATCTTCTCCAGGTTCGGCGCTTTGGCTTGCTTGACCACGTTCTGCACGGCGTCGAATAAAATCTCCTCCGGCACCAGCATGGCCACGTCGCGGCGGATGGCGGGAAAAGCGGGCAGGGGCTTGAATGATTTGGCCGGAACGCGGCGCGCGAGGATCACGTCCAAATTCAACTCGGCCAGGAATACACCGTCCCGCAAGTCGAGCCGCTTTTGCTGCGCGGGGGCGAGTTGGCCCATCCGGCCCAGCGCCAGCTTGCCCAGTTGCGCAACGGCGGATTCCAGGAACAACGAGCCGGGCGGCTCCTGGCGCGTCCAGGTCACCCCGCGCAATCCGAACTGCTCGAAAAACTCCTCCAAGGCGCCTTTCAAGTCATAGACATCATACTTGACATCCCGTTCCGCGCCGCTCCAAAAGACGGACTGGCGCCGGCCCGTCAGGGCCACGCCCAGCCGTCGCTCCTCTTTGATTTTCCCCCCGGCCTGCGCGAAGACGCGGCCGATTTCAAAGAGCGCGACATCGCTGTTCTTGCGGCTGACGTTGTGGCGCAGGCTGTCCAGCAGACCGGGCAGCAGGCTCGGACGCAGCACGTTCATGTCGCTGCTCAGAGGATATTGCAACGCCGCCACCTGGGCGGAGTCGGCCGAAAGGCCCGCAGCAGCGGTGGAAAGCAGCGTTTGACCTTGCGCTTCAAAAAGGCCCAACGCCGACAGAATGCGGCGGGCTTCGGCGACCTGGTCATGCACCGTGTCAAAGGCGTTGCTCCCGATGGCGCCGCGCGGCGGCGTGGCCGGGATTTTGTCCACGCCGTAAAGCCGCCCGATTTCTTCGATCAAATCCGCCTCACGCTTGAGGTCCACGCGAAAGGTTGGGATGCGAAAGGCGGGCGCGGAGGAGTTGACACATTCCAGCCCCAGCCGCTGGAGAAATTCGATTTGCGCGGCGGGCGCGATGTCCAGCCCGAGGAGTTCGTTGGTCTTTTGGCAATGCAGGCTGATCTGCTTGGGCGGCGGCGGCACGGGATAAACGTCAAGGGGCGGGTTCAGCAGCAGGCCGCCGGCGGTTTCAAGGATGAGTTGCGCGGCGCGGCGGCTGGCCCAATCGCAAATCCCCCGGTCGGCCCCGCGCTCGAAGCGGTAGGAGGAATCGGTGCGCAATTCCAGTTTCTTGGAGGTGGCGCGGATGTTTTGCGGCTGGAAGCAGGCGCTTTCCAGCAGGACATCGGCGGTGCCATCGTGGATTTCGCTGTTTTGTCCGCCCATGATGCCCGCCAGCGCCACTGCTTTGGTTTCATCGGCGATCAAAAGCATTTTGTGCGTCAGGACGCGTTCCTTGCCATCGAGAGTGACAAATTTTTCACCTTCGGCCGCGCGGCGGACGATGATGGCCGGCTGGCCGCCCAGCAGATGATAATCGAAGGCGTGCAAGGGTTGGCCGGTTTCGAGCATGACGTAATTGGTGACATCCACCACGTTGTTGATGGACCGCAGGCCGGCCTTTTCCAAAATGGAGCGCAGCCACGCCGGGCTGGGGCCGATCTTGACCCCGCGCACCACGCGCGCCGTGTAACGCCGGCACAACTCCGGTTCCTGGATGCGGACGGCCAGCACCTTGTCCGTCGGTTCGCCCGCCAGTTGCGAGGGGGCGATGAGAATGTCCGGCAGCCGCAACGGCTGGCCCGTCAGCGCGCTGATTTCGCGCGCGATGCCGATGGCGCTGTTCCAATCGGGGCGGTTGGGCGTGATTTCCAAATCATACACCACGTCGCCGGCTGGACGGCCCAGGTATTGGGCGAACGGCTGGCCCACCAGCGCGTCCGGGCGCAAAATCAAAAGGCCCTCGATTTTTTCGGGCAGGCCCAATTCGTCGGGCGAGCAGAGCATGCCGTGGGACTCGACGCCGCGAATTTTGCCGGCCTTGATGGTCACGGGAGGCGCGCCCGGTTTGGCGGGCAGGCTGTGGCCAGGCAGGATCAAAGGCACTTTGTCGCCAGCCTGAAAATTTTGCGCGCCGCAGACGATGGTTCGTTCGCCGCATCCGTCTTGAACGCGGCACAAGGAAAGTTTGTCGGCATTGGGATGTTTGTCGCGCGTGAGCACCTGTGCCACGACAATGCCCTCAAACTCGCCGCCCAGCTTTTGCGCGCCCTCGACTTCCAGGCCGAGCATGGTCAGGCGCTCGGCCAGTTCCTCCGGGGACCAATCGAACGCGACGTATTGCTTGAGCCAATTATAAGTGACCTTCATCGCTCATGCCGGTCAGGACGGTTCAATCGTGCCATAGGTGATGGGGGAGATTTCCTTGCCGTCCATGGTCTTGACTTTGCGCTCTTTTTCGTCCCAGCGGCACATCATGTTCAGGCGGTTGGACATTTCCGCCAGGGAAATAACCACTTGGGCGCGGATGGCCAGATCAATGTTCGCGTTGGGTTCCTTGCCGCTGCGGATGCAATCGAACCAATTCTTTTCATGCTCCGGCACGCTCTCGGTGGGGGTCAGACCGTCGAAATTGGCCAGGTCAATGTCATCGGACCAGTCCTTTTCCGGGATGAGTTGGATGCGCTCGCCGCTGCTGCCAATTTCCAGCGAGGCTTTGTGGCCGTAAATGGTGAAGCCGGGGCTGCGGGCGTTGACGGTGCTGACGACAATGACAATGGTCATGCCGCTGGGGAATTCCGCCAGGATTTCGACTTGTTCCGGCACGTCGCGCTCGGGATTGCCGGGCGGCGTCAGATCGGCATGGATGTTCTTGGTGCCAAGAGAAACGACCCGCGTGGGAAACTCCGGATTCCCGGCGGCCACCATCAAAGGCAGGAGGCGGTGCGGCGCCAAATCCCCCAGCAAACCCGAACAGTACGGATAATACTTGCGCCAGCGGATGTAGGCCTCGGCGTTGAAACTCTGTTTGTCATGCACGGGCAACTGCCATTTGTCCCAGCTTAGGTCCTGCGGATTGACCCAGGCGGGGACGGGCAGATTCCATTCGCCATTCTTGCTGTTGCGGCAATAGTAGCCTTGCGCCCAAACGACCTTGCCGATCTGGTCGCCTTTGATCAACTCCGCCGCCTTGTGCCAGGCCGCGGCGGAGCAGCCTTGCGAACCCACCTGCAGGGTTTTGCCCGTCGCCTTGACTTTGTCATAGACCTCGAAAGCTTCCGGCAAATAGCGGGTCATCGGCTTTTCCACATAGACGTGTTTGCCGGCGTCCAGGGCGGCAAGGGTTATCTTGCAGTGCCAATGATCGCAGGTGGCGATGGTGATGGCGTCAATATCCTTCATCGCCAGCAAGTCCTCGTAATTGTCGAAAAGCTTAACATTGTTGCCGCCGATAATATCCTTGGCCTGCTGCTGGCGCGTTTTGGAAAGATCACAAACGGCGACCTGCTCGATGTTGTTGGCGGCGGCGTGGTCCTTTTGGTTTTGGACGTGGAACTGGCCCTGGTTGCCCGTGCCGATGTAAGCCACGCGCAAACGGTTGTTGGCCCCGGCCACGTTGGCGGACGGCGCTTGGTCCTGTCCATAGACGGGCGTCTTGAAAAGAGTGACGCTGGCGGCGGCGGCCGCGGCAAGGGTGGATTTTTTGATAAATTCACGGCGCGTCGCCCCGCCGTCCTGGGATTGTTTTGCAGTCGGATTCATAACATGTTTGCTCAAATTGTGAGTCATTCCATTGCAGTATAATGGAAGGGGTTGCGAGGGAAAGCGCAAATTGCATATCGAGAAACACCGGGGGCGCGTTGAGCGCCAATTCATGAACCACGAACCGGCGCGCCTGCTCGACGTGGGCCAAGCAGCCGCCTTTTGCGTAAAAAGCGGGAGAGTGGCAGCGGCGTCCCGCCGCTGATCCTTCAAGCTCCAGAGCCGGGACGGCTCTGCCACTTACTGACCAGTTGCGCCCGCAAAAGCGCAAGGTGCGATTAGCTTCGACTAGCTTCGACTAGGCTCGATTCCATCCAACCCCAACACGCCAAAATCTGACCTTGGCGATGGTTTTGGCGGCATCCTGGCAGGGGGTTGGTTGCGTGAAATTCACGCATCCACAGAGTTTTAGCCTCCCCCCCCGGTATCCCACCACCGTAAGTTACCGTAAGTTACCGTAAGTTTGCCGCAACTCGCCGTACTTCACCTTTATCGTGAACGGAAACTCAGGGCCTTCGCCGGAACCATGCAGTTGAAAAGCGGGACCGCGACCGTCCCGGTCGCTTCCAGTCGGCGTCTCGCCGACTGGCCCTGGCAGCGAGGCGATTGACTATTTGAGAAGCATTTCCGAAGTCGAATGCCTTCGGCGGGACGCCGAAGGCTGCGGGCGGGGACACCCGCGCTCCCCAACACTTCTGCAATATTTCAAAGAACAGGCGCCGGCCTGTCCGCCGCCGTTTTGGCGGAGGCGGACTTGTCGCGCCGACTTGTCCGCCATAGCCTCGGCGACGGCGGAAGCGCAGCGAAGGCGGACGCGCCTCAACGGCACAACACTACCACCATTAGATGGGAATTCAAGTGGATATATTCAAGAAGATTCAAATGCCACCTATCGTCTGCAAAAGGGCTTGGAGCATAGACTAAGCGCGAGGCCAGGGGAATAGCCGCGAAAAAGCGCAAAAGTCGCACAACCACAAGACCTTCTGCGCTGCCATCCGGCAGAACCACACATTTCCGAAAAGATTTGGCAAGGGAATGAGAGGCAGGGGAATAACTTCAAAATGTTGTCTTTTGCACGTTCCCCATTCCTCTGCCTCTTATTCCTCTGCCAATCATGGACCGAACGAGCTATGCAAGTTGCTTGAATCATGGACTTCGCAAGGCCATGACAAACAGCGTTTTGCGGCCAACTATGGTTGCAGCAGAATTGACCCGGCGTTGGTTTTGCCCAGGAAGAACCCGGCGGCGTTCGTTTCATGCTGCAGCACCGCTCCCTTACCCGCCGTCGTTGCTCTGCCAGCGCCATTGCCGAAGGTGACGGTCAACAAACCCGTTTTGGGGTTAATCGAGCCGGTCAATGAATTCGTCGGGCTTCCCGCCAATTTCACCAGTGCGTTATTATTGCTCACCGCGACGTTGAAAGTCAGGTTCGTCCGCAGGCTTTCGCCGGCGATGGCGAGTTGTCCAGACGGAAGATCAATCGCCGCCGTATGCGGCAACGGATTGGTCCAAGGCGAGCCTTGCACGGCAACCAGGTTGGTAAACCCGTTCGTATAAAGGGCCGTGGAACGCGAGGTTGGTTTAATCCACGCCAGGTTTCCGGCGGGCGACCCGCTTTCCAACCCGATCCACCCCAGCAGCAGCCCCATGCCGCCGTAGAGATTGCCATACACCGGCAGAACCCCCGCGCCCGACACCGGCACCGCCTGGCTGAACGACGTGCCATCCGCCAAGGTGACGCTGAGAGTAAAATCGCCCTTATGATTGGTCATCAGCATGTAGCCGTAACCGGGCGGCGAGCCATTAAGCTCAGGCGCGACCCAGGCCGTGTATTCCGCCGAGCTTGCCTCCTTAACCGCCAACTCGTTCGTCAGATTTGCAATCCAAGCGCCATTGGAGCCGGAAACCGTGCCGGTTATGTAAGGCGGCGAATCATTCCAATTAAGCGTCATCAAGAGTGTCAGCGGCCCGCCCTGTTTGGCCGTGCGTTGGACATAATTGCTGCCCACGCCGGAGACATTGAAGCCGCCGCTAATGGCATGAGCGCCGCCGCCGATCAGGAGCTTCCCGGTATAAGTCCCCGACGCCGTGACATCGAGGCCGCTCATCATCCCCGCCGTTTCTTCGCTGACGCCATTGGTGTTGGAAAAAAGACCATTGTAAATTCCCTGAGCGCTAAAGGTGTATGTCCCTTTGGTTCTCGCAACCGCCTTGGCTTTGATCGAAACGGTCTGATTGGAGGGCGTCGTCCATCCGCTGACGGTGTTGAAGCTGACCGTGTGATGGCCCACTGACTGATTGGTGACCGTCGCCCCGTTATTCTGCCATGTTCCGTCATCCACCTGCCATCGTGCCCCAGCGGTAAGCGCCGCCGCTGGGACAATCGTAACTTCCAACGAACCGGCTGGCCCGCTAGGCACGTAGGTTCCACTGACCGTTGTAGTCGTGTTGGCGCTGACGAAAACCGTTTGATTGGCAGGCGTCGTCCAGCCGCTGATTGCGCTGAAGCTGACCGTATGGTTGGTCACCAAAAGATTCGTAACCGTCGCCCCGCCGTTTTGGAATGTTCCGCCATCCACCTGCCATTTCGCCCCATCGGTCATCGCTGACGCGGGGCTGATGGTCACTTGCAACGATCCGGTTTGCGCGATGGCAACGTAAGTGCCGGTGGCTGTAGCCGTCGAATTGGCGCTGACGGAGACTGTTTGATTGGAGGGCGTCATCCAGCCGCTGACCGAGTTGAAACTCACGGTATGGTTGCTCACGGACAGATTGGAAACGGTTGCTCCGCTGCTTTGCGGAATTCCACCGTCCACTTGCCACGTAGCGCCTGCCGCGATCGCTGCCGCTGGGCTGATGGTCACTTGCAACGATCCCGTTTGCGGGGCGGGCGCAATTTGCGCCACAACCAAGTTTGAGATAAATTGCTCGTGTCCTGTGTACCATCCCCAGGCATTAAACGAAAGCGTCATGGGAAGGCCAAATTCGTCGTGAGCAAGAACTTAAGACCGAAGATGACGCGCAAGCTGGCTGAAAAGCGCGCGGTCGGCCGCGCCGACGCGGCGAAATTCGACGGCACCGCCTTTCTGGCGTCGCTCAAAAAATGAGGTTGTACGCGGACACCTCTTGGTGGCTGGGTTACAAGTGCCGGCGCGACATGCAGCATCTGAAATCCGTGGTGAGAAATCCTGCCTGACTTGTCTTTCGTTGGCCCGCGTTGCGGGTATCAAGGTCAACGGAAAGGCCAGGTTTGTGGTGATCCTTGCATTCGCTGATGAACGGGCCTATTCTCAATGGCATGAAGACTTTTGCACAGGTGTTGGATTCGGCCGACGAATTGGGGGTCGAAGAACAGGAATCGCTGGTGGAGGTTTTGCAACATCGTCTGGCCGAACGCCGCCGCGAGGCTTTAATCGAAACTGTGAAATCGGCGCGGCAGGAATTCGCGGGAGGCCGTTGCCGTCCTGCCACACCCAAACAAATCCTTAAGCGCATCCTTGCTTGAAACGGCTGCTGCTTCCTTCCAAAGCCTTTGTTCGTTCCGCGCGGCGCTTTGTCCACAAGCATCCTCAACGCGGGCCGGAATTGCAATGGACGCTGGAACTGCTTGCCTCCGACGCTTTTCATCCGCAGATCCAAACTCACAAATTGAAGGGCAAGCTTGCCGGTTCGTGGGCGTGCAGCGCCGGGTATGACCTCCGCATCGTCTTCCAATTTGTAAAACATAGCGGGCAGGAAGCCATTCTGCTTGAAGGCATTGGAACACACGACGAGGTTTATTGAATGGCCCGGGGCAAGCAAGGCCGCGCTGGCTGAATTTTGGTTGTTTACAGAGGAGTCCGTAGGATTGAAGACAAAGAAATCGCCGCGAAAAGGCGCAAGAAGCACAAAAAAGTCCTGTGTTTATGCGACTTTTGCGCTTTTTCGCGGCTATTCTCCCGGCTTGGCGTGTAGTCTATGATACAAGAGTTTGGCGGCGCGGCGATGCAACCACCGGCGGTCTGCCTCTGATAACCAGTTCATTGCCGGACGATGCCTTTCCACAGGATGGCGGGACAAGCGGGCGCGCTCCTGGGAAAGTCGCTAATGCTACGGGCAACCATGCTCTTGAACCGCCCAAGCTTGCCAACAAGCGGGGGTTCATGCATGATACAGTGCGTGAGCACGCTGATGGACATTAAACAGGCAGCCATGAAATTGCCCGCCGAAGAGCAGCAGCAATTGCTGCGCTTCCTGTTCCGCGTCGTTCCAATGGCAGACGAGGAATTGCACGCGCCGCGCCGATTCTCCGAAGAAGAAATCCAAGGCTGGCTCGCGGAAGATGAGGCTTCTCATTAAATGACGTCTGCGGCCCGCGCTTTTCTTTTCCTTGGTCTTTTGTGCCTGGCGCATACGACCCCGGCTCAACCCGCTTCCCCTGAGTTTTGGCAGGGGCAAAGCATTTACCAGATCATCACCGACCGTTTTTTTGACGGCGATCCGTCCAATGACAACGCGGACGGGAATTATCATCCGCAAGACTCGCGCGCCGCGCATGGCGGGGATTTCAAAGGGATTGAACAGAAGCTGGATTACATCAAGGCGCTCGGGGCCACGGCCTTGTGGATTTCGCCCATCGTGCTCAATGCGCGGGGCGAGTATCACGGCTATGCCGCGCGGAACTTTTACAAGGTTGATCCGCGCTGGGGGACGCTGGAGGAGTTGCGCCGGATGGTGGAGGCGGCGCACGCGCGCGGTTTGCTGGTCATTGATGACGTGGTGGTCAATCACGGCGGGGACCTGGTTTATAGCACCGATCCCGCTTACGGGGCCTTCCGCGCGCCGCCGGATGGTTATGAACTCCGCTACCGCGATCCGGCCAGGACTTATCCGCCGCCGTTTGCCCTCAATGCCGCCCATCCGTCGCTGACCAATCTGTTTCATAACAACGGGCTGATCGAAAATTACCAGGACCCCGCGCAGGTCGTTTTGGGCGAACTGTCGGGTTTGGATGATTTCCGCACGGAAACGCCTTATGTGCGGCGGGAGATGACGGCCATTTACCAGTACTGGATTCAGCAAGCCGGCTTCGACGGCTTTCGCGTGGATACAGTCAAACATGTGGAGATGGGCTTTTGGAAGGAGTGGTGCCCGGCCATGCGCGCCTTCGCGGCGGCGCGCGGGCGGCCCAATTTCTTCCTGTTCGGCGAGGTGCTGGACCCCTCCGACGCCCTGTGCGGTTCGTTTACGGGCCGGCAAAGCGGCGGGGCCTTTGCCTTGGATTCGGTGCTGGACTATCCCCTTTATTTCGCGGTCAAAAGAGTGTTCGCGCGAGGGGAGGGCGCGCCGGGGGAAATCGAGCGCCATTACCAGCGGGTGGAGGGCGGCTACGATCCGTCGGCGCGCTTGCGCCTGGTGACGTTTCTGGACAATCACGATCAGCCGCGCTTTCTCAGCCGGGACCAGGCCGGCAATAACTGGGAACGGCTCAAGTCCGGCCTGGTTTTTCTCCTGACCGGGCGGGGCATTCCCTGCCTTTATTACGGAACCGAACAGGCTTTCAACGGCGGCAACGACCCCGCTGACCGCGAGGACATGTTTGCCGGCCAATACAAGGACGGCGCCGGGGGAGTGGATAGTTTCAACATGACCCATCCGCTGTTTGAGTGGGTTGCGCGCCTGAACAATTTCCGGCGCCTTTACGCTCCCTTGCGCCTCGGCTCGCAAGCGCCGTTGTGGTGCGAGACCAACGGGCCCGGCCTTTTCGCTTACGCCCGCCGTTGGCGCGGGGAGGAAGTCGCCGTCATTTTCAACACCGCCCCGCAGGCGCGGACGCTGCCCGCCTGCCCGACCCTCCGCCCGCCGGGGGCGGTCTTGCTCAACCTTTTGGATACCAACGAATCGGTGCGGGTGACGCCGGCCCGCAAGATTCCCCCCATGCCGGTGCCGGCGGGCGGGGTTAAAATCCTGGTGGACATCGCGCTGTGGCATCCGCTGGACCCGGTGGTGGTGGAGAATTCGCCCGCGCACGACGCGCGGGACGCGTCCGGCAACACCCCGATTGTCCTGCGATTCAGCGAGCCGATGGAGACCAACAGCGCGCAGACGGCTTTCTCGACCATTCCGCCCGTGGGCGGCCAATTTTCGTGGCCGGCCGCCCATGACACGATGACCTTCACGCCGGAAGGCGCGGGATTTCCCGCCGGGGCCGAAGTGCGCGTCCGGGTGGCCGCCGCCGCCGCGAGCGCGGACAAAGCGCGTCCCCTCCACGCCCCCTACGAGATGCGGTTCACAACGCGCTGAGTTTGGACAAGATTACTTAGGCGGCCACCGTTTTGGGCGCGCGCGTCTGGGCGGCGCGCTTGCGCTGGGTTTCGTCAAGTATTTTTTTGCGCAGCCGCAGGTTCTTTGGCGTCGCCTCCACGTACTCGTCGGGGCCGATGTACTCCAGCGCCCGCTCCAGCGACATCCGCAGCGGCGGGTCCAGTTGAATGCCCTTGCCGTCGCCGGTCGAACGCATGTTGGTCAGGCGCTTGGCTTTGCAGGGGTTGACGGGAATGTCGTTTTCCCGCGCGTTTTCGCCCACGATCATGCCTTTGTAAATTTTCTCCCCCGGCTCGACCATCAAACGGCCGCGCTCCTGCACCATGTTCAGCGCGTAGGCCATGGCCTCGCCATCCTCCATGCTGACCAGCGAGCCGTTCTTGCGGGCGACGATGTCGCCGCGGTCCGGCCCGTATTCGTGGAACAAATGGCTTATCACCCCCAGGCCGCGGGTCATGTTGACCAGGTCCGTCTCGAACCCGATCAAGCCGCGCATGGGAATGAGCGCCTCGATGGTGACCTCGTTGTCGTGATGGTCCATGTGGACGATGTCCGCCTTGCGCCCGGAAAGGTTCTCCATGACCGGTCCCATGGCTTCCTTGGGGATTTCCAGGAACAGTTTCTCAATCGGCTCCAGCAGGCGGCCCTCCTGGTCCTTGTGGTAGATCACCTCGGGCCGGGACACCAAAACCTCGTAGCCTTCGCGGCGCATTTGCTCGACCAGGATGGCGATTTGCATTTCGCCGCGGCCGGCCACGTTGAAAATGTTGGGCGCGTCGGTTTGGACAATGCGCAGGGCGACGTTGGTGCGCACTTCCTTGGTCAGGCGTTCCCAGATATGGCGCGCGGTCACCAGTTTGCCGTCCATCCCCGCCAGCGGACCGTCGTTGACGGCGAATTGCATTTGAATGGTCGGCGGATCAATCGGCACAAAAGGCAATGGCTCGCGCGTGACAAGGTCGGTGATGGTTTCGCCGATAAACACGTCTTCGAATCCCGTCACGCCCACCACGTCGCCCGCGTGGGCTTCAGGAATCTCAATGCGTTTGAGTCCCTCGAAATGGAAAATGGCGGTGATTTTGCCCTCCGTCTTGCGTCCGTCCCCGTGCAGGCAGGCGGCGGCGTCGCCGACCTTGGCCTGGCCGCTGTAAATCTTGCCAAAGGCGATGCGCCCGAGGTAATCGGAATAATCCAGGTTGGCCACCAGCATTTTGAATTCCTCCCCGGCATGGGCGCGCGGGGCCGGGATATGTTTGATGATGGCGTCAAAGAGCGGGTCCATGTTGGTGCTCGCCTGCTTGAGGTCGTTTTTGGCGTAACCGTCCTTGGCGCTGGCATAGATGGTCGGGAAATCCAATTGCTTATCCGTCGCGTGCAGCGAAACGAACAAATCGAACACCTTATCCAGGACCTTGTGCGGGTCAACGTTCTCGCGGTCAATTTTGTTGATGACGACGATGGGTTTGGCGCCCGCTTCCAGCGCCTTGCGCAGGACGAAGCGGGTTTGGGCCTGCGGACCGTCGGCCGCATCCACCACCAGCAGGACGCCGTCAATCATGTTCATGATGCGCTCGACTTCCCCGCCGAAGTCGGCGTGGCCGGGGGTGTCCACAATGTTGATGTGGTAATCCTTGTATTTGAAGGAGGCGTTCTTGGCGCGGATGGTGATGCCTTTTTCGCGTTCCAGGTCCATCGAATCCATGATGCGCTCCTCGGAGGAGATGGCCTGGTTGGCGCGAAAGGTGCCCGACTGTTTGAGCAGGCAATCCACCAAGGTGGTCTTGCCATGATCCACGTGGGCGATAATTGCTATATTGCGTATATGATCTATCAAAGTATGCATTAAAGTATCCGTTGTAACGGGCCGTGTAATGTGCCTCTTTTCTGCCAAAGGTCAAGCGCGGCGAAGAATCGCCACTGCTTTCGGCGGAGGCTGCGGTTCACCCCGCTGTTTGAACTTACATTATACAACATAAATGAAAGGGCGCCACTTTCAAGAGGGCCGGGCGGCCTCAAACCTCACCTCGCCTTCAGCGCGTTCAACCGTTCCAGCACCAGGCGATTGGTGGGGTCCAGCCGCCGCGCGGTTTCCCAGGCCTCGCGCGCCCTGGCCGCGTTGTGCTCCGCGCTGTAAGCCGATCCCAAATCAATCCAGCATTGCACGTCGTTGGAGTCCTGCCGCGCGGCCAATTCCAGCAACGGAATGGCATTCGATATCCGGCCGGCCAGCCCATAACTGATGGCCAGGGCGGACGTGAGGAAGTGGTCGCCGGGCAAAAGCTCATGCACCCGCTTCAACGCCGGCAGCATTTCCTCACCCTGGCCGGGCGGGATGGACGGAGCGACTGTCAAATGCCGCCCCGTGGCGTCCATGCCGAAGGCCGAGTGCATTTGTGGAAGGCGGAAAACGGAGGACATGGCGTTGAGGCGGAGCCGCGTGTTGGCCGGACGGTCGCGGCTGCTGTAAACAAAAAGAGTGAAGTCGTCCCGCCAGAGGCCCTGTCGGGCCAGGCTGACGGGAATCCACGCCACCAGCAATCCCGCCGCCAGGCCGAAGACGGCCGGACGCCGCGCCGCGCGCGCCAGCGCCGCCCCCGCCGCCAGCAGCCAGCCGATCAACGGCAGGTAAAGAAACCGCTCGGCCATGTATTGCGACATCGGCACCAGGTTGGAGACAGGCAGGAGGAAGAAGGCCGTCCACAGCAAGCCCAGCGCCGCGGGACGATACCTTTCGCAACGCCACGCGCTCAGAGTGGCGGCCGTCCACAATACCAGCAGCAGCAGCCCGCCCATCACGGAAAGACAAAAGAAGGGCAGATGCGACGGCATGTCCGAGTAGTCCATGGAAAAGGGCGGCACGCCCCACAACAGCCGGAAATAGGTGGCCACGGCGGGAAGGGTGTCCACCAGCGTTTGGCCGTAGGCGCCGGAGAGGGGCGCGCATTGGGCCGTCTTTCCCAACACCACCGAGCGATGCGCCAGGTACAATCCAGCCGCCAGCAAAAACGGAACCGTCAGCTTCGCGCAATGTTTCCACGGCAGCTTGTGGCAGGCCAGCAGAATAAAAAAGACCAGCCCCGCAAACGGCACGGCCGATTCCTTGGCGTACATCGCCAGCACAAACAGCACCAGCGCGGCCGCCAGCCGCCGCCTTTCGCCCTGCCATAGCAGGAGTTGCCGCGCCGATGCCAGCACGCCCAAGGCCGCCAGGATGTCATCCAGGGATTTGGCCCAGCACACCACCTCCGAAACCGCCGGATGCACCGCGAACGCCGCCCCTGTCAACAACGCGGCCCAGCCCGCCGGCCCCTCCCCGCACGGGCGCAACACCAGCCAGGCCACCGAAAAAAACAGCGCCGCCGCCGCCGCGTGGCCCAGGACGTTGGCCAGGTGGAAAATCCACGGCTTGGGCGCGCCCCGGCCGCCCAATTGGCAGAGCAGCGCGTACACCACGTTGCGGATCGGACGGAAATTGGGAAAGAGCGTGGGATCGGACGCCTCGGCCATCTTGGAATAGAACATCGCGGGGATATTGCCGGGCGATCGAATGGCTTGATTGTCGGCGATGAAATAGTGGTCATCCCAGACAAACTCATATTTGACAGTCTGCCCCCACACCAGCATCGCCAGCAGCGCGATGACAGCGCGGCAGAGTCGCGGGTTGGGCGCGTTAAACTCCATGCTCATAAGTCCTCTGGCGGCGCGCTATCCGGCTTGCCGCCAGCCGGGGGGGGGTGGGACAAAATTCTTCCAGCCGTCTGCCTCTGCCGGGGAGAACCTGCTGGCGGCGGGAAAAAAATAAAAAAATCGGTCATATTTGGTATGATTCAGTGCGATTTAGTGCGATTTGGTCATATTGTTTCAAAAGCTGCGTCCCCCGATTCCGTGGATTTATTTTTATTGTCATAGGCCGGATTAGGCCGGATTAGGTTGGATTGGGTTGGATTAAGGCCGGATCGCCGGAGGGCCAGCCCGGACCTGCGCGACATCCACGCCATCGTAGCGCAGATTTCCAAATCTGCCGTGTCGCCGACTTCCAAGCCGGCAGAGCGCGCGAGGTTTCGACGGCTGCGGAGTGGAAATCCGCGACACCACAGGTTGGAAACCTGCGCCACGAGAACCGTCTCGCGCTGAACTTTTTCAATGTTCACGCGGCGATATTACCAGAACCCGCGAAAAACCAAAAACCTACGGTAGGTTTTTAGTACGCTTTTTTTGCATAAAAATGCAATTTGGCGCGTTTTTTGGGGGATGATGGCGATCACGCCCGCGGAAGTGGCGCGCCCTCAAGCACTTGCGGGGCGTCTCAAAATCGGCTCGTTTATAAAACAGACGTGTTTTTCGCGCCCGGGGCCTGGGCGGTGTTTTTCGTCGCAACTCCCTGGGCATCAAGCGGATCGGAGGCAAAAAGGCCCCGGACGGACACCCTCCGTTTTATGTCAACCATTTTTGCAAGCTGTTTTCAAAACGCGAAAAAAGGCGGTTTTTGCGCGCTTTTGGCAATTCATACGCCGCCCGCCGGCGCCGGGGCGGGTAAATAGATTCTGGTTTGATCTTCCCGCGCTCCGGTGTTAGTTTGGGCGCGCCGGCGGAGAATTGTTCAAAATGACGAAGAAGTCACTATTTTGCCCTGCGGCCACACTTCTGGCGGCATGGTTGCCGTTTTCCAACGTCCAGGCGCAATCCAATGAAATCATTTATTCCAACAGCTTGCAGAATGGATGGGCCGATTGGAGTTGGGCGAGCGATAATTTAAGCTGCACCAGCCCCGTGCTGACAGGCTTTTCCGACTCCATTAGCGTGCTCTGCACGAATTTCCAGGCCCTCTACCTTCATCAAACCGCTTTTGATTCGACTCCTTACACCAACCTGACTTTCTGGATCAACGGCGGGACTAAAGGCGGACAACCGTTGCAAGTCCAGGCGACGCTCAGTGGCGCCGCGCAGACGGCCGTGGCGCTCTCGCCGCTGACAACAAACTGGCAGCAAATCACCGTCACCCTGGCTGCCTTGGGGGTGGCCAACCAGCCCAACATGGATGGCTTTTGGATTCAGAGCCAGACTGGGGCGCAACTGGCTCCATTTTACGTGGATGACATCGTCCTTGTGGCCGGGCCTCCGGCGGGAACCAACGCGACTAATTTTATCGGCATTGACGCCGGAACCAACCGCAACCCCATCAGCAGCCTGATCTACGGAACGGCCTTCGCCACCTCCAACCAGCTTGCGGACCTGAATTTCACCATGAACCGCTCCGGCGGCAACGAGGAGACAACCTATAATTGGGAAATCAACGCCCACGGCAAAGGGGCCGATTATTATTTCGAGAGCTATCCCGACGCCTCCGCCACCGCGGGCGAATCGGCGGATTCGGTCGTGGCCAACAGCAAGGCGGGCGGCGCGCAGCCCTTGATCACCATTCCCATCATCGGCTGGTCTCCCATTCTCGGTGCGGACCGGAGTATTCTGCCCAGTTACGCCATTTCCAAATACGGCCCGCAGACCGGCTTCGATCCCTACTTTACCAATGCCGGCAACGGCGTCAGCGTGACCAACAAGACGCTGATTACCTGGAACAACCCCGCCGACGCCTACATGGCGGTCACGACGAATTATCAAGCCGCTTACGTGCGGCATTTGACCAACACCTGGGGCCAGTCCACCAATGGCGGGGTCGGCTATTACCTCATGGACAACGAACACAGCCTCTGGTCCTCGACCCACCAGGACATCCATCCGGTGGGGCCGACCATGCAGGAGGTGTTTGGAAAAATCGTCGCTTACGCCTCGATGGTCAAAAGCCTGGACCCCCAGGCGTTGGTGCTGGGGCCGGAGGAGTGGGGTTGGCCGGGCTATTTCTACAGCGGCTACGACCAGCAATGGTCCGGCTTGAACACCAATTACAACCCCGCCGACTATCCCGACCGCGCCACCAACGGCGGCATGGATTACATGCCCTGGCTGCTCAACCAACTACGCCAATACAACCTCACCAATGGCCAGCGCCTCCTGGACTATTTCACCCTCCATTGCTACCCGCAGGAAGGCAACGTGGGCAGCGAGACCGATGTCTCCACCGCCACGTCCCTGCTCCGCAACCAGTCCACCCGCCAGTTTTGGGATGCCAATTACGTGGACCCAAGCTGGATCAACAGCGTGATCATGCTCATCCCCCGCATGCAAAGCTGGGTGGTGGCTTACTATCCCGGAACAAAAATCGGCATCACCGAATACAACTGGGGCGCCGAGGCCTACATGAGCGGCGCCACCGCCCAGGCGGACATCCTCGGCATCTTCGGGCGGCAGGGCTTGAACCTGGCCACCCGCTGGACGACGCCCACCACCGGCACGCCGACTTACCTGGCGATGAAAATGTACCGCAATTACGACAACCAGGGCCACACCTTCGGCGACACCAGCGTGCTGGCGGGCGGGCCGAACCCCGACAACGTGGCGGTCTTCGCCGCGCAACGCTCCGCCGACGAGGCGCTGACGATCATGGTGGTGAGCAAGTATTTGTCGGGCAAAACGCCGCTGGTCATCAACGTGACCAACTTCGCCGGCAACGGCACCGCGCAAGTCTGGCAGCTCAATGCCAGCAACAGCATCGCGCAGTTGCCCAGCCTGGCCTGCGCCAACGGCGCGTTGCAAACGACCGTGCCCGGCCAAAGCGTCACCCTGCTGGTCCTTCCCCCCAGTTCCACCTTGCGCCTTGCCGTCGGCGCGCCCCTTTCCGGCGGCCGATTTCAATTCTCCGTTGGCGGCGAGATTGGCCGGAGTTTCATTCTCCAATCCTCGGCCGACCTGGTCCATTGGTCTGCCATAAGCACCAACACTTTCGCCGCCACCAACGCCTCCTTCCAGTTCACCGTCGGCGCGCGCACCCAATTCTACCGCGCCGCGCTTTTGCACTAAATCGCCCGTGAAGATGTTGTGTCATTTTCCCAGGACCCTTTCACTTTCAGAGTAACAAGATCAAGTTGTCATCACGATTTCAGGAATCATCAGTTTCACTTCTTCGCAAAAAGCCCGAATCACCTCCATCGTGGTGTCCTGATGGCGCCTCCTTCTTCCGACAAAGCTCCTGTTGTTCAGCAAGTCCATATACTTTGACCGCTTACGGCGTTCATCAACTAAATGGTCTGCATTCAACGCACAAATCCGGATATGCCATCGCGCCGCTGGGGTGAGTCCAACCAATAGATGCGAAACCGGGTCTTCCTTTATTTGTACTCCGTAATCTATTTCACGACAAGGGTTCAGGAACCTGATACCCGCGGCCTCTTCCGCTTTAGTTGGCCAATGGTTCGATTTTTTTCCGTTGCAGTGTCGGGAAGCAGGGAACAGATTATCGTAGTGCTGATGCACGTCTTTGTTTTTCCGAGGGTCGAAGTGATCGACTTCCAACTTTCCAGCCCGTGTGTGATATTGCATTGAATACGCGCAACGGCCCTTAAAATCTCGCATCAATTCTGGCAAGACCTCCGCGTACCTATGCCGTTTTATCGCTTTTTTAGGCGCTGGTCCTCTTATTACCCGCGCTTTCTGTGAACTCGACATAATCCTCTAATATCTCAGCCATCTTCTCTAAAATACGATCGCGACGAATCTGCAATAAGACTTCTTCACCTGACAACGGGTTCAGTCGGTGATCCCTCGCCCGACTCAACCGATTCAATCTCTGCGTCTCACTGTCACTTATACTTCCAGTCGCCTCTTTGAATGCAAGATGCCTGAATTCCTTTTCGTCTGCCTTTTTCCATTCGCTTGGAGTTTGACTAAAGGTCAGTGGCAAGTTTGCTGAAGTCGTAATCGTTCTTGGCTCTCGGAAGTGATTGCTGCCAGAGCATACTGCTTGATTGTCTAAAAGAGGCTGGGGGGGAACGGCAACATGGTCTTGCGGCATCAAAAAAACACCTGTTAGCGAAGTTAAAGCAGCTTTTCGAGCGAACTGCCTAATGAACACATCATTCTTCATAGAGAGCCACAATTAACTGCATTTGTATTTCGGTGGTGGATCGCAACAACACCAGTGGTTGAGCACGGATTTTCAAATCAGCCGAATGCTGAGATACCAGCCGTGATCCTACAGTGAGAGGGTAAAGCGACAGCACGGTTTCCGCAACTTCGTTAGAAAAAGACATGTTAAAAAGGTCAAAGGCATCGACCCGATCGATTGGAAACGATCTATTCCAGGTCGGAGCCTTTTCCTTTGGTTTGGGCGCGCGGCTCAAATAATCGAGGAGGGATTGCTTGTTGTGCTCGAGTGCATGGGGTGAAATGCAGCAGGAATAATGATCCACAGCCCCTTCCGTCTTGGAATCCATGCCGAAATGCAGCAGCATGAAATCATCTTCCCTTTGAATACGAAAGCGATTGAAAAACATGCACTTAGGAAAACCTGAATCAGGCAATTCCACCTCGACGTTTACTTCCTTTTGTTCATTTTTCACGTTCACAATCCTAGTTTTAAGTAAAGCCCTCCCCCAGGTCAACCTTAATTCATGTCCCAACCATAGAGGGAAGCATTTTTAGTGCCCTCGTTGGCTCATTTTTCGGATGTATTAGTTCGGCCATTCTTAAGAAGGGCGACCACATCTCATAGTCCAATACTACCTGTAGTAGGTGAGATAAGCTTCAGCACATTATGATGTGTCGAGCACGGGGCAATTCTTTGCATATCCACATTTTAATTGTCCTTGTTTATGCAGCCTCTGCTGCACGGACTTCCAGGACCCATCGCCAGCCGGTAACAAAAACGAAATCGAGAGCCGCGTTTGTCGGAGCGTTCGCGGGTTTTATCGCGCGGAAATCTTCACGATGGCGGCGGAAGCGGCGGGGACTTTCACGACGCATCGGCCATTGGCGCCGGGGGCAAGCGGCGTCCATGTTCCCGCCCACGAACCGTCGTCGTTGATGGAAGCGCCGCCCAAGGTCACGCCGGTTTTGGCCGCCAGACCGCCGTCCCGGGTGGATAAAAAAAGGACCGAAGCATTCCCCAAAAATCCATCGGACACGATGGTCACGACGGCAATGCGCGCGCCGGAATCGTCCTCTTTATTGAGGATGGTCACACATAAATTCTCCGTTCCGCGCACGGCGTACGCGGTCAGATTGAGCGCGGCCGGATTGGCCGCGGCGACCGGCATGGAGCGGCCAGCGCCACCCAAATGGAACGCCAGAAGACCGTATCCCACCGGATTGATATTCCAGCCCGCGGACTCCGGCAAGGGACGGAGGACGGCGTTGCGCACCCCCCGCCGTCCGTGGACGTTGACGCCCGCGGCGCCATGCGCGGCCCACCAATGAAAATACTCCAAACTCCACAAGGCGGAGGCAAAGGTGTCGCTGGCGTTGGTGGCGCCGCCGTCAGAATAATTGTTGACCTCCTCCAGCCGGTAAGGCAGCCCGTTGGACAAGGCGTTGGCCGCGAACGCGCGGTAAAACTTGTCGTAGTGCTCCAGCCAGGCGGGCGACAACATCGCCTGGCGCGCGGCCACGGCGTTGGTCGCCTGCCGGCTCGATCCGCCGGGGTAATCATGCTGCGCGATCAGCTTGACAAGGTCGGAGCGGGCAAAGTCATCGGTGAAACGGCGCGACCAGTCGTTGAAATCCCCGGCGCACGGCCCGCAGAATGTCGCTCCCGGCGCCGCCGCCGTGATGGCCAGCGCGAATTTCTTCCACTCGTCGCGGTAGGAGGGATAATCCTTGATGAGAGGATAGACCTTTTTGTAATAATCGGGTTCGTTGCCGATGGCGAAGCAGTCCAGCAGCGGCTGGCAGTGCTGCTCGATGTAGCGGGCCAGGCCGGCGTCCTGCTGCGCGTTGCCCTCGCGCAGGCGCAAGGTGTAGATGACCCTGGCGTCGGCGGCCTTGGCGAAGGCAAACAGGCTGTCAATATCGGCCGGGCCGGGCACGGGCGCCGAAGGGCGGTCGGCCATGTTCCCGCCGAGACGAATACTCTTGACACCGAGCGTGCGGAGCAGGTTCAGAAGCGTTTTGTTCTCCAAGCTGAAGATGCGCCGGCCCTGCGCGTTGGCCAGGATGTTTTGCATCTCAAAACTCAGCCCGATGAAATCGCCGGCAATGGCCGCGCCGGCGGCCCGATCCTCCACGGTCAGCGTGACGCGCGATTGCGCCGCCGCCAGCCCAGCCATAAGACAAGCGGCGCAAACAAAAGCAACGCGAATCAAACCTCGTCCCATTCAGTTTTGCTTTCGTTCGGAGGAAGTCGTCGTCTCCTCGCGCGGCAGCGTCATGGGATCGTCGGCCACCTGCCAGGCCATGACGGCCATGACGGCGGCGCAGGCGCCCAGCTCGCGCGGGTTCAACTTGTCCATCGTGTCCGCGTCGGTGTGGTGATACCAAAAATACTTTGTTTCGTCGTCCAGCAACGCCATCGTCGGCACGTGGTCGCGTTCCAGAACGCCCACGTCGGCCTCGCTTCCCTGGTTGAGGATGCCGGCCGCGCCGAGGCGGGCCAGCGGCCTGGCCAGTTTTTTGATCATCTTGCGGGCCGCGTCGCCGCCCACAAACGAAAAACCTTCCGGCTTGAAAGTGCCCATGTCGGACTCGATAGCCAGCACGTGCCGGGCCATTTCGCCGCGATGGCGCTGCTCATAACCGTGCGCGCCGGCCAATCCATTTTCCTCGTTGGTCCACAGCACTACGCGCACCGTCCGGCGCGGGCGCAACCCCAGTTGGCGCATGAGGCGGACGGCTTCCCAGGCGGCCATCGCGCCGCCGCCGTCATCCATCGCCCCCTGCCCCACGTCCCACGAATCAATGTGCCCGCTGACCAGGACGATCTCCTCCGGCTTTTCGCTTCCGGTGATTTCCGCCACGATGTTGCTGGAGGGAGCGTCCGGCAGTTGCGCCGCGCTCATCTTAAGGCGGACAACGATTTTCTGCCCGCGATCCTGCATCCGCTGCATCATCTCTGCGTCCTCCACGGTGATGGCCGCGTGCGGGATTCTGCGCACGGCGGAGTTGTACGACATGTTGCCCGTATGCGGCGACTGGATGGAAAACGGCGTGACCGAGCGAATCAGGCTGGCCACCGCCCCAACCCGCGCCGCCTCCACCGCGCCGCGCACGCGAATGGCGACGGTCTCTCCGTAGGTGGTAAAGGGAACATTGAACAGGACGATTTTGTTCTCGGCCTCGGCGGCGCGCGCGGCCAGGTCGGCAAAACTGCGGACCACCAGCACCTCTGCCGTGAGGCCCTCCGGGGGCGTGGCGACGCTCCCGCCCAAGCCCAGCATCGGCAACCGGCGCGCGCGCGGCGCCAGCATTTCGGCGGACTCGGCCACGCGCACCCAATGCGGCACCATGACCCTTTCGCCGTGGACATTGTCCAAGCCGTCCTTGCTCATTTGCGCCAATATCCAATCAATGGCCTCCTCCAGATTGGTGGTGCCGCTGAAGCGCGGCCCGAACGAGTCGCACAATTGGGCCAGGCGTTGATAGGCGAAATCGGTCTTGGTGGCCGCGTCCATCAGTTGCTCCGGCACATTGGCCGCGCCGGCCCGTCCGCCCGCCAACAGGGCGGCCAGGGCGAGGAAAACATTTCGCGCGCGGCGAAAAGGGCCGGATAAAGAACTTGTCGTTGGCGGCAAGGGCGTCATGTTGTTCCGGCCAGCAGAATAAATGCGCATTGCCAATATTCAATTCCCAATTTTCAATGGGCCATGATGAAGCAACGCCTTGTTCTCGGCATCATGTCCGGCACCAGCATTGACGGGGTGGATTATGCGCTCTGCCGCGTTGGCGCGCGCGGCCTCGATTTGCGCGCGCTCTGGTCCGCCCGCTTTCCGTCCGCCTTGCGGGCCGCGCTCCACGCCGCCGCGCGAGGGGATTTGCCAAGCCACCAACTGGCGCAGGCGCACCACGATTTGGGGCGGTTTTACGCCCGCCACGCCCTGCCGCCCAAAGCCGTCCGCGGCCCAAGGCCGGCGCTGGCCGGCCTGCACGGCCAAACCGTCTTCCATAACCCGTCGCGCCGCCGTCCGGCCACTCTGCAACTTGGAGAACCGGCTTATCTGGTCGAGCGCCTGCGCGCGCCGGTCATCAGCAACTTCCGCGCGGCCGACATGGCCGCCGGCGGGCAGGGCGCGCCCCTGGCCACCGTGTTTCATCAATGGGTGTTCGCCGAGCGCGGGCGGCACGTCTGTGTCAACAATCTGGGCGGCATCAGCAACGTCACCTCGCTGGATTGGCGCCGCGGCGCCCGCCCCGCCGTGCTGGCCTTCGACACCGGCCCGGCCAACGTGCTGATAGACCTGGCCATGCGCGTTCTGTCAAGTGGAAAATTAAACATGGACCGAAACGGCGGCTGGGCCGCCCGCGGCGCCCCGCGCGAGCCGCTCCTCCGCCGCTGGCTGGCCCATGCCTATTTCCGCAAAAAGCCGCCCAAGAGCACCGGCCGCGAACTGTTCGGCGAGCCATTTTTCGAGACCGCCATGCGCGACATGCGCCGCCTGTCGCCCTGCGACAAAGTGGCGACTTTGACGGAGTTCACCGCCCGATCCCTGGCGTTGAACTACCGGCTGCATCTGCCGTCCCTGCCGTCGCGGCTCATTCTCACTGGCGGCGGCGCGGCCAACCCGGTCCTGGTGCGGGCCATCCGGCGGCAATTTGCCGGCGGCCAGGTCGAAGTGCTGACCAGCGACGCGCTGGGCTGGCCGGTGCAAGCGATTGAGCCGGCCGCCTTTGCGTTATTGGCGCACCTGAGAATGGAGGGCAAACCGGGCAACCTGCCGCAAACCACCGGCGCCAGGCGGAGCGCGTTACTGGGTCAGGAAAGCCGGTGGTGAAAATATAAGTCGTGAAAAGATATTGAAACGGGGATGCGGGTTGGCCATAATGGGTGGCTGGCATGGGTCGGGGCGTAGCGTAGCTTGGTAGCGCGTCTGAATGGGGTTCAGAAGGTCGTGAGTTCAAATCTCACCGCCCCGACCATCTTCTATACCAATCACTTACGAATTTGACTGTGAAAGTTACATCAGTTTGTTACAACAAATTCCAGGATGTTCTGGCATGTCCTTTGTGTTCATCAACGTCCAAACCTCGGAACTTCGGTGCATTGAAATCCGCTCACCCAGCCATTTTTAAAATTATTTTCTGTGCCTCCCAAAGGCGAGCGTGATGCTCGAGATTCCTTTGGATACTTGCCTTTGGATTTGGACAAACTACATTCTCCGCCATGAAAGCGGACGTATATCGGTCAAGCAGGCACGACATCCTCTTGTTCTTGCCGGAGGGGCAGCCTTTTTCCGCTTTGCCACGAGACGTGCTGGATGAACTCCATTCGCTTCAATTTTACAAGAGGATGGAATTGGAGCCGAACATGGAAGGCGCAAATCCCGCCACCATTGAGGCGGATTTTGATATTCACGGGTATTCGGTTTACCGGACTGATGATTTCTTCGGGAAGTCGAAATAACGTTCCACCTGGCACCGCCGCCGGGACACAATCCTGCCCACCTGCCCCACCCACGCAACAGCCCCAACCCCTGTGTTATAAGCCTTTGAGCAAGAGGGATATTTAATCCTTCCCTCCCTCGGTTCCCGCCTCATTCGAGACCCGGGACCTTTCATCTCAAGATTCTAAACCCCCTAAACCTGAACCGCCTTGGCTCCATCCCCGGACCTGGCGGTTTTTGTTTTCACCCATCCAAGAAAGGACAAAGATTATGAGTCCAGACGCAGGAGTACTCTTATGCAGTGAAGTCGCCCCCAGAATCCGAGCTTCGTTCCCAGCCTCCACCAAAACGTTCGGCCCGGAAGACGCAGCCGAATTGGTTCAGGATGCAATCGCACACGCCGCAGCCTTGTTGCACCGGGCAGAAGCGGCCGGGAAACAGGTCACGCCGGGCAACGTGGCGTACTTCGCCGTGAAATTGACCCGCTCTGGCCGGCGGAGCACGCATTCATCCACCACCGATGTCATGTCCCCGGGCACTCGATTGGCCGGCCGCACCCAAGTCATCTCGTTGGATGAACCGTTGGGAATGGACGACGAGGCCACCGAAATCCCCATCACATTGGCCGACGTGTTCGACAACGGAGCCGAAGATCCATCCATGTTGGCAGCCCGCAACTTGGATTGGGAAACCTTCTACGGGAATCAAACGCCCCGGGGTCGAAGGATATTGGCGGTGGTCGCGGAAGGGTCCACCTTACGGGATGTGGCCCGATTCCTTGGTTTGTCGGATTCAGGCATCCAATTGGAGAAAAGGAAATTGGCATTGGCGTTGCAGGAATTCATGGGGGTCAACATCCTGGCGGAATCCACCCGGGAACCGAAATGGCGGGACAACATTAGGGCTGCAAGGGAAAGGCAGGCGGTCAGGTTGGCTCGGGCGATGTGAGAATTTAGAGGTGGGGTATTGGGCCAATGGAATCCGCCTTTCACGAGGGGGCGGATTCTTTTAATTATCAGGTGTCGTTCCCGACAGGTGGCAAGCGGTTGTCCAAAGGGCTTGCTGAAAACATGAAGGCCAAGCCCAATGCCAACACGCGAACACTCAGCCCCCCACAAGTGCTTGGTCGTGTCATCATTGTCCCAGGATTGCGCCCCGTCGGCCCACGCAACACTGGGGCCAGTGCCGCCACCACCAAGGAAGGCTTGCGCCCATTCGACCACTGTATTGACAAGGGCCCCGATTGCTATCATACTTTCGCCATGAACAAGGCGCAATCCATGCAAAAGGAAATAAAATGCCTATACCGGAGATTTTTTTCCAAACTCGGAGTTGATAGGAAAAATGGGAACGTGATCCACCATCGCAAATGGTCTGATTTAAGATTCCCCATCTACCCTTATATTGGTCGGGCCTATGGCACACAGAAAAGTGCAAGGGTCTTGTTTATCGGTTTACAACTTGGCACCGACCACCGCACTGATATTATTGGTTTTCACGAATTGAGAGATTTCATGGAAAAGCATGGCGAAAGACTCTTCCCTCATAATCGCGGTATGGCAGTCGCAACTATTCGCTTTTTAAGCAAACCATCCAAACAATTGAACGATACGTTTAAAGACAAAACATATAAGGAAACATGCGAGGCAGCAAAAGAGATACGTCCAAACTTTACTCCCGTGTATCATTTCGCTTTGACGAACTTCTACAAATTTGTCACCAAACGTAAACGAAATGCCAAATTCGCGGCCAATGATGGAACGCACGTAGATACGGAGTTGGAATTGCAATTGCTGCGGGATGAAATCCAAATATTAAGACCAAAATTCTTGGTATTTGAGGGTGCGCATTTAAAGAAACTTTTCAAGAAGGAGCCGTGGTCAATTTTCATTGCCAAAATAAAAAAGCAAAATAAGAACGTATCGGTTTATTTCTCACATCATCCAGCAGCTAGGGATTTGCACCAAAACACTTCCAAATACTTAAAATCATTTGAACCGCCCTTGATGTCGTAATGCAACTAAGTTGTGCGTCATTGGCCGAACGCCCGAAATGCAACGCGATGCCTCTCGCCCTAGATGGTTTTTTAGCGGCCCCCGTGACCCTTTCCCTTCTGCCCATACCCTTGGTTGCTGGGGGGCGGACTTCCTGCAAGCATGTCTCCCTTTTGGAGGGTGAGGGTCACGACAAACTCATTTGTAAACATTTCACAGATACGAAATTTTGCCGTCTTCGAGGTAATCGCGCGTAAAACGGTCCTCGCTCAATGCGGTTTCTTGTTCCTGTCGGCTCATTAGCCCCCATCCCAACGCGAACCAATAGGGCAGCAGACGCCGATGACGGCCACCCCAGGTTTCCAATACACCTTTTTTGTAACTACGAATTGCGGAATGCTCCTCCGCCGCTGATCCCTGTTTCCCCACCCCTCTATATCCGCAAAATATGAGCGAAATCGAGATCAAGTCTCCAATGCCTTTCGGCTGATCCCTGTTTCCCCACACAACCGTGCCGGCTACAACCATGCAGGCTACAACCAGTCTCCAATGCCTTTCGGCAATTCCCTGTTTCCCCACTCGCCACTCCCGGTCTTGATGCACATTTGCAACGTTATCGTCTCCAATGCCTTTCGGCAATTCCCTGTTTCCCCACTGGCGCATGAGTAGCCGATAGCGTCCTCGTCCGCACTGGGTCTCCAATGCCTTTCGGCAATTCCCTGTTTCCCCACTGTGCTAATTGCTGCCGGGTTTACTTCCAGAATTGCGCTGTCTCCAATGCCTTTCGGCAATTCCCTGTTTCCCCACGCCCGCGCCGACTACGACGCCGCCTACGCCGCCCGCGAGTCTCCAATGCCTTTCGGCAATTCCCTGTTTCCCCACAAAGAGAAATATGACAAAAGAACAGACAGCCCTCGACGGTCTCCAATGCCTTTCGGCAATTCCCTGTTTCCCCACACGGATGAAGAAGATTGACAAGACGGAAGCCTTCCGCGTCTCCAATGCCTTTCGGCAATTCCCTGTTTCCCCACTTCAGTATCACAATATAAGATTCTTACAGAACCTTCAGTCTCCAATGCCTTTCGGCAATTCCCTGTTTCCCCACCTTCAAAACATTATCTGGGAAGAAAACATACGTTGCCTGGTCTCCAATGCCTTTCGGCAATTCCCTGTTTCCCCACTTCAAACGAAAAATGGGGTTTCAACGGAAAATTCGCGTCTCCAATGCCTTTCGGCAATTCCCTGTTTCCCCACCATGCACACTCACTCAGGTGGGTGTCGCCCCCTATGCCCGGTCTCCAATGCCTTTCGGCAATTCCCTGTTTCCCCACCTGCTGCCCTTCGGTCATGTGCATAAGCCCCAACGGCGTCTCCAATGCCTTTCGGCAATTCCCTGTTTCCCCACCCGTGGCCCGCGAAAAAAGCGCGGCCTATGATACCGCGTCTCCAATGCCTTTCGGCAATTCCCTGTTTCCCCACACGATGGGAGAG
>Ga0224555_1000968_pt1 | contig 42873 bp, 37 predicted proteins | sample 714S23034metaG_FD_180687 | JGI IMG/M metagenome (GOLD analysis project Ga0224555, IMG submission 180687) | Peat soil microbial communities from Stordalen Mire, Sweden - 717 S2 30-34 | ecosystem: Environmental > Terrestrial > Soil > Wetlands > Peat | place: Sweden: Norrbotten County, Stordalen...
GGAGATTCAGAGAAAAATAGCCGGTCGAGCGAGCCGCGGGATCGTCGGAGAGATCACCAAACGAGCACGCGCCGACCAGCCGATGGCCCTGTGACCACTTTTTACACGTATCCCGAACTTACCCCATTACCCTCCAACTCGGCGAAGAGCTCGCGGACGTCGCTGGCGTCCTGGGATTCAGGTTCAGTCTCGGGCTCATAGGCGGCGGCGAAGGCATCACCCTCAGCCTCAAGGATGCGGGCGAGGACGTACATGGCCTCGGCGAGCTGCTCGACGGAGCGGAAGCTGACCTCAAGACGTCCGCGGGCCAGTCCGATTGACTCGGGCAGGGAAGCGAGACTTACCGGCTGATCATCGCGCCGCACCAGGGAGCGCGTCTTCCTGCGGGAGGGAGCGGACCTCTCCTGGCGCAGTTGAGCGAACAGGGCCGCCGTATCGTCGGCTGCCTTGACGCGCTCGAGGAAGAGGGCGAGGGCCTCCCGTTCGACTAGCCGGGAGGTGCCGATCTGGACGGTAGGGAGAAGTTCCAGCAGCTTTTGAGCGGCGCGGGGCTGGAGTTCGAAGAGCAACTCGAGGTCGCGGCGGTCGTAGTGGGAGCGGACCGAGTGCTGGACGGAGCTGCGGATGAGGTGAAGGCGGGGGAGCCAGGTGACGGGGCGGGGCATGGGCGGTGGCCTCCGAAGACACTGAAACAGTAGTACTGGAGCCAGTGTAGAAGGTATTTCGGGTGAAGGGGGTTAGTGCGCGATCGCGCATTTATCGATCTTGATTCCCCTAAATATTACCCACGACAATGTTAGTTGTCGTTGCTATAATCGTCGCGTGGAGATTTTGCTCATTTCCGGCGCTGCTCAGGCTGAGGACGCTGCGACGCCCGAAAACGGCCTCGTAGAAGCCCAGCAGAGGCTTCGCCGGATGGTGCTGGACTCCGTACCCTCCCCGAATTCCCGCCGAAACTACGCCAAGGCCCTCGACGACCTCTTTGCGCTCGCGGGTGCCCGGCCCCTGACCCGGGAGCTCCTAATGGAGTACCGGGCCTCGATCGAGGTGCTGGCCGCCTCTACTATTAATGTCCGGCTCTCGGCGATCCGCAAAATGGTCTCCGAGGCGCGCAAGAACGGAATGCTCTCGGCCGAGGAGGCCGCTCACCTGACGGAGATACCGAACATCCGGCAGAAGGGAACCCGGCTCGGAAACTGGCTGACCAAAGAGCAGGCGAAGGAGTTGCTGGCTGTTCCGGACCGCTCGACCCTCAAGGGCAAACGGGACTATGTGATCCTGGCGCTACTGGTCGGCTGCGCCCTGCGCCGGCAGGAACTGGCCACCCTGGATGTCGAGACCCTCCAACTTCGGGAGGGCCGCTGGGTGCTGGCCGATCTGGAAGGGAAGGGAAGACGCATTCGTACGGTGGCGGTCCCGGTCTGGGTCAAGCAGGGAGTCAACGCCTGGATGACCGCTGCCGGCATCGAAGCAGGCCGACTGCTGCGATCGATCTCGAAGGGCGGGAAGGTCGGAGAAAGCCTGGGCGACTGGGCGGTGTGGTCCGTGGTCGAGCAATCGGCGAAGGAGATTGGGATCGAGCACTTCGGCGCCCACGACCTGCGGAGGACCTGCGCCAAGCTCTGCCGGAAGTCGGGCGGCGACCTGGAGCAGATCAAGTTTCTTCTGGGGCACTCATCGATCCAGACGACCGAGCGCTACCTCGGGTCCGAGCAGGAGATCGCCATCGCCGTCAATGACAACCTCGGATTGTGACGGGGATCCCAGGAAGGCCGCAACGGGTACCGCACCGTGCTCAGGCCCGCCGCATGACATCACGGGGCGTCTGTCACCACCCTTGATTCTGGATTGAACCTTTTCGGGGCGTTATGCAAAAACCCCCAAGTTGGTGGAGCGGTAGACGCGTGGCACATTGAAGCCCATCACCGTCGCACAGATGGGTGCGCTGCCGGCGTCGCAGGGGTCGGCAGCGATGGCGACTGTACCCACTACCTCCCAGGCCAAACCGTAGAGATTCGAGACTGGGATGGCTAAAGGAGCGCCGCGGAGATATGCCCATTCTGGGCACTCCGTTTCACACCTGCATATGATCCGGTCGCCGCCGCGGCCATCTGTGCGCTTGAACCTCCATACGCAGGGCACGGCAGGGAATTGACTCTGCTAAAGATGCTGGATTATCACGATGAACAAGCCACCCGATATCGTGTTGGACAAGCAGATGAGGCGGCACAATAGCTGTGCCGCCTCACCGGGTTAGACCACTGATAGTTGAGTGGAACTCCGCGTTCAAGTCGTCCTGCGGCTAGCGATCCAGTCGCCAGCTTTGCGCAATCCATAAGACTCGTCGTAGTTTCGCCCGTACTTTTCGATAGTGATATCGACAGTGGCGTGCCAAAGGGCCTTGCTCAAGGTTATGTAATCCTCCGGATGGTCATCCAGCCAGGCGAGCGCAAACGCATCCCGAAAATGGTGCGGAGTGACACGGCGGCCAGCGTAGCGGACGGTCAGGTTCCCGATAAGCATAGTGACCTGGCTATCTTTCATGGGACCGCCAGCCCTATTCAGGAAAAGCGTTCCGGGATCTACGGCTCCTACTAAGAGTGACCTGTAGCGAAGATATTCCTCCAGGAGGCGGATGAGGTGCGAAGGGACATAGCCCCTGATATCGCGTTTCCCTTTGACTTCGGTGGGGGCCCGGAACCGTATCTGCCAGAATTTAGTTGTTGGATCCTGGTTGAATTTCTTCTCCAGCCACTCAGGCTTCGCTACGTTCTTCGTTGAATTGACGACTTCGCAAAAGAGATTGCCTGTCAGTTCCGTTCCGAGGCGACACTCCCGCACATTCCGCTGCCTCCAAGCGAATGCGAGAAACCACTCCACCATCAACTCATCGTGAAGGAGTTCCACGTAGCCGACGGTGCCAGGCTTCAGCCTCTTCCGATCCGCGGCGATTTTCGCAGGGATCGCGCTCAGAACGTCATAGGGTGCAGAGGTTGCAGCTCTTCGATCTTCGAGGTCAGAGCTGGGCTCCTGGGGGATCGATGCCTGCAAGGCGGTATACCAAGAGAAATCCGTTCCCTTATAGTTCGGGTGCTGTCGTAGTGCCGCAATGAGCATGCTGAACATCGCGAAGCTTGTTCCCTTGAGGTTTTTAACGTTGATGGACCAATCCAGATAAGCTGCGATGATCTGCTTATTCGCAAAATCCAAAAGTCTCGTTATTTCCGGGTAATCCGGATGCTCTTTGGCGTAATACTTGACGGCATATCCATAGAGCTTCGTGAAGGCACCCTCAAGAATCTTCCCCGACGCCGGGCGGATTCTCATCTTCTGTGGACGGTCCTCGACCAACCGATCCAGCTTCCAGCGAAGAAGGGCTCTCACTTCCGAGCGCAGCGGCTCGGGCATATCCGCGACTTTGATACTCCAGCGGCACTGGTAGACGGTAGGAGAAACCTGCGGAAACTCCCTGGAGAGCTTGTTGTCCTTGATGACCTTGCGGAATCTCGTCGGGAGACAGGTCGCAGTGGAATTGGTCCTGCCACGAGAAATCGCTGCGGCCACAAAACCAAGCAAATCGCCATCCGTCAACTGGGATGGCGTCTTACCTTTCGCGATGGCGTAAGTCACGATGGAATACGTTCCATGCACAAACCTCGCGGAGGCCAAGATCGGAGCCCACGCTGCCTCCGCCGGATTTGGCGGTCGTACCCAACCGAGTTCGATGGCCAAGCGTAGGAGAGACTTTGCATAGCCGCAGTAAGCGTTGACAGAGTTACGTGCGAACCTGCGACCCTCAAGATCGGTCCGGAAGCCGGGCAGGAGCAGCTCCATCATTTCAATCGTCAAATCCGCCAATGGAGCACCGGCATACATTGAGAAATGGTCTGCGGTCGCGCGCAGCATGGCGATGGGCTCATCAGGCTTGCCTTCTGCGATCGCGTTAAGAAGATCTGCAACCGTGCGGAGACTGAAGGCAACTACGGCGACGTAAGGCGAAGAGGCCTGAGATTGAAGAGCAATTGGTGAACCAAACGTACTATTTGCGTGAATCATATGTACCTTTTTCCTTATGGTTAGGTGACATTTTCCGGTGTCAAACTGACATGAACAGCGAAGAGAGAGGAAAGACCGTGAAACAGCACACCAAAGCGTGAAATTTCGACTCAATCGCGACGACATAGGCGACTACACGAACCTGGATGAACGCTGATTCGCGAGGTCCAAACCCGGAGCGGTGGGGCGATCCTGCTTGTGGGGCGTCCGCTTCCGACCGAGAATCTCCTCCAGGTCGCAAGGAAGGAAACGACCGCCGCCAGGCAGATCACGGGCGGTCCATTTTTCTTCACTGACGCGCTTTTGAATCGTGCGCGTGGTGCACCCGAATACAAGTGCGACCTCGGAATTTTTGTATTGGGGGAGCAACTGCAAGCCACGGAGCTGCAGCATGACGTGAAGTAGAGGGTAAAGAGATGCATCAGATTGCGGCCGATGATTATCGGCTGCAGAGCCATTCAGACTGGCTGCATCTTGCTGGGGCGTAGACGATTGGGGTGATTTACGAAGTTCCATGCTGCGAGTCTGGAACGGAGCGGAAGCGAGGCGCTAGCGCTGGGGAGATTAAAATGCGTCGTCGGCCATCTTTCTTTAAAAACTCGTCTTATCCGCGAACAGATGCGACGTAGAGCGAAGGTTCACGAACGTAGCACTGGTCGTGATTCCGGTCGAACAGAGGGAAGCCGCGGAGCGCATGACCATGCGGCTACCTTTCACGTCCAACAGTTTCGACGCCGGTGCTGAGCAGCGGCTAGGCAGTCGATATTCAGGCGTGCATCACCACGACGACGACCAGGAATCCGAGAAACACGAGCAAAAGCGTTACAAGGAAGACAAAATGCCCAGGGTTGGCGAGCGAGAAGGCCCGAGCGCGCTTGAAGATCTGCGCGAAGGCGGTAAACACACTAGCGATTGACGCAACGGCTCCGGTGAAGCCGTGAAGAGTGAGAACATCCATGACGGTATTGCCCCGGGCTCATAGATTCTGAGTCCGATCGGATCCAGTAGGAGAGCAGCCCTACTCCAGGTCTCCGTAGATGACTTGTAGTAAAGGGCTGTTCTCTGGGAGCCAGAGCACCTCCGTTGGATCATTAATAGGCACCCAAAACGACGCTTCACCATCACGGTCAGGGTACACAGTTGGCCCCTGGGCGGGGCGAAGATCCCCACACAAACACATCGCCTGGTTGAGTAGGGATATTGAAAGGAAGGGACCGCAATCCTTGGGTGGCGCAGGGACCGCATGGTCCAATCACAAGGCCTCGCCAGCGAGCTCGTAGCCCGCACACTCTCCGCGCGAGGACCGGGTTTCCATGGCGGGTTGCCGGACTCACCTCGGCGATTGATTCCGCTGTTCCCTCTGGAACCGACGCAAGGTCAAGGCCGCAAACATAAACCCGGTAAGCATATCGTGTACGACCATCAGGGCGGCGGCTGCTACGGCGATCCAGATAGCGCTGGCGCGCGATTGATACCAGTGCATTCCGATGGCGCATCCGACCAGGAGAAGCGCCAGACTGTAAATGAAAATCAGCACTGGGTGACCGAGTGAGATCCGTATATCTTCTGACATAAATACCTTTCAATACACCAAAATGGTGCGGTTTTGTGCCGGCATCGAACTTCTTGTCAAGAACAGCGGGGTGAGCCACTGCCGGTATTGCGGCGTACCTGGCATAGTGGCAGCAGCCGTGTAGGCATCCCAGACGGCCCGATCGCCTCGTTCGCGGGAGTACCCGTGTACGCCTTCATGCGGGCGGAGAGGTCAACTGCAGGATGCCGACCTCTGGCTGAGGAGCATCCGCAGGTCGGCTAGGTGCCGCTCCTTCCACGCTCGTTGCGCATTCAACTGCTGGACTGCGGCGTCGCGCTGCCTGGAGGCCTCGCCCAGCGCCGCAACAAGATCTTCGGCGGTGTAGGCCTTGGGTGCTGGTCCCTTATGCCCAGGCGAAAAGATGTCTCTGCGATTTCGATCCGCATTGCACCGCCTACAGGCACTTACACAATTTTCGTTATTGTTTGGCCCACCGCGGCCACGCGGGATGATGTGATCGACGGTGGCTTGATCGGGGGCGGCGTTGTCGCAAAGAATCGTGGGGCGGCTGCACCAGTGACATCTCTTTCCTCCGTTGAGCCATAGGCTCGTACGTCGTCGTAGTTGCTTTCGGGTTGGTGTTTTCATTGTGGGGCTCACTTTTCAGTCAAGTGCGTTGCGGATAGGCGTAGAAATGCCCAGCTTTTGGGGGGCTGGGCTGACGTGGAGCATGGTTGTCCTGGCAGGGGGTATGGAGAGAGAGCGAAAACTTATGCAGGTTCCTGTTGTGTGACAGTTCTGTCGCGAAAGGCGCGGCTCACCACCGAGACGTGGCGCGCTTCCTTTTGAATAGGACCCCGGCGCTGGATCCGGGGCACGCTGGATCTACAACTCCGCCGGCGGAGCGGAGGGCGCGGCCCTCTGCGGCTTCGGAAACCGCAGGACCTTTCTCCCTGATGTTTGTCCTTCCGAGAGTGCAAGTATCCGATTAAGAACCTCTTGCGGGGCCTTGGCGACTGCCACATCGGGATTGATCCACGCATACGAAATACCGGAAGCAACAGCTGGCGGAATCAACACAAAATCGTTCTCTCCCCGCAGGTTCAACCCAGGAGCGATCTGCTTGCACGCTTTATGAAGGGAGAGTCCAGCACCCCAGCGAAAGAACGCGTGGGCTGTGTCACCTGCGGACATCAGTAGCGTCTGCTGCCGCCAGTCCCAGTCGTCCCAGGAGAGAACGTGCAATGCATTCCGACCGAGTTCGCCTTTCATCTCGATGCTGAACACGCCAGACGCCTCCCCAGTTGCCAGCGCAAAGGGGCAGCCAGGGTACTCCATGGCCCATTTCTCGAGTTGCGCATGGTTGCTCGTCGCTGCTTCCAGCAGCGCCTTTTGGGCGGCGAACCTACACCTCGGCAGCACGGGAAATAATCGCCATTTGAAGAGGCTAGCGGCGCCTGCCACCTCGATGGGGACAGTGGAGCTGCACGGCTGATTAACCGAGGGCGCGGGCGGTGAGGGCATTGAGGTTCCGCGACGTTCGATTTGCGAGAGGAATTCTTCTACTGACTTCATGGGTTCTCCAAAAGAGATTCAGCCGCAACCCTTGTCTATTTAGGACAATGATTGCGGCTGGTTTGTGGAATGGTTGCGAGAGTTGAAAGTGGACCGCCGTGCGGTATTGCTCGGTGGTCCGGCCTGGTGGCGCACTGCTCCGCCCCGTGATGCTGCGGGGACTCCTATCGCGGAGCGTGAATGCACGCGGTGAATGAGTTGATTACGGGGTCTTTGGAACAACTGGACGGAAAGCCCAGCTAAGAACGCTGTTCTCTGGGATGAGCGGTCAAATGGCGACTTGCGGCCGGAATATTACCTCGCAGCAAAATGGCCGTTTTCGCTCACAGGGGTCTTCGAACTATTGAGAGTCATCCATATCAAAACTCACAATGGACGTCAGTGAGAGGTTTTTGCCGGTATTTGCCTTCCATTGCTAGGGCGAGCCCTATTGAGAGACAAGCCCATGCCATCCCGAGTCCGACAGAAACGCCTAACAGGACTTTCCGTCCAGTTGTTCCAAACACCCCAGATCTCGCTCGATGAGGTCGAGAGGATCGGGATTTGAGCCCTAAAACTCTGGTTGTAGGGGACCACTTCACAGAAAGGCAGAAGCCGCCAGAGCTATTAGCTCAGAGCGGCTTCTAACCATCAGTCCTAATCCCGTTTTTGCAGCTCGGACTCAATCAGACTTTCGAACCGATCTTCCCAACCATCGACGTGCACAATGCGGTCGAATTTTGCCGTAGTACCTCGCAGCAGTTCCAGACGCGACCTTTGCGACACGTCCTTCCAGTCGTCGTAAAGAACATACATTGCGTTCCCGTAATTCATGTTCTCAAAGACCACGAGATCGTCTGCATACAGCGCACCGACGTACGAACCAAAGGGGCCGGAACCTCTGATAAATTGTTGAACCGGAAGACGGTCGAACAGCTTGATTCGAGAGGCTACGATGCCAGACTTATCGGTCGCTTGTCCCTTACGTTCCCTCGCAATGGCTGCAATCAGCTCGTCCCGTTTACCCGGAGGGAAAATCTCCCAATCAAGCGTCACCATCCTGATAAAGTCATCCCGCGTAGCGTCGCTGGCACATACACCGACAACGCCAGTGCTTTCCTGGAGCAAATTGAGGCAGAACAGCAGATCGCCTTCAAAGCCATCAGAATTCTTGTCGAGAATGTGATCGACGGTGAACCTTATCAGAGCTGCCGTCGCCCCCGGAGCGTTCAGGACTTCAGCTTTAATCGGGAACATCCTCGGTTCAAATACCTCGACCTGGTACACCTGCCGATCCTGATAATGCGTGTGTGTGCCATACGTCGACGCATCACCGAAGTTCGGCGTTTCCCAGGAATAACTCTTTGTCACCATAGGAAGGTCCGTTCGTTTGACCTCCCATCCCTCCCGGTTCCTGGTTGCGTATCTGCCGATAGCGGAGTCGGGTACAGCAGGTTCGCTAACGCTAACTTCTGATCCGTCGCAGCGAATTCCGAGATGGGCATATTGTCCCTCTCCGAGCACCTGAACGGGGATCTTCTTGACCGCCGAGACAATGACCAGATCGGACTCAATAGCCTTGAGCGCCGCCGTAATTTCTGGCGGAACTGAGCGGAACGATCCTTTCCATGGAAAGCGCTTCATGCCAACACCTCGGATTCCTTACAGGTGTGCGACGAGCTTTCGAATCTCATCCTGACTGTTAGTTAGGTATTCCTGTTTTACCTGTACGCGGTGACCATTGATTGTCTGCTTTCCTGCTGGAAGTTCAGAAAATGGCAACCCCTTTGCGAAAGCAACCACGCCAGTAGTTTGAAAATCTCGCACCTCAACGAAGCCATCTTTAATCGAAGAAAACGAAAAAATCTCAGGATTCGATTTAAGTAAACTGCGAATATCGTTCTCGATCGCAGCCAGTACAGCAGCATAGGCCGACGCAGAACCCATGTATTGGGTAATTCGGTTTTTTGCTATCAAGTGAACCAACGGTAGCTTCCGGCCGGCGTCCCTGAGCTTGGTAGCAAAAGCGTACGAGGCATAAATCTCCGAAGGCAGCTTTAGGCCGTACACCAAGGAGAAAGCATTTTGTATAGCGCGGCGAGAGGAATCGTCAGCCATTACAGGCAAAATGATTTTGTCGGTCGTAGCAAGAGCGATCTGCGTATACAGAGAAAAGCTCGGATTGCAGTCCATGAAAACAGTGTCGTAGTCATCTTTTAGTTGTTGCAAGAAGGAATCCAGCCAGTCAATCACCGCGATCCACGCGTTAGTGCCAGGGATGTTGTTGTTTGCAAGAGTATTCACCGCATTGGCTTGCAGTTCCAGCAGCGGATCTCCACACACGAGATCGATGTTTCTAGGGATGCCTTTATTGTAGGTACTCGGCGTAGTGATGAAATCGCTGGCTTTGAAAATTGGAGGAGCATAGGGAGAAGGAAGCCTCATTTGGAAATAGCCGCCGATGCTGCATCGAGGCACGAGGCCGTGCCGCTCTAGCAGCTTTTCACTTCCCTTGTTATTTAGCCCGCCAAGCAGCAATTCTGAGAGATTTGCCTGGGGGCAAAGATCGATGGCAAGGAGACGCTTCTTCGGATGTACCTGGGCGTAGCGAGTCAATGCCTGGAAAGCGAGACTTGTTTTTCCGGTTCCACCTTTATTGTTCCAAAAGGTATATTTCACGTCCATACAGCCTCCGCAATTACGGACCCACATCTGTCCGATATGGACACTATAGAGTCCAGGAAGGACTATGTAAAGTCCAAAATGGCCACCACCGCGATGCGGTGAAATTGCGGCCAGACCTAACATCACTGTTATCTGGGGTACCTGCGGAAGGCGAACTGACAATGCAAAAGCCCCGCCTTGTGGCGGGACTGACGATCCACTATCCCGATTGAGCGGGTGACAATTTACTCACCTTCTTCGCTGGCATTCTGGTTGTACAACTCATTGAGCTTGCCTTGGAGTAGTTTCTTGTCTGGAAGCATCGTCTGATACTCGGCGATCAGCGCCGGAGACAGCGTACGATTCAGAGCGTATTCCACGACCTTATCCTCTTTGCTGGCGCACAGTAGAACGCCGATGGAGGGCTGTTCATGCGCCTTGCGCACGTCACGGTCGAGAGCCTCCAGGTAAAAGCTAAGCTTGCCAAGATATTCCGGTTCAAACCGAGTCACCTTGAGTTCCATGGCGACCAGGCAGTTGAGGCCGCGATGAAAAAAGAGCAGGTCCAGCGCGAAGTCCCGCGTACCCACTTGCAACGGATATTCGGAACCGACAAAGCAGAAGTCTCGGCCAAGCTCCAGCATGAAATCTTTCATGCGGTCGAGCAATCCACGGTGGAGGTCGTTTTCGGTATGCTCCTGTGGCAACCCCAGAAACTCGACGGAGTAGGCGTCCTTGAAAATGCTCGCCGCCTCTGGATGTATTTCTGTCACCGCCGGTGACACTTTTACCGGGGAGAGCACGGTGTGCTCAAAGAGAGCGAGGTTGAACTGCCGCTCCAACTGGCGGCTCGACCACCGCTCCCGTATCGCCATCCGCAGATAAAATTCGCGTTCCTCGGGCCGTTTGCTCTGCCCAAGGATGATGAGGTTGTGTGTCCACGACAATTGTCGCGGCAGTGCCGCGACAATTGCATCGCTGTGGTATGTCTCATATAACTGTTTCATCCTGAATAAGTTGGAGCGCGTAAAACCGCGTTGCCCCGGCTGTGTCTGGGCAATGTATTGAGCCAGTTGCGGCACCACGCCTTCGCCCCACTCGGCGGTTTCGATCTTGCGGCTGATGTACTCGCCTACTTGCCAGTAGAGATCGATCAACGCGGTATTGACGGCCTGAAATGCCCGTTGCCGAGCGGCAGCAATGAGGCCGACAATCTCGGAAAAGCCCTGTTCCTCCGTTACGCTAGCCTTGGTTAGAACGTCCATTCTTCAATTCTCTCTGATTTAGGCGCTGGGCCGTGTTGAAAATCGACAGTGCTACAAGCAGATTGCGGGTGCCAGATTGCCCCTGGTGGCAGCAATTTCACTTCCCTGCTCAACCAGCAGCCTCGGCTCGCTTGAATTCCAAAACCGTCTGCTCATGCCCTTCGGGATGCTGCTCCCGCCACAGCTCCAGCAACAACGGCGGCATCTGCGAAAGCACGGCTTTGGTTCGATGGACCTTCGCATGACAGCCAGGGCAGAGCGAGATCATCAGGTTTAGAACCGACTTGCCCGGTATCCGGTGATGGACCGTGATCGAGCGTTTGTCACGACCCGGAGCCTCGCAGACGCACGCTCAGATTCTGGACGGCGCCTCCCGCACCGTTGCCTGGCTCCGTAGTGTCGAGGGCGAACCCATGGCCATCCTCAAGAAGCTGCGCTTCGAGACTGTTGGTCATGATCCGCTGACGGGTAACCCTCTGAATGTCGTCGAGCAGCTGAACCAGACGTTCACCATCCTGGTGTCGCTACGAGCCGTCGAAAAACTGATCGAACTCCATCCCAAGGCCGGCGGATTCCAATTGGCGCTCGGGACCTGCGGCGGACGAGACATTGAGAGCGTCGTGCCTGGGCTAGTGGCAGCTGGGTACGGCTCCACGAGAAAGGCGGCAAGGAGCATGAGAGGCCGACCACCACAATCTCGATCGCTACTTGGAGGAGTACATCGCGGTCGCCGGCATCGCGGAGGATCGGAAAGGCCCACTCTTCCGCACCACTCGCGGCCGTTCCGGCGAGCTGACGAGCAATTCCCTGCTCCAGTCCGATGTCTGGCGCATGATTCGCCGGCGAGCTCTCGCGGCTGGGATCAAGACCGAAATAGGCTGTCACACCTTTCGAGCAACCGGCATCACGGTTTATCTCAAGAACGGCGGCAAACTCGAGATCGCCCAGCAGATGGCCGCGCATGAATCAGCCCGAACGACCGGCCTCTACGACCGACGTAACGACGAAATTTCGCTCGATGAGGTTGAGCGGATCGGGATTTGAGGGGCACCCCAACAGTACTGACACGATCTGATGGCCCAGATTAGCCAGCAACGGCGGCTCGACTCAGTACTCCAGTGAATTCGTCTTGCGTTAGGTCAGGCCACAGGCTGAACTTTATGAGATGAGGTCCGTTGCTAATTCGGCCACTCCGGAACACGGCTCTCAATGGAAGAGGCTACCTGCATAATCTGATCGAAGCGCGTCTGAAATGAAGCTTTGGAGGCTGTTGTGTAGTCATTCAGAGGATCATCGTGTTCTGAATGGCTCAATTTTGCGAACAACTCTTTCAGCAGCGCGGCTTCGTCAACCGTGAGGGGCGTAACTTTTGTAAATTGCTCAAAGGTACTTACGCTTTGAGGTTTCTGCTTGAATTGGTGTCTCTCATTATTGAAAACGAGTGAATTCACAACAGTTTCGATCAACCGTCTGAGATCTCCTGCCAAGGATTCTTTCTCCTGAGGAGTTGGTTCGCCATTCATATTGAGAATGGTATTTATCTGCTCCTTCAACGCGTCGAGCTTATCGCTGTACTCTGCGATCTGCCGGCAGCTTTCAATCACCTGTATCGAGCTTTCCTGAGATAGGTGTTTACGCCTCAGCGCAAGTTGAAGTTGAACGAAACATTCCCAACTATGCGTCAGCACGATCACCTGGCGCTGCGGATGTTCTTTGCAGAACTTAGCCAGACGGTTAGCGAAATTGTCAGAGTAGTTGTAGTCAAAACTTGCGATGGGGTCATCAAACACGAGAACGCAATGAGAACAGGTCTCCAACTCTGCAAAGAACAAAGCGAGCGCATGTACGGTCTGCTCACCTTCGCTCAAAACGTCTCCAATGTCCTCGCCCCCTACCTGAGGAAGCATTGTGACCGTAGCCTCCTCACCTTTCTGAGCGAGTTTAACGCAGAAAGATTCCATGCTCCTTTCTGCGAGAATCGAGTATTCCGCGTTGAGCCGCGTCTCAAAATCGGAGACAACAAGATCCACATACGCGACCTTGGCTTTTGTAGTGATCCTTTTCAGCACCGGCGGGAAACCAGCGAATGTCCCATCCCAAAAGTCAGCTATTTTCATCTTTTGCTGGACGGCCTTGAACTTGGCTAGATTGGTGGCGACTGCGCTGGCGTAGTTGAGTTGACCAACTTCCTGCTGCAAATGGGAAAGGCTGGCCAAAAGCGTTGTGCGATCAGCGGTTGCGGAGATAATCGCATTTTCCTTGGCGTTCGCGAGCTCCTTCATGCGGTTCACGAGTGCTCCGAGAGAGAGCAAAGCTGCCATTGATTCCACTGATGGATCTTGCACCGCCTTACTGTCGACAAAGAGGGGCTCTGTAACGTTGATTGCCTCCGCTAATAGGTTAGGAGGGATTGTTACGAGTTCTCTCCACTGCTCAGGCTTGATCGCGGTGATCGCAGCTAAGTGTTCTTCAGCCTTTGTCAAACTTGTTTGCAGAGTTTCAATATCTTTCTCTACAAGACCATTCAAAAGCTCGTGATATCTCTTGAAGAGTTCGATCTCGTACTCCCCAAGCGATCGTTGGCATAAGGGGCAATTATGTCCCTCGGCTTCATCAAGCGGACACACGGCTGCGGTGAGTTCCAAAAGAGCCATGAACCCATCTAAAGACACCCCCTTGGGGATGAACACTTCAGCCAGCGCACGCTGTTCCATTCGCTTCTCAACTAGGGCAGATGACGTTTGCGCAAGGTTGAAAGCCCATCCCGACGTCGCAAAGCCTTGAACTTTCTCGAGGGAAGAAATCAAGGACTCTAGATCCCGCTGTTCTGAACGCAGAGCCGTTAGCCCTTCAACCGATGTCGCTCGCGTAAGGTCTGTGAGTTCTGCGGATTTGGTGATGCGAAGAGCCTCGTCAGTGAAGTTCTCGCCGAGAGCGACCTCGGCGTCAATCAGATCAATCCGCCGGTCGGCAAAGCTAGCTGCGGTACTTTTCGGATACTCCTGGAAAGTGATTCGAATGCTCTGTGCGGCGAGGGTCAACTCCGTGATGTTCAACCCTTGAAGACACTGCAACTCTTTCCTGAATGCTTCAATGTGGCCTTTCACCACCTCGAAGAGGTTCAATTTGAATGGAGTGATCTCGATGATCCGTTCCGGTGCTACGGCAACTTTGATGTTGCGCGTCGCGACGCTGGAGTCGAAATATTTGATTGTCATACTCAACGGGCCATGACCCATTGCTTGATTCCAGGTGTGGGGTACTTGATCACAGTCGAACTTGTATTGAAATTCGCTTGGAGTCGTAGATGGCGTCCGGACGTTCTTTACGGGCCTCGCTGGAAGTTCTCGGTTGGCAAGAATTTTTATCGCTTCACAAAGACTGGACTTTCCGCTGCCGTTTGTTCCGAAGATGACCGTTATACGCTTCGTGAAGTTCACTTCGAGGGTCTCGCTCAAGAGTTTGAAATTCTTGAACGCAAAGAGCTTCTCGAGTCGCTCGGACTGTACGGTCGCAGAACTCGCAACCACAGCGGTGGAGGCGAGGGCTGCGGTTGTGTATGTTTCCTTGCCCAGGTAGATCGCGAGTAATTTCGCTAACTTTGTTGAGTCAAGGGGAGTGCTTCCGAGTCCGATAGCGTAATCACACAGGAATGTGAACCACGCTAGATCGACCTCTGCGGCCAGGTCATTTAGGTGTCCGACGGCGTCTGGGTGATGGGGCATAGCTCTGCTTTGTGCCTTCTTTTCTCGGAATTGCTGAGTATATGCACCCAGCTTAGTCCTGAGGGCTGGTAGGAGCAAATCCTGCGTTCATTGCAACCTGCCCGTTCATGCGCGGGTCGGGTGCGTCAGCCGATGGCTCGCTGGCCATGACTCGTGCTTGGCTGGGGCGCGCTCGTTCTGTTGTCGTTTGTCAGCATTGAATCTACCGATACTGTAGAAGCCACTTCCCTTCCCAGCCTGCGACCTGACGGTCGACGCCTTCGCTCGCGTCGGCGAGGCGGTGTCGATGCGGGTCGAGGATTTCGATGTGCAGAGACCTGTTCAGCGCTCAAGCACTAGCACGTCCACCCCGTCGCCCAGTTCCCTGCGTGCCAACTCCACGACATGCTCGTGGTGGGTAAACAGGATGGGCTGAATGAGGTGCCCCGTCGCGGCAAGCGCCTTCAGGCCTTTCGCGGTGCGGCGCTCGTCGGAACTGGTAAAAATGTCGTCGCCTATGAACGGCACCGCCTCTGTGTTCGCCGCATATTGCTCCAGGTAGGCAAGCCGCAACGCCAGGTAAAGCTGGTCGCGAGTGCCCGTGCTCATCGCGGGCACGCACACAGTATTCTCAGCGTCGCGGCGGCCCACCAGCGAGATCTTCTCGCTGTCGCTCTCGTTATCCCGTTCTTGCTCAATCGAAACAAAGCTCCCGGCTGTGAGTAAGCCGAAGAGCTCACTGGCGCGGCGCAGCAGCGGCTGTTCCTGCCGGCTGCGGTGGTTTTCGACCGCGTGCGTCAGCAGGATCTGCCCGATGCGCTTGACCGCCCATGAATGCGTCTCCTGCAGGAGCTCGGCCTCCGCGTTGCGTTTCAGCTGCAGCGCGAGCTCCGCTCCGGTCCCGCTTTGCAGCGTCTCCAGCTCGCGGCGAGCCTCCTGGAGATCTGCAAACGCTCTATTCTCCTGCTCATTGTGCTGCTCATCGTCATGTCGCAACCGGCTAACGGTTGCCCGCGCCTCTGCCTCATCCAAGCCTTCGAGTTCCTGGCGAAGCTCGGCTTCGTTCTTATCCCGCGCTAGACTGGCGAGAGCTTCTCGCCGAGACGCAAGCTCCTGCAGCGCCTTGGCCCGTCGTTCGAGACTCTCTAGCAAAACCACAGGGTCTTCGTCCTTCGGCAGCGTCGCGCTAAGAAGCGCGAACTCCTCGCGCCTGGACGCAGAAGCCGCCTTCGCGTCCTCAAGCTTTCCGTTGAGCACAATCAACACGCGTACCGCCTCATTATGAGTGCTCTGCTGCTCCCGGGCCTTGCCCAGCCCGCTGGACAGCAGCTTCACGACCGCGTCCGCGTCGACGCCCGCCGCTGGTTCTCCTAAACGTGCGAGCAGGGCGTTCGTCTGGTCGTCAAAAGCTTTCATATCACGCTGCATCCCGCTCACACGCCGGGCACTCATGGCGAGCGCCTCGAGCTTGTCCGGCAGCGCCTGCCACAGCGCCAGCACGGCTTCCACCTCGTCGCAGTCCGACTCCTGTGTTTGGTGCAAAGATGGCAGAATAGTCTTCCACTCCACATTCCATTCAGCAAACCTGTCGTCCAGCCGTTTGGCTGCTTCATCTAGTAGCCGCAGACGATTGTCCGTGTCACGCTCGCGTACCAGCAACGCTGTCGCGGCCTTCCATAGACGCTCGCGCTCTTCGAGCTCAGCTTCAGCTGCGGCCAGGGCGAGTTTTTCCGGCAACCGGCTGCCATCTTCAACTCCCAAGGCGGCAAGTAGCCCATCCAACGCGGGCCTGATCTGCGCAACCTCCGTCACGAAGGCGCGCAGATCATTATCTTCTGTCACCAGATCACCACGGCGCTCCAGTAGGCGCGTGAGCTCTGTAAGCCATAGCAGCATCGCCGGGGGCGGCTGCGGCACTATGTCGAGCGGCTGCCACAAGGCCAGCCAGCGCCGCTGCAGGTCCGTTTCGGCCTCCCGAGCCTGCTGCAGCTCCGCTTCCAGACCGTTGAGCGCAACTTCATCCGACACAATTTGCCGGTCGTTTGCTAGGTACTCGGCTAGGCGATCTGCCTCCGCGATCGCCTGATCCGCTAGGCGATCTGCCTCGGCCGTCGCGCCTTCAAACCCGATCAACATGCCGGCCAGCGCACCGGGTCCGGGCCTCTCTTCTTCTTCGAGCAGCACCCGGCGCAACCCCATCCAGGCTTCCTGACGGATCACGCGCTCTTCCGCTATGCGTTTTGGAGAGGCAATCGGCGACTTAGCCTCGAATTGCGTACGCCTCCGCTTTCCTTCTTCGATGGCGGTCGCTAAGACCAGCACACGGTCGTCAAGCGGCTGCGACCGCCGACTCGCTAGGTCCCACTCGGTCCCGAACTGCTGAACGACACGCTGCTCTGGAAGCGCCAGCGTCGCCAGCCGATCGAGATCCATCACGGCCGGCGAAAGCGCCCGACCGGCAGTCGCCAAACGTGCCTGATCAAGTTCGAGCTTGCGCTTGGCTTTCTCTGAGGACTCCAGAAGGCTAAGCACCGGCATCAATCGCTGTAGCTGCATCCGGACGGGGCCAGGATCTTCGACCGCACCCGCCGCGGCGCGCTCGGTGCCCAAACGGGTCAGCTCTGTGCGTTCTTTTTCGCGATCGGCGGCGTTGCTGCGCTGCTCCTGCTGAACGCCGCGGCCTTCCATAAGCAGGCGCCGCGCCCGCGTCACCATTGCATCGCTGGGCAGCAGCGAGGCTAGATCGGCATCAACCGACAGCCCCAGTCTTTGGCGGATTCCATCGAGGTCGCGGCGCAGCTTGTCGCCTTCCGCCCGTACTCCGCCGATCTGGCCTTTCTTCTCGGTAAACGCGCTGGTCTGACTCTGCAGACTCTGGATGGCAGCATCCTCCGCCAGCAGCGCGACTTCAATCTCAAAGCTCGCCGCGTAGCGCGTAGCATCGTCATGCTCGACTGAAAGTCCTTCCAGCACAGCCTCCGCCTGCACGCTCGCTTGGTGCGCACGCTGCAGCCGGACGAGCTCACTCTCGCTGATCTCTGGCAGTCCGTCCCATGCCGTCAGCGCCTGTTCTTGCGCTACGATGGTGCCGAGCAACGGTGCTACCTCGCAGAGCCGCTCCAACCGTTCGCGGCTCAGCTCGTCTGTGCGACGACGCGCACGCACGGTCGCCAACTCGACCTCCAGCTCCCCGATCTGCGCCATGCGCTTTTTGAGTTCACTCTCCTTGAACTCCCGTTCCTTCAACTCTTTAGCCGCACTTTCATGGCGTGTCAACGCTTGGTAGAAGGTCCGCGTCTGGCCCCGTGTAGGCATGAAGATGGCACCCGCCTCCGCTGCCAGCTGGTTTCTGAGTTCGTTGAGCCCGCGCAGGCCAGAGGCAGCAGCAAATAGACTCGAACCCACTTCCCCGCCGCTCTTCAGCATCTCCTTCGCGCCGCGGCGCAAGCCCTTAGCACTCAGCCCAAATGCACGCGAAAAGGTCTCGCGGGTCAGCGAGCCTAGATAGGCGTCCAATGAGTCCTCCGGCAGCGCGGCGCCGGAAGCGTCGAGCAACGTGTACTTGGTTCCCTTGCGGCGCTTGAAGGAGAGCGTCTCGCCGCCACTGCCCACGATCGTCGCCCCCACACTCAGCTTCCCTGGATGCAGGAAGTCCCACTCGGACTTGTTCTCGAACTTGAAAAAGAGGTCCGTCACTGCTGCCAGCGAGCAGCTCTTGCCTGCTTCGTTCGCGCCATGCACCACGTGAAGGCACGCACCCTCGCGAAAATGCAGCTGCTTATTCGTAAAATGGCCGTACCGCTCCAGGTGAAGAGTCTTCAGTCGCAAAGTTCAGGCCCTCGTCTTTCCGGTTCCCACCAGCAGGGTCGCCCGCGCTTCCTGCATCAGCGCATCGAGGGCCGCTTCACTGAACGTCTCCTCGGGAATATTCATCGCCGGCAGCCTGTTGCGAATCTGTCCGAGCGCCGCGCGCACCTCCACCATCACCGCCTCGGAACTTAGCAGCGGATCGAGCATCGCCGCTAGGTCCAGCGCCGCCAGCGCAGTATCCGCCGGCGTGTGCAACAAGACCGGCTCGCTCGTCGCAATCTTCACCGACTCGAGCCACGTCTGCTCGTTGACCTGCCCCGCCGCCGCCATCACCTCCTCTGCCACGGCCCCCAAGTCCGCAAGCAGTTTACGGTGCAAGCTCGTCGACCCATGCAGCGTCATCCGAAAGACCAGCGGCGTCGACCCTGTCTGGGTCACCGCCTCATGGATCGAGGCCAGCACCGCCGCAAAAATCTCTTCGTCGGTCGAAAAGCCAGTCAGGTCGGCCGTCAGAGATTCCCACCGAATGCGATCGAGGATCAACCGCTCGACCTCCGCGACCTCGCCTCCTTCCACTCGTACCAGTACAGCTCCCTTGGCGCCGCACTCCCGCACATCGCGGCCCTGCAGATTGCCGGGGTACACAATATAGGGGTCGCGTGTAATCTCCTCAAACCCATGAACATGCCCAAGAGCCCAGTAATGATACCCGCGCTGCGCCAAATCGGTCACAGTACAAGGCGCGTAATTAGCATGGCCTTCGCGCCCGTCGAGCGAAGTATGCAGCACACCGATATTAAACAACCCTGGCTCCGCCACGGGATACGTCGATGCCAGGTTTTCAGTCGTCGCCCGTTCCGCAAAGCTCCGCCCATGCAGCACGACGCGCAATTCAGGAATCTCAAACCGGTCAACCTTAAGCGAACTGAAGACCTTCACGTTCGCCGGCAGTGTCATCTTCGAAGCGCGCACGATGACGTGGTCCGCATCGTGGTTTCCTCGGAGAAGGTAAACAGGAATTCCAGCACGCTCCAGCCGCGCCATCTGCCTATTGAAGAAATGGCCGATCGAGGTGTCCTTCCAGTCCTGGTCATATAAGTCGCCAGCGATGATGACAAACTGCACCTGATTCTCGACAGCCTTAAGTACAAGCTCTTCCATGGCCTCACGACTTGCCGAAGCCAAGCGCGTGGCCAAAATCGGATCTTTCGATGCCATACCGGCGAACGGGCTGCCGAGGTGCAGGTCTGCGGCGTGAATAAAGCTGAAATCCATCGTTTTGAGCCTTTCGCGGCTTTTCGAGCCGGTTCAGCAGAATGAGGCTACCACGGACAGCAACGGGGACTCACCGCTGCACTTTCAAAACTGAGGTCGCCAAAATCCAGGCTGTGGCTGGTTCAATGGCCCCAAAGGCGTCCGGATTCTCTTCGGATTCGCCAATCGATATGCGAACTCTCCATCCGCCAGTTCCTGACAACCGACGATCTCAACCGACCCCACAATCTTTCCAGTCGGCAATTCCCTGCTTAGGGTCCCTAACTTCCTCCAGGCTGCCGCATCATCTTTCGGGCGCAGCGCTGCGTAAAGGTAGATCCGTCCGCGAATCTTCGTGACGCGGGAACGGAATTCCTTCTTCTTCACTCCACGGAGGATCAGTTCAACATACGGCTGCCGAATACTAATGGTATGAATGATAGTCGGCATGCGGCTATGAACCTCCGTCAGAGACTTGCGAGTACTGCGCCACTAGTCCTTCCAGCGTCGCCGCATGCTGCACCGCCGAATGCGGAATCAGCACATACTTCCACGGTTTCTCATCATGCAATGATGCGTGTTGGCACCACACCTTGGCGGCATTTGCCTTTAGCTTGACCACGGCGTCATCGATGTCGTTCGCTGCCTTCGTTTCGCAGAGATACTTTGCCTTCTCTGTCTCCACTACAAAGTCCGGGTGATACTTCTCGTCGTGGCTATAGTAGATCCGAAGATCATTCGCATTCGGCTTCAGCCAGCGCACCGCATCGCGATCCAGAATCACCGCGAACCGCCGCTCGGTGTCCGAGTCAAATCGTTGCCGGGAGTAGCAGCAGCGCTGGAATCCGGCGAATCCCATCGACCGGATCCCCTGAAGATCAGTCACGGTGGCGTGAAAGTCCACGGCATGCTGATCGCCATCCGCCGAAGCAAACGACTCAGACAGGATCTGGAAGTTCCGCGTCACCTTGACGTCAAAACCCGTCTCCGGCTGCAGAAAATGTGCCAACATCTGCCCATGCACGATTCCTGCAAATGGCTTTTGGTTGGCGTACAGCACACTCAGCACCTGGTCCTCGTCCTCCAAATACGACCGCAGATGGGCGATGAGCTGCCCCGAAAGCTTGTACAGCAGCTCCGAGTTAGCCATGTAGTCAATGTCGTCATAGTCCATCAGGTTCCGGACAATATAGTTCTCCAGCTGCAGCTCTAGCGACCGCATCCTGTCCGCTCCCAACCGATGCGCCGAGTTGTCCGTCAGGTCGATCGTCAAAATATCCTGCGCCGTGTACGACTGACGGATTGCGCTGCAATCTAGGTCGAAGTCTCGAAACCCCGACGCCGCTCCATCCCGCGGCGTTACCGTGATCCGCGGAATCGCGATCATCCGCTGCTGCAACGACTCCGTCAGCTTCGCCACCACTCTGACCGTCTGCTCCGCAGTCAGAGCCTCGGTTCCCGGCAACTCACCCTGGACCGGCAGCAGCCGCTGCTTTACCTGTGCAACGATCGCTGCCTGCACCTCCGGCTTGTTCAGGTCCTCTAGCTTTGTCGTCTTCTCGAACCCGCGGATTACCTCCAGTGCCTCGCGAGCCGCATCCCGCTCCGGTGCCGTTGTAAAGATCGGCTGCGTCGGAGCCGTCGCCGGCGTCAGACCAAGCTCCAGATTCACCGGCCCCGGCGTCGCGAGCCCCAGTTCCTCCAGATACCCCGGACTCAGCGGCACCAGCGTCGGCTTCGTCGTCGGCACATACACCGTCTCAAACCCACCCTTCAGGGGCGAGTCCTTCGAGTTCGCCAGGTCCACAATCTCCTGGAAGCGGTCATGCGCCACGATCGTCAGCCGGTCGACCGCGGCATTCCCCGTCCTGTGCCCATACGGTAGGCGTAGCCCCCGCCCAATCGACTGCTCCACCAGCGTCCGCGAATCCGCAGTGCGCAGCGGCACAATCGTATACAGATTCGTCACGTCCCAGCCTTCCTTCAGCTGGTCCACGTGCACCACAATCTCCACCGGGTTGGCCGCGTTCTCCACATCCAGCAGCTTCTGCACGTTCTCCTCGCGCTCTTCCCCGCGCAGGTTCGAGTGGATCGTGATCACCTTGTTCTTGTACGCACCTTTGAAGAACCGCTCGTCCTCAATCTTCTTCACCAGGTCGTTCGCGTGGGTCGTATCGCGTGCCACCACCAGCATGAATGGCTTCACCAGCCGCACCCGATTCTCCAGTGCATACGCTTCCAACTGCACCCGCGTATTCTCGTGCAGCGCCACGCCGTCGGCCAGCTTTACATCCTCAAGCTCTTCCGGCGAGTAGTTCTCCTTCTTGAAGTTCTCCCGCGTCGCCACCGCCGGCTTCTTCACAAAGCCGTCTTCCAGCGCCGCCGACAGCGGATAGCTATAAAGGACGTTTTTGAACGGAATCGTCTTCGCGCCCTGCTGCGTCTGCGGAGTCGCCGTGAGTTCCAGCCCCAGCACCGGCTGCAACTCCTCAATCGCCCGTATTCCAGCATCGCCGCGGTAGCGATGGCTCTCGTCCATCAGGATCACCAGGTCCTGCTTCGACCGCAGGTAGTCGAAGTACGCCTGCCCCAGGTACTCATTCATCTTCTTGAATTTCGGCGTCGCTCCATCGCGCCCGCGTGTATCGGCGTTAATCTTCGAGATGTTGAAGATGTTGATCTCCACACCTTCATCGCGGAACATTCCGCCGCGCTGCTGATACGTATCCCCCGTCTCAATCAGCGGCGGCTGCGCCACAAAGTCCGCAATACCCTGGAACACATACTTCGGCGTTCCCGGAGTAAAGTCCTGCGTTAGCTTGTTGTAGATCGTCAGGTTCGGCGCCAGGATGAAAAAGTTTCGAATCCCCTGCGCCTGGTACAGGTACGTCACAAACGCGCCCATCAGCCGAGTCTTGCCCACGCCAGTCGCTAGGGCGAAGCATAGCGAAGGAAAGCTCCGCTCGAAGCTAGTAAACGCCGGCACCTCCGGAAACGCTGCGCGAATCGCCTCCAGCGCCGCATCCACGTTCTGGTCTTTGGTCAGCGGCAGCGTGTCGCATATACGATCCAAAATCTCCAGCGATCGCCGCTGCGGTGGCCGAAGGCTCAACCGGCTGGAAATCGCGAATACCTGCGGACTCAAGGTGGACAAGCTGTCGATGGCCATTACGCACCCACCTCCCCATCGCCGCTTTGGTCGAATAGCCCCGGCTCGTTCGCCTTCGCTTTAACCTTCGTCTGCGCCGCCTTCCGCTTCCGGGCCTCAGCCGGGCTCGCGGGCGGACGATCGGCATGCGCCGCTTCCGGAAGTTCCTCAGGCGCCGCTACCAGGTTCGCCACATTCAGCGAGTAGTCATCCTTGCCCCACTCACACCGCGCCAGCACGGCCATGGGAATCTTGCGCAGCGTCAGGTTAGGAAAGTCAACCGCCTTCGCGCGGTATGCTGCACAGCAGATCAGCAGCGAACGCTCCGGCCCTACCTCTTCACTCAGTGCCTCCAATTGCTGGCGGCTCAGGGTCTGCGTCGTCGTGTACAGAAAGTCCGTCTCCGTCGACCGCCCCTGCTGCCAGTACAGATCCTCGCTCGGCGCATAGATAAACCCCATCAGCTTGCACATCGCCTCCGCCAGCATCGCCGCGTTGTACTGTTCGCTGATGACATGATTGCCGAAGCGGTCGAGCGTCAGCAGCGACGGTGCCAGCTTGAAATAACGAAAACCACCGCCGCCTTTCCATCCCGTAGCTTCAGTGACCCCACTGCCATCGCTCCCATCGATGACGCTCTTTATCCGTGGAACGATGTGGGATTGCATGTGTTCGCCGAGTTCAACCATGATCCAACGACGGCCCATCTTTTGAGCGACGGCACCGGTGGTACCGGAACCGGAGAATGAGTCGAGAACTAGTTCGCCTTGCTTCGTCGATAGCTCCAGAACTCGCTTGATAAGGGCCTCTGGTTTCTTGCCTTTTGGAAAATCGATCCCGCCTTCTTTGTGGAGGTTGTTCGACAAGATATCGTCCCACAACGTGGTGAGCGGCTCACCAGCAACATATTCACCATCAACCAACTTAAGTTTGTCGATGTAAAAAACCAACCGTTCTCCATTTTTAAAATACATGTCGGAGTATCCGGCTCTCTCTAACCGGAAGATTCCATGTGGCGCTTTTTTCGATCGGTCGATCATCTCCCTTGCCGCTTCACTCACGGCATCATAGTCGGGTCTCGCTGTGCGGATGACGCTGGCGGCGAACTGCACGACAAAGTCATCGATCCTCGATGGCTCGTCCTTCATCACCTTCCGAGCGTCTTTGTCGGATATTCCAAGATCCTGCGCGAAAGCTTTCGTTAGCGTGACGATATTCCAGCTTTCGTGCGGATCCCCGATGTTCGTAATGAACTGTCCATAACGCGTATCTCTATCACGCCCGGTAAATACCCTATTTGGTCTCCAGACGGACTTATCTTTCGCATATATGAGAACGTAGTTGGTTGTGCTCACGCAACCTGGGTTGATGGACTTATGACCGGTGGCGGATCCCTGCTTGAAAGTCACGATGTACAACCGGTTATCGCGCGCGAATAGTTCATCGAGCAACACTGTCAGGTACGCCAGTTCGTTGTCATCAATGTGAACAAACAGAGTGCCATCGTCGGACATTAGGCGCCGTAACACCACAAGGCGATCTCGCATCTGGCTGAGCCAGGTAGAGTGCTCAATTCCATCGTCATAGTGCTCGAACATTTCGCCAGTGTTGAAAGGGGGGTCTATATAAATGCACTTCACCTTCCCCGCAAACTCCTGCTCCAGCGCCTTCAGCGCAAGCAGATTGTCACCAAAGATCAGGCGATTGTCGAAGATGTCCTTCTCAGAAACCCGCTTCGTCGCATGATAGCTCTGCGTCGAGTCTTCCAGCAGGATTCGAGGTTCCAGCCGCGGCCGATTCTCTTTGCCGATCCAGGTCAGTTCGAGCCGGGTTTTGCGGCCCTCGGGCGATGCCATGCGTGCGTTGCTCCTCTGTATACTCGCTGCCAATTATAGGGACTTCAGACTAAACGACCCGCCATCGGATCGTGAAGAGGGGGTTCATCGAAGTCTGCTGCACCAGTCGCTTCTGCATATCCGCGATCAGCGAGTCGCGCTGCGCCTCTACCTTATCTTGCGACTCGAACAGCTCGCGCCGCTTCTTCGCCCGGTCCGCCTCCAGCCCACGCAGTTGCTGCTGCATCGCCAGCTTCTCCGGCAGCAGTGCCGCGGCCAGCGACTGCCGCCGCACATCCCGAATCGCCTCGTCCAGCTCCTTCAGCTCTGACTCCAGTGCCAGCTTCCGGTCCTCTGCCCAGCGGTCCAGCTTGCTCGACTCCGCATCCAGCCACCCCGCGCTCCGCGCATCCACCCCCTGCAACACCGCATCCCGCTCCCCGGCGAGCAGCCGCTCCAGCTCTGCTTTCGGCTCCATCGCCAGCATCGCCTGCTGGCCCGACCGCACCTCGGCACTCTGGAGATCGAATATCCGCTTGCACTGATTCGCATCGAGCGAAAACCCGCCATCCTCGGCACTCGGCTCCGCAACACCGGCGAAAATTACATGGTCCTGCGCTTCAGCCGACTCCAGCGTCAGGAACGAGCACGTCAGCCATCCGCTCCTACCCGCCAGGTCAGCCAGCGCCGCAATCCGCGTCGGATTCCGTTGCAGGTCGAACACCACCTCCGCCGCTGGTGTTTCCAACCGGCAGCACTCGGCCAGCACCCGCTGGGCCAGTGGACTACCCACGCGATAGGTGTTCGCCTCCTCCGGCTGCTTCCGCATCTCGTACGGCCCCAGCGGAACCCTCAGTTCCGGAAATGGATTATTGCGGAGCGTGAAGCTCTTACCCTGTGCACTGAACTCCGCATAGGGCGCCAGGTAAAACCGCGTGATCCTCCACAGCATCTCGCGGAATCGGTCGAGCGCCCCGGAACTCTCGATGCGGACGCGGTCGATGACATCCTGATCAAAGTTGTTCAGCAACTGCTCATGTGCATGCGTGTTAGCCTCGCCGATCTCGACAGCGAGCTCCTGTTGAAGCTGGTTGAACTCAAAGCTGATCTGCTCGGCCGTCCGGCACTGCTGGTAGATGCTGACGATCCGCTTCTCGAAGTCGATGCCCGATTCGATCGCTCCCAGCACCTCATCGCTCGCCCCGAAGACGCCATCGAACAGCCGGAACTTGTCGGCAAGCAACTCATACACCCGAACGTCGGCGGCATTGTCCTTGTTCAGGAAGTTCACCACCACCACATCAAACTTCTGCCCATACCGATGGCAGCGCCCGATGCGCTGCTCAATCCGCTGCGGATTCCACGGCAAATCGTAGTTCACCACCAGATTACAAAACTGAAGATTGATGCCCTCCGCCGCCGCCTCCGTTGCGATCATGATGCTCGCTTCATCGCGGAAGTACTCCACCAGCGCCGCACGCTTGTCCGCCGTCGCCGAGCCCGAGATGTGGTCTGTCCCCTGGTTCTTCTCCAGCCAGTCCCGATATATCTTCTGGCTGCCGGCATCCGTGTTGGTCCCGTTGAACAGCACCAACTTTCCGGCGAACTCCGTCTGCTCCAATAACCGGAACAGGTACTCCTGTGTCCGCCGCGACTCGGTAAAGATGATCGCCTTCTGCTGAAAGTTCCCCGCTTCCTTCGCCCGTGCGAACCCCCGATTCAACGCCGTAAGCAGTCTGTCACCCTTGGAGTTTCTCTGGATGCTTTGTGCCAGAGCGTGGAACTCCAGCAGCTTCGCCCGCTCCTGCCGGCGCTCTTCGCGCTGCTGCTCACTCAGCGCAGCCGCCTTCTTGATGCCTGGCGTCGGCTCCTCGCAATCCTCGTCGTCTTCAGCCCACTCCTCTTCCAACTCCGGCAACAACTCAAAGTTCTCCGCAAACTCCGGGTCAATCTTCACCGCGTCGAGCGCCGCCGACTCGGCCTCAGCCGCCTCCAGCTTCCCGGCGAGCCCAGCTAGCGTGTTCGAGATCGCATACGTCGAACTAGCCAGAAGCTTCCGCAGCATAAGAGTCATCAACTGCCGCTGACTGGACGGCAGCGCATACAGCGTCTCCTGCTGCAGGTACTCGGACACCAGATCGTAGAGCCGCTGCTCCTCGGGCCCGGGAGTGAACTCCTGCACTAGCGCATGCCGCTGTGTGTAGTTCACATATTGCAAAACCTGTTTGCGAAGCGTCCGCTGGCAAATGGGCCGCAGTCTCTGCTTGAGCTCAGCGAACTCATCGCTGTTCGCCTTCTCAGCCCGCGACACCAGCTTCATCATCGCTTCATGCGCTTCGGCCGTCGCGACCGGACCATCAAAGTGCTCCTTGACCCGACTCTTGGCGGCTTCGGTCAGGGGCTCTGCTGAATTCAGCTTTGAGAATTGCGCTTTGAAACTGCGCAGATCTCCGAAGGTGAATTCGTCGATGATGCTGACCAGGCCGTAGAGCTCGAGCAGAGAGTTCTGCAATGGCGTCGCGGTCAGCAGAACCTTTTGCCGCTCAAGCAGCGCATCCCTGATCGCCTTGGCAATCTTATTGCCGGTCTTATAGACGTTGCGGAGGCGATGGGCTTCGTCGATCACCACCAAATCCCAAGGTGTTTGCCGAAGATAAGGCTCCTTCGCCCGAGCGAACTGGAACGAACAGATCGCAATCCTGGCGGATCCCCCAGAACCCATATCAAAGGGATTCAGATTCCCTGCCCTGATCGCCTCGTTGAACGTCCGGGTCTCGAGGATCGCCGTCGGCAGGTAAAACTTGTCGGCCAACTCCTGGCTCCACTGCTTCCGCAGGTTCGCCGGACAGATCACCAGCAACCGGCGATGCCGTTCCGCCCACCGCTGCGCCAGCAGAATGCCCGCCTCGATGGTCTTGCCGAGACCAACCTCGTCAGCGAGGATCGCCCCCTTCGACAAAGGCGACCGAAACGCAAACAGTGCTGCCTCAATCTGGTGAGGATTCAGATCAACCTGGGCCTCCGACAGCGCCGTCGCCAGCTTCTCAACGTTGTCCGATGCGGAGCGCTTCGTCAACTCGTGGGCGTAAAGCTTAGCGTGATAAGCGGTTATCGACATCCAGCCTTGAAAATCTCCGATTCGCGTGGAAAATCCTATACTACGCAATCTCATGAGCCAAGGCGGAGTCTGCGCCACATTAGACGGCAGACTAGATGCGGAGCCGTCATATTCGCCGGAGAGTTGCCATCTCCTTATTGGAACGGCTCGACTCTTTCGGGGGAGCGTTGAAAAATAGGCAGTTTGGACGAGAACGCACAAGTCATAAGTTGTTGAAAATACATGCTACGTGAGGGTACGCTTGGAGTAGGTCGCTGGCCAACTCTCCCAAATGGCCCATCTTGTATCAAATCATTGCCATACCCCAGCCTTAGCAGCCCGCGGTGGAAGTCTGAAAACCCTAAACCGGTCCTCGCTGTTTGCTGTAAGTGACTGAATTCATTAGGCGCGATTTGGATACAATCCGTCGTTTTCTGACTTGAGTTATTTTCACCACGGTCTGTTAGCGTACGATTTTTCCCATTTCGTGAGCTGACCCCTGTTACAAGATCGACCCGGCGTTCGTTGAGGCTTCCTTAGCCTTTAGCGTCTCAGCTTCAGCCTTCGCTTTCAGTGCCTCCGCTTCTTGCTCAGCCGACGGGGAAGGATTGAAGCTACTTATGTGGCAATAGGCGTCAAATCGCTTTTTCATGTGAAGACCCAAGACAACAGAGTGCTTCTCTGGGGAAATCCACTTCAGCACTTTTAGTACACGGTCATATTGCGATGATGTCCGTGCGAGGGCGACTGTCATATTATTGATTCCAGATGCCTTCCATATCGGTTCGTGATGGAATAGCCTGTTTCGGAGCTTGTTGAGAGTTTTCAATTCGTCAAAGATCGAGGCTATAGACTCGGTCTTTGCAGCGGGAAATACCTCATCCTTGCACTTCTGCCACAAATTGTTCGGACCGGTAGTGCGATACGGTGTATCAAGCAAGTACACCCAAAAACCCATCATCAGGCGGCTAACAATGTCATCCGGTGTTGCAGATGAGCCCAGATCTTGGCGTGCACTCCTCAGCGCTTCTGCAACCTGCCTTTTCGACTCGGTGGAGATTGGTACGGTTTTATACCAGTCTTCCTTCGTGCACAGTGCCCAAATAGCACTGTGCATTTTGTTTCGAAGCGCCACCTCAAGGAGCTGTAGGGGTGCGATGAAATGTGATGAGACGTCCAGGAGCAAGAAGTACCCTTGCACCATTTCCCAATCGTTTTTGAACCCTAAACGCTTGTAGGGTTTGAGTTTAGCGGCAGAGAGACAGGAAATTATTGCGTCAACAGACTTCTTATCATTCATAGAGAGAGGGCTGGCCTTAAACTTTCTTCGCACAATACCGACAATACATAGTATTATCGAATAGTTCGCTCTCAACAGGGCGGGCCGAGGATACACGGACCCAAAGTCCTGTACCCCTTGAATGTGAGAGCGCCAGCGTTGGCTGCCTTCGGGTAAAAACTCTGGAATGCGGGAATTTACAAGCCAGCCTAAACAGCTGGCTTTGTCCTTTAAACCGCTGCTTTTCTTTCTTGGATGATGTCGGTCTGTGGGTATCAGCTCTCTACGCTAGACGGGCCCGAAATGTCGTTGGAATATCACGCCTATCGTTTGCCGCCTCTCAAGGGTCAGCGTAATATCTGGATCGAATGTTGTGTATGCACTACAAGCCTCAGTGAGAACCAAGACTGCATACTCTTCGCCCACGGCGTAAGAGGACAACTAACGCCGTGGCGCCGTTGGAAGGCGGGAGAGTCGTTGCAGGCGAGGTACTGACTTAAGGATTGTTAGAATCTGCTCTTCCGCCGCACCTTTCCGCTGGCATCACGGTCCATCAGGTCGAGGAACTGAATCACGCACTGGCTGGGCAAGGGAGATGTCCTCGGCGAGGAACGAGATAGCGACATCGTGCTTTATTTTCTCTTCCGGCATTGTTGCCCCGTTTATGGATAGTTAGAGCGTAGCACCTGCGGAAAGTGCAGCTTCCTGTACTGTTCCCGGGTCAGCTCAAGCCAGATGCCGCCCCTTCCCGTGTCAATCACGCAGATTTTGCTGTTGAGTCTCATCCTGTCACTTTCAGAATTATTTGGCGTAGTGTCCTTGCATGCAGGAGCTGAGCGGAGTGTCCGAGGCAGCTCGGGATCTTGCGATGGCACGATTTCGGCTGATCCAGCCGACATGAAGGCCATCTAGGTTACAGGTTCGCGCTGTTGCTCGTTATGAAGCGTGCGCGGGCCAGCAGCTCGTCAAACGTTACGATTTCAGGCCCGTTTAGCCGGCATCGAAACAGCTCAAAGGCAGTGCGCTTGTCATGATCGACGAGCTCCTTTGTATGGCCGACCACCAAGATAGAGCGTGGAGAAATAGTTCGGATGTGGGCCGCGGAAAGCCTCTCCGTATCCTTCGCTCGTTTACTGCCTTCCATCTCCCAGGTGTGAGTATTCACCTGGATTTGTGAGACAGCATTTATAAAGTCGGTATCGAAGCCGGGGACGCCATTGCGGTATGGTGAGGGCGATGACTGGAAGAATCGTGCATCCGGACGCTTGATTTCGACAAGGACAGTGAACCTCTCATCAGCTTCTGTGTTCATCAGGAACTCGCCTTTTTGCTCACCCCGCCGCGTGACGTCCGCGCCCCCGTAGTTCGCTTGGTTCTGCAATAGGTTTAGGAATTGGAAGCGCAAGCCAAGACCGAAGATCCATTGATTTACTTTGAAGAAGGTCTCCCAGTTCGACTCTTTCCACTGTCCAGAGTTCAGCTCCTTTTCAAATTCTTCTACGGCGAGTTTGCGACGCCGCATGATCTCTGCATCTGCAAGCTGTGCTGTCACGTCCGGGCGCAGCGTGGCGAGAGCATCCCAAAACTCGGTGCTGTAATCGTTGCGAATTAATTGCTCGATCGCAGCCTTTTGATCGCCATCGACCTGCAGCATTTCATCACGCTTGCCGACAACCAGATCTAAATCACCAAACCCTATACCCTCCTCCTCGGCCGCCGCCTTTAGAACCTGTAGGCCTACGATGAACTTTTTGAGGTGGTCAGTGCGTAGCTCTAGTCTGCTAATCTCTCCGGCCTTGAGATGACTTAACTTTTCACCGTCGAGCGGAAGCCAGCCGTTCGCTCCCTTGCGTTCATGGATGATATTGCCGCGCAAGTTCCACACGCCATCGTCATCACGGGTCAGCTCTCCATAAAAGCACCGCCGCGTATTTGGCTTTTGCTCTAGGATGATCGGTGTTGTGAACTTAGTGAAAGTCTTCGTCACCTTCTCAACATTCAACGGTTTCACTAGCAGCTCCTTAGGGGATAGCTAATCACTACAGCCTCGCAGACGAACGACCAAGATCAAACACAATGACAATCCCCACAACTGATCCTCCAGCCGAGGTTTCGCATAGCAGCCCAGCAGCGACCTTCTTGTTGTGTTCACCCCCTATTTCAGTGCGTGTGCAAGTAGTGGATGAAGATTGGACCATAGGTCCACAAGCCCCGCTGATACCGACACGGCCTTACTCAAACCATCGAGCATCGGGACGATCACAGCGCGTCGTCGAGCCTCTTTGGGCTTTGTCAATTCCTCAGAGAGGACCCCAAGCTGCTCCGCCATTTCTCGCTTTTGATCGTCAGCAACAGGCGCATTCGCCAGCGCGTCCGTGAACGCTTTGAGAGCTGCCGCCAGGTCCGTGTTCCCCTGCTTCTCAGTATTTCCAATCGCTACCGCGATGCTTTGCGCCACGCCCGTAGCCAGGAGCAGAAAGAACATGTAGTGGCGCTGCCGTCAAAGGAACGATTCGCTTAATCCGAAAGCTGCCGTGAGTGTTCCGAGAGTCTTGCCGGGACCAATCAGTCTATCCGCCTCAGCGGCGTTCGTGGCTTCCAGGAACCTTCCATCGGATTCTAGACAGAGGCGCAGCACACGTCCGCATGCTGATCTGCCGAGCCAGTTAGATACCATTGAGAAGTGCCCGCTGAGGCCATTGGGAAATGGCTCGTCCTTATCCGGCATGGACTCGTAGAACTTACTCCACCGATCTTGTGTTTCTCGCTCCAGCCTCAGTCTGAACTCTTGACCGGAAACCGGTTCATTCGGCTCCCGAGTCAACGAAATGGACAACATTGTCTGCCTCACTATTCTGCCCCTCCGACAGCCGAGACGGTTGCCCGGCTCGATTGACAACCTTGGGACTATAGAAATCATACTGCCGCGCAGAATCTCCTTCAAGCGCATGTCATTGATAAAATGGCACTTCGGTGTCAATTAGTAGGAATAGAGGATCACCTGCTCTTCTGCTACACTCACGGCATGAAAGAGGCCTGCAAAGGATGAAAATTTGGTACACATGCAGCAGCTGCAAGGCTCGGCTAATGATTGAGCGGGGAGGGGTGATGGGGGTTCTACACCACGATTGCGGCGGGACGTTGTATGAGTCGAACACCAGCGGAAAAGGAGGTACTGGTAAGTCCATACGTGTATCTTCGTCATCCAACGCCAGCCCAAAGCGGAAAGTCGCCAAGAACGGCGGGAAGAAGTCCAGGCCAAAGAGAGTCGCTAGCAAGTAACTCCGAGCAGATTCTTGAGTCCCCTTGAGCTCAACGACGCTTCTTAACTTCCACACCGACAAAATCTCCAAAGATGCCGATTTGTTCCTTCGCAATCTCTCTGCACTCCTGATCCGGATCGTTCCAGGCCTTTTTGAGAACAGGCTCATCGATAAGGGGATCGCAGGACCGGATTACGTACATACGCAGCTCCTTGAAGTGATGGTCGTCCTCCTTTTCTAGAAGGCGCTGGTATATTGCTTTCTTGATCTCCGAAGTCGTCTGAATGTGCTTGAAAAAGTGTTCGGGCACAGTGGTATCGATCCATTTGTCCAGGCAAAGGGTCCACATGGTTCCGTACTCTTCGAAGGGCGGATTGCCCTCTCCAAACGCTACCCAGCCCTGCCTCCCGGCCGAGCGGCTTCCCCAGATTAGATCTGGGTTAACCGCAGCTGCGCAGAGAACCTTCTCGTGCTCGTACTCGTTCATCTCCAACTGCTCCGACGATGTCTCCAGAAGCGCCACGACAAAGCGCATTTCGAGTTTCGGGTTGCGCATGAGCCCAAGCCGCTCGATCTGGCTCATGGTTCCTAGCTGCTCTTTCCATCCCTCGGAAAGTCCGGTCCGTCGATCTTTCCAAGGCAAGTTCTGGCACTGTGGGTTGCTCCAAAGCGCCGCGCGCACTACAGGCTCTGGGTCTTGGAGTAAGTCCGGCTCGTAGTTTCTTCCGTCGACGAATTGGGTATTGAGGTGACCTGCGGCCCACGCCCGGACGTATGTACTTTCATCGGCGTAGATGAGGTCCAGAAACTCTGGCGCCATCCAAACCTCCGCCTTATGGAGGTGACGCAGGAATTCCCTCCGCTCGTGGGGGGACGTGATTGACTTGTACTCTGCAATATACATTTGGGTAGCGTAGTCGTCGGGGTGCTTCCACGGCTTCGGATCTCTTACACCCTGACCTCTATGAAATTCACGACTCCATGCTTCCATGGCGATCGTGCTCGGTCTCGCGTTCGGCCAGCCGTCGTCGTACCAGCCGCATGCCATCTGCTTACCGTTGCCGTCTGTCTCCCACCATGCATCCATATCGCCTCTGAACAGATCGCTCGGCAGTTTCCTCAACGCAACGGCGTTTTCCCAGACAGTTACACCAAGAGCCAGGGCATTTTCGTCCGGCATCTCAATACTCTCGCGCATGATGTCCGCGAGGCGGTCTCCACGAGTACGGCCGTCGTCAGTGTTGGCCCTTCCCTGCTCTTTTCCTCGCAACTGTACGGTTAGGCTCTTTAGCTTTCGCCATGCACCGTCAGAATCCTCTGAAACCAAGTCTATTCAGACGGTTTTCTGTCCGATTGGGAGTGCCGTAAAAGGCTATACCCCAGGGCTACATGGTCTACGGAGACGCCTCTTCATCCGGAGCCGACCCAACCAGTGGGGGAAGTCGGTTCATTGCTCCGTTGCTCCCGGGAGGCCTGTATTGAGATACGATTACCATGCTCCCTTAGACCTAAGTGCCGTTCGCTTCTGCCTATTCTGGGTATCTCCACTCCAAACTCTAACCTGCCTGCACGAGGATTCTAATGGCCTTATCGAAGGATGACTCAAAGAAGATCCAGCAGTTCGCCAAAGAGGGCACACAAACAAAACGAATCTTCGAAGACCACTTTCCGCACCTCTCTTATGCTGAAGTCGCAGCCGAGGTCCGGGATTGGGGAGAAAAAAGCGCGTTGGGTCGTATGCGCATGATAACCAGTCGTCTCAATGAATTGGCTGCTACCGATGACAAGGTTCAGCGAACAGAAATGGCGAAAGAGATCCAAAAATTAGTGAAGGAACTGTACAAAAATCACAAGTCCAGCCATGACAAGCTTGCCACTATCAGGGAAGCACTGGAGGGCTAGTGCTGCTGCGGGACCGAGCAAGCAAAGGGGCAGCCTAATGGCGGGCTGCGCCTTTTGCTTGCTCGCATCGGTAGACGCGGGCGACTTTGATTGGGGAGTTCAATTTCTTCACGGTTATAGCTGTGCGAAGAAGACGGAGGGTGCCACATGAAAACGTGCGCTTAGGCGGGCGATATGGTCTCGATTGAGTTGACGTTTCCCGGAAAGAACCAGTGAAACCGTGCTCTCGCTACCGAGTTCCATTGCGATGTCCCGCTGTGAGAGACCATTTTGATCGAGCAGAAAGCGAAGCACCTCGACCGGCTCAGCGTCCGGTACAGGATATCTCTGAGACTCATAGCGATCGACCAGCAGTGTCAGGAGTTCGATGGCCTCTTCTCCTTCCGGTGTCAGGTCCGATTGTGCGGTGAGATCGAAGAGCGCTTCGGTGTAGATCGCCAGCTCTTCATCCGAGTGGATGAGGTGAGGCGCTCCCTTTCGGATCATGTCGGTCGGATTCGCTAGAACAGTGCTCATTACTTGCCTCCCTTATTCCAGTTCGCTTTGGTTTCGTACTGCTTATGAGTCAGGAACGACCGCAGATAGATGTGCCCTTCTGTGATTCGGCCTTCTTTCTCACGGGAATAGTGAATCATCGTGAGAAGGCGGTAGCGGTTGTGGCGAATATTGAAAACCACATAACCATCCACTGCATCCGCATCTTTGAAGACCTCGCGAACCTCAACAAAACTCTGCCAGCGGGCATTTTTAGCGATCTTGTACCAAGCTTCGAGTTCCTTAGCTGCTTCCTGGTACTGCTTTGCAGCTTCGGTAAGATGCTTCCGCGTCACTACGTTCATGAAGGCTTCCAGTGAGCGCGATGGAGGAATAGAGCGCAAACTTAGTATACTTTTCAAATTGAAAAGTATCAAGATCTACCGATAAAAATGGAAGACTCATTAAGGGGTCAGCTCACGAAACGGGTAATAGTGTGCGCTTACAGATACTTCTGGCAATAAAATCTATAACTTACAGGAGCCCTATTCACGATAAAAACGCGGTTGGAGCCTTAATATAACCTCTTTGTTTTCAATATCTCTTTCTCCTTAGCGTACGATTTCCTCCGTTTCGTGAGCGGACCCCTTTTAGGTACTCCAAGGGCCGGTAAACCCTACACCTAGCCGGCGTGTACTTTTCGCTTTTTATTCGCTATAGAATTTGGTTCATGGCCGCTCCCGAGATCAACTGGCTCTTCGTCGACCTCAACTCCTACTTCGCCTCCATCGAGCAGGAGTTGCGCCCTGAGCTGCGCGGGCAGCCCATCGGCATCGTGCCTGTCGTCGCCGATAGCACATGCTGCATCGCTGCGAGCTACCAAGCCAAGGCCTACGGCATCAAGACCGGCACCAGCGTCGCCGACGCCAAAACACTCTGCCCGCACTTGCTCGTTGTCGAAGCACGCCCACGCCTCTACGTCGAGTACCACCACCGCATCGCCGCAGCCATCGAGCGCTGCGTGCCCATCCAGCAGGTTATGTCTTGCGACGAGTTCGCTTGCAAGCTGCTCGGACGAGAGCGCGACCTTGTACGCGCCACCGGTATCGCCTATGCCATCAAGCAGGAGTTGCGCGGCGTCGGCATCACCCTGCGCTGCTCCATCGGCCTCGCTCCCAACCGCCTACTCGCCAAGATCGCCGGTGAGACACAGAAGCCCGACGGCCTCATGATCTTCGAGCGCCGCAACCTTCCCCGTGCGCTCTACATCCTCAACATCGCCGACATCCCAGGCATCGGTACGCAGATGGAAGCGCGCTTGCGCTCCGCCGGCATCGACACCATGCGCCAGCTCTGCGCCCAACCCCGCGAACGCCTACACCATCTCTGGGGTGGCGTGCTCGGCGATCGGCTCTGGCTCTGGCTACGCGGCGAAGACTTCCTCGAGCCGCCCACAAAACCGCTCCAAACACTCAGCCGCCAGCACATCCTTGCGCCCAACTGCCGCAATCCTGATCGCTCCCTCGGCGTCGCCATCAAACTACTGCACTCAACCGCGCGCCGCATGCGCCGCAACCAGCTTTGGGCCGGTGGGATTTCGCTGCACATCGGCTTCTACGGCGCGTCCACATACGATGCTGCCATCCGCATCCCGCCCTGTAATGACCCCTTCACCCTGCAGGACCACCTGCTGGCGCTTTGGTCGAACTCCCCAACACACACACCTTCTGAGATTGGGGTGACGCTCACGCACCTGGACATCGAACCGTCACCGGATCTCTTCGGTCTCACTCCCGATCCCCGGCAGCGCATCACCCCGGCCATCGACACACTCAACGCGCGCTACGGCCTCAACACTGTTTATCTGGGCTCTATCCACAACGTGCGCAAGGAAGCTCCGACACGCATCCCATTCGGTCCGCCGCCGCCACTCGAGGAGTTCGATGACACTGCCGACAAACAGCGAAAGAAGCGATAACTCATGCACCGCATCTACATGAGCTTCTTTCTGCGCGGCGGCTTCTGGATCTGCAGGTTCCTCGAGCAGGACCTGAAAACTAGCATCGGCCGTGGCCGCACCTTCGGCTCGACCGACAAGGTTCGCGAGCTGGTCGATCGCACGCGGACACCATTGGATCTCGCCGGCCACCAAGCGCTTGAGCACGCGCTGAACCAAGGCCGCGGCGGTCTCTATCTCAATCTCACCGAGGCGCAGTATCGAAAGCTACGATCGTAGATCCCTGAATTGCCTCCACTCCCCTCTCGACGTAATCAACTCCAGAGAAGATATGGGATCATTCCCCAAAGCTGCTGCCCAGCCCTTCGTCGCGGTCCGGTCGGTCCAAACACAAAGGCGGCGAGCGTTGCATGGGTATCGCCATTCGCAGATAAAATTCGCGCTCCTCGGGCCGTTTGCTCTGCCCGAGGATGATGAGGTTGTGCGTCCATGACAATTGTCGCGGTATGTGTCATAAAACTGCTTCATTCTGAAAAGGTTATCTCGCGTGAAACCTCGCATGCCGGGTTGCGTTCGAGCAATGTACTGGGCCAGTTGTGGCACGATGCCATCGCCCCACTCTCTCTGATTTAGGCGCTGGTCACTATGAAGAACTGCACCCGCGCTACAAGGCACTTCTGCCGCTGACGCGGGTCTACATTCCGCAACCGGTGCCGGACACCGCCGGTTGAACTGTGCGCATGACCGTCTAAAGGAAAGCCAAGCAGCGCCCCCCGCTTGGTAGGGTGGCTTGCCGTTGAACGCCATCCGTCACTGTCCGCTTCAACGTAGAACTTCCCCGTACGCCCCGGTCGGCGGCCGGCTGCAAGCCACCCCCGCTCAAACGTGTGAACTTCCCCGTACAAGAGCATGGAATTGACTGACCTGAAGCCGCAGGGGTTATCGCGGTGAACTTCCCTGTACGCTTTCCCACACAAAGGCTGTTGAAGATCCAATACTGCGCCGCACTTCCCCGTACGCTCTTTGTGAACTTCCCCGTACAAGCATGTGAACTTCCCCGTACAAGCATGTGAACTTCCCCGTATTTCCACAAGAACTTCCCCGTACTCCTTAATAGGAAGCAAGAGATAGCAAGAGATACATGAGCTGCAAGAGAGAATCACAGGAGTAGTCCCTGTGGACGCTGTGCAACGCCTGAAATGAGGGACAAAAGCAACAGCAAAAGCTTCCTAGTCAAGGCGGAGGCTTCCATAAGGTATCGGCGAATGCTCCAGGGGTCTCGCAGATCGCATGGAAACCGCCTCAGGAGCTTCTGTAGGCACCCTGGAGGTCCTCAGCGTCGCACTAGAGCCTCCAAAGCCCAGCAAGAGCCGTTTCCATCCCTCCCGAAGCCTAAGACAACTAAACTTGAGCCAAGCCGCAGATTGGGGGCGACGCCGATCCTGCCCCCGAGATTCACAAAAAAACGTACGCCGAAGTTCACATTTATCTCTGGTGCTATTGACTCAGCGGGGCAGTTGGGTGTTAGTTGAAGTGGCTTACCGGCTCGGCGAAGACCGTCCGCCAACTCCTCGCATGCCATGGTTTTATCCCGCGAACCTCGTCCGCGCAGGTTCTACGCTTGCTATTCGGCGAGTTTTCTTGTGTAGATGATCCTGGCTTCCTGATCGCATGAAATTGCGGCCGGCCGGATCGATACATCATGTCAGATCGGACGCACCATTACCGCCGTTTGCAGCGCGCCCTCTATCCTTGATCCCAGCGCGGCGGGACCCGCGCGCAGGTGCCTACCCTCTGAGTTCAGGCTACAAGAAGCTCGCGCGTTTGACCTTCTGGCGAAAGTCCTCACCGCTAACCTGGACTACGCCACACATCTCTTGCAGCCGTGAGCGCATGCGCTCCCCGATGCGATCACCGAGTGTTTCCTCGCGCATGGCGGCTCTCGGCGCATCGACATTCGACCCCGCTGGTGGCAGATTCGCGTAGTTGGTGGTGATGATGGTTGTACGGCGGTCGTTGTAGCGCGTGTTTAGAATGAGCGCCACTGTATCCCATACCCAATCCGTGGGCTTCGAAGCACCCAGTTCGTCGAGTACCAGGACGTCAGCGTCGAAGACCGGCTTCAGGATGCCGAGCTCCGTGACATCGACGTTTCGGTTGTAGCTATTCTGCAACTGCTTCAGCAGTTCGCGATAATCGACAAATAAGCCTTTTGCGCCGCGGTCTGTGATCAATGCGCGCAGTATGCCGACGGAGAGATGCGTCTTGCCAACGCCGATCGAGCCGGTCAGCAGTAGGCCGTTGCCGTTGGTCTCAAGCGGATAGGCCTTCACGAAGCTCCGAGCCTGCACCAGCGCCGACCCCAATGATCGGTTTGCTCCAGCAAAGTCGGTAACGTACTCGTCAAGCGAGCAGTGGGTATATCGCTGTGGGATGTGCGCCCGCTCGATCATGCGCGCCGAGCGCCGGGCAATACGACACTCGCACGGCTGCGCGACCCGCGTTCCATCCAGGCGCTCAACTACGCACAGCCCGGCGCCTTCACAGATCGAGCAGAGCTCTTGGGGCATTGACATCCTTTCTGGCGAACGGATAGAGAGACCAGCTTAGGGCTAATGCAGTCTACGGATTCTCCCTTTCGATGGATCGTCGAGCAGGAGTGGTGCGGTGGCTTTACCTACCAGAATGCCAATGTCAATTGCTTCCACGCGGCACCCCAGCCAGAGATGGCGGAGCATGCGGATCGCCTCCCGGGCATGCTCGCGCATGCGGCGCCTGTTAGAGTCCTGCGGAAATTGATCCGCGAGAGCTGCCCAGGGGATGACGGACTCGGTCTGCGCGGCATAGCAGCGGCAATATAGCCAGAGAACCATGTCTTGTACCTGCGAGTTCCCTTTCGTCTGAGCCCACAATGCGCGCGGAACGACGACGTGGTGGAGGCGTATGTCCTCGAAGAGGGCTCGGTTGAGGCAAACCTCGTATGGGTCATGGCTTGGAATGTCCGGCAGATTCGGCTGATCCAGATCTTGCCCTTTGCCGCGAATCGAGCGCGGCAGATAGTACCGCTCGATGATGGAGTAATTCTTGCCGGCGACCGAGGTCGAATCCTTGCGCTGGATGTTGATGTTGAGCCCGCTGATCCGAATGAACCGCTCGCGCAGGTCATGGTTGTTCTTGCCAGAGCGGGACAGGCCCATTTCCTTTTGATACTCCCAAGCTGATTCCCATCCGATCGAAGGCGAGTCAGACTTGATTGCACGATCGAGGATCCACGCGAGCAGCTTGCGGTCCGCTCCGAACGGAAGCTGTACGCCTTCCATCCCCGCGCTGAACGTTACCGATAGCGTGGAGCCGTCGCCGAGGCGTGCCTTGCGCGTAATTGTGCGCTCGGAGGTTGCGCTGTAAGGGAGTGTGCAAAGAATCATCGCCTGGGCTAATTTGATGACCTCTTCTCCCAACTTCCCTGTATTTCTATCGTCGACGAGCTCGCCGAGCCGGAGTGCCTTCTTGTCGAGCGCCCTTAGCTTCTCTGCGGAGCGATCGCGCACAGCGAGGCTCTTGCTGCTTGAATCCGCCTTCGTGATCGAGGTTTGGTTGGTTGGCACCAGATCTTTCCTTCCTGCTTCCAGATGGGTATACGCACAAATACTCATCTATTCAAATATGTATGGTTATTTCTTTGGAAATCGCCCTTCGAGGAATTCATCAACCACGCCGGTCATGCTCCCAGCCTCATCGATGCAGGTGACCTTGACCCGTTTATGACTCTCTGCGATCCACGCCTTCAGCTCCCCCTCCGTCTTATCGACGAGGCGCTTATTGGCCGCAGACTCGAACAGCACGAGGTTCTCGAGCCGTGCCGCCAGCAGCCCCTCCGTGCTCAGTTTGGCATAGTCGCCCGTACCATTCAGCATCCAACGCACGGCGCGGTCCTGATCGACGGCTGTCAGCTTCGCCAGGTGCAACGCATGGCCCAGCGTGATGTGACTGTCAGCGTAGATCGCCCTAGCCACGGCAATCAACTCGCGCAGCTGCAGTTCATCGTCGTGCGGATCTACCAAGACTCGTTCCGTATTGCGCTCGGTCATAAATCCCTTCCTTGCCCTGCGGCCCTATACTCACGGCGAGAGCAGAGGCCACCGGACTCTGCGGTACCGACTATTCCCTTCCTGCTTCCAGATGGGTATACGCACAAATGCTCATCTACTCAAATGAGCATAGTTATTTCTTTGGAAATCGCCCTTCGAGGAATTCAACAACCACATCGGTCATACTCGCACCCTCATTGGCGCAGGCACTCTTGACCCGTTTATGGAGATCGGAGGGAATAAGTACATTCAAGCGCGTGGTCTTCTCTGCCCCGCCGCTGACGAAGTCTTCTACAGACGGCGCGGGCCGTCCACTTGGTTTGGTGGTGGGGCGCTTACCCCAATTAACAGTGCTTGGCATGCTGTTTCTCCAGGAGGGTTGTGACTTCGGTTGCGAGTTGGCGGATTTCCTTGGCGGCCGGTCCGTTGGGTTCTGTCTCCAGGGCTGTCAAGCCGAGGCGGGCGGACTTAGCGTATTCCGTGCGGTTGCGAATCACAGTATCCAATATGGGCATCTCGTGTTCGGACAGTGCATCCGTGACCTCTCCGGCGAGCCTGGTATTTGGGAAAAGGCGATTTATCAAGAGGCGAGACATCACAGATGGCTTCGTGATCTCGCACTCCCTGACGATGTCGACAATATCTTTCGCGGCCCAAACGTCATAGGGAGATGGTTGAACCGGAACGATTACGAGATCACTGGCTGCGATCGCGGATCGTGCGAGTTCGTTTGCCCTCGGCGGCCCATCGATAATTACCCAGTCGTAGCCAACTCCGAGTGCGGCCATCTGGCTATGAAGAATTGGCTTCGGCAGACCAATAACACTGAACGGCCCAGCGGTTTCTCTTTGGGCGGCCCAGTCCAGCGTTGAGTGCTGGGGATCCGCATCGATCAGCAACACTCTGCCGGTTTCAGCGAAGGCTGTGGCTAGGTGGACGCTTAGCGTCGTCTTGCCAACCCCCCCTTTTTGATTTAACAGAGCTACGACGAGCATGAGCCTCTCCTTGCTCAGATGAGTATATGTGCAGATGTGCAGATATGTATAAATATATTTGCCAGTGGAATCAAGAACGGCGCGCCTAGATGTTCGCTGGTAGCTGTCGCCGTGGACAATATCCAAATTTTCGAAGCGGGTGAAGTCGGAGAGATAGGCTAGCTGCACGGAGCCCGTGGGGCCGTTGCGCAGCTTGGCGATGATGATCTCGGCCTTGCCCTTGAGGTCTTCGTTCTCGCGGTCGTAGTACTCCTCGCGGTGGATGAAGGCGACTACGTCGGCGTCCTGCTCGATCGAGCAGGACTCGTGGAGACCGGAGAGCAGCGGCCTCTTGTCGCCGGTGCGCTGTTTACTGCCCTGAACGGCGGGGTTTTCCGCGCAATTAGGGATAATTACTCATCTACACATATGAAGTAATGAGCAGATGAGTATAAAAGTATAGTATAAAGACAATCAGTACAGCGTAGAGCAATAGGGGTAAGTTCGGGATACGTGTAAAAAGTGGTCATAGGGCGGTCTCGAAAGGAAGAGGTTGCGGATTCAGTGGGTAGGGCAGGTCGTCCATGTCGAGAGCGAACCGGCCGAAGCGGCGAATAGGTTCTCGGATATGAGGGCTGGTATATGCGACCAGCTCTGGAGTGACGGGATGACCATCCTTGGCCATGGCGGCGCTGGAAGAGTTCAATCATCGCGGCGTGCGCTTCGTCAGTGTGCAGGATCAGATCGACACCGAGTTGGAGTCATCACTCATCAGCGAACGAGTGACCGCCGGCATGAGAGCCGCTGAGACGCGAGGAAAACATCTAGGGCGTCCAGCGACCCCGAAGAGGGTCATCGGCGAAAGCGAGGCCCTTGCAACATCTACTACCCTCAGCATTCGGGAGATTCAGAGAAAAATAGCCGGTCGAGCGAGCCGCGGGATCGTCGGAGAGATCACCAAACGAGCACGCGCCGACCAGCCGATGGCCCTGTGACCACTTTTTACACGTATCCC